>ERZ772964.19-NODE-19-length-132353-cov-24.1076_pt1 | contig 132353 bp, 149 predicted proteins | sample MGYA00580675_ERZ772964 | MGnify/ENA primary metagenome ERZ772964 (study PRJEB29015, sample SAMEA2737941) | human oral metagenome | biome: human oral; feature: human-associated habitat; material: dental | place: China | collected 2139 ... | reverse complement strand
GCTTTTTTATATGCAACATTAGGCGGGAGTGTAGCGAAGGTGTTGAGCTGTTACGTCCCACTTTACATTTAGGTTTAAATTCGTAATAACTAACGCAGCTGGATAGCGTTTTTTTAACTCAATTACATGACGCACTGCCGATATTGTTTTACCAGAACCTTGCCGACCGATATATACTTGAAAACCAGATGGTCTGAATACATCACGGTCGCGCCTCTCTTTTTGGTCATCAATAAAAGCAGAAACATAAACTTTACGGTACTTTTTAATAAAATCCAAAAACATAACTATTTAATCCCCAATACCGGAATTTTACGTAAAATCCACATAATTCCATGATAAACCGGCTCTGACGCAAAAACACCAATAATAACCACCAACGATACAAATGTTAACTGTGGCGTCAAAAAATATCTTATAAATTGAATAGCATTTAATAAAATATCATTAAAAGCTTCTTGCATAGATATCAATGACTCGGGCGTTGCCGGCAAATCTGGCATAACAACAAACGCAATCGTCAATAAACCAATAGCTGCAACAACAATAAATATAATCATTTTTAAGCCCTCACTATACTGTAATACTTAATTCTCATTAGCTCAACCAAACCAACAACTACAACAAATCTAACGACAAAAATAATTGAAGTCCATAACGCTGGAAACATATGCTCAAGTTTCGTAAATTGCAAGCATAAACTATAATTACCAAAAACTTTTGGCGCACATAAACCAGCACAAATGCCGTTTTGATAAACACCGCCTGAGCAATGCCATTCAGATTTATTATCTGAATCCACAGTCTTCATAAGAGTATTAAAGATCGATGCTAAAAAATCAAATGGATACGTTAAAAAGCCAAGCTTTTTATGCATATATTCATTAATATTATCAAAAGATTTTACAAATAAATTTTCATCACCAGGAATAAATAAATGACTAAAAAACTCCATTAAATTTTGTATAACATTAACAAAACCATTAAAGAAATCAGAAATCGAATCACCAATAGCAGTTATGCCATTGCTAACCCAACAAACAACATCATGCCACTTACAACGTTGTTTCGTGGCTATAGTCTTAACATCAAACTGAGGGAGTCTAATATTTGGGTCTACTTCACTTATATTAAAAAACTTACCGTCTATCTTATACCAATAAATATTTCCAATGGTGATACCTTTAATATCTTTCTTATCAGCACCCCAACTTGTACCATACGTGAGGCTTTCAATTTTAACTACTTTACCATCATACAACGCATAATACTCAACGGGACTATAAATTTCAATAACATATGTATTATCCTTTGAATTATAAACAAGCTTCATTTCTTCTTTTCTACCGGACCACGAGACAACTAACGCTGGCTTCAAATGAAAAGGCGGACCATTCCAGTGTCTATCTATTAAAAACCACTGCGTTTTATCTTTATCATATTTCGGATTTTCTCGTAACCATGGTATCAAAGGCGCGTCAAACTCGACCGCCGGTGGCTGTTCGCCTTTTTTCCAAGCTTGAGCTACAGGGGTGACCGGTGATAAAACTAACACAGCAACCAAAACTACAATGAAAAGTGGAAAGATTGTAGCTTTCTTAAACATCACCGGTCACCTCTACGCTCACCGCTTAACCAAGTTATTAACAAAAAACTAACAATAAGAGACAGCCAAAACGCAGATAATCTAATCAAAAACTCTTGTGTTACAGGCATAAATTACACTTTCTTACCAAAAATTAATTTATGAACCCAATCTGCTAAAAACTTTAAACCACCGAGTAAACCAATCAGCGGTGAAAAGTAAACTAACAAATCGCGAGTAAAACCCAGAATTGCATTAATGATATCGTAAATCGAAATTGTATCCATATAAATCCTAAAGGGGTGGGGGAATCTCGCAGGAAACCCCCACTCAGCTAAACGCGTACTTTACCCTTACGCGCACCGTTGATGAGCTTAGCTGCAATCATAAGACCGGCAACCGAGCCCAACAAAACGGCAACACCAGCGAAGTTCGCCGACACAACACCCCACATACTGGAGAAAATGTTAGTGGCAACCTCCGGTGTTAACAACGCAGTATTCGGCGTCGACGCTTCGTATAAAACTGGAAGCATAACCGCATTACCCTCCATTAAAGTTAATATTACCCGTACAGTTTAACGACTTACTGGCTGGTCAAAGAACAAAAACCGAACTAAAACATAGCCGGCTGGTCTACGATATCAGCCAGGTATAAGATTGCTTTGTCTTTATCCGAAACCTTAAACTCAAGATTAAACGGCTTGTCTTTAATTAAAACCTCCAAAACAAGACGTTCGTAGGCTACAGATTTACCAGAATCGTCAGTAAACGTACGCTGCGCGAAATACACGCGAGACAGGCGAGACTTAAGATTATCTGGTAATTGTGTTGATGGTTGCATAGGGTAGACCTCCATTAAATTATTTATGAAAATACCGTATCAAAAAACAATACAAAAGTCTAACGTCGCACAATGTCCGTTTTACGACTTACAATAAACCTGCAAAAGATGAATTGGCCATATGTCGGTCGGGATTGCTAATTTCATTATTACCGCTTTTACACCTACTGTTTACAGGGGACTCCTCTCAAGTGTAGTTACTTGCGCCTCAAGGAAAACCGCCTCGCTAACTAACGCGTTCATTTCAAACTAGTCTAATCTGTAAATAACACACGAACCTCGCCACGCGCCAAGCCTTCGGCGTAGCTATAGCTACAACAATTCTATAGTTATCCACAAATCCTAAATAATCGCCGCGGTTTGCATGATTTGCATTTTCGTGAAAATATTCCCCTGCTATGTTTTTCTGCCCTTTCCCCTATTTGCTTTTTCTTTGTTTCTATGTGTTTGTATATATTTTCACAGTCTTCATTATTTTCGAAAAAACCGAACAAATATAGAACATGCCCCAATCGGCGAGAGGAGTGCCATCGATTCGCTTATTTATAAAACACTCGCCTGCTCACCCGCACATCGATATATTCCGGCGCGAGCGAACGGTCGGCGAAATACTTCACGGCGCGCACCGCATCTTCGACTTGAGAAGCCGCCGACCTATCAACCGACAGCTTAATCAGATACCCTACCCCGTCTAACTTTACGGCAATTTGGCGGGTCGTTTCCTCGGGCAGAACAACGTCCAAAACAGTATAGCCGCGCGCCGAAAAATACCCGACAACCTTGCCGACGAATTCCAAAAATCGGTTGCTAACGAGTACTTTATTGGCTGCGACCTGCACGCCAGTACGGTCAACGACCTGCACGACGGGCGATTGCGCCACGTTGCGATAAAAAGCCGTGCCGCTAGAATCGACGTACACGAGCGTCGAGCCAGTCTGCCACGACACCACCGGTCTACGGACGACCACAGCAAACTTCGCGCGCCCAAAACCAGCAAACGTTATCTTTGGGTCGATATTTTGCACCTCTGGAAGGTCGTTGTTTTGCAGATATTCAACCAGTGATTTTGTATCGGTTAATTCGCGCAGGCGCTCGATAGGGCGCGCCGCTAGATAATTTTGAATCGCATCTTCGTACCGCTTGGTTACTTCAGCGCTAGGCGACTCCACGCCGACCAGCTCAACTTCCGGCATAACGATAGACTGATACAGCACCCAGCCAAGACCGGCGACACACGCCAAAATCATAATCAGCCGCAGAGTTAACTTGCGGCGATGATGGCGCAAATTATGCGCCTGCACGCGCGGCGATTTGAGGTCGGCGCTACGTTCGCTCGGACTAGCGACATCCGAAAGCAAACTGCCGGTCAGCGTGCGGTTGCGGCGAAAAGCATAACTGCCAGCAGCCGTAAAATCATTAGCCGGCGCCGTATCGCGGCGACTGACCGCGCGGCGGCGCACAGGCTGCGGCTGGCGGCGCAACACTTTTTTTCCGAATTTTCCTAGCATATATCTATAATTATATCACTTACGCTTGGCGGCTAAGACAATCATATCCGCCATATCGCGCGCGGCGTTCGGGTGTGCAAATTTCAAAAACGCATCGCCCATACGTTTCATCGCCGGTCGATTTGCCAGCATGTCGGCTATAGCCTGCGCCAGCACTTCGGGGTGTTCGTCTAAAACGAGTTCGTCGATGACCTTTACCGCACCTTTCTCTTCGTAAACAGCGGCATTTTTCAGCTGATGACCGCCCGTCAGGTAGCCGTTTGGCACCAAAATCGTCGGCTTGGCTAGTGCCGCAAGCTCTAAAATTGTCGTCGCACCGGCGCGCGCCACCACGATATCAGCCGCCCCGAGCATATCAACCAGCCCGCTGCTAATAAAATCATGAATATGCACATGTTCGGTATCATTTGGAACTTGCGAGCGGATTTCGTCGTATTGCTGCGCGCCGGTAATCAAAATAACATTGGTGATTTCGGTTAATTGCGACAATGTTGCAATAATCGTATTATTGATACGCCGCGCGCCCAATCCGCCGCCCGTCACTACCACCAGCGACCGAGCGGGATTGAAACCGAGTTTTGTCTTTATCTCGCGCTGTTTTTTGCTGCTATACGGCACGAAATCCTCCATAATCGGCACTCCGACATAGCGCGAAATCTCGCGCGGATAAGGATAAAATTTCAGCGGCGCGCCCGTACCAATCGCGTCCGCCCAGCGCGCCAGTACGCGGTTAGTCAAACCAGGGTGTGCGTCGGAATCATGAATCACCAGCGGAATGCGCAGCACGTGCGCCGCCAAACCGACCGGCAAGCAAACATACCCGCCTTTGGTAAACACCACGTCCGGCCGCCATCTAATCAGCTTGAAGAGACACTGCACAAAACCTATTCCAACCTTTACGGCGTCGACGATATTCGGCAAGGTGATGGTGCGGAATTTGATTAGCTGCTGCCATAATTTTAAGTGGTGATACCGGCGCAGCTTGCCGCTTGCGATAGTTTCGACCAAAATCGAGTCGTCGTAACTGCCTAAAACCTTGCGCGCTTGTTTTTCAAATTTGCGGTCAACCCAAAATCTAATTTCGGTGTCGGGCTCTAATTTTCGTAATTCACGCAATACTGCGACGACCGGAGTAACGTGTCCGCCCGACCCGCCGCCTGCTGCCAATATTCGCATTGGTTTTCTCCTTTATCTCGACTGTCTTATGATTAGTATACCGCGAAAGCTGAAAAACAACACCCAGCGCGCCGCTCATAAACACCATACTGGTGCCGCCAAAACTGAGGAGCGGCAGCGTGATACCAGTGAGCGGAATTAGCCCGAGCATCGACGACACATTCATCACCACGTGCGCGAACAGCCAGCCGAACACGCCCGCCGCAGCGATTCGCATCGACATATCCGGCAAACGATTGGCGGCGTGCAAAATACGAAGCAGCAACAAACCAAAAAGACCAACGATGAAAACGGCGCCAACGAACCCGAATATCTCGCCCATAATCGCAAAAATCGAATCGTTGACCGCTTCGGGCAAATAACCAGTCGCCTGAATACTCTTGCCGATGCCGCGCCCGAACATTCCGCCCGTCCCCAGAGCAATCATCGCGTTTTTGATGTGATAATTATTATCGTCCGCCCCGGCAGACGCCACCTCGTTGGTCGAACTAAAGAAAGTCCCGATGCGCTCCATGCGGTGCGGCGACGATACCACCAGCAGCACGCCAGCCGCCACGCCTATGGCTGCGATTTTCGCCAGCGTACGCCAGTTCATCGTGCTCACGACAAACATTGACACCACCGCTGCTGCAATTGCCACGCCGGTTCCCATGTCTTTTTGAATTACCACGACTATAAATAATAGCAGCGCCAACAATGCCGTCATCGGATAAACCGTTTCTTTCAGGTCGTTGATTTTGCCTTGCTGATAGCGATTACCCAAAAACGCCGCCATAAAAATAACAACGGCGAGCTTCATCAATTCCGACGGCTGAAATCCGCCTAAATTACCGAAGTTAAACCAACGATACGCACCGAGCGTCGCCTGCGCAAACTGGTCGACATGCGCAACATTTCCCACCAAAAACAACAGCGCCGACGCGCCAAGCGCTGCCGCCATCAATTTATTAGCATAGCCCTTTAGTGTCGAAAAAGGTATAAACGCCAACAGCGCAAAAGCCGCCCAAGCCAGCAGCAAACTAGCAAACTGTTTAATCGCAAAATACGTTTCCGAATACGACCCGTTGTATGCCGCGTTCATCACGTTGGCGCGCTGCGGACCAATCGCATACATAACCACCAAACCAATCAGCATCAACAGCCCCATGCACATGACGATTATGTAATCGGGACGATGCCGCCGCTGCCCAGAAACGCTCGTTCCCGGATGCGCGCCGCGCGGCGATTGCCTTCTCGTCGCAAACGGCTTCACGATATAATATGCCCCCCGCTGAGCGCCATCAGGATGCCGACAAACGCCGCAACTCCCGCAATCACCCAAAATCGCATCGTAACCTTTACTTCCGGCCAGCCCGTCGCTTCTAGGTGGTGGTGAATCGGCGCCGACACGAAAATTTTACGGTGAAATAGTTTTTTGCTAACGATTTGAATCAAGCTCGAGCCGGCTTCGACCACAAACAGAATTCCAATCACCGGCAGCAAAAATAGCGTATTCGTCATCATCGCGACAACCCCCAGGCTCGTGCCAAAAGCAAAACTGCCGACGTCGCCCATGAAAAACCGCGCCGGGTAAATATTAAACCAAAGATAACTTAGCAATGCGCCGACGACTGTGAAGCAAAATCCGGCAATCTTGAGGTGCCCCTGCAGCAGCGCAATTACACCAAACGCTGAAAAAGACATCACCAACAACCCACCCGCCAGTCCATCAAGTCCGTCGCTGATATTCACCGCATTACCCGTCGACACCACCGCCAATACGAAAAAGAAAATAATCCACGCGCCGACTTGCCACTCGCCAAGATACGGTATATGGATCGTATTGTAGCCAAGCTTCGTATAGAAGAACCAACCGAGCACAATGCTCATTGCAGTAACCATCGCAAACTTTACCCAGCTGCGCAGCCCGGCATCTTTGCGATTCGAGCCGAAAACATTCAAAATATCATCAATCAAACCGACAAACGCCCCGCCGAGCAGCGCCGCCAGCGGCAGCCAAGTTTGCGCCCGGTCAAGGTTGCGCGCCAACGTAATCGCCGTAATGGCGACCACCGCGATAGTGCCCGCCATTGTCGGAACGTGCCGCGCAATTTTCTCTTTGTGCAATATATTAAAAATCTTTAGCCGCTCCCCCGTTACTGCTGCGCTACGCTGCGTTTTCCAAAATTTATATTTATACGCAAAATGCGTGTAAATCGGCGTCAGCAGCATCGCTAATAAAAACGCCGCCACGCTCAACGCGAAGGTCTGGTTCAATTCATTTGAGAAATTTACGATTGTCATACTATCCAGTATACCCCTTTAGCCTTGCGGCGTTAACATTAAATAATTTACCATCCAATTTGAGATGTCGTTAAAAATCGGCTTAGCGTCGCTGCCGCCGCCCATATCCTTGCCGCTGGCTGCAATTTCAATCATGATAACATAGCGTGGAATTTGCCCTTTTTCGCCGCCGTACCCCAGATAGGTTCCGACCGTTTGATTACTGACGTATTTGCCGTTCACGATAGTTTCGGACGTACCGGTTTTGCCGCCAATCAAGAATCGCTCCGACCCGTCTTTGGGATTATAGGTCGCGTAGTGCGACTGGTGAACCATTTCGCGCACCGTGTTAGATGTCGCCTCGGTTATCACGCGCTCCTGCGGCTTAGCGGCAGCAGCTGTAAAAACCCCGTTATCATCAATCGTTCCGCCCAAGACAGTCGGCGCGCGGTACAATCCGCCATTGACGATAGCGCAAAAACCGCTCGCCACCTGCAGCATCGTCACGTTCATACCCTGCCCGAACACCATATTGCTATAGCGCACCGCGTTCCCCTCTTGCTGCTGCGGCGAAACAATCGTGCCTTTGGCCTCATTGGCGAGCTCAATCCCGGTCAATTCACCCATCCTGAGTTTGTCATGAAAATAAGAATAAATCGTATCGCGCGCCGAACGCGTAATATATGTGCCGTTGCCCAAACGCTGCGCAATCGTCACCATGCCGGTGTTGAGCGACCAATTGAGCGCCGTCTGCATCGTAATCGTGCCGGTTACGGCGGCATTTTTCGTAGCATTGTTCACCACGATATCTTCGACTTTGATTTTGCCCGTGTTGTCGTAAGTGCTTTCTGGCGTAATCACGCCGCGGTCTACCCCTGTCGCAACCGTAAAGGTTTTGATATCCGAGCCTGGTTCATACGGATTCGAAATCGTGTTATTGTTAAATACCGCCACGTCTTTGACATTCAAATTCGACGGGTCGTAAGTCGGCGCGTTCGCCATCGCCAGCACTTTGCCGGTTTGCGGCTCCATCACGATTGCACTTGCCCGCGTCGCGCCGCTGCGGCTCACTCCTGCCGCCAGCGCTTCTTCGACTTTCGATTGGATATTGCGGTCAATCGTCAGCACCATATTTTTGCCATTCACCGCCGGTCGCTTGATATTTTTGTCGGTTACGGTTAGCGGCACATCGCGCACGTCCGTCACTGTTTTTAGCTCGCCGTTTTTGCCGGAGAGCGCCTCGTCATTTGCCTGCTCAAAGCCGTATTTCCCCTGCCCTTTGCTGTTGACGAAACCTAGCACCTGGCTCGCCAGCGCGCCCTCGGGATAAACGCGCTGCGTCGATGCGTCAAAGCCGATACCCGCCAGCTTTTCGGATTTGATTTTTTCCGCTTGCGTTCGCGTCACTTTCGTCGCTAGCACTTGGTAGCGCGAATTTTTGGTATCCAGGTATTTACCGAAGTCTTTGCGCACATTGCCGCCCGCCACGCGGTTCATCACCTCAATCACCTTTTGCTTATCGGTCACGAGCGTCGGGTCAGCCCAAACCGTGTACACCGTCGTATTCATCACGAGCTTCACCGGCGTATCGCCGTCCATCGCGTAAATTTCACCGCGCGACGCCCGCAGAGTAAACTGCTTAATCTGCTCTTTGTCCGCCAGCTTCACATAAAAATCGTGTTCTAACACCTGCACATAGAAAAGACGCGCTATCATAACCGCGAATGCCAGTATTGTTACGGTGCTCAGCCAAAAAACCCGCCGGTCGCCGTGAATTTGCACGCCCATCGTTCTCCTATTCGTTTACATGCTGCGTATCAGCTGGCGTTGTCATCGCCCGGGCGACGCTGCTGCTCTTCACCGACTGTAGTGCGGTCAAGCGCGCGTTTTCTACCGCCAAATCATTCTTTTGCTCAGTCAACGACGAAATTTTATCCGAAATATCATTGGCAGCATAATCATAGCTCGACACGCGCGTCGCCTGTATCAAGTATATCAAACCCAAAATCGTAATCATCAAAGCCACGATAATAGTGTGCGAGACAGGTCCCAGCTTGACAGCCGATGCAAAAGCAACTGTGTTTTGGTTGCGCCCATAATTACCTTGGCGCCGGCTATTAAATTGTACGGTTCGAGTATATGACATTGTGGTGGAATGTTTACTGTTTAATGTTAGTTTGTAATTTTGACAACAGACTAGCGGGGTGTTCCCTGTTAATGCGCGGAAACACCCGTACTGCTAGCTGGCGAGCCGATTTATTTAAGCGGCGCGGCGTACGACGACGCGGCAAGCTTTTTGCTCGTTTTTGTCCTGGACTTGAATGCGGCGAGTCATGGCTACATTCTCCTTTCTGTTTTTTATATTTTCACAGCGGCTCGCAGCTTGGCACTGCGCGAACGCGGATTGTGAACATCGTTAGCGGCTCCGCTTATCGGACGCTTCGTGATAATTCGAAGTGCCGCTTCGTAACCGGCGGCGTTTTGCTCGGCGAAATATCGTTTGACAATTCTGTCCTCGAGGCTATGAAAACTAATCACACCTACCCTTCCCCCTGGCGATAGCAGCTCCGGAAGCAGCGACATGACAGTTTGAATTTGCCCGAGTTCATCATTGACAGCGATACGAATCGCCTGAAACACCCGAGTGGCGGGGTGGATTCGCCGACGCGAACCACGGTGCGCCTGCTCTATCACGCGAGCGAGTTCAGTCGTCGTTTTTAGCGGACGAGCCGCCACGATACCGCGCGCATACCGCGCTGCGATTCGCGGAGGCTCTTCGCCGTACTCGCAAATGATTCGCGCCAGTTCTTCTTGAGTCCAGGTATTTACAACCTTTTCTGCAGTTAGAAGCTGCCGACGGTCCATTCGCATATCAAGCGTTCCGCTTTTGGCGAACGAAAATCCTCGCTCAGCTCGATCGAGCTGTGGTGACGACACCCCCAAGTCAAGTAAAATCATATCAAATTGCCTACCCTCTTCGATTAGCTGGCGTGCAGCAGACACGAAATCGGTATGCAAAAGCTGAGCTCCTTTTTCAAGAAACTCCTCTAAATTCGTATGAGCAAAATCATCCCGGTCGACCAAAGTCGCCCCAGAATAATTTTCAGTTCGCCGAGTAATCGCCCGCGCATGCCCGCCGTAGCCCGCCGTTAGGTCGAGATATGTCTCGCCCGCGCGCGGGTTGAGCAGCGCGATGACATCGTCAAGCAAAACCGGAACATGAAGTGGTGGATGTTCTTTAATACTCATTTCTCCTATCATATCACAAGATTAGACAGAAGAAATTCGAGGTCACCAAACCAGTAGCGAGCTTGTTTGTTTTCGCAAAGTAGTGTTTGTTTTTGGTAAGTCGGACAGCGCAGCCGGGAGTTGCAAAACAGCTCATAATCCTTGGCGCCACCCTTTGAGAGACTTGTGTGTGAGGTGGAGTTTTGGGAGGTGTTTTTTGGAGTAAGGTGCATTCGACTATTTTTAGCGTGGGTCGATAGTCCACTGCTCACTACCAGATTGTTGACCTCGAGAATGTCGCCGAATTGTAAAGGTACGTCAAACCAACCGCCGCTAAGCGCCCAGCGCCAGCGACACGCGCGAAATTCGGAGCTGCGGTACGCAAACCGCCATGTCAACCGTCGAATCAGCTGACTGGTCAATAGTCACGTTCGTCATATTCCCCTGCTTTCGTTTATGTGTTGGTTGTTTTTGTCGCGTGGTGTTTATTTATACCTTTTCGGTAATGTTTTTGCCACTGGTTTCATAATACACTGTTTGCTATTTTTTCCGCAAGCCTATTTTTTGACTTTTTTGGACAAAATGTTTATGTTTTCCACAAAACTGTGGATAAATCAAGTGTCTAACAGAGGTAGCAACCAAAAATACCTGCCAAATCTGTGGCATTTTTTGCTACATTTTGCCGGATTTGCCTAGATGCTTGAAGCCAAAGAATCAAAGAAGCTAAACTTACGAAAAATATATCCGCATCAGCTGCCGCGCCACCGCGTCCGAATCGTGCCGAATAAAGCTGCGCGCCGCTGCAATCGGGTCGCTAGCCTGCGCGCCGCGCCAAACGCTTTTCGCCAAAATCGGCGCACCGCGAAATTCATAATGCCGCTGCTTGAGCTCGTCGATATCATAACCGACCGTCAATTCGCCGTCGTGCGCGTATTTTTCCATCAGCTCCGCGCTCGGCTTATCCGTATTGAAAACCACGTAGTCCAAAAACTCGCTGCCCGCCAGACGCTCAATTTCGCCCGCGAAATCCACCACCGAAAAATCATCGGTCGGACCGGGTTTCGTCACTAAATTACAGACATAAACGCAGCGAGCACGCGTCTGGCGCAGCGCCTGCTGAATGCCGTCAATCACCAGCGCCGGCGCCAAGCTGCCGTACAAATTTCCCGGCGCGATAACCACCAAATCCGCCTCCATAATCGCCGCTACTGCCGCCGGATTCGCTTTTGCCGCCGGCTCTAGCCAGATTTTCGACCGCCGCGCAATTTCGGCATGCGCAATCTTGAACTCGCCTTTCACCAGCTCGCCATCGGCACTCTCGGCGCAAAGCACGACATCGTCTAGCGTAATCGGCTCGACGCGCCCTTTGATATTTAGCACCTCGCCCGCCAGCTCCACGGCATCGCCGAAGCTGCCGGTCATTTTTTCGAGCGCCGCCATAAACAAATTGCCAAACGCGTGCCCTTTCAAACTGCCCTCGTCGAAACGATAATTAAACAATTCGCGCATTCTAGGGCTATCGCTCAGCGCCACCAGGCACTGGCGCACATCGCCCGGTGGCAACACGCCCAGCTCGTCGCGCAGCTGCCCGGTCGAACCGCCATCGTCTGCCATATTGACCAGCGCTGTCACGTGCATCGCGTAGCGTTTTATGCCTTGCAACAGCGTGAAACTGCCCGTTCCGCCGCCAATTACCACTATTTTTGCCCCGGGATTATCGTTTTCCATCGTGCGCCTCCTTTTGCCGCTTCAAGAGTCCAGCCAGCTGCACAGCGCTCTTTCGCGGCGTGCGCGCGAAGGTTTTGTAATCGACAGCGAACAAACCAAAGCGCGGCCAAAACCCCTTGTCCCATTCAAAATTATCAATCAAACTCCAGTGCAAATAACCGATAAGCTCTACGCCCTGCCCAATCGCTCTATCCATCGCCAAAATCGACTGCGTCAGCCAGTGCTTGCGGTACTGGTCGCTAGCGTCCGCCACGCCGTTTTCGGTCACAAACAGCGGCTTATGATACTTCTCGGATAAACGCTCCAGTACATACTCCAAATCTTGCGGCTGCATATCCCAGCCCAAATCGTTCACATTGATGTCGGGATTATGTACGCGGTAACCGTACACCCGCGAGCTCTGGTAATAATTCACGCCGATGAAATCGCAGCGCTTTGCCACCTTTTTCAAAAAATAATCATCTTGCAGATACTGCATAATTCGCGCCGCCCACACCGTCAGCACCGCGTCATCGCCCGGGTGTACGTACGCGCTATTTTTCGCCACCGACACCTTGTAGCGCCGATTGATTTTGTGAATCGCATCCGCCGCGCGATTGTGCGCTAGCGCCAAATTAAGCAGCACTTTGCGCATGCGCCGCTTGCTTTGGACTTGCGGCGGCCAATTGCCCCGCCAATAGCTTTCGCCCGCGTAAATCTCCGGCTCGTTGACGGTGATGACATAGCGCACAGTCGAGCCTAATTCGCGCAAAATCCGCTCGGCGAAATTAACGAAATATTTCACATTGGCGCGCTTTTCAAACCCGCCAAGTTCCGCAAACCACACCGGCAGCGTGAAGTGAAACAGCGTCACAATCGGCTCGATGCTGCGCTGTTTGCAAGCTGCCAGCACCGCCCGGTAGTGCTCGACCACCTCGGCGTTCCACGCATCCTTTTCCGGCTGAATCCGCGACCATTCGATACTGAAGCGAAACGCGTTCATGTTCATTTTGCGCAGCAAATCTAAATCCCGCTCGTACAGCTCGTAGTGGTTCGCCGCCTGACCCGACACGTAATTTTCCGGCGATTTCGCCGCTTGCTTCACCGCATCCCAGCTATCTAAGTCGCCGTACTGATACGGCGCTTGCGCCGCCAGCGATTTGGCATTTTCCCGCTCCCACACCGACCATTGGTTATGGTTGCCGCCCTCTACTTGGTGCGCGCTCGTGCTCGCGCCCCACAAAAACCGTTTCGAAAACCTAAGCTGTGGTTGCCTCTGCATATACTCCAGTATATCATTTATAGCCCGGGCGGCGCATTTTCAGCCGAACTCGCTTCGCGCAACTCCTTTTTACCCTTCAATTCGTAGCGAATCCCCGTCATGTCGCTGGTCATGTAGTCATCGTTGAGCAAATTGACGAATTTTGCCGCGTCTTTCGCGTCCATGATGATGATTTCGCCCGTCGCGTCGTCGGTCATCAGCTCCAAACCCATTTCGTCCGCCTGATTGACGACTTGCTCTTGCGTCACCATGCCGACATCGACTTTTTGCAGCTTGCTAACCAGCGATTTGGTATCGCGCACCAGCGCGTCGAATGTCATGCCCTCAGGGAATTTCAGCTTGAAATTTTGCTCGATTTCGGTGATTTTTTCCTCGGCAACCGCGAACTGCTTGGCGTCATAGCCAAACAAACGGATAAATTTCGACTCGCTAAACGCGAAAATATCATTGCCGGCAATCAAAACTTGGTTGTCCGGCGTAATACGCAGCCCAGCGTCGGCGCTAAACGGCTGGAACGAGTCGCCGTTGTACATCCACGCCGTCGCGCCTTTTAGCACCTGCGACTGCGGCAAAATCTTGGCGATAAAGAACGGTTCGGCGCCCCCGCGGCTGAAGCGCGCCACGATTCCCTTGACTTTCTTGAACTCGTGGTCGCCCTCGCGGAACACTTCTAGCGCTTCTTCGCCGTAGCGAATCTGCTCGATCACCTCTTGCGCGTGATCGACCTTGTCTAGCGTGGTGCGCTCCAGCACGTTTTCTTCGGCAGCCGCCGCCTCGAAATCGCGCACTTGCATGCCCGTCGCCGCGCCAGTCTGCACCTGGCTAATCATATCGTACAAAAACAGCACTTTTAGCTGCGCTTTGAGCTCCTCGGCATAGTTCGTCGCATAAACCGTGTAGCCTTTGGTAAATAAAAACAGGTCGATTTCGAGCGCATCCTTGTGTGCGTCCGCCTGATTCGCCCACAGGAAAATGTCGGTCGGCTCTGGTTTTTTGTCTTCGGTCGTGTTGGTTGATTCTGTATTCATGACTTTATTGTAGCAGAAAAAAGACTCATCTGATTTATTCCTAGGGTTCGGTATAAATCAGATGAGCCAATAAGCTGGAGCTACGAACAAGCTAGCGCAATAAGCGTTTTATCATCGTCCTTGCGCGACCGTTCAAGCAGAGCCTGCGCTATCTGTTCCGGGTCTCTAATGCCTCGGTCGTGCATAGACGACACCAGCATCGATATCTCGCCGTCTGACATGACATCTGTTCCGTGATCGCCAAGGATACCATCTGTGGCAGCTAAAATTGTATCGCCCGCAAAAATCCTCTCGTAGCCAATCCGCCAAGGCGTTCTCGCCGTGATTTGACCACGATCACCGCCACTCCCCAGAGAAGCCGAAATAATAGTCCCACTTCCGTCATCTTTCGTCATCTGACAAGCCTTACCGTCGCGCACTATGTAGAGCCGCGAGTCGCCTATATTGGCATAGGTCAAAAATTTCTCGCCGTTTTGCTCGACAATCCTCGCTAACGTTGCGGTTGAACTGCCGGCAGCCGGGTCTTTCTCAATTGCAGCCGAAATTCTATTCAATACTTGCGCATTCCATGCGAGGGTCTCTTTCAAAGGCTGGCGCATCGCGTTTGGTCCTAGCATTTTATCAGCACAGCGAAGCACTGCTGCCGCCGCATATCGTGCCGCGCGAGCACCGCCGCCCGACTCGCCAACACCATCAAACACTCCGAAAATACCCTGCGGCAGATTAAGACAGCGCGCATCCTCGCCTCCCAACGGCTTTTCTACCATACTAGCACTGATACGCCACACCGGTTCACGACCGCGAAAATCACGCGGCAACTCATTTCGGCTCATATCAGGCACGCGAATTTGCAAATCACGTCTAGAACGGTTCTCGACATGAATCATCCTCACACTACTTTTTGTAGCTGATTCATCAACCACACAGTGCTCGCGCGACACCCAAGCCGGTAAATTCTCTTGATGGCTTCGACCAACCTCTACCGCTTGCCGCATACGCCTATACCCGCTACTCAGCGTACCTTCAGTCCACTTAAACCGCTCCTCTTGACTATTCAGAGGCTCTACTCCCCTGTCTGTTATATATGCCAGATGTATTGCGCTGCAACCAAGATCCTCACGTAAACGCACACTTTCAACCGGTACAAGTAATTCCGCAGTATGTATCCTACCGTCTTCTCCTCTTCCATAAAAATCCATCGACGGAAAATCATGGCTCTCCCCAGGCTTAAGGGTAGCCTCCTCGACCGTTGGTACAACAGGAATCTTTGGTCCATCAGGGAATCCTAAGTTTTTATGCAACCTATCTCTCTCACTCATATTTTTATTATAGCACAAAATCTTACAAAAAGCAATAGTGCGAACGATTCAACACCCCGGTTCAGGCGGATATTCGGCAAAAAGTACCCAAAGGACAGTTATTGCACCGCATCCTCGCCAAAATGCTTCTGCAAACGCATTTTTATCGACCCCTGGTGGCGGCCGAGCGCTTGGCTCATCGCGGCGATGGATTCGCCGTTTGTAAACATTTGGCGCAGCTCGCCGTCTTGGGCTTTAGTCCACGGGCGGTAGGCGTTTGGATAGGTTTCGCGCATTTTGGCGATTTTTTCCGCCCAGCTGCCGGATTTCTTTTTGTCCGAGGTTTTGGCGGGGTTGGCAGCGCGTTTTTCGGCTTTTTTCTGCAGGTGCTTGAATCGCTCGCGGTCGCTTGCCGCCCGCGCTCGCAGCCGCTCGTCGATAGCGTAGGCTTCGTCGCTCATCTGCAGCGCCATACGGTTTATGCCCGTTAGGTACAGGTTGTCGATGTCGCGCACGCGGCTGAGCGCCACATAACCCATGCCCGGCACGAAAGCTTTGCGCAGGTCGATTCTAGCGGCGTCCAGCGTCATGCCCTGGCTTTTGTGCACCGTAATCGCCCACGCCAGACGCAGCGGAATCTGGCTGATACTCGCCCGCTTTTTGGTGCCGTCGCGCAGCTCCCAGGTGTCGGGCTGCATGGTTACGGTTTTGCCGCTGCGAAATTCCACCACCGGGTAGTCGGTCGTCGGTTCGAAATCGACCACCATACCGATGCTACCGTTGGCGTAGCGCCGCGACGGGTCGTTTTTCACCGCCATGACGAGCGCACCCATTTTTAGCGTTAGCACCTCTGGCGCGAGCACGCTGCGCTGCAGATTTTCGACGTAATTATTGCTGCCCGTAGTGTGGCGCTGATACAGCACTTCGTCGCCCGCCAGCTCGGCTAACTTCGCCTGATTGATACGGTCGACGTCAACGTTCACGGTGTGCAATTCAGTCAATCCGGCATCTTTTGGCGGCTCGTATTCGGTGCGTTCTAGCAGTTTTTCGGCGTGATGGCGGCGCAAATCGTTCGCCCGCAAACTAGTCAAAATGTCGAGCAGCGCGTCGCCCTGGCGCTGGCGAAATTGTTCGTCTAAGTACAAAATAACCGGGTCGAGTTCGCGCCAAGCATTTGAATTAACCACAAACCCGCCCTCGCGGCCGCCTGCCCGGTTAACCGGCGGCAGCTGGAAAAAATCGCCCGACATCACCACCTGGATGCCGCCAAACGGCACGTCCGGCATTTTTCGCACCAAGCGGCAAGCTTCATCGACCATATCTAGCCGATAGTCGTGCAACATGCTAATCTCGTCGATTATCAAAATATCCGTTTTTTCGATGATTTCGCGCCGCCCCTTGGCGATATGCTCGGCGAAGCGCTCCGGCAGATAATCGAGTACGCCAATCCCCGCCCACGCGTGAATCGTCGTGCCGCCCAAATGCGTCGCCGCCAGCCCAGTCGTCGCCGTCACCGAAACGTATTTGCCCTCGGCTTTGCTCAGCCGAATGAATTGATTCAACACGAAAGTCTTGCCCGTCCCCGCCGGACCAGTCAACAGCGCGCTCTCGCCGCCAAGCAATATCTCGAGTGCTAAATTTTGCTTCACGCTACCTATTATAAACGATATCGCTTAGCGCGGCATCGCCTGTTCGGAAGTGTATTTGGCAAATTCTTCGTATACCTTTGATATTTGACCAGGCGACAGTTCGCGTGCTTTTTTACTATCCAGCCACTGCCGCAAGCCCTCTTTTGGCATAGAAAGCGCATACCCAACAATACACGCGCCAAGTTTTAGTATCTGCCTGGTTTGCTCAGGGTCTAGTTCAGTCTCGGGTAGAGATTCGCCCCTTTTGCCGTAAACTACTGCTGTCATATCTAGTCGACCGCCTACACAGCGCGAGCCATTCACCATGCCGCTCCTATAAGCCATCTCGTATGGTAATGCAAAATATCTACCATCCGCCCCGCCAGCGCACATCATCAAATCGGCGTGCGTACCCCGATTGCCGGTAATCATGCTATATCTAGCCCTACCTGCTTCAGTATCATAATCAATCGACCGAACAGCCGCAAGCGCAGTCACAAGCCCGCTGCAATCGCCCTCTTCGCTATAATCTTGATAGTAATCTACAGACACTTCTTTCGGCAACCAAAGCTCACTCATACTTATATGATAGCATATAAATTAGCAATTGTCAATTTTGGCGCCTCACACATCCCAAGTAAACCCGTTGCCAAAGTGCCCGTAGCGCGCCGTTTGTTCGAATTGCGGCTGGCGCAAATCGAGCGCCGCGATAATGCCCGCCGGGCTCAAATCATAGCCTTCAATCCGCTGCACCGTGCCATCGACGAGCGCTGTTGCCTCGACCGGCTGGTCGTGACCGATGGCGTACGCCAAGCGCACAAACACTTTCTGAGCTTCATATTTTCTGAGGTAATCGACCGCGATACGCCGCGCCATGTACGCGCCGCTGCGGTCAACTTTGGTGGCGTCTTTGCCGCTAAAAGCTCCGCCGCCGAGCGGAATGCGCGGACCGTAGTTATCGACCGCCAATTTGCGCCCTGTCAGCCCGGCGTCTGCCGCGAAACCGCCAATCTCCCAGTCTCCCGCCGGGTTGATATGAAACGCTATTTTGCCGCTGGTGTCGGCGGCGTAGTGCTGGCTGGCTAGCCACGTTTCGACCGCAGCTTTCAGTTCGTCGTGCGGCGCATGCTGAAAACTCGCGACAATCGCTTCGACTTTGCTATCGCGGACAGTTACCTGAGTTTTGCCGTCAAACGGCCATTTTTCGTACAAAAACTGATTGAGGTCGCGCGCCAAAGCGTACTCGAGCGGCAATAACTCAGGCGTTTCAGCGCAAGCATAGCCTATCATCACGCCCTGGTCGCCCGCTCCGCCCTCGTCGACGCCGCGCGCAATTTCGGGGCTTTGCTGAGCGATGCGCTCGATTAGCTCGACGTCGCCGGCGATACGCCACACAATCGGCTCGACATCCACCGTCGCCGTCGAGGACACCTCGCCCGTCAAAAATACCGCTCCGTGCCCGCCGCACGCCTCGACCGCAACCCGCGCCTGCGCGTCCTGCGCTAAATAAGCGTCGAGAATCGCATCGCTAATCTGGTCGCACAACTTATCCGGGTGCCCCGGCGAAACGCTCTCTGCCGTGCGGTAAACTGCTTGTTTTGAATTATTTGCCGCCATAAAAACTCCTTCCTAAATTTAGTCTAACCGGGCGCCCTCGCGCGCCTTGTTCGCCCATTTGTCCGCCAACTCATTCTGCTCGTGACCGACATGCCCGCGCACCCACACTAGTTTTGGTTGCACCGCGCAGTATAATTCGTAAGCTTGCTGCACGAGTTCGAGGTTTTTGATTTCGCCGCCTTTTTTGCGCCAGCCCTTCGCCGCCCAGCCCGGCGCCCATTTGGTCAAAACGTTTATCCAAAACTCGCTGTCGCTGTGAATTTCGCACGGGCGGCCTGCCGCCAGCTTCATCGCCGCAATCAAAGCGCAGCCCTCCATGCGAATATTGGTCGTGTCGCCGTCCTCGGAGCCAAGCGCCACCGGCTGCCCGTCCTCAATCACCGCATAGCCGCCCGGACCAGGGTTGGGACTAGCGCTGCCATCTGTATAGAAAATTCTCATGTATTTTATCTTATCACGTTAAGTATCGCGCGGCGGCAATGATTTCTTGAGCGCGCTCGGCACATACCACGAAGCCCCGCCGCCGTTTTCGAGCCTATAATCAATCATGTATTCTTGCCGGAAATAGTCGCCGTTGCCGACGATTTTCATATCGATAAAAGCCTTGGTGTAAGCGCGGTCGCGCGGCGTTTGCCCGCGGTAAACCCGAATTTCGTGCGCCTCGCCCGCCCGCAAAAACCTGTCCGGGTCGATGTTTTGGCGCAGTAAATCAACCTTGGTGATTTCGATATCGTACGGCGATTGATTATGCAGCGTAATCCACAATTCCAGCTGCTTGAAATCAGACGACAAATGCGGCTCTACTCGGCTAACCGTCAGCGTCGGCAACACCTTGGTGCCTTTTTCTGTGAGATAAGCGTTCGGCGGCGCGGTTTTAGCAGGCTTCGGCTCGTCCATTTGATCCATATCGCGGTTCGCCGCTTCCGCCCTGTCCCATTCGTCGTCTTGCCACTCGCGGACGCGTTTTGGCAAATCCTCTTTTTCATCGTGCGCCGGGTCTTCGCCGAACAAAAAATTTCTAAACCAACCCATAGATACTCCTCCCTTTATTTCTATATCTAGTATACCGCATCGCTACCTACGCTATATATAGCGGCACTACATATAGCGTAGGTGCTGCTGTGGAAAACTCTGGATAAATATTTACCGACACTAGACTACTGTTATAAAGCGGCAATTCCAGAGTTTATCACTGCCAAAGAAACCGTCGCCGAAATTGCTGTTTTGCATTTGGCGGGCGCTTGTTATACTAAATAGGTTATGCCTATCTGGTTTCAAAGTCTGGTGGTATTATTTCTGGTGTGGATTGTGGCGCGCGTGATTAAACGCAATATTCTGGCGCTGCAAAATTTCTTTATCCCCAGCTCGCTCATTGGCGGTGTTTTGCTGCTTTTCATCGGTTACCAGGGCGCGGAAATTATCCCGAAAAGCATTTCGCAGTGGCTCAATATTTTGCCTGGTATTTTGATTAATGTTGTATTTGCCACAATGTTCATCGGACACAAACACCCGACTACCAAAAAAATTTGGAAACAAGCCGGACCGATGATTGCCTTTGGCAACACCATCGCCTGGGGAATGTACGCGCTCGGCGCCGGGCTGACGCTGCTGATACTGCAGCCGGTATTTGGCGCATCGCCTGCATTTGGCGCGATTTTAGAGGTGAGTTTTTCTGGCGGGCACGGCACGGCGGCGGGTTTGAGTAGAACTTTTGCGCAGTTAGGCTGGCACGACGCTACGGATATTGCGTTCGGACTAGCGACACTGAGTATCATCGTGGCGGTAATTTCGGGCATCACGATAATCAATATTTACAACCGCCGGGCGCGGCGCGTCATCGACCGCGTCAGCATGGACGTGCAGCGGCGGCGCATGATTCGGCGCGGTTACGACCTGATGCGCTTTAGCAAAGATATCGAATCTCACCCACGCGACTTCATCATCGCCGGGCTGGTGATTGGCAGCGCAATCGGCACCGGCTGGCTGCTACAGCAAGGCTTGTCGCAACTGGAAAACGCCCTGCTAGCGCCGTATACTTCGGTGCGGGTTTTGGCGTTTGTGCCGCTGTTTTCGCTCGCGATGTTTGGCGGTTTAATCGTACACATCGTGCTGGATAAGCTGCGTCTGCTGCGTTTCGTACGGGTGCGGACGCTGCAAACCTTGAACGCTATCGCACTCGACCTGCTGATTATCACGGCGATTGGCACGATGTCGCTCAGCGTGATTGAACATAATTTCGCGCCGTTTATTCTGCTGGCGCTGGCTGGCATAAGTTGGATTTTGTTCGCCTTTTTCGTGCTGGCACCGAAGTTTTTCCATAAACACTGGTTTGAGTTCGGCTTGACCGACATGGGGCAAGCCATGGGCATGACCGCCACCGGGCTGCTTTTGAACCGGCTGGTTGACCCGCTCAACCGAACAGGCGCGCGCGAATCGTTTGCTTACAAACAGCTCGCCTACGAACCTTTCATGGGCGGCGGCATTTTGACGGTTTTTACAGTGGTGATGATTGGCGAAGTCGGACTTTTGCCGGTAGGAATCGCAACCTTTATCGTCTGTTTGCTTTGGCTGGGTATTGGGCTGGCGATGGGACGGCGGCGCACTCGCCGCAGAAAACGGCAGCACAACATCGCGCACTACGCCATGCGCGCTTCGTAACCGCCGTGCAGCAAAAATGGCTGGCAAAAACCAGCCATTTCGCGCTAACTAAATATACTATTTGCGCTTCACTTTGACCGCAATTTTCTTTGGCTCGGGCGCAGGCGTCACTGGCACGACGACCTTTAGCACGCCGTCTTCCAGGTGCGCTTCGATTGCGTCTGTATCGGCGCGCTCCGGCAGCTGCACGCTGCGATAAAAGCTGCTGCTCGATTCGCGCACGACGTATTTCTTGCCTTTGTCTTCTTCTTTTTCGTGGCGCTGGGCTTGAATCACCAAATTGCCGCGCTCAATCGAAATCTCGACGTCTTTTTCATCGAAATTTGGCAAATGCGCCTCAACCACGAGCTTGTCGCCGTCCATGTAGACATCGGTCGTCGGCAGCGCCACGCCGCGCATCTGGCGCGGCACCCAGGTGTCGTTGTTGAAATCGTTGAAGAAATGGCGCTGCAACGCACTCATCTCTGCCAGCGGGTCAAATTTTACGACTTTATTCATAATACCCTCCTTTTGTTAGCGCGACTAATTCCATCGCTACCTACAGTATACGCCAGTTAGCACTCTGCCGTCAAGAGTGCTAATCGTAAGCGCAAATAGCAAAATTTACAGCTAATCTTCTAGCTGCTTCATCAATGAATTATACGCGTATACTTCCCAGGAATCTTCGGTGTATTCCCCGCCAGATTCCAGCCGCTTCGCCTTTTCGTGGAGATATTCGGAAACATCAAACATGGCGCCGTTATCCTTAGTCCCCGCTACTCTCCAAAGTTCAGCACAAATATCATTAAGCTCCTTCGTAATTTTCGGGTCGTCGGTCAACTCGTCTATCGCGATGATATGGCGAGCTAGGTTTACTTGTGTTTTTCTATCTAGGGTCATATAGTCCAATTCAGCGGCGAGTACGCTTGGTTTATGACGATTTTAACTGCGAAACTCTGCGCTGTATCTGTCTCATTATTTCATTAGCCCGTTCTGTGTCATCTGTGATTTCCAAGTCTGCGCCCAATTCTGCAATCTCACCTAACACCGGGTAGCGTGTTTGGAAATTCTCTTCCCAGTCGTCGCGTACGATTGTTGCGCCGACAATATATCCGCCCAGCACATATGGATGCTCATTCTTTTCGTTTTTAAGTATGTTTTCTATACGGCGTACGATGGCAATATACTTTTGATTAATTAGGTCATCTACCGTCTCGACGTCGTGTAACCACGGAAAATAGCGCAGGACGTTTGGCTGATGAATAACTTCGGTGAGCGGGATGAATTTGTTGGTGATATCCTCACCCACGTCTAGATTCTGAGTCATTCGACGTAAAGCATTCTGCGCTAAGAACAGGTAGGTAAACCACTCCATTTTCTTATCTAGTTGCACAACATCAAGCGGTTTCCAGTCCGCGAACTCGTAGCCCGTTTCTTCGCGCAGCTCGCGCTGAGCCGCCGCCAAAACCGATTCGTCACTAGGGTCTACCCGACCAACCGGCAAGTGATTTTTGCGCACTATCCCGCCTGGCTGCCGCTCATCATTTACCAGTACGTTACCATCAGGATCAAGCGCGATAATCATCACGGTGTCGGGACGACGCAGCATTTCAAAAGTCTTAAAAACCTTTTTACCGTCTTCTTCAACCTCCTGCGGCCATTGATACACATCATAAATTACGCCCTGAAAAACACACTCCGCCTCGGGCGGAATCAATTTAGCATTGGCTGGTAATATGCGTTCTGTCATGGTTCAACTCCTAGCGCCTCCTAGCTTTTTACTATTATAACATTTTTAGAATATTCACCGCAAAAGCCCGCCGAAGCTTAGAAAAAACTTGACTTTCTGTCCAATTATCGATATATATATATCAGCTTTTCGACTAGCTTTGCGATTGTCGATAAGCGCACCTACACAATGAGAGTATCTTGAAGCGGGTCAAGCATTTCTGAAAGCAAAGATCAGAGGTGATTGTCCTGCTTCAGATGAGCAGGAGTCGCCATTGTAGCGACGTTCGAATCCTTAGCAAAGGAGCAAATCGTGCGAAAGCTTATCGCCTCAATTCTCGTCGCCATGTTCATGATCCTTCCTCTCGCCGCCTGCTCGGACGACTCTACGGTCGTTTCTGAGAATCTGTCGAGAGACGCCGACAACTTCAAAGTTAATCGGCGAGTGATCTTTTTCAACGGGATCACCGACAGTTACTTGCTTGAGATTGAGGGATACTGTTCGATCGTTGATGAAGGGAATCAGCTTGAGGTGACCTGTAAGGTCGGTGACGACTCTTACAAGAAACATTTCTTGGGGCTGAGTGATAACGTCACTTACTTTATCGAACAGCTCGAGCCAATCAAGGAGGACCCGTATCACTACCGGGTCACCTTCAAGCCGGAAGAAATTCTTCCGGATATTGACCTCCGGACTTCTGGCAGCTAGTTCTCTCCTGCCCTCTCTCAAAAACCCTAGGAAATCCCTAGGTATGCACGCAGCAGATTGACATTCATTGTTTTCTGGCTGCGTGCATCTATCATTGACTTACGCCACTTGACTCATCTTGATATCCACAAATAAAACAATATCCACTCTGGGTCGTTAGTGCGGAGAGATTGCACCGAGCAAAATACAGAGACGAGACCGATTAATCCGACTAAAACTGCCCAAGAATTTTCACGAAGCAGCGTAACGGATAGCGCCAAAAAACCAACCCGAAAATCAACAACAGCGTCGCAAACACCACCAGCATCCAGTTTTTCGCCGCAAAGGCGTTCTGGGACTTTTTAGCCATCTGCTAGCCTCTCGCACTTCTTTACAAGATTGATTATTTCTTTTCGAGCATGAACCTGCTCATCGCTCATTTTTGCCACGTCCAAAAACGCCACTTCGTCGCCGTCATCACCGGGCGAGAAATTCATATTCTCTGGGCATAGGCGAACGAAAACGCGCGCCTGATAAGCGTTGATGTGCTTTAGTAATTTCGGGTCTTCGATATGAATCGGCTCAAACGAAAAATCGCCCCGCAAATTCACCTCTTCCGCCAGCTCGCGCGCCAAACCCTCGGCGATAGACTCGCCATGGTCGAGACCGCCGCCCGGCAAATCCCACCAATCGCGACCGGCTTCTTTGACCAGCAGCACCCTGCCCTGGTCGTCAATAATCAACGCCTTGAGCGACAAGCGAAACAAATAGTCCGTCCGCCGACCGACAATGCCGCTGTTTATCACTCCGTTGATCTGTTGAGCTGTCATGCTTTTATCTTAGCACATCCTTACTTCTAAATATAAACGGTCCGTCTAACCTGTTATGTAGAACCTCAATGACACCTAATGCAGATAATTCATTTGCATAGAGCTCTATATTAACCCTCAAATCGTCATACTTCGTGTTTTCTAGTAAGGAAAAAAGTTTTTGATAGTTTACCAGTGAGCTCTGTCCGATGTTCTGCGGGTCTAATTCGCGCTCAGAGAAATCTTTAGAATATATGTACGTTGCTAATCTTAGACTTTCAATACTTGCATTTTGCAGAATATTCTCAATTCTAGAAAAATTCGCAAAACGGTTAGTACTGTTATAGGTCTCCTTTTTCAGCATATTTCTTAAGTATTTTCTACGCTGTTCTGAAGATTCAAAGTTATGTTTTAGCCAAACATCATACACAAATGAAGCAAAATTATCTGATTGCTTTATCTTACTAATTACTTCAGCAGTATATTCTTCGGAATTAAACAACTCCGTACTCCTCTTTTGAGACAATGAACTAAACACCTCAATGGCGACACCTAACGAAGCAGCGATAGTGGCTGCAACCGGAGCTCCGACAAACGCAGCACCGCTAGCTGCTACAGCCTTACCTATTTCTTTTTTAACCTCTTTATTCATAATTCGTCAACCGCCACGCGTCTCTGTTCCGTCGTATCCCGCTCGCGTACCGTCACTGTGCCGTCGCCCTCAACCGTCTCGAAGTCAATCACCACGCAGTGCGGCGTGCCGATTTCGTCTTGGCGGCGGTAGCGTTTGCCGATGTTGCCGTTGTCGTCCCACATGACGGCGCCGTATTTGGCTTTGAGCGCGCGGTAGACTTCGCGGGCTTTTTCGACCAATTCCGGCTTGTTTTTCAGCAGCGGCGAAACACAGAATCGCACCGGCGCCAAATGCTCCGGCAGCGCCAAATAAACCCGTTTTTCACCGTTCTGCTCGTCCTCGCGATAAGCGCTCGACAGCACCGCCATCAGCGCCCGCTCGACGCCAAAACTCGGCTCGATAACGTGCGGAACAAATTTATTATTCGCGCCCTTCACCGTGTATTCCATGCTTTTGCCGCTCGCCGACTGGATATTGCCCAGGTCGAAATCCGTCCGATACGCCAGCCCGAACATCTCTTCCCGGCCAATCGGATAATCAAATTCAAAATCAATCGTCCGCTTGGAATAATGCGCCCGATCCGTCTCCGGCACCTCTAATTCGTGCACTTTTTCAGCCGGCAAACCCAGCGCCTCGCACCACGCGTGACCGAGCTGGCGCCACTTCTCAAACTCCGCCTCCCAATTGGCTGGATCAATAAAGTATTCAATCTCCATCTGCTCAAATTCGCGGCTGCGGAACACGAAATCCCGCGGCGCAATTTCATTGCGAAAAGCCTTGCCCTGCTGCGCCAAACCAAACGGCAAATCCGGATAAAAACTATCAACGACGTTTTTGAAATTAGTGAAAATGCCTTGAGCGGTTTCCGGGCGGAGGTACGAAATACTCTCCTCGCTCTCGGTGGCGCCAACGTGAGTTTTGAACATCATATTAAAAGTGCGCGACTGGCTCAAAGGATTACCATCCGGACTTTTAATCCCATTTTCGACAATCGCGTCGTCCATCTGCTCCATCGTCATGCCGTCCGGGTCAACACCGTTGTCCTTGAGAATATGGTCGGTGCGGTAGCGGCGGTGATTGACCGTGTCCTCGCACAGCGGGTCAACAAAAGTATCGACATGCCCGCTCGCCCGCCAAACTTTCTGATTCATCAAAATCGCTGCATCAACACCGTACATATCGTCACGCTCATCGACGAACATTTTCCACCACAGATTCATGATGTTGCGCTTCAAAGCGACGCCCAGCGGACCATAATCCCAAGTCCCGCTAAGACCACCATAAACATCCGACCCCTGATAAATAAAGCCGCGGCGCTTCGCCAAACTCACCAAATCTTCCATCTTCGCTTCGCTCACAAAAAATCCTTTCTCTCGCGCCCGCGGGCGCGGCAGGTTAAAGTACTTGGATAAATTATACCACTTATCTCGGGCTTCGCGGCAAGCTACACCGCCGCGTGTTGCCGCGCCAGCAGCCAGCAATCCGGCAAAATTTGCTCGACGCCGCCAATTTGCGCCACGATATGCAGCGGCTTTTGCACCGCCAAGCGCAAAAATTTGATATGGTCAGCCCTGATTTCGCCTTGCTCCGCCAGGCGCAAACCTCGCTCAATCGGATCGTACATATAGCACTTCTCGCGGTCAAGCGGCTGCCCCGAAACGTCGTTCGACAAACTCAATTCATACCCGGTCAACTCAGCGTAATGCAAATAAAACCAAGTCTGCACCAGCTGCAGCGGCACCGCCCCCGCCAATCCCGCCAGCACCTCGCGCAGCGTCTCGAACCACTCCGGCGTGTCGATATCGCGGCTAGCACGGTCGATTAGTTTAATCGCTTCGTAGCCAAATTGCAGCCGGTCGTAATCCTCCAAAATCGCGCGATAAAAATTCTCCAGCCGCGCCTGCGTCAAAACATACAAATCGCCCTTGCCCCGCCCCAGCACGACATCGCTCACCGCAAACAGCTCGATACCGCCTGCCAGCCGGCTCTTTTCGCGCCGCACGCCGCGCGCCATCACGCTGCGCTGACCGAGCGGCGTCAGCAGCGTCACGATTCTATCCGCCTCGCCGTAGTTCGTCCGCCGCAAAACAATCGCCTTGGTTCGCTCGGTACTCATACTATCACCTTTCGCACTGCGGCGGCGACCATCGGCGGCTCCATGGTTGATTTATCCAAAATCTGGCGCACGCCGTACGCTGCGACGTCGCCCGGGCGCAATTCGCCAGCGCTCGCCGTGCAAACGACGACCGGAATTTGCGCTAAATCACTGTGCGACTGCAGTTCCTGCAATAACACCAAGCCATTCGGACCAGGCATAAATATATCGAGAATGATAACCGCCGGCTCGTACTCGTCAATCGCCGCCATCGCTTCGACCGCATTCGGTGCGATTTGCACGCCAAAGCCAGCGCTTCGCAATTGGCTCGCCAGCACATCGGCGAACCAGCTATCGTCATCGACCACCAAAACGCGCTTTTTCATAGCAGCCTCAATTGCGACGATGTTGCAATATCAACGTAAAATGTCGCGCCATCGCGGTGCCGAATCGCACCAATCTGCGCTCCCATCGCCGCCGCAAATTCATACGCCACCACCATGCCAAGCCCGCTGCTGGCCGGACGGTTTTGTAGCGGCTGCGGCTGCCCGAGATTTTGCATCAACCGCCGCCACACGTTAATCGGAATCGCCGGACCGTAATCGCGCACGCCCAGCCGAATCGCCTCGCCCCGCCGGCACGACCGCGCCGTAATTTGCACCGGCACATCGCGCGCGCTGTAGTGCAGGGCGTTATCGGTGAAATTCAGCAAAATCCGCCGCAACAACTCGCGGTTAGCTAGTCCTAGCAGCGGCTTTTTTTTGTACGGCGCGACGCCGAGCTGGCGCCCGTGCGCCGCATACAGGGGCGACAATTCGTCCGCCACCTCTTCGCATAGCACGATAGGATTAAGCGGTTCAAGCTCAAACAACCCATCATCTAACCGCTCGGCGCGCGTCAAATCAGAAGTTAGGCGCAGCGCCCGCTCCGTCGTCAGAGTGATTCGCCGCTGCAACACCGCGCGCTCAGCCTCGCCGCAATCACCCGCTTCAAGCGCCAAAGACAACTGCCGCACCAATGCCAGCGGCGCTTTGAGCTCATGCGCCGCCGCGACCGTCAGCGGCAAGCGAAAATTATCTGGCGCACTCCCCTCCTGCATAGTACTTCTAGTGTACCACGCCAGCCGGCGATAACTCTAGCGCTAGCGTTTCGATTATTCGTTGAAATTGACTGTTTTGAGCAGCGCTTCGTAATCTTCCGTAAACACGTCGCCGTCAGTGCGAATCGTCAGCGTGCGGTCGCGCATCTTTAACAAAACCGCCGTTCCGTAAATGTCCTTTGTGAAATTGCCAACCAGCTTCACGCCAGTACGTTTGCCATCGCTATAAGCGCTCGATTTCAGGTCGCCGCGCTTGACATAAGCGTCGTATTGTTCGACTGTTTTGTCGTAAGTTTTTTGCTCGATAGTGATGCGCAGCGCGAACTTCGCGGTCGTCGTAATCGGCGGCACCAGCACCGGGTTTAGATACGCTTCGTAAGTCACACCGCCGCCTTTGCTGATGTCGGTCGCCTGATAAGCGCTCCAAGTTTTCGGATACTCAAACGTCAAACTACCGTAATCAGACGGACCGGCGAATTGGCGTTTCGGCTCTTTTTCGCGCTTTTCGAAATCGCCTTCTAACTTCTCGCTGTTCGTTTTGACCGCTTCGGCAACCGCGGTGTCGATTTTGCTATCGACATTTTGCTTCTGGTCCATGTACTGCAAATATGCCCACACGCTAAACGCGCCGAACCCAATTACCAAAATTACCAGCACCACTATAGCAACGATACTACCGTTGATTGCCCCTTTTTCGCCTTTTCGTCGTGTCTTCATGGTTATGATTATACGTGGTCGCGGCTATTTATGCAAAGGGTTTATCCGATAAAGCGTGTGCGCGCCCGCCGACTTGATTTTTTCGCAGCCGCTAGCCTGAAATCCGTAGCTAATTAGCTTAAATGAGTGTCCCATTCGGCTAGCTTGTTGTTGTAAATATATCACCATACGGTTAATATCGCGGCTATCGCCAAATAGGTACACAACCGTCGTATCGCTCGGCAAATCGGTACGCCAAAAATTAGCCAATCGAACGCTCACGCGCGAGTCGCCGCGCGACAACCAGCGCGAAATCAACACTAGCAGCGGGTGGATTTCGTAGCCGATAGCCCGGGCACCGCGTTTGCTAGCCTGGCGCAGTACAACCCCGTCGCCCGAGCCGATATCCAGCAAAACGTCGCTTGAACTAAGCGGGTATAATTCATCAAAAGCGCGCGCCACATCGCGGCGATGCGACGGTAAATACGGCGCTCCCGTAAAGGCGCTAAATCCAACTATTATAGCGATTGCGGACAGCCCGGTTATCAGCCAAAGCATGATAAATTTTACTCCTCGTCGAAGCGTTTTTTGATGATATTTATATCATTTTTGATATTTTTTAGGTCATTTTCAATCGAAGCTGCCAATTCCTCCGCCTGCTTGAACTTTTCCATTGCGTTTTCTATGGTAAATTCGTCGCTTTCGAACCACGCGACCAATTCGCCCAGCTCCGCCATTTTTTCCGATACCGATTTAGTTTTTTGCGACATGCTTCACCTCCGCTGTTATCGTTTGCTTATGCTGCTGAATCGTAATTTCCGAGCCAATATCCACTTCGCCGCGCACAATCGCGTAGCCGCGCGCCAGCACCGCCTGCGGGTCGTACGCCGCCAGCACTTGGCGATTGCGCTGCGCCTGCCATAGAGCCTCGTCAATTTGACGGTCAAAAGCCTCTAACCCAGACGACATCAACTGCATAATTTCATGCGCTGCAGCGTCAATATTAGCGTCAAACCGCGTAATCGCCTGCGCCATTTGGCGGCGAACTGCCGCGGCGTATTCCCGCCTATCCGGCACGATGATTTGCGCGGCATTACTCGGCGTCGCCGCTCGCACGTCAGCCGCCATGTCCGCGAGCGTCACATCGACTTCGTGCCCCACGCCCACCAGCGTCGGAATCCGGCTAGCCGCGATAGCGCGCACCAGCTGCTCGTCGTTAAATACACCCAAATCGTCAGCGCTGCCGCCGCCGCGAATAATCACCAGCACCTCTGGCGGCTGCTCCTGTTCATTGAAATAGCGAATCGCCGCAATAATTTGACCAGGCGCCGCCTCGCCCTGCACTTGCACATTCGCCACGTCAATTTGCAGACCACCCCATCTTTCGCCCAAAATTTTGACAAAATCCGCGTAGCCCGCCGCCTGCGTACTCGAAATCACGCCGATACGCACCGGAATTTTCGGCAAAACGCGTTTGCGCTCCGGCGAAAACAAGCCTTCTTTTTCGAGTTTGGCGCGCAGCAATTCGAAACTTCTGCGCAAACTACCCTCGCCGCTCGGACGATATTTCTGCACGGTAATGCTAAATTTACCCCAAGGCGTCACTTTGGGCGTAGCACGCACAATCAACCGCATGCCGTCTTCAATCGGCGCGTGCAGCTGATAAACCGACATAAAACAATTGACGCTGCCGCTGTCGTCCTTTAGGTCGAAAAATACCCATTTATTTTGGCTAACTTTGAAACTAGCCACTTCGCCCTCGACCTCTACGGCGCCGAAAGCCATGTCGAGCGACTGGTTGACTACCGCGAGAAAATCGCTAACGCTAAATCTTGGCGCCACCGGGTTTTCCATATTTTATAAGCGCGTGCTGGTAGAAAATATAGCCAAAAAGAATCGTGCCAGCCAGCAAAATCGCCCGCGTCAGAATAATTCCAGCGATAGCTGCGTCCGGCCGCACGCCCGCCATACTCAAGAAAAATATCATGATAACTTCGTATACGCCAGCGCCGCCCGGCGTAAAAGCGATGATACCCGCCATATTCGCCACGCCGTAGCCGACCACCAAAATCGTCGGGTTGACCGGCGTTCCCAGCGCCATAAACGCCAGCAAAAACATTCCGACATCGAAAAGCGTGTAAACTATACCCCACAAAAACGGCTTGATCAGCAGCCGCGGGTGGTTTGACATATCACGAAAATCACTCTGCATTTCGGCGAAAAACTCTTTGACGCGCTCAATTTTGAGCAAACGGCGTTTCTTGCCAAAGGTCGCCAGCCGCACTACGTTATTTATGGAACGCGTTATTTTTGCCGCCGTCACATTCATTCTATGCTTCGACGAAAACACGTAAATCAGCCCGAGTGTCAGCGAAACGACCGCCAGTACCAAAATGAAGCTAGATGCAACAATGTAGCGATTAACCTGCCCGTCCAACGCCAAAAATATCACCGACAGAATCAGCAAAACCACTAGCGCCAAAAATCCCGCCACATAACGCACCACCTGCGCAAAAGTCGAGCGCGAAGTGCTAACCCCTAGTTTATGCATACGCCAGGTAGCATACGACATGCCGCTCACGCCGCCCGACGGAAAGATGTGGTTGACCAGGTTTAACTCCAGCGCTATACGAGTCTGCTCGAGCCGCGACACGTGGTGAATATCGCGTTTGTCGCGCAAATACGAAAAAATCATCTCGCCGCCAGCGAAATAAACCGCAATCTGAAACGGCACCAACAGTAGTAGTAATCTGATGTCCGCCTGCCCGAACAGCCCCCAAGCTTTTAGCAGCTCGTGGCGCGACAAATAGATAATCACACCCAAAACTACCACTGTAGCAAAACTTAAAACAACGCGCGGCGACCTAAATAGCCCCAGCTTTTTTTTCAATCGCATTACCCATCAATTATATCACGTGCGCCCCGCCAGTGTATAATAGTGGCATGTTTATCGCAATTTTAGGACGCCAGCCCGAATTCGGCGCCGCCGAGCTAGAACGCTTATACGGCGCCGCTAACGTACATTGGTTTTCGAACCAATCCATGCTGGTAAAATCCGATTCTTTTGATTTTAACCGCCTCGGCGGCAGCCTAAAAGCCGGACGCGTCGTATTTGAATCGCGCGGCAACTGGCGCGAACTGAGCGAGCAGCTAACCACGCACTACTCGAAGATTTGGAGCGGCGCCGAGCACAAAATCACACTCGGTATCAGCGCTTATGGTCTCGAGGTTGCGCCGTGCCAATTGCAACAGTGTGGCATTAACCTAAAAAAACAACTGCAACGATGCGGCGTTAGCCTGCGATTAATCCCCAACAATCAAGCCGCACTCAATACCGCCACCTCGCATCACAATAAACTCGGCTTATCGCCGCACAAAGTTGAATTACTCATCGTTCGCGCGAAATCCGGGCGCATCATCGTCGCAGAAAGCGTCGGCGCGCAAAATATCAGCGCGCTGGCTGCCCGCGATCAAAAACGCCCAAAAACCGATGCTTTTGTCGGCATGCTGCCGCCGAAATTGGCGCGAATCATGGTAAATCTAGCTAGTTTACCGCTGCAATCGCCCGCTAGCGCCTCAAATCACCGCGAAAACGTCCACACAAGCCCGAATCCAGCGCTCATTCTCGACCCGTTTTGCGGCACCGGCACAGTTTTGCAAGAAGCTCTGCTAGAAGGCTACGACGTGCTCGGCTCCGACCTCAATCCCAAAATGATTGACTACACCGCCGAAAATCTAGCTTGGCTGCAGCGCAAATTTCAGCCGCGCGGCAACATCATCGCGCTTACGCCGGGAGACGCCACGAAATTTCAGTGGCAAACCGGGCGAACCATCGACGCCGTCGTCTGCGAAACCTACCTGGGTCAGCCCTTTTCAGCGCCGCCGCGGCCGGAAAAATTACGCAAAGTCGCCGCTAATTGCAACCATATCATCACGGAATTTCTGAAAAACCTGCGCCCGCAGCTCAGCAGCCAAACCGCTCTCGTGCTCGCCGTGCCCGCCTGGCGCGACCATGCTGGCAATTTCACTCATCTACCCCTGTTAAATCAACTCGAAAACCTCGGCTATCAGCCCATTCCCCTGCAGCACGTCCGCAGCAGCAACCTAATTTATTACCGCGAAAATCAAGTCGTTGCCCGCGAAATACTAATCCTCTCACCTCGAAGCAGCTCCGCCAAATCGCCCTAAAAACCATTTTTAGCTAAAAACACCCGCTTCGCCATTGACTAGCCCCGCAAAAAAGTGTACAATGAAACAGATTGATTTTATTAGTTTGTAAAAAGGAGTCATATGTCACACGTTAAAGCTGGCGGTTCGGTTCGAGGAGGCAGCAAGCCAGATGGCGCTCGGCTGGGCGTCAAGCGCTACGGCGGCCAAAAAGTCAGCCAAGGCGAAGTTCTCGTCCGCCAAACAGGCAGCACCAAGATTGCCGGTCCTGGTACCTACATCAGCCGCAACTTCACGATTCACGCCGCCAAAGACGGCATCGTCGGCTTCAAAAGAGTTAAAAAACGCTCTTTCACCGGCCGCACCCAGCGGCGCACCCAGGTTGTCGTCGAATAAATCTTTCCGCAAAAAACCGCCCCAAAAAGCTCCAAACGATGGAATACCGGGGCGGTTTTATTGGTTTTCGGTACGTCGCGCTTCAGCTTCAACAGCGTTGTTTAGCGTGCTACTAAATTCATCTATCGCCTCACCGATACGCATATTCGCCGTGCGCGCCCTTTGCGCGAGTTCAATTACGCTTTTAATCAGCACCACGTTAGCCTCGCCAGGATTATCTAGACCGCTACTAAGCAAATTATGCGCCCTCTTGTATAAATCTTCAATAGTGCCAGGATATTTTTCTAACCCATGACCGTATAGCTCACCAACGCGCTGCTCAATTGCCTTAGCCCACTGTTTTTCAGATTGACTGATATCGTCCGTCTCTCCCGCAGGTTCTCCGCCTCTGTCAGGAGCAGTATCAACCGGCGACACTAACGAGCGGTTCGCCTCATCCACACACGCTTTAGCTGCGTCAAACTGCCACTCAACCCGCCTGCTTTCCTCAGCTGAATTCTGCAAGAAGCGAACAATCGCCTCTGTTTCCCCTTTCTTTTCGCCTATCAACTCCTTGACCGCGTCAACACTATATTCTCTATTTCCTCGTATATTTCTTTCAACAGCCAGAAACCACCTAAGGTACTCTTCTATCTTTCGTAACGCAGGTGACTGACTATCAAGCACCCTCTTCGCCTCAATCAAATCCACACTCTCTCGTATTTCAGCGATTTCAGCCAATAACCTGCTGGATTCATTTTCATCTACTTGTTCATTTTTGCTATCGGGTTTAGGCTGCTGTTCAGGCAATGACCGCTCATCATCCAACGAAACCGCTTCCCGCACCGCTATTTCTCGCAGCTGACACCTGAGCAACTCCGCTCGCTCGCGCCTATCTATAGTAGTTTGCCCTTCCTGGCTAGACGATTGCTCAGACTTACTAAGTTTCTCTCTCTGGCTAGCAAGTTGTGCCCGTAGTTCATTCATACTCTATATATATTATACCAAACAATCGAAAAAATGTCAATAGCAAAATCGCCAGGCTTCTACGCCTCGAGCTTAAACTTCTATACTATCCATGCCCAAATGATGCCGCACACGCTCTACGACATCGCCGATTACCACCTGAGATTTCACCAGATAGTCGTCGACACCGAGCTGCTCCGCCCGCTCTTTGTCTTTTGGCTGGCTGAGCGCCGTCAGCATGATGACGCGCATATTGGTGGTATCTGGCGTATTACGCAAAATATCAAGCACGTCAAATCCGCTAATTTTCGGCATCATCGCGTCGAGCAATATCAAATCAGGACGGTACGACACAGCCGCCGACAGCGCGTCTTCGCCGTTGTGTACTTCTTTGATATCAAATCCCTCGAGCTCGAGCCGCGCACGGTACACGGCAGCAAGCGCCGCGTCATCTTCGACGAGCAATATTTTTTTCTTTAGTGCGTCCATAACCTATATAATATATCAGCTCCGGCTTGAGCACAAGGGTTATCGCGCCAGCGCCGCTTGCGCGGCTGCCATTTGCAGGTCGCGGCCAAGGTTTGAGTCTTCTTTTGAAATGCTAACCGTTTTGTTCGGCGTGATACCCTCTTCGGTGATATTCTTGCCTTTTGGCGTGTACCAGCGCGCCACCGTAACCTTGAGAATCCGCCTATCCGACAAATCAACGATTTTTTGCACCGTACCTTTGCCGTAGGTTTTTTCGCCTATCAGCGCCGCCTTGCCGTAATCTTGCAGGGCGCCGGCAACGATTTCGCTCGCGCTCGCCGAATTGCCGTTCACTAGCACGGCCGTCTTCGTGTTTTCCAGCAGAGCGTCTCGCCCAGTTTTCACCGTATCGATAATTTTGCTGCCGGCTTTTTCGGTCACGACCGCTTTGTCATTCAACCACAAACCCGACACTTCCCGCGCCGCCGATAGATAGCCGCCGCTGTTATCGCGCAAATCGAGAATCACGCCCGCGACGCGCTTATCCGCGAACTCCTGCGCCGCCCGCCGCGCTAAATTGCCGGTTTGCTCGTCGAACCGCGAAATAATCATGGTGCCGATACCATCCGCCACCGACCAGCGCACGCTGACGTCGTTGACCTGCGCCCGCGTGATTGAATATTCTTTATTTTCGCCGCCGCGGCGCATAACCAGTTTCACCGTCGTGCCCGTGTCGCCACGAACTTTCTGCGCGACGTCGGCGGCAGTTTTTTTGTCCATTGAATCGCCGTTTACTTCGACGAAAACATCGCCTTTTTGCAAACCAGCCTGCGCTGCCGGCGAGTCGTCCAGCACGCGCAAAACTGTCGGCTGGTCGTTGCGGACGCCAATCTCAGCGCCTATCCCCGACAAATCGCCATTCAAATCTTTTTGAAATTCCGCCGCTTCGTCCTGATCCATAAACGCCGTGTATTTATCGCCTGCTGCCGCCACCATACCGCGCGCTGCGCCGTCCGATAATTTCGCCGCATCGAGCTCGCCATCGTAATTTTCGGTCAATGCCCGGTAAGTTTCTTTTAGCACTGTCGTATCTAAGTCTTGCTTCGCCACTTTGACGCCAAAAACCGGCGCCACCACGCGGTACAATTCCTCGCTGCGCACACCAGCTGCAAACGACACCACGACCGCCAGCGCGATAGACGCCAAAAACACCGGCTGCGAAACGCCGCGGCGCGTAGTTTTCTTAGCCTCTGCCAGCTCTTTTTCCTCTGCCATAAGCACCATTATAGCGCATCGGCAGCCCGCGCGCTATGCCGAAATCGCACAGCCCGCGGGACTTAAAAGTAAATGTAAGTTAAGCCTGCTGCCGAACGCGTGTAATAGTGGTATCGACCCCAGCCTAAGCCATCGGAGTTGTTGTTATAATCGCTAACTGTAATCGTACCGTCGCCGTTCACTGCCTCGACGTACATCGCATGACCGTAAATGCCGACGTATTGAATAGCCACCGAACCAGCTACCGGCGTAGAACCATTTTTGATGCCGTAGCGCGAAGTTGTACCCGGCCACTGGTTAGCGTTGCCCGCCCCGCCGAAATGCGGCACGAAACGCCCCGTGCTGGCTACTTTCCAGGCGGTGTAGCTGACGCATTCGCGGTTATACAAGCCCCAGCTGTCGACCAGCGTATCCTGCACGGCGTCCGCCCAAACTGACGGATAACCGCCGCCGCTAGCGGAACCGGAGCCGATATTTATGTTGTAGCGGCGCGCAGCGGCTGCCATAGCGGCGGCCTGCTGGTCGCGCAAACTGCTAATTTCACTCGAACGCTGGCTGACCAACGCCTGATAAGCCGACTCTTGACCCTTGGTCTCTTCGACCAGCTTCGCCTGCTCGGATTCTTTGGCGGCGAGCGTCTTTTTCTGCGCTTCTTGGTCGCGGATAACATTTTCGACGTCTTTGCGCTGCTTTTCCAGCTGCGTTTTGAGTGCGTTTATCTGCTTGATTGTATTGCTCAAATTTTCCTGCACCGACGAACGGTATTCCTGCTTGTCGATGTAATCGCCGATACTATTGCTGCTCGCCAGCATTTCGAGCGGCGAAATCGAATCATCGACGTACATATCAGCGATAATGTCGCCGAGCGCGTCCTTGGTGTCGGCAATCTTTTTCTTGGTGGCTTCGATTTCTTTATCTAGCCGGTCGCGCTTGGCTTGGCTCTGCGCGATTTGCTGCTGAATGGCGGCTTTTTGCGCCGTCAATTTGTCCAACTCGGCTTGCAAGCTGCCCGCTAGCACGCTCAATTCTGACGCTTGCTGCTTATAATTATCGGATTCAGCTTGAAGCTGTTTGATTTGCTCGTCGTACTGGTCGGCAAACACCTGGCTCGTAAAAGCCAGCGGCGTCGTTATACTCATCAGCACAGCCGCCGCCACGAGCGATGAACGCGTGACGATGCCGTGTGACGAAACTAGTGTGGTGGACTGTAGTTTCATTACCCCTATCGTAACAAAGCATAAACGCGATGTCAAGCGCAAAATTTACTGATTTTTGCCAAGAAGAAATTTATCCCGATATCAAATTTTGAGGTAGCGGCGCGTGGCTAGCGCCGACGAAATCATGCCAATTAACGCCCCCAGCCCAATCATCGCCAAAATCACCACGCCCAAATACGATGTCAAAATATTAGTCGTGTGTGCCACCGCGATTCCGTAAGCTTGCAATTTTTCACCCATCGCCAAAAACAGCGACACGCCAATCGCCGTCGCGAGCACCGCCGCGATGAAACCGTAAACGACCGCCTCTACCAAAAACGGACCGCGAATGAAGCTTTTTTCGGCGCCGATCAGCTTCATCATTTCGATTTCGTCTTTGCGGTTAAAAATCGCCATGCGAATCGTATTAAACACGATTAACGACGAAATCACGATAAACAAAATGCTCGCTGCCAGCCCGGCGCGCTGCGCGAAACTCGCCCACTGGCCGATTGTATCCATAGCGGCGCGGCGCGACCCGGCAAACGACGGCTCGCGCTTCGGGTCGAGATATTTCTTCAGATTAGCATCTGTTTTGACAAAATTATTTAGCTCGGTCGTGTCGTTAATATCCTCGAGATTGACGCGAATCACTGCCGGCATTCGGTTAGACGCTTGATTGAGCGCCTCTAGCACATCTTGGTCGGCTTTGTTGTCCTTAGCGCTTTCCGCCCGCGCCTGCTCCGAGGTTATGAACCGCACTTTTTCGACGTTCGGCAGCTTACGCAACCCTTCCATCGCAGGTTTGGCTTGCTCTTCGGTCGTGCCGGTTTTTAGGTAAATCGACATATCGACGCTTTTACTGAGCTCGGACACCGAATCCGCCAAAACATTATGCGCCACAACGGTAGCGAAAATTATCAGCAAAGTGATAGTCATGACCGCCGTCGCCGCTATCGTCAGCCAAGCGTTGCGCGTGAAATTGTTGATGCCGTAGCGACACATACGCAAAAAAGTGAGCCATTTGCGCCGCTGGCGTCTTTGCTGCGCTAGCGCCTTACTCGTTCTGGTGTTCTTGGTTTTTTTAGGCATTATTGCTTGTAACTCCCCCGCGCTTGGTCGCTGGTAATTTTACCGTGCTCAATCGTAATCACGCGCCGCTTCAGTTTATTCACAATCTCGACATTGTGCGTCGTGAGCAGCACCGTCGTGCCGTAGCGATTGATTTTTTCGAGCAAACGCACGATATCCCAACTGTGCTTCGGGTCGAGATTTCCGGTCGGCTCGTCGGCAATCAAAATCTTCGGCTGGCGTACCACCGCCCGAGCTATCGCTACCCGCTGGCGCTCGCCGCCCGATAACTGGTGCGGAAATTGCTTTTCCTTGCCCTTTAATCCAACCAAATCTATCACTTTCGGTACAGTGTTTCGAATTTCACGGTTGGTCATGCCGGCGATTTCCAGCGCAAACGCCACATTTTCGAACACCGTCCGCTGCGGCAATAGCTTAAAATCTTGGAATACAACGCCGATTTTGCGGCGCAGCAGCGGCACGTGCTTATCCTTCAAAGTATCGTAATCGATTCCGCCGACGACAATTTTTCCGCTAGTCGGCTTTTCTTCGCGCGTCAACAATTTGAGCAGCGTACTTTTGCCCGCGCCGCTCGTCCCAACGATAATCACAAACTCTTTCGGCTCGACATGCAAACTCACCCGGTTCAGCGCCGGCTTGGAGTTTTTGCCATACGACTTCGTCACCCTATCCAACAGAATCATACGTAAACAGTATAGCAGATTCGCTATTTGCAGGCAAAAAAGGTTTTAGAAACGGTACTTAATTACCAGCGGGCGGTTTTTTCGCGTCGGCTAGGCGGTTTTGGACGTATTTCGACAATTCGTCAACCTCGTCAGCGCCAACAATTTCCTCGTCTTCGCCCTGAACTACTTCTTTATACCCATCTTCTCTAGTTTCAACCCCTAGAAATTCGCGGCGCACAACTTCGTGTCCCGCCTCGGGGCTACCTTCCAGCGAATACACAACCCCTTCGCCCTTTTCATCGTCGCGAAGCACGACGAGAGCTCTAGGGTCGCTATTAGCAGGAACATCAGCGATAAAATCAATCGACGCGCTAGTAGATTCATCCGGACCTAAGGTTGCGCCAACCTGCATCCAGTCAGAGCCGTCCTCTAACCCTCTCATTTTTCCGGTCTTCGGTAATTCTGAGTATGTTTCCTCAAAAAACTCCAGAAACGCGCGACCTGTCCGTTTGAGCTCTTCGGCAGAGCGTTCGCTTGAGCGTGGATTCTCATCGTGATTTGCCGGCTTCTTTTCCATAATTTTCGCTTACCTACAATCTGCTAATAATTAGCTGTCTACGTTTATTATCCTATCTTTTTATTATACTCTATATTTTATAATTTGTCAAGCATAAAAATTTTACAGATTACGTCCCGACTCCACCGCCCAGGTCAGATATGTTTTCATGAACTCGTCTAGCTTGCCGTCTAGCACGCCGGCGGCGTCGCGGTCTTCGTATTTAGTGCGCGTATCTTTCACGAGCGTGTACGGATGCAGCACGTAGTTGCGAATTTGCGCGCCCCAGCTGGCTGATTCGCCTGCCCGCAAATCAGCCAGCGTTTCGGCGTGCTGCTCCAGCTGCATTTGCACCAAGCGGCTTTTCAGAATTTTCAGAGCCGTTTCTTTGTTTTGAATTTGGCTGCGCTCGTTTTGAATCGCCACTACCGTGCCGGTCGGCAGGTGCGTGATGCGCACGGCGCTATCGGTCGTATTCACGCCCTGCCCGCCATTGCCGCCGCTGCGATAAATATCAATCCTCAGGTCTTTGTCTTCGATTTTTACTTCGTCGGGCGCGTCTATTTCCGGCATAATTTCCACTAGCGCAAAGCTCGTTTGGCGCAAATTGTCAGCGTTAAACGGGCTCAGCCGCACCAAACGGTGCACGCCGTGCTCGCTTTTCAGCCAGCCGTAGGCGTACGAACCGCGCACGATGTAGGTCGCATTTTTGATTCCCGCTTCGTCGCCAGCCGACCGCTCGACCAGCTCGACCTGCATGCCGCGCTTTTCAGCCCACCGCAGGTACATACGCTCCAGCATTTCCGTCCAATCCTGCGCATCAGTGCCGCCCGCGCCGCTACTAAGTTTCAGAATCGCCGCGTGCTCGTCGTGTTTGCCCTGAAACAGCAGTTCGTGCTGGCGATTAGCGTAATCCGCTTCGAGCGCGTCGAGCTGCTCGGTAAATTCGGGCGCCATCGAGTCGTCGCCCAAGTCCATCAACTCGATAATGTCGTCGGTCTGCGAGCGCAGCACCTGCCACGGCTCGATTTGCGAGCGCAGCGCTGCCGATTCGCGCGATAATTGCTGAGCCCGCTCGACATTAGCCCATACATTACTATCGGCGAGCTGGCGGTCAATCGCCGCCAGCTCTTCGGTTTTCACTGCTATATTTAGCGTTTCGTGCGCCTGGCTAATCTGCTCCGCTAGCTCGCGCGCCCGTTTTTTTAACGGCTGCATTATTTTTGCGCGCCGTCTTCCGGAGTGTCCGCCGTTTCGTTATTCGAAGATTCGGTTTCCTCGTCGTTTACCGCCTCTACCGGTTGAACGACCGCGGCTGGCTGCACCGGCTGCATCGGCTGCATCGGCTGCGGCACTTGCATCTGAGGAGCTGGCGTAGAGTTAAAGGCTGAATTCCAATAATCAACCTGGCTCAATCGGCGCACCAGATACGGATGCGAGCTAAATGTTTGCGCAAAACGGTTCATCGGGCGCTCAGCTTTGTATTGCAGCCACTGGCGCGCGACGTCGTTCATATCGTCGGAGACATCTGGACCGACATGAACTTTGATTAGCGAATTTTTGACCAGTTCGGCATCGCCGAGATACGCAAGCGCCAAGCGGTCAGCCGTAAATTCGGCGCGGCGCTGCCAAAATCCGGCAATCCAGCCAGCGACAACGCTCACCACCGGCGCCGTCAAAAACGGCAGCAAAAACACCGACGCATCGGTATGCTTATATTTGATATGTGCCATCTCATGCACCACGACCACTTTCAGTTCATCTTCGGTCAGGTAGCGAATCGAACCCGAATGCAGCACAATCGTGTAGGGACGCGCGAAACCGAAAGCATAAGCGTTAATTATCGGGTTCTGCGTGATGAAAATCTCAACTTGCGGCATGTCCGAATCCGCCGCCACCTCGTTTGACCAGTCGCGCAGCCAAGCGTAATCGCTGTACTGCACCTCGAGCGAGTTGCCAAGCATTTGTTGGCGCATCACGCGAGTAATCAGCATGCCAATCCCGAGCGCAACCGCCAAAAATACCACCACCGACACGACCAGCACCAAGAGCTCCAAAACTACATTTGGTCTGCCAGTAAAATACGCCGAAACGCTGTTGGTGCGCTCATTTAGCCTGAAAAAATATGAAGCTATCGAGTATCCAAAGGTTAACAAAAAGAACACGCCGAACGTTACGCCCAGCACGATATTGTCGGTCGATGCGCGCGCTCGTTCGACAGCGGCTTGCCCTTTCGTGTATTGATATGGTTGTTGCTGCATCGTAACTCCTTGCCTCCCGCAAATTATGTTTATAAATCAAAACTCACGCTTACCTATTAGTATAGCAAACCGCCCGGGCATGTGGCAATTTTGGCGCGTTTACAGCGCTTCGACGGCGGCGACGAATTGATTGCCGCGGTCGTCGTAAGAGGTAAACTGGTCGAAACTCGCCGCCGCTGGACACAAAATGACCACGTCGCCCGCCTGCGCCGCCGTCGCCGCTGTGCGCACAATTTCGCTCATCGCCACTTTGCCGCGCATGATTAACTCGGTTTGCGGCGCGATTTCGGCTATCGTTTTGGCGATTTTTTCGGCGTTTGAACCCATTAGCACCACTGCGCGCATATTTTTTTGCGCAATTTCGCGGGCTAGCGCCGTGTAATCGCCGCCTTTGTCGTGCCCGCCCAAAATCAGTACTTTCGGCTGCTCAAACGCATCAATCGCCGCAATCGCGCTGCCCGGCGTCGTCGCGATACTGTCGTCGTAGTACTTGACGCCGCTTTTTTCGGCGACGAATTTCAACCGGTGCGGCAGCCCGGTAAACGACCGCAAACCGTGATAATACGTTTCCGGCGCGATATTCGGAAATGCCATCGCCGCCGTGCTCATCGCCGCGCAGGCGTTGTCGCGATTATAGCCGCCCGGCAGCCGCAGCGCGTCCACCGGACAAATTTGCCTGCCCTGCAGCATGAAATACACGCCCTCGACGTACACCTGAAAATCATCGGGAATACCGAAACGATAAGCCCGCCCGTCGCCGCCCGACGCCAGCGCAATTTGTTGCGAGTAAATATTCGCTGGGTGATATATTGTGATGTCATTTGCCTGCTGGTAACGGCAGATGTTCGATTTGGCGTCGATATACTCGTCGAACGCGCGGTGCACATCCAAATGGTCTGGCTCGACCATCAGTACAACAGCGATATGCGGCGATTTTTCCAAATCCCACAGCTGAAAACTGCTTAGTTCGTAGATGACGACGTCGCTCGGACGGATGTCGGGCAGCACGTCCAGTCCTGGCACGCCGATATTGCCGACCACGTGAACGGTTTTGCCAGCCTGGCGCAAAATCGCCGCTATCATACTGCAAGTCGTTCCCTTGCCTTTCGTCCCTGTTACGCCGATAATCGGCGCCGGACATTCGGCGAAAAATTCATTGGTCGCCGACCACATTTTGCCAAGCGTATGAATATGGTACGGCGCGATGCTGGGCGTGCGAATCACCAAATTGACGTCGTTCAGCCGCTCCGAAAACACATTTGTGCCAGTGTGCAAAATTATATCATCAGACGGGTTTTTTACGTCATTTTGGTCAACGATGATGAACTCCGCCCGCGGATACTTGCGCCGAAAATACTTCAGGCTCGAACGCCCCTCGATACCATACCCTGCAATTGCAATCTTCATACTTCTATTTTACCAGAAAAACCGGGCGCCCCCGCCGCGAAACGAAGCGCCCGGGCTCGAAAAACGTCCGGGATTACTTAAACAAATCGTCAAGTTTTTGCTGCAAACGCACCAATTCCTGGCGCTTGCCGCAGCCGACGCCCGCCAGCACCCAGATATCCGCCTGGACAAATTCGCGTGCTACATCAATCATGCGCCGCGTGGTGACGCTGCGAATCGCGTCGGGTACGTGCCCGTAATCCTTCACGTGCCCGTCGCCGAAATAGCGGCCCCGGTAGAAATTGCTAATTTGCGCGACCGTTTGCGCGCCCATTTGGTAGCGACCCAGCGCGTAAGATTTCGCCGCTTCAAGCTCTTCCTCGGTGATTTCGCCATTTAGCACCGCTTGAATTTCGCGGGCAATGATATCAAATAGCCGCCCCGACGTTTCCAGATTCACCTGCCCGCCAAAATCCCAGCTGCTGTTATAAAATCCGACCGACGTCTCGCTAAACATGCTGTACGCCAGACCTTTTTTGCGCGCCGCCCCGAAAATTCGCGAGTGCATAGTGCCGGTCAAAATGTGGTTCAGGCAGCTCATCGCCTCGGCTTCGTCGTCTTGCAATTCGCGCGGCAGCGCCATACTCCAACCAAAAGTCAAGTTGCTCGCCTCTTTGCGGCGCACCAGCGTCGTGTTAGCTTTGCGCAGTTCGTCGCGCGGCACATCGAAACGCTCGCCGCGCGGCAATTCCCATTCCTCTAGCATGCGCTGAATCGTCGCTTTTCGCCCCTGCAATTTGCCCGCTATCACAAACCGCATGTTTTCGCTGGTGTGCGTCAACCGGTGGTGGCGCTGGATATCTTGCAGCGTGACGTTGTCGATTAAGCGCAGCCGCTGCTGAAAAGTGTAAACGTCTTCGCCCAGCAGCTGCTGGATTTTTGGCCAAAGTATATAACTGTGGCTGTTCAAATAGCCTGTCAACTCACTGCGCACATTGCCTTTTTCAGCTTCGAGCTCTTCGGGTTTGAACTTCGGCTGGCAAATCGCTAGCTGCTGCAAGCGTAAAATCCGCTCCCATTCGAAATCGGCGCAATCGGCGATGTAAACCATCGACAAATCGCTCGTCCAGGCATTGTGGTAAGCGCCGTTTTTCGTAAATTCCGCCTCGTAAGCGTGTTCGTCCGCAAACTGCGCGTTAGCGCCAAACGCCATATGCTCCATGATATGCGCCGTTTCGTAAACGTTTTTGTCGCCAACGTAGCGATTGCCCGCCCGAAATTGAAACTGAAAACTCATGACCGTCGCGTCCGGCACATCAATCAGCAACCCGCGCGCGCCGTTCGCCAGGCGCACTTCCGATACAGTATGTTTCATAATTAACGCCTCTTCTTACGGTTTTGACGCTGCGCTTTTTTCTTTTTGCGCGCAACGTTGCGTTTATGATTGATTTCGGCGGTAGTTTTGCCGGGCTTCGCTTTCGAAAAGTCGCGGTCGCGATTTTCTTCGCCGCCAGTGATTTCGTTCACGCCGTGCTCGACCGAAGTTTCTGCCAATTTAGTCAACTCGGTTTCGTGGTCGTCGTCGACCGATTCGCGGCTGATAGCATCGGTAGCGCGCACGTGGTAAATCGCACGCAGCACTTCCTCGCGCAAGGTCGCTTGCAAACTATCGAACAATTTTTGCGACTCGCTGCGGTATTCGACTAGCGGGTCGCGCTGACCGACGCTGCGCCAGTGAATTCCCTCGCGCAAATGCTGCATATTTTCCAAATGCTGCATCCACAAAGTGTCGAGCACCTGCAAATACACTTCGCGCTCAATTCGGCGAATCAAATCCTGACCCAGCTCCTTTTCTTTGGCTGAATACAGTTTTTGCGCAGCCGCTATCGCCTTTTCGCGGCGCTGACTATCTTTTTTGATCAAGCCGATTCGCTCGATTTCTTTCGCGTCCAGCGGAATGATTGCTTCGAATTTTTCGGCAAATTCCGGATTATTTTTGGCGGGCACCTCTGTTAAATCATTTACCATCGCCCGCAGCAAACGCTGGACTTCCGGCTTGATATTGTCGCCCTCGAGAATCTTGCGGCGCATCGTGTAAACGACTTTGCGGTGGCGGTTGATGACATTGTCGTACTGAACAACATTTTTGCGCGTATCGAAGTTGTAGCCCTCGACGCGTTTTTGCGCCGCTTCCAACGTCTTGTTGACAGCGCGGTGCTGAATAGCCGTTTCTTCATCGACGCCGAGCCTATCTAGTACTGTCGCGATTCTATCGCCCTGGAAAATTCGCATCAAATCGTCCTCGGTCGAAACGTAAAACTGCGTATCGCCCGGGTCGCCCTGGCGTCCGCCGCGGCCGCGCAGCTGGTTGTCGATACGGCGCGATTCGTGCCGCTCAGAACCGATTACCACCAGACCGCCCAGCTCTTTGACACCCTTGCCCAGCTTGATGTCAGTACCGCGTCCGGCGATGTTGGTCGCCAGCGTAATCGCGCCTTTTTCGCCCGCCCGCGCGATAATTTCCGCTTCGCGCTCGTTGTTTTTGGCGTTTAGAATTTCGTATTTAATTCCCTCGCCGTCCAGATATTTGGCGATTGTCTCGTTTTTGGCAATCGAACCCGAACCGACCAGCACCGGCCGCCCTTCGGCGTGGTATTCTTTGATTGCCTGCGCCACCGCTCGGAGCTTACCTTTTTCGGTTTTGTAAATCAAATCCTCGTGGTCGCGGCGCACAATTGGCTTGTTCGGCGGCACCACTACTACATCGAGCGAATAAATTTGTTGAAACTCCTCGGCTTCGGTAAACGCCGTACCGGTCATGCCGCTCAGTTTTTTATATAAACGGAAGTAATTTTGGAACGAAATCGTCGCCAAAGTCATGCTTTCTTGCAGTACAGGCACGCCTTCTTTGGCTTCAATCGCTTGGTGCAAACCCTCGTTGTAACGGTTGCCCTGCTTGAGGCGTCCGGTGTGCTCATCGACGATAATTACTTCGCCGCCGTTTGTCACCACGTAATCTTTGTCGCGGTGAAACAGCGTCTGCGCCCGCAGCGCTTGGTCCATGTGGTAGACGCTGCGCACGTACTCTGGTGTGTACAAATTTTTGATACCGAGCATTTTTTGCACTTTTTCGACGCCCTCGTCGGTCAGCGCCACGCGCTTGTACTTTTCCTCGAGCGTGTAATCTTCGGGAGTTAATTTCGCCGCAATTTTAGCAAATTGATAGTAACTATCGGGATTTTCGGCGGCGGGCGCGCTGATAATCAACGGCGTGCGCGCTTCGTCAATCAGAATCGAATCCACTTCGTCGACGATGGCGAAATTCAACTCGCGCTGCCGCACCAAGCTGATTTCATTCACCATGTTGTCGCGCAAATAATCGAAGCCGAACTCGTTATTCGTACCGTAAGTGATGTCCGCCTGATACGCCTCTTTGCGCGTACACGGGCGAAGTTTTTTCATACGCAGGTCGGTGTGGGCTTCGTTGTCGTATTTGCCGTCGTATAAAAATGACGCTTCATTGATGATTACGCCAGTTTTCAGCCCCAAAGCGTCGTAAATTTGCCCCATCCAGCCGGCATCGCGCTGCGCTAAATAATCATTGACTGTCACGATATGCACGCCTTTGCCCTCCAGAGCGTTCAGATACGCCGCCAGGGTTGACATCAGCGTCTTGCCCTCGCCAGTTTTCAGCTCTGCCACGCTGCCCTCGTGCAGCACCATACTGCCAATCAGCTGCACATCGTAGTGGCGCTCGCCAATCACGCGGTCGGACATTTCGCGCACCACAGCAAATGCATCCGGCAAAATCGTGTCGAGTGTGACGCTTTTCTTTTGCAGCCGCTTGCGCAGCACCTCGGTTTGCTCCGCCAGCTCTTTTTTGGACATTTTTTTGTACTTCGGACCGAGCTTGTTGATTTCATCAACCTTTTTCTGCAAACGCTTCAAAATCCGCTTCTGCGGGTCGCCGAAAACTTTCGTCAGCACCTTCTGTTGTGTGATTGCCATACCTTAAAACTCCCTCACTTTCGGACAATTTCAAAATCTATGGTTAATTATACCTGTATTGAGGTCAAAATAAAAGGGGCGATTAGACTAGCCATACAGTTGGCTATGCGTACCGATCAGAGCGAAAATGACGATCTCATCACCGTCGCGGCGATAAATCGCCCTGAGGTCACCGCTGATGTTCATGCTCCAATAGCCAGAAAACTTACCTTTTAAGGGGTGAATCCGTAAAATCGGTGCCGACGGGTCGGTCATAAACAACCGCAAACGATCATCAAACTGCTTCTGAAATTTAGCCGGCAACGCCCGGTACTGCTTTTTGAATGATCTGAGGTAGCGAATTTGCATGACCTATTTCTTGAGGTCGGCTATAAAATCATCGGCGTTGTCGAAAGCTTGACTGAATTCTCCGGCTGCAATCTGCTTTTCGACCTCAGCCACCAAACCCTCCAGCTTCGGCGACATCGGCTCTGGCGCATACAGCTCGATCCGCCTAGTCGCCACCACCTGAGTCAAATAGCTATTAATCAACGCACTCAAGGTCAAGCCCGACGCTTTGGCGACCTCTTGCGCTTGGCGCTTAATTTCGCTGTCTAATTTGATACTGGTTGTTACATTCATAATACAAATTATATATGATGTATTATAAAAAGTCAACTGGCGGCAACTTTCTGCGCCCAGTTGATGGCTGTGTTTTTACCCCACCGGAGAGCGCACACCCACGCTGTCGCGCGAGGTACCAACCCCGCTCCAGCCGACGCTGACCTGATTGTAGTCCGGAGACCAGCGGACGCACGGTGCGCAAGCGACACCGTTGCTGTTGGTGAATTCACCCAGCGCCCAAGTCCAGGTGTCCGCATCAATCAGCGGCTGCCCCTGTTGAATACGCTTCATCTGGTAGACCATATAACCAGGTATGGTTGTGGTGGCGAGGTTTTGTTGTTTCATTTGGGTGTACGATATATTTAGACGATCCGGTTTATTCTGGCTTGAAGTCAAGTAGGCCGTCCAGAATGTGTCAGCATCAGTTGTTACTACATCCAGCAGCCAATCTTTTGTAGCATTGACCATGATATCACTCCAACGGTATGCAACCCCTCTACCAACACATAGCCCATAGTCATCAAGCTTACACATAGAAGACGTAGACCTCTGCAACGGATTTGTTGATGTATGCTTGTGTCGTGTCATAGCAACCACCACATTAGCTAGATCGCCTAGATCCATTGTCAGTGGCGCTACCACCAAATCGTGATTAGGGTATCGCTCTTTTAATTCAGCCAAGTACACCCAATCTACACCAGCAGCTGCTAACTCTTCTGACGTTGGCATGGCTATACCGCCATCAGCAAAAATTTGTTCATAGGCAGCGTAATCTTTCCTAAACGTAGCTCGGGTGTCAGGGTTGGGAATGGACTCTATCCTAGTTCCGCCAGGATTAAACTCCACACCATCCCCAGCGCCATTCAACAATTGCTCGGCAGCAGATAGTCCATACTTGCCCAGAGAATTCCTAATTGCCTTAGACAATAAAACTGGCGAGCGGTCTTTTTCGCTCGGGTTCATCGCTTGGCGCAGGCGGTCGAGAGAGGTCATTTACTCCCCTGCCTTTCTGTCATAAAGCGCCGTCAGTACTTTTCGGTTATAGTGCTCACCGTCCTTGTCCAGCTTACCAAGTAGCATTTTGATCTCGCCAGGCAAAGTGACATTGATCAGCCTACCATTGGCCACGCGCGAAACCGTGCTGATCATATCGCGCGGGCTGATACAGCCCGACATCACCGGACGCTCGTCGATCAGTCCAGTCAAAGCATTCTGATTTGGCACATTCACGCCGCTCATCACGCCGCGGACATTTTGCGCCGGCTGAGTGTAAAGTTGTTGCGACACATGAGCCAGCCGCGCCAGCTTCGTCAGATCGTCAACTTCAACGAATTTACTCAATTCACCATCAGTATCGACCGCAGCAGCGAATGCCAAACGCAAAGTCTCTGGCATGTTGTCGGTGTGAGGCTTGGTGGATTTATCTGGATAGTCAAAATGAATCACATCCAAACGGTCTTTGAACGCCGAGTCCAGATCGACGCGGTTCTGATAGCGATCACCCTCGTTAGCAGTCATACAAATGATAAATCCAGGCTGGATTTCTACCTCTTCGCCAGTTTCGGTGATTATGACATCGCCAGGTTTTTTCAGCAAAATATCATGTAGCGTCGCCATCACCGAAGTGTCGCCAAAGTTGACCTCGTCGATCAGCAGCGGACGGCCTTCGCGCGCCGCCGTAATCAGTTTCGAATCTTCAAACACCACGCGGCCGGTTTCTTTGTCCTGGGTGTAGCGGCCGGTGAAAGCATGCGCCATAGTGTCGCCGTCGACGCTAGTGATCAGCGGCTCTTTATCCGGCGCCACCAAACGGCTGAGATATTTGACGACCTGCGTTTTGGCGATACCTTTGTCGCCCTGGAGCATGGTTGGCCTGCCCTCCACCACGTTGTTGATCAGTCGCTCAGTGTTCGCCAGCATGCTGTCGGTAAAGATAATTCCTCGGTTTTCTAGGCACTGTTTGTCAAACGCCGCCCGACCCAGCAAAACCTCCTCGGTGGAGTGTCGTTCGGTGATTTTTGACAGCTCATTCTCCGCCTGTTTGATCTGCTCCTGGTAAAATTCGATTTCTTCTGGCGCCAAGCCGCCGTCTTTGATAGCCAGGAGCGCGTTTTTGTAAAGTTCGTCGCGCGCTGATTGTACACCCATGAAACCCGATTTTATCTCGGCAAAAGCCAGCCGCTCGGCTTTATTTTCGACATGATATTCCTCTAGATAATCGGCTAACCCTTGGGCTAATCTGCCCGCCAACTCACCGTCCAGACCGTCAAACCGGCTTTTGCCGTTCTCGTCCAACGTCAGATATTGCGGAGCCTTGCACTCGCCCGGCTCACCCAGATTTGGCACATCCAGCCCCAAACGACCCAAGGCGCGGCACTTGCGCGCGCAAATCGGCGTCGCCGGGCACTTATAGCCAGGAGAAACTTCACCATTCATATCTTTACATTATATCTTATTTTTGCTATAATTGCAATAGTATTATGATAAAGCATGAGTTTGATAGTCCTGGTGTTGACGATTATCGAGATATTGAAGAAGTGGCGAGCGCAATTTTCGGCACTTACGGCGTGCGAGGCGTCAAATTTACGACTGAAACCGGTCGAAAAACTTGGTGCGGCGCCGAAAAGAACGGCGGAATTCACATCAATATCGACCCGGATGAGCTGGGCGGCGAGCAAACCCTGACGCCCGAGGCGGTCAAAGCAGCGGTGGCGCACGAGATGGGTCACGCTCAGTTTATGCTGGAAGATCCGGGCAGTGCTAGCCAGAAGCTATCGCAGACTGATCATTTCTTCAATAATCTGACCGAGGACGTGGTCATCGATTCGCACCTGCGTCGCTTCCCGGCGCTGGAGCAGCCGATGGCTGATTTGTATCAACAAACCATGAGCGATATGATCGATGATTTGACCGCCACGCCGCTGGTAAATCAATTTATGTACGGTATTCGTATCGGTCAAGTGCTCGGGGAGCAGCCAGCGGTCGATGAGCGCGTTAGTTAGATGATTGATTCGCTGCGCCGTCACGAAATCAACGGTCAAACATTTGACGTCATCGACACCATGACTCAGCCGAATACCAGCCTGGCACAGATGTGCCAAATCGCTGAGCAGTTCATCAAGCCTCTGTACGACCAGCTGCTTGAACAAGACCAGCAAGACGGCCGCGACGACGAAATTCAGCAAGCCATCGACAATTACGAGCAGAGCCACGGTACTCACGGCTCATCAGAGCAGAATGAAGATGATGGTAATTCTAATCAGTCTGCCGAGGCGAACGACGACGAGTCTACCGAATCAAATCAAAGCGAAGACAACAGTGATGACAGCCAATCTGCCGAATCAAACCAAGGCGATGAGGAGGGTGACGACAGCGAAAAATCAGACGGCGCAGGCGAAGATTCTATCGAATCGGGCGAGGATGACAACGATACAACCAGCCAATCCAAATCCCTACCCGAACAAATCAAAGAAGCCATCCAGCAAGCCACGGAGAACGCCAAGGAAAACGGCGATGATTCCGATGAAGATTCAAACTCCGAAAGCGATTCCGGCGAAAATACTGACGAAAGCAGTGATGAAGACGACGAAACCAACCATCCAACTGCTGAAGAATTAGCCCAGACTGCTGGCAACATAGCCAAAGAAATGAACCTTTCCCTATCTGACGCCGGGGGCTACCTGCAGATGGCGCTGGAGCATCAACCGACCGTCCTCGGCGTGGCCGAAGTCTTCAAGCAACTAGCCCGCCCCACAGCCAGCACTCAGCGCATGACCAATGTCCGCGGCCGCCGCCAAGACGGCGTCACCATACATACCGACGCCATAGCTGACCTGGCGATTCAAGAAGTTAGCGGTCTGCCCGCCAAAACCATCTGGCAGAAAATCGACCGCCGCGCTACTCGCCAGACTTTGGATTTCGGTGGTTTGGACATTCATCTACTGGTCGACGTCAGCGGGTCGATGGCGGGTGAGCCAGCCAATTGTGCGACCGCCACTGCCGTTTGCCTACTCGAAGGACTGAACTTAGCTAAAGCCCAAATCTCCAGAGAAAATAGCTACCGAATGCCAGATGTTCGCACTCATGTCGTCGCCTTTGGCTCGAGCGCCGTTGAATTATCACCCCTCAACCATCAGACCGATCCTGTTAACTTGGGGCGGACTTACCACTCGCTGATGAATCCAGATAGCTGGTCAACTCTGGTGAGCGAGGCGATCGAAATGTCGCAAACTCCGCCAGAGCGCGACGGAATTACCTTGATTATCAGCGACGGTCAATTCGCCGACACAGATGCGGCTAAAAATATAGTTGACCAGCAGCCAGAAAATCACTACGTCGGGCAATTTGTCATCGGCGAATACGGCACAGTCCAATCACCGAAAATTATCACGAACTTAGCGACCCGCACGTTCTGCCAAACACTCTACTGAGCGTACTGCAAAACTATATCAGGAGGTACTCATGACCTCACTCGACCGCCTCCGCCAAGCGATGAACCCAGGTGAAAACGACCGCCCACCTGCCTTGCTGCCCGAGACAATCAAAGATTCACTGGGGCAATACGGATTGTCAGCAGCAGAGCAGCTACTTAATACCAGGTCGGAGGTTAAAGACGCTATCGAAAACGACTTGGATGGAACCGCTAACTCAGAAATCCAAGCCCAACTTAAAAAAGATCTCACCGCCTACGAAAAAATCTTCGCTGGCGCTGGAATTAAGGTGCCAACACCAGAAGAGCTATCGGCAGCTGGCATCGATTGGGCGCATCTAGCCGATCTGAAGAAAGATCACCCTGACTACGAGCTGGTGGCGGCGCCACTGACCATGGAGTTATACGATCTGGGCAAAATAGTAGTAGAAGTAGCAAATGACAAGACCATATCTAATAATCCACTAAAGAGGTGCAAATGGACTAAAAATAACGGCTATGGGCTATACATCGCCAAGGAAAACATAAACAACTGGGATAAAATCATGGCTACAACCATCAGAGAATGTAAGCTGCCGGTAGCTACGCTTGACAAAGGTGAATCCTGGGTGACTTGCCTGATGTCAAGCCAAGAAAGACCAGAACATCTCTGCACTTCCTACGAGCAACTGAAACAACAAGGTCTCTCTATTCCAACCATCCCAATCTGCATCGTCAACCAAGCAAGGCGCATCTCGCAAGGTCTACCGCCAATTGACGACATCGCCTGGACCTGGGCGATAGGCGAATTTGTCGCCAAAACCGCTACTAGCCGCGGGATACAAGCCTATGCGCCGATTGTGCGCTGGTCTCCGGATGGCGGTCGTATCGACATCGTTTGGGGTGACATTGACCACTCGTCCGACTACTTAGGTGCGCGCTCCCCAATAGGATAAAAACTTACCCCTCTACTTCTCGTGTTCAACCTACTGCGCTTCGCGTTCGTAGCTGCGTTTGAATTTCGCGAGGATTCCGCGGCGGCGGCCGACGTGCGGTACGGTTTCTTGCTTGTATTTGCGCAGCTGACCAGCCAGTTTGCGCTCGACGATGTCTGTCGCAGCTAGCACATTTACGGTCGAATCCTTCGCTTTAATGACGCGGTCGGGCACGGTGATAATCGCTTCGACTTCGTATTTATTGCCGTTGTCCCGGTTGACTTCTTCGATTTTCACGCTGGCGCTAATCGTTTTGCGAGCATGGCGCGTCACCATACGGTCGAGACGTCCGATTTTTTTGGTGATGTATTTTTTCGTCGGCTCATCGAGAACGTAGCCGCCTACTCCAGTTATGTCGATGTTCGCTATCATTGTCGCCCCTTTCGTTAAACCGATTTTATACTAAATATTATAACACTTTTGCTTGCAAAATTTCTAAGTTCAAGCCCGATGCGCCGCGCCGACCGCTTCTGTCACCGACGCAAAACCATCGCGCTCTAGCAGCTTCGCCAAGCCTTCGTTGATTTCGCCAACCACCTGTGGCCCCTCGAACATCAGCGCCGTCACTAGCGCCACCAAACTAGCGCCCGCCCGAATTTTATCGTAAGCATCTTCGGCAGTAAATACGCCGCCGACGCCAATTATCACAAACCGGTCGCCGTACGCCTGGTAAGTCTTAAACACTAAATCAGTCGTGATTTTTTGGTCGGGCAAGCCGCTCAAATTACCCTTCACGCTGTCGCTCAACCGCTCCGGATGTTGCAAATTAGCTCGGTCTTTCATCAGATTGCCAATCGTTAGCCCGGCGACCTTGTGCCGCGCCGCTACCTCTAGCAAATCCGCAAATTTCTGCCAGGTTTTGTCAGTCGGCATTTTGACGAAAATCGGCCGCGACAGCTGCAAGTCATCAATAGCCGCCAGCAACTTCTCCAGCCGCTCCGGCGTCGTAAAAGGCTCGCCGCCGTAAGTGTTCGGGCAGCTGATATTAACCTCGTAAAGCGGCGCGCACTTGGCTCTATCGAGCTGGCGCAAGCTGTCGCAATAATCCTCAATCGCCTCGCTATCGCTAGCGTTTTCCGGGTTGTTCGTCTTGGCAACCGACACGCTCAAGGGAAAATCGCGCCACAAACTCGCCGGATACCCCTGAATCCGCTCGATGTTACGCGCGATGCCGTTATTCGCCAAACCGACATTAACGACAATCGACTTCTCTTCGAGCAGCCGATGAAACCACGGCCGCGGATTACCGGCGCAAACTTTCGCCGTCGTCGAACCGCCGATTTCAAACCCCAAGCCAATTCGTTTCGCCACCGGTGGCAAGTCGAAATTCTTATCCAGCCCCGCCGACATGCCGAGCGGATTTTTGAATTTCATGCCCAAAATCTCCTGCTCGAGGCGCAGATTTTGGTAATTCCACACCCGCAGCAAATTCTCGCCGCGCACCAAATGCAGCGCGCGCGCCGCCGTAATCATCTGCGCATGCGCTTTATCCGGGTGTTGTGCAAATAACAACGGTTTGGCGACGTTTTTATAAACGCCGCGCGAAAGTTTGCGAACGCGCCGCCCCATCTACAATTCCTCGCGGCCGCCGAGATACGGTCGCAGCACCTCTGGTACGCGCAGTTTACCGCTATCCATTTGATAATTTTCGATGATAGCCACCAGCGAGCGCGCCAAGCTGACCGCCGTGCCGTTCAGCGTGTGCAGCACCTCGAGCGAGCCGTCCTGGCGCCGCACGCGAATGTTGAGGTTGCGCGCCTGAAAGTCTGTGCAATTCGAACAGCTAGTCAACTCGCGATATTTGCCGTCTACCGGCGACCAGTACTCGATGTCGTATTTTTTGGCAGCCGGCGAGCCCAAATCGCCCGCCGCGATATTCACCACATGATACGGCACGCCGAGGTTTTGCCAAATTTCCTCTTCAATCGACAGAATTTTTTCGTGCATGTCGCGCGATTGCTCTGGCGTACAAAAAATATACATTTCCAGCTTGTTGAACTGGTGTACCCGGAACAATCCGCGGCTAAATTTGCCTGCTGCCCCCGCCTCTTTGCGGTAACACGGGCTGTAGCCGGCGTAAAACAGCGGCAAATCTTTTTCGTCGATAATTTCGTCGGCATGAAAGCCAGTCAGCGGCGCTTCAGCGGTGCCAATCAACATCGTGTCTTCGCCATCGATGAAATATTCGTTACTTTCTTTGTGGCTCTTGGGCGCGAAACCCGACCCGCGCGCCACGCGTCCGCTCACCATATGCGGCACGGTCATCGGCATGAAACCTTTTTCTATCAGCAAATTCAAGGCGTATTGATAAATCGCGTTTTCGAGCAGCATCAAATCGCCCTTGACGTAGTAGAATTTCGTACCAGCTACCTTAGCGCCGCGCTCGAAATCCAGCCAACCGCGCTCCGTCGCAAAATCCAGATGGTCTTTAGCCGATTCGCGCCTATCACCCCAGGCTTTGACCTCGACGCTATCCTCTTCGCCGCCCAGCGGCACGTCCTCCAGCGTGATGTTCGGCACAGCATCCATCGCTGCCTGAAATTCCGTTTCGACGCCGCGCAGCCGCTCTTCCGCCGCCGCGAGATCGGTTTTGAGCGCTTTGCCCTGCTCGACTAGCTCCGGAGCCGGTCGCCCGCCCTTCATCTGCGCCGCAATTTTGTTGCGCTGCGTCCGCAGTTCGTCGACTTGTTGCTGCAGTTTGCGCCGCTCGTCGTCTTGTTGCAACAATGTTGCAATATTGATGTCGTAGCCTTTTTGTTCAGCGGATTGCTGCACTTTTTCGGCGTTTTCTCGGATGAAACGAATATCTAACATGCTTCAATTGTACTACAGATATAAAATGACCGCCACTATTAGCGGTCATTTCCGTTTTCGAATAATTTATTCAGTGCGCAGCGCCTCAATCGGGTCGAGTTTAGCGGCTTTGCGGCTCGGCAAAAGCCCGGCCACGATCGCCACCAGCATCAGCACCAAAACCACAGCGATGGCAAACTGCGGGCGGAAAATCAGCAAATGATGTTCGCCCAGATTAATTTGCTCGGAAATCCACGGGTTCAAAGCCGTGCCTGCGCCCCATGCCGCCAGCACACCCAGTGCGCCGCCCAGGAAACCGACCCACGCTGCTTCGTAGCGGAACAGTCGCCCGATGTCGCGCCTGGAAGCGCCCAGCGCCTTCATCAGACCAATCTGCTGCGTGCGCTCCAACACCGAAATATACTGCGTATTGACGATACCAAACACGCTCACGATCAGCGCCAAAATCCCAAAGCTCATCACCAGCCCTTGCAGAACATTAACAAACTGAAACAGCATGCCCTGGATATCTTTGGAGGTAAGCGCCGAAAAACCAGCGTCTTTGAGCGCTTTTTTGACGTCTTCCGGGTCTTTACCGTCGGCCGCTGTCGCCAGCACTGTTATATATTTTTGGTGCAAGTCCGTTCCGAGCGTGCTAAATTCGCTCAGCTCCTTCGCTGCCGCCGGGCTGACGTAGGTGTTCGGCGTGTTCGTCATTTGGTCGGGCGATTTTTTGGTAATCGCCGCGATGGTAAATTCTTTGTTCAATTTTTTCGGCTCGGTCAATTCGCGCACGCCCGCCTCGCCGCGCGTCAGATAAATTTCGGCAATTTTCGCCTCGTCGACTTTTTGCGGCGTTTGCTCGACCGTGATGGTCAATTTCGTGCCGATGACTTCGCTGGCAGATTTGCCGATTTCCTCCAGATAAGCCTCGGGGATCCCCACTTCGTCGTCCGCCAATTGCACACCCCTGTTCAGCGCCTTGCCTTCCAAGCTTTCCATGCGGATGTCTTGGTCGCGCATCGTGACCTCGCCGATGTATTTTTTGTCGGATTTAGCAGAAAACGCGAGGTATTTCGGCTGCAATTGATATGTCGGTTCGACGTTTTTGAGGTCGCTGCGGCGGCGCAATTTTTCCAAATCGTCCTGGCTCAAAGTTTTATATTCCTGCCCATAAGCCTGCACCGCGTTCGGGTTGTATTCGCGCAGCGCCTTTTGCCCGCTGCCGCCCGACTGCACGACCGCCTCGTCCTTGGAAATCATCAGTCCGCTGGGGTTGATATTGTTGCTGATAATTCGATCAACGTATTGGCGTGTACCCTCGCCTGCCATCAAACTCGCCATGATAGCGAAGCCGCCCACGGCGATCGCCACGCTGGTGAGAAATGTGCGCATTTTGGCGCGTTTCAGGTTGCGGCCGGCGCGTCGAATGATATCGGTAGTTTTCATTTTTTAGCTCCTTTCGCAGATTTTTTGGCGGGTTTTTTGGTCGATTTTGCCGCGCTTTTTGCCCCGCTGCTGGTCGCCTTGCTATTAATCATCGTATCGATAATCTCGCCGTCTTTGATTCTGACGATCATCTGGCAGCGGCTGGCGAGCTCCTCGTCGTGAGTCACGATTATCAAGGTTGCGCCCCGATTTTTCTGATAATCAAACAACAAATCTTCGACAATTTTCGATGTCGCCGAGTCCAAATTTCCCGTCGGCTCGTCCGCAAACAAGATCTCCGGCTCGCCGACAATCGCCCGCGCGATCGCCAAACGCTGCTTTTGCCCGCCCGACAGATCTTGCGCCCGCGATTTGATTTTGTCCGCCAAATCTACCGCCGTTAGCGCGTCCTCGATGCGCTGCCTGCGAACCGAGCGCTTGACGCCCGCCGTCTCCAGCGACAAACTGACATTGTCATAACAACTTTCGCCGCCCTCAACGAAAAAACTCTGGAAAATAAAAGCCATCTTGTTGGCCCGAAACTTGTCGGTCGCGCGCGCTTTCAGGCGCAAAATATCCTCGCCGTCAACCAGCACCTCGCCCTCCTGCGGCTTATCCAGACCGGAAATCGCGTGCATCAGCGTCGATTTACCCGAGCCGGACTTGCCCAGAATCGCCACGCTCGTATTATCCGGAATCGTCAAATTAACATTTTTCAGCGCCGTAAAGGTGTTTTTCTTCTTGCCATACACCTTGGTGACGTTCTTGACCTCAATCATGTAGTCTCCTCAGTTATTTTGGTTCTTTAGTTTAATTATAGCATGGCGTAGAGGTTGAGATACAGCTCCGCGCGCAATAACCCGCCGCATGATTACCGAAAAAATAGCGTTTATGCTTGTATTTATGTCCAATAATTGATATATATATATCAGCTTTTGTAATCAGCGAGAGTCGACACCTCCCTCGAAGCCATCGAGGTCGAGATGTGCCACTTCGCGGAGAAAACACAATTCTCTGCCCGACTCCACGAGGAGTTTACTATGGCAAACCCGCAGACCGACCCTGACTTCGGCAACGGAGAGGTCGGAGGAGACAACAGCTGGACGCCGCCCGTCTACGGCATGACCGACGACGGCGACCCCGTGACCGTCTCTTTCGGTCGGGGCTCTCGCGACGGACACACCGGAATCGCGAGCGGTCACGTCAGCGGCTCTGAGTACTACAACCCTGGCGGACACGACCACTTCGGTCCGAACGGCGAGCCGTTCGGAGACCGCGGAGCCTACAACGGCTAGCCACATCTAGTCCTGAGCACGACTTAAAACTGCTCACCTACCTTGCTATAATATATACGACTATGAAAGAAAAATTACTAGACCTGACCGATTTACTGGCGAAACGAAAGGATGCCGAGGGACTGACGCTACTGCGACGCGTTACTCTTGAGCTGCTTTCTTCGGGGTATGAAATCAAGGGTCTTAGTTTGATTGAGCTGAACGAGTACATCGATGAAGCACAAGCGATGATAAAAGCCGGCAAAAGCCCCGAAGAGATTTTGACTTCGCCGATTCGTCGGCTGATTGATTAATGGAATTTCGCGAGTTAATAGCTCGAGCCATGCCTATAAACTGGCTCATTTTACTGGTATTATTTACTTATGAAGCTCTTCGTTTTTGCCAAATATCATCCATGCGTTCAGCTGGCTCATTTATACGAGCATTTGTTTGTCGACGCGGTTAGCGAAGCTTTGTATCAGCGGAAACAATACAAATTTCTTGATTACGCCATCAATGGTGCGACCTACGAGTCTGGTGTCATTATAATATCAGCCGAGGCATACACCGCGGCAGCGCAGCAATTTTTGGAGCGCTTAACGACCGTGAAAGCTAATTTAGGCAAAGAGGCGTCGGGCTATATGCCGGTCGCCCGCGCCTTGTCGCAATTGCTCGCGGAGGAATCTGAAGCGCTGTTCGTCGGTGATACCGAGGCGATTATTCACGAGCTGAAACGCTTAGACTGCGAATTGTGGCAAAATCTCGACGACATCCAGCAGTTGCCGCCGCAAACACTCAAACAAATTGAAGCTAACGACTTAATTCACGCCGTCGACCAGCCAGCCAAGCCGCCGCGCAAAGTGGCGCTGCAATTCATTTACGAGGATTACAGCCCAAAACTTCTGCCGTTGTGGCACCAATTCGCGCATTTTTTAAGCCTATCAATTGGTCAGAAAATTTGCCATAATTTTTGGGCATATTTTAGCCATGAAACGACTGAATTACAAGATAAATCAGCGAAACTTGACTGCACATTTTTATTAAATCTACAGACTCAGGCAAACGCTAACGATATTTTGCAGGCAGCGCGGAAAATTTTGCCAGAATTTACCACCGACGAAATTAAAAAACGCTTTATCGCATATTTACAATCTGCGTCGTTCTCAGACAACCCCTTCGCAGCGCCAAACGAAGACCAAATTCTGCGCGACACTGGAATCTTGATCGGTGCAGCAGGCTGGCGCGAGATTGCCACAGCGCAAAATATCAAACATCTTTCAGAAAAGCTGCAAATAAACGCGATATAAAGTTAAAAATTATGAGGTGAACAACGTGAAAAGTACTGTGAAAAACAACGGCGTCACTATTATTTCAAATTTCTTGCCAGCTATCAAAGCATGATAAAATCGAACCATGGCTCAAAATCCGACTTATGAATACGAAGAGCGCGCCTTTTTAAGCGAAGAGCAATTTCTGAAAATCAAAGAAAAGTTAGACGAAATTTGCGTACAAAAAGAAATAGACAACAAACATTCGTTCTTTTTCGTGCTGCCAGACGTCAACATATCGATCGCGAGCAGTCATAAAGAAACCAAGGTGAAATACAAAGGCGGGCAGCTCGGCAAAGGCAATGGTTTTGAGGAAATCGAATACAACATCGAGCGAGATTCGCTACCCGAAGCTATCAAATTATTCACCAAACTGCTCGGATTACCGCCCCAAGAATCGTTTCAATTTCGCATAAATTACAGTCTGGATGATGACATCGAAATAGCTTTGAACTACACCGAAATGTGGGGATTTCACCTCGAAGCCGAGCGGGTTTATGTAGCCAGCTCAGAAGCTGAAAAAGCTCTCAAACAAGCCGAAAGTAAAGATAAATTAGATCATCTCGCATCGACTTTGGGCTTTAGCTATATCACAGACCAGGAAATGGTAGTTTTCACCGAACAGTGCAAACAAGAGAAAAAGCGCGGCGAATACTTGAATGACGAGTTTCGAGAGCGGTATGGAGAGTTATATACTCATGAATAATTACTCAAACATCCTATTTCCAGAAATAATCAGCGAGACGTTTCCGATTCTTGACGGTGCGTCGTACCTCCATCAATTAGCTTCGCTAGTGCCATTTTGTCCCGATACTGCTTTTCATATTTTTGACACCAAAAACGGTCATTTTCACGTGCTCGTGATGACCGACTATCCCGACCCTTATAATCAAGCAGAGGAGCTGGAGCAAATTTCTGGTGAATATAAAATTGAATTCCTCCACCTCATCAAACCATACACCAACGACCAACATATCGAAATCCGCGAAAACGACGATCTCAACGAATTATTATTCGTAAACGACCCGGAGAGTTACTACCGTTATTATTTGGCGAAGGCTAAACTGGCGATTAATTGGTGAGTCGCACGCCTTAAACCGCGCCAATCACCCCGCCCGCCAAAAGCGCCACGATCAGCAGCCCCAGCCCCAACCGGTACCAGATAAACACTCGGAAATCGTTGCTAGCGACGAACTTCAGCAGCCAGGCAATCGACGCGTAGCCAACCACGAACGACACGACGGTCGCCGTGATGGTCGCGCCCCAGCCGACGCCGCCGGCGATATGCTGGTATTCGGTGGCGGCTTGCAGCGCGCCGGCTGCCACCAGCGCCGGGATGCCGAGGAAAAAGCTCAGTTTGGTCACCGTCACGCGGTCAAATCCGCGCAGCAAACCGACCGAAATCGTCGCGCCCGAGCGGCTGACGCCCGGCACCAGCGCCAAACATTGCCCCAGCCCGATGACCAGCGTATCCTTCCAGGTCGTGTCTTTTTCGCCGCGCTGATTGTCCCGCGCCCGCCGATCCGCCAGCCACATCGCGCCGCTCCAAATTATCAAAGCGCCCGCCACGAACCACAAACTCCTTAGCACCGTCTCGATTTCATCCTTAAACGCCAAGCCAGCCACCGCGATCGGCACCGACCCGATGATAATCGCCCAGCCATATTTATAATCAAACTTGCGCCGCACCCGCTTCCACCACAGACCCTGCCACCACGCGCTCAACACCCGCCAAATATCGCTCCAAAAATACACAATCGCCGCCGCAATCGCCCCGATTTGAATAATCGCCGTAAACGCCGTCAAACTCGTGTCGTCCAGCGGCATACCCATCAACTTCTCGGCAATCGTCAAATGCCCAGTCGAAGAAATCGGCAAAAACTCCGTAATGCCCTCAATAATCCCGAGGATAATCGCCTGCCACCATGCCATGTTCATTTTGTAATTATAGCACAGAGTTGGGCGGCGTAAGAGGTTTTGATTGACGAAACCGCGAGCCCCGCATACACTAAAAATATGAAAAAAGTTGTCGCCAAAGTGCTCGTCGAAAATAAAGCCGGCTTATATTTGCTACTGCAGCGCGGCGATACGCACCCAAATTTCCCAGGACACCCAGACCTGCCGGGCGGCGAAGTGGAGAGCGGCGAAACGATTAAAGAAGCTGCCTCCCGCGAATTATTAGAGGAAATCGGCATATCAATCGCGCCCGATAAACTTGAGGAAGTCTTCACGAAAGAGCACACCAACGTCAAACATGTGCTGTTTTTGCTGTCAATCGATAGCAGCGCCACAGAGATAAAATTAAGCTGGGAGTACAAATCATACAAATGGCTGACGCGCGATGAAATCGTATCAGCCGCAACACCCAACGACGCCGATCCCTACTACTTAGACTTTTTAGAATATTTAAATCCTTGAAGCTCTAGGTCACTCAAAAAGTCCACCTAAAACCCGCACGCCTGGCTCAAAAAACTCCGTGTCTATCACCTTCCCCGCCTCGGTGTATTCAACCAAATTTGGCACCATATGCAAGCTCGCCCAGTTAATATATTGAGCAGTCGATGAGCGACCTCTGGCGCGCAGTTTATTAAAAGCCGCCTCCAACTCATCAAAAGACGGGTGCGCATCGCCAAGCAACTCCGGACCCAAAAGCCCGCCAACCGTGCGGCTCGCCACGGCGTAAGCAAACGGCTCGTTATAGACGGCGCGCCAATTGCACCCCGCCGGCGGCTTTACGGCGCGAGGCGCTATGCTTGCCTGGTACGACGCTTTGGCAGAATCCGCAAACAGCTGCGAAGCGTGCGCCAACTGATGTGCGTATTCGTGAAAAATCGTCACCATCGTGCCTCGTTTTGCGGTTTTATCTATACTACGCGGCGGGCGCAGCAAAATAAAATCAGTGCCCCTGATGACATGACCAGCCGCGCCGAATGGCTGCGCGCTTGGCGGCAATAAAAATATTTTTACATCGCGCACGCTGTTCTCTGGCAACCCTAAAAATACCGCCAATTTTCGGAGCGTACCTTCAACATTCTGGCACGAAAACTGATTTATATAACTTTGCCACTACGCCAAAAGCTCCTTATTTTCACTCCATAGCGGCTCAAATTGCGGGCGCAGCAGCTCGCCTGCCCCGGCAATCTCTTGAGCGTCTTCATTCTCGCACGTCGCCACTATATAGTTGCGCCAGCAGTCCGTATGGGCTAGTTTGCCGGAGCAAAATTTCACGCACAGTGTTTAAGGCGGGGTCGTTTTCTGCCGCAACCGCCTGCCGATAATAATCAAGCAGCCTCCTATCATGCGCATACGACTTATCCCACTGCGCCACCACCTGCAGCCAGTAAAAGAACGCCGCCACATCATCGAGTTTCGCCCGTAGCTTCATATTTCACTACTTATTGTATCGCACTACGAGTCATTACGAAAAACAAACGCTCACCAAAGGCTAGAAACAACCGCTAATCGCCATTCCCGTCGTATTCAATCTCGTCCACTACTGGCGCGAGTTGAATCGGACCATGGAATTTGACGCGCGTTCGCGACAGCGCGCAGGAATCTAACCCGCCAAGATACAGCGCCCACTTCGTGTCGCGGCAATGCGTATCGCCCTTCACCACCAGCGTATCACCTTGCCGTTCAACGCTAATTTGCGGTTTATTGACGCCGCGCGGCGCCAGGTATTTGATTTCCGCGCGGATTTTGCCATCGCTAGCGTTAGCGCTACCATCAGACAAATCCGCCTCTAGCATATCCTCGACGCGATAATACTTCACGCCCTCCAAGTCTGCCGGCAGCTCGATTGATTCTGTTTTTGTCAGGCGCACTTGGTCGCGCTCGAATTGCCACACTGCCCGCGTCCCCGTCAATGCCATGCACGGAATCGTCAACGCGCCAATCACCGCCGCTACGATAATCGCAATCAGCGTCGACCGCCCAAATTTCCAACGAATCGCGCTCGCTGTCAACAAGCCAGCAATCACCACGCTAGCCGCGCCCGCCACTATCAGCGAAGCCAACAAACCCTGCGCCCACGGCTGCGCGCTAAAACCGTCGAGCAGCATCACAATCGACACGCCCGCCAGCGTGCCGAACATCAGCGCAACCAGCAAGCCTAACGCAGTCGAAAACAGCGTCACTGCCACTATAATTTGAACAATTTTGAGCGCCACCGTACTCGACCTAGCGGCGAGGTTTCGGCTCACCCCCTCGCCGCTCGAAAAATTTCGCAAACTCTCCAACGTGACTGGCTCGCCGCGCATTTGCAACTTATCCGCCGCCGTTTTCGCTTCGGGCATCACGATGCAAAGCAAAATATACACCAGCACCGCCGTGCCGAACGAAACCACCAAAAGGATAATCGCCGCGATTCGCGCCCACACCACATCGACGCCAAAATACGCCGCCAAACCGCTACAAACCCCGCCGAGCATAGCGTTATCTGGGTCGCGCATCAAACGCTTGGTCGGCTTTTCGCCAACACCAAAATCTGGCGCAAACTCATTTTTGGCGTCGTCCTCGGCGGAATCGTCCGCCGCACCGCCGGCAAACTCTTTCGGCTCGCCCATTTGCTGCCGCAAACTATCGACATCACTAGCTGTAATCACACCGCCGCCAGCCACGCCGCGCTCGCCCAAAAGTTCGACCATTCGCGCCTCAATTTCGTACATCACGTCGTCATCGCGCATCGCCCGCTCGATAGCTTTTAGATATTTTTCCAGCGCTTTTTTGGCGTCGACCTCGATGTCATACGGCGTTTTCGCCAGATGAATCCTGGTTATTTCTTTCATGATTTCACTCCTTTCTCGAGCGTTTTTAATGTCGTGTCAAGCGTCTTGATGTGCCGCTTCAACTCCTTGCGCACCATGCGTCCAAGCGCGGTTGCGGTGTAATATTTGCGCGGCGGTCCTTGCTCAGACTCGCGCCAATCGTGCTGCAGCAAACCGTCTTTTTGCAGCCGGCTCAGCAGCGGGTAAATCGTCCCCTCAACCACCACCAGCTCGGCAGCGTGCAGCCGCTTAATCAACTCGCCTGTGTACTGCGGCTGGCGCGAGCACAGCACCAACACGCAATACACCAAAAATCCCTTGCGCAGCTGCGTCGCCAGATTTTCGGCATATTTCGCCGCTTGCGATGTACTGACTTCAGTATCAGCTGCTTTCGGCGTGCTGCCTAGCCCGCTAGCGTCTTTGCCTGCTGGTTTCGTTGCCTTATCTTTACTATTCATAGTTCTATGTTATACATAGTAGTTTGAAAAGTCAAGTACTTCTATAAAAACCCTCGGCTAAAGCTCGCTATTTATCGTTGCCGGCTTCGTCTTTTGCTTATTTTTGGGTTCTATTTCTGCCCTGTCTTTTGCCTCGGAATCCTACGATATTTAATCCCGCAAATTCCGAATACTCGTATCATAAGGCGTAATCCAAATCTCACCCTTTAGTCCTAGCTCTCGCGAAAATTCTTTCATCTCGGCTTGAATTTTCGCAGCATCCGCGCCGTCCTCCGTCATCACCTCCAATTCGATAAACAATCCCAACCGCGCCACTTCATCAACGCAAATATTATACTCGCCAATTTTCGACTCAGCGCGCAGTTTATCTACCACCACAACTTCCTGCCAGTCCATCGCCGCTAGCATTTGCCGTGCCCATGCGCCGTCTTCGACTGCAAATTCGTACTCATCGGACGCCAATTTTGTCTCGCGCTCGACTTTGAGCGTCAGCAAACTTTTTAACAATTCGCCCGACTTCGGGTCCAGCACATCGCGCACCCGCATGATTTTTGAGCCCGGCACAATCGGCGCATTGACCTGCTCGGGCAGCAAGAAAACCGTGTCGATTTGATGTTTTTCCGTCAATGAAGCACTGAGTTTTGGCGCGAGTTTACCAAGCAGCTGCTCGCGGCTCACCTCTGTTGATAACTTAAATTTTGCTTCGATTTCGATCATGATATAGAATTATCCCGCAGCCACTCAGCAATCTTTTCAACACTCAAATGATCAGTGGCGATTTTGACGGCGAAATCTTCCAGCTCTTGATTGGTCGCGGTTAGTTCAACGCCGTTTATCGCCAGAAAAGTTAGTGCGCACAACATAGCCGTCCGCTTGTTGCCATCGGCAAACGGATGATCGCCAATTATTCCCCTAGTCTGCGTCACAACCACCGCTTCCAGTCGCCCGGCGTCCCGCACGCCCTCAGAACCGCCGCCCATTTTGAGGGCAGCAATATGTAAAATAATTATCTGCTCCAAGCTCAATATTTTCATCAGCGATTCGCCAAATTAGTGAAAGCTTTGCTATATTTTTCCAAGATTTTTTCAGCCGCCTCGACAACTTCTTTGTCGCTAGCCATTTCAGTTCGCTTGCGCAGCACAACCTCAACCTCGTCACCCTCCTTCACACCAAGCAACTTCAGCTGCTTCGCCGGCAAAGTAACCCCGCGGCTAGAGCCGATTTTGATAACTTTTTGAATGGTGGTGATGGTCATAATTTTTCTCGCAAAATTGTTATAATATTATTCCAATTTTATTATAACAAAGTTATAATGTTTTTGCAATACTCCACGGCAGTATATAATTATCTCATGATCCACAAACTTTACACCGCCTACGACCTGCCCTTCAGCCACGACGTTTGTCATTTATTTGAGCATTTGGTGAACCGGCGTTTTGCACTGGAGCTAGCGAAACGCGGCGAAAGTCACGCTTTTATCGGCTTTATTGACGCCACGACTTCTGAATCAAGCGTGTTTTTCGACGCTGGATTTCACGACGCGAACATCGCTAGATTATTTGAAAGTGTTTTGACTGATCGACAACCGTTTGACGAACAACTAGTCAAGCAAACGATTAAACACATCGAAACAGAGATGAAATCGGTAGCCCATGTCCAGAAAATGATCGCCCTAACCAGCCAACTCTCGGCTTGCCAAACGGCGTTTTGCGGCGTTGATAGCCAAGCAAAAACATCATCTCCAGCGAAATCACCCTTAAAATTCCGATCTGATCCTGAGTCATTCACCGACGTCGCTGTCACAATCGAAATCCTTGATGCCGGCAACGAAATGACCGCGGCATCTTTCTGCCTAGCAAATGTATTGGCTGATCTGGTTTACGAAGCAAACTTTGATTTATTGCCAATGTACCCAACCTCGTCCAGCCAGTTCACCGCTTACCAGGACGGCAGCGCCATTGCTCAAATTTACTCAGTTCATTCATCGAAAAATTGGCAAAATATCGCCGATATCGCCGAAAATTACCTGCGCTCATTTGACGTTTCGAAACATGCGAAAAGACTGGCGGACATCGCCGAATTATTCCGCACTCACCCGTCCTACACCGCCGCGCCGCTATATTTTTACCGAAAAACAGAGATTCCGGCAGACTGCGAATCGTTAGCGTCATCCATCACGCCGGATAGGCTGCAAAGGATTTTGCACCAGGCAAAAATATCCATAAACGAAGCAGCATCTTCCATCACAAACTAACCACAATCGCCGTCGCGTCGTCATCCGCCAGCGTTTCAAACGGCCAGCGGATTGGCTGCGTGATCAAGGATCTGGCAATGGCTGCCGCACCGAATTTTCTTTGTCGTAACAAGCCGAGATTTTCCAGGTGTGGTTCGATAATTTCATGCCAAATCAACCAGTCGGTGCGCTCAAGCGAGTACTGCTCCGGGTCGAGCAATCCTTCGCTCATCATACCCTCGTGAAGTTGGCCGAAATAATCTGAGTTCGCTGCGATTTCTTGCTCTCTTAATGGTTTCGCCTCTTCTGAATATAAAAGCTGGCGTATTTCTTCTTGCAATTCAGGGCGTAGTGTTTTAATCCGTTCAAACTCCGGCCAGTCCGCCCGCGCCGCTTCAAAATGATAAAATTCCAAAGGCTCACCACCCATGCTCCATGCTCCGTCGGTCATCATAAATAACATATCGCCATCTTTCAATTCACCTTCAGCTACCTCATCTTGCACGCGCTCAGGCAACCGACCCGGACGATCCGAATGCCCGAGGTAATTACGAGGTTGTCTGTCGTAATCCATTTGCGGCTCTGTGAGATAAATCTGCTCCTCGTCTACCCCGTCACGACACAGCGCGACTGCCGTATCACCGGCATTGACCACTGTCATTTCCCTGCCAATGATCCTCGCGATAGCACCGACGCAAACGCCAGCCTCTTTGTCCATGATCACCGCCTGGCGAGCGTGCTCCATCGCCTCTGCCGTGCTCTGCCCGCCGTCCTCAAAATAATTCTCTACCGCTTGGCATGCCACCATTGACGCCATCCGCGGCGAACCGATGTCCGACGCGCCGCCCGCTCCATCAAACACGCCAAAAACTTTGTGCTCTGGCATGATGATGCCCGCGTCATCGCCAATCTGCACGATCTTAGTGGAGCTTCCCACCTCAAGACAATCGATCGTATCGCTACCCCGCGCCCGCCCTGCCAAAGCAATCTCACTCATCAAACTCACTCTCAATCTCCTGGCGGATGGTCAGCGTCAATAGACCCTACCAGCCGCCGCCTCCGCCGCCTCCGCCTCCGCCGCCGGAGAAGCCGCCGCCCATTGAACCGCCTGATGATGAGGAGTAGCTGCTGACAGCGCTCGCGGCGCTCGACAAACTGTTCATGCTGCTGGCAAACACCGCGGCGTTAAACGCGCCGTTGCCCGCATACCAATCTGGCTGGCCGCCGATATGCTCGTAATATTGCCCCAGCTGCTTAGTCCATTCCTTTTCTTGCCCGAACAATATCGCGTACGGCAGCACGCGCTCGTACAATTTCACCAACTGCTTCTCGTCCGCCGCGTTAACCTGTACTTTTTCCGCACCCTCTGGACTTTGCAACATGCGCAGCCGCTCGGTTTCCGCCACACCGATGTAAAGTTTCAAGCCCCGCAGGTATCGCCGCAGCGCCAAACCTTCGTCGGTCAGCGACCAGCTCATCGACGCGGCTATTGACACCACAACCGTCAGCAGCAGTAACGCCGGCGACAACAACATCACTCCTAGCAGCAAAATCCACCACATCCAGCGGCGAATCCGCCGGCGATGCTCCTGATTTTTCTCACACAAACCGTATTCTCCGCGCGCCAGCCGCTTCAGCTTCTCGTCATCATCCATGGTGCGTATAGCGTACGAATTATTACCGCGCAGCGTCTTCAAATTCAATCTATTACCAACCGTCATCTGTTTTTTACCGAACATATCCCGGATAATTTCGCTCTCTTCTTGGCGCAGCTCGCCTAGGTCTTTGACGATTTCAATTTCGTACTGCGCCGGGCTGAACGTAGAAGCCTTTTTCACCTCGTATAATTTGATGTAACGGCGCACCGCCAGGTCCACCAATTGCGCCGCCAGCGGCGAACCTTTTCGCTGGTCGTAAGTGTGCAGCAAATAGCTCGAAGTCGCTACGCTCGCCTGGCTCGGCGGAATATATTCTGGCACAATCGGCTCCACCTCTGCCGCCCTGCCGAGCAGCCGGTGGCGCCACATAAAGAACCATATCATCAATATCACCGCCAACACCGTAGCCGCCATCTGCACGACCAGCCAAATCTCAAACAGCCGCTCCGCCAAACTCTTCTGATACTCCGCGAAAGTCCCCGGCGCGAAACCAAACGCCATCGTGATGCCTTGCCCCCGCTTCAAGCCGGTCACCATCACTTTATTTTCATCGCCAGACTCAACCTGGCAGCGCTGCCGCGAACCAAAACTCCCCTGATAACACATCGCATCGCCCTGGCGCGCCGGCAGCAGCGAATCGTCTATTTTCACCCGCACCGTCGCCGTACTAATCGGCACCCGCCACTCGTGCCCGATTACATCCCAATAAAACTCGTCGCGATTCGTATCACTATAATGCCGTGTCACATCCCGCTGAGTATAAGTTATGACATAAGTGTGCCGACCCTCGACATAAACGTCCTTGTCGCCGATACGCAGCTCGTCGCTATTCCAGTGATGTTTGAGCGGCGCGCCCTTTTCATCGGTCACCGATTCCAGCTTGAAACTGGTCGAATGCCCGTCATATTTTTTGACGAAAACCCGCGCCAAACCGCGATTCTGATTCGCCGGAAAATCCGCCGTAATCGTCTCGACCACCCGCAACGTCGACCGATTCTCCGCATCGCGCCCCATCTCAAACTGCGCGTCGTAACGGGTAATCGTGTAATTGTTCGTGTCCTTAGCCGCTTCGGCTATCTTCGCCGCCCCAACTCCAGCGCCAAAAAACGCCAACACCGCCGCCAGGCTAATCCCCAAAAGTATCCGCTTCATGGTTATAGTATACACCAATTCACAGCGGCGCGCCCGGAGCCATAAGCGATTAACTCTAATATGCGAAATATTGCTTGCTTTTTAGCCGTTTTCATGATGAAATACACATTTTGCTATTGACATTAGCAGCATTTTTTGCTATACTAAAAGTTAGAGCTATCACAACACAAAAAGGAAAATTATGCCAAGAAACCCTAATACGGCACCGCGAGCAAAAACTCCCGAGGGTCAAGTGCCTTCTGGCGACCCCGAAATCCCCGAAAACCAAACACCTCCCGATAGTCTCGAGGACTGGGATAAAACGACCGCAAAAGACAACATCGAAAATGACGGCAACTTTCCAGACAGCGAAACCACTGATTTACCCGAAAGCTACGCTCCGCCTGAATACAGAAACGAAAGCGCCGAAAACGCCCTCGAAGTTCAACGAAACGAAACACTCCGCACCGATGCCGAGATCCTCGGCAACCGCTATCCTATCAGGCAAAGCATCAAAGCCGTCGGCAACCGCTACGAGCAAGCCAAAGACTGGTCAAAGGCTAAATGGGAAAACGCAAAAGACACCCCAGGTCTCGTCGCCAAAAGCGTCGCTTTCAAGTTCGCCGAAAACTCCTACAACCGCCGCAAAGCCAAGCTCGATGAGGTCGCGCACCTTCCCGACAGTCACCCGCTCAAAAAGTACCGCCTAGGAAAACTCAAAAAAGCCGAGGATCGTCTCAGCCGCCGTAGAATTAGCCTCGAAACACACAAAGGTCGCATGCGCAGCCGCAACGAAAATGTTAGAAAAGGATTCGAAAAGCGCCGCGCCGCCACCATCGCCGAGCTCGCCAAAAGGCGCAAAGATGCGCTTGCCCGGAGAGAAACCCGGCACGCACTACGCAGGCAGGGCGCCGGTTTCCTCGAGAGCTACAACGCTGCCAAAGAACACGTCAATAACATACCGAAAGAACAACTCAACCGCATAGCCTCATTGGCAGTTTCGGAATCGCTAGCTCGAAAAGCAGCTCAATCAGAATCGCGCAAAGCTAATCGCGCTGCCAAAAACCTAGAAAACACCGAAGTTAGCGCTTCGGCTATTGCCGAGCAGTTATCTAGCGCCCAAAAAGACCTAGCTGACATACACGGACAGTTCCAAAAAATGGAGCGCAAAGCGAACGTAGAAATACCGATTCTCCGCGAAAAAATAGCTGAGCAACAAAAAATTGTCGATGAAACGCCAGCTGATAGTCCGCAACTCTTTGCTGCCAGACATGAACTGGTCGAGCTTGAGCGAGAATTAGCTGCCGCCGAACAAGAAGTCGCCGACTACGAACAACGCAGCGATGAAGCTATGGAACGGGTCAAAAATTTACGCGAATCCCACGAAAAAGCACAAGCTAACCTAGCTGCCAAGCAGACCAACCTTGATAATCTAAACCGCACCGCCGAAGCGGCGCACAGAAGAGCTAGCGAGACTATTGCAGCCGCCCATCAGCAAGTCAACGAAAGCTTCAGATAAGCCAAAATAGAAAGGAAAAATTATGCCAATTCTAAGCCGCAGCCTACTCCAAGCCCTCGGAATACATTTATCCGACGAAGATTATCAATCGCTTGAAGAACATTTGGAGACCACCCTCAACGAGCGCGTTATCAACGAAATCGTGCTCGGACTATCGCCCGAACAAGCCGAGGAGTTGTCGCACATGCAGGATGCTAGCGACGACGAAGTCGTAGCGTGGGTCAACCTAAATGTACCGGATTTCGTCGAAATCGTTTTGGACGAAATCGATATTTTACTCGGCGAGCTAGCCGAAGACAGCGAAAAATTGTAGTTTGTTTGCTGGCTCTAGCTAGAACCTCTCTGCTGGTCGGGGAGGTTTTTGGTTTGGAGTTTTGGAGAGGTTTCTCTGTCCCCTGCCCGGGAGTCAAATTTCACTCTAGTAAGGCGCGAAATCTACAAAATCCAACTTCCGCTCGCCCAAAAACTGGCTAGGTCAACTAAAAACACTATGCCAACCATGAAAATTATCCCGGTCAGCGCCCAGCTGATTTTCTGCTCGTGACGTTTTTGCAGCAGCTTCATTTTCGCTACCACCGGCTGGTGTTTGCCCAGCATCACCGCGCCGACCAGCACGAACAGCATGAATTGGCTGACCAAAATCCAAATCGTATGCCCGACCAGCGCCAACCAAAAACTCTGCTGGTGTCCAGCGGCGGCGATCAGCGCCAGATACGACGGGTCGGCTAAGGTGGTCAGCAGAAAAAAGCCGCTCAGCGCCCAAATGCCGCGTTTTAGCCATTTGTTTTGCTTGCCGCCAGAACTCGCGGCGTCAGAATTTGCACCCGATTTTTTCACCAAAATCCGCTTCAGCACCCAGCCCCACAACAAAGCAATCACAGCCAGATTCACCGCCACCCACACGCCGTCCGGCAGATAGTTGAGCTTTTCGACCAGCGCCGCCGTGCTAGCACCGAAACCGAGCGACAGCGCCACACCCATGGCGACCGTGCCGCCAAAAACCACCAAAGCAAAGGTCGCCACCTGGCGCTTCTTCATCCCCGCCGCCACCGCCGACGCCACGATTAGCGCTCCCAGCGGGTCAATGCCAGCTAGACCTAAGCCGATTGAAAGTAAAATAAATTCCATGATTCTATTTTAGCAAAATAACCGAATAATCTTTTACTAGGAGTTGTGGCTTATGCGTCACCATTAGATCAACTCACTTCTCACGCGGTTCGCATAAGCCCAGTGTGTCTAATAGCGGGATTATGTTTTCCTCTGGATCGATCCAAGACTCAAGCCGCGGTTGATGATCATCCCCTAGATTATGCGGTCGGCTAAATAGAACGTGCTGCCACGATGAGGTATTGCCCTGAGCCGGATTGATTCTATCATCGATCAGTGCTAGTCCCAGGTAATTCCATTTGGCTTTGTCGATTATCGCCGAAGTAATCACTCTTTCACCAAAACGCCGCGCAAAATGTTTGCGTAACGACTCAAGCTTACCTCCAACTGCGTTGGGGTTGGAACTTAAAGGCGATGATAATATCTGCGGTTCGTAGCCATGATCAAGCATTACTTCCCAAGCATCAAGCGCGCCTGGCAGCAGTTCAAGATTAGCAAAGAAATCTGGGTGATTATAAGTGTTCTTGATAATCTGCTGGAATTCTTCAGGAAAGCGACTTGCTACATAAAATTCTTGCCCTTGACCATATTGGTCGCGAATTACTTCAGGAAGAGCCTTTGTCGCCGCACCATCAAAGTCAAACAACGTGTTATCCATATCTACAAAAACTGTTTTATTTACCTCTAGCATAACATCTCCTGTTTTGTGCTGTTAAATTCATAGTAAATTGCAGGTTATGCGTATTCTTACCATCAAAATCCTCTCATCATTACGAATTCAGCGACGCCGGGTTGATACTTGTCATGCAATATTTCTTGAATAGAAAAATCGTTCTTCTTAAAAAACTCCACTACCTCTGGTCTTGACTCCGAAACAGTAACCAATACGCCTCGAGCGTCCAGCTCCTGAGCCTTCTCTAGTGCGATATTCATCAACTCCGTTGCATACCCCAAACCACTGTTCTTATCGGCATCAAAAAGCCCTAGAGTTTTTATTTCAAACGCATCATCAACGCCATGTTCGGACTGGAGACTATTTTTATAAACCAAAGTTCCGACCATTTCATTGCCAGCTATTGCCACCAAAGCCGACCGGTCTTCGGCTCGATCAATCTTATCAATGCTGAGCCGTTGATCTCCATAAGCAGGCTCGACCAGTTCTTTGAACTTTTCAAAAAACTTCATACGATCCGACGAACTCAAACTATCTATTCCTGCAATGGACAGTTCTGGTGAGTTATCAAGTTCGTAGTTTTTCATTATTTACATTCAGAATTCTAGTCAAAATCGACATTCGGATAAATCGCCCTGGTCGTCTCGTCAATTTCGTGGCGCAGCTGCGGGAATGGCACGCCTTCGCGGGCCGTCACGCCTTCGAAGATCCAGAAGACGCGCTCAGAGTAGCCCCAACCGCAGGCGGGCGGCATACCGTATTCGAGCATTTCGACGTAGTCGATGTCGAGCATCATCGCTTCGTCGTCGCCGGCGTCGCGCATTTGTTGCTGTTCGACGAAGCGGTTGAGCTGATCAATTGGGTCATTTAGCTCCGAGAAGCCATTACCCAGCTCGCTGCCAGCGATAATCGGCTGAAAACGCTCGACAGTGGCGGGATTTTCGGGATTGGTTTTGGACAGCGGACTGATGAATTTCGGCGTGTTGACCAGCCAAACTGGCCCAGCGACATTCCGGCGGATATTTTTCCAAAGTTTATCGATACCGCGCGGAATGGAATCGGTCTTTTCGACTTCCAAATTATTTTCTTTCAATTTGGCTGCCACTTCTTCAATCGTTGTATTATATACATCAATTCCGTAGTGTTTAGCGATAACTTCGGCGTAATCCCACACTTCCCACTCGCCGCTCATATCGACTTCAAAGCCGCGCACGTTAAATTTCAGCGTACCAAAAGTTTCCTGCAGCACGTACTTGTACATCTCTTCCATAAAAGCCATACCCTGCTGCCAGTCCCAATACGCCGCATACCATTCCATCGCCACGTGCTCAGGCAGGTGCTCCTCGGTGTAATTTTCGTTGCGAAAGCGCGGACCGAGATCGTAAACTTTCTCAAAGCCAGCACCCAGCAGGCGCTTGAGCGGCAATTCGTGGCTGATGCGCAGATAAAACGGCTGATCATCCAGCGCGTCCATCTGGGTGACGAACGGGTTAGCGTCGGCGCCGCCAGTGGTGTGCTCCAGCACCGGAATATTGACCTCGGTAAAGCCATTTTGGTTGAGATAATCGCGCGTCGCCTGCCAAAACCTACTGCGGCGAATGAAACGCTGGCGCACCTCTGGATTGACATTCATATCGACGTAGCGGCGGCGGAAGCGCTCTTCTTTATTTTTTAACTTTTCGGGCATTGGGCGCAGCGCTTTGGTCAGTAATTTTAATTCACGCACGCCGACCGATTTTTCGCCGGTTTGAGTGGTCGTCATCACACCCGTCGCCTGCACAAAATCACCGGTATCGAGCAGTTTTAGCTGCTTCATCCCCAGCACGCCGCGCGCCGCATCCAGCTCCGCCACATTATCTCGCTGCAAATACAGCTGCACCTCGCCACTGGCATCGCGCAGTTTGATAAACGCCAACTTACCGAAACTACGCAGCGCCGCCACCCGACCGACCACGCTGACCGTCTGACCAGCCAGCTCGTCATACTTCTCAATAACCTCGCCGCAACCATGCGTCCGCTCTGCCCGTGCTGGGTAAGGATCGACGCCTAGTTGGCGCAGGGTTTCTAATTTTCGTAATCTTTCGTTTCGGTAATCTTGTAGTGTCGCCATAACATTAATTATACCGTAAATCGGCTCAATTTGTATATTCATGCTAAATATGGTAGAATTACACTATGTCAATTGATCACCCGGCTGTTTTAGGGCGCTCTGAAGCAGAGACGGAAACCTTATTTAACAGAGGTGCATCTGCCACCGAACACAGCGGCGCACCGGTAATTCCAGAAAAAGCCGCGACGGGCGACATCTGCCAAGGTTTCGACCCGCAAAGCCATGAAACGCAGCAAAAATTTGATGATTTAGCCAAAGAAGCTCGCCGTGCAGAAAATGCATCGGCTTCTATCGTCATGCGGCTCGGCATAAAAGCCTACCAACTGACTGACGAGCTTGCGTATTCTGGCTATGCTTTACACAACGCCTACGTGTCAGCGGCTGTAATCGACACGCTCAGAGCCTACGGCGGCTTAGCGCATCGTGCTATTGCCTATTTTTTAAGACGCAGATTATCGAACCAACTGCACTCTGACACACTAAAAGACCAATCTATCTTGGACGACCTGCGAAGCGCCGTCGATGAAGCTCCACGCAAACAAAGCGTACGCCGCGCCGCACTGCGCCAGGCTCACCGTTCCTGCGACACGGACAGCGCTAGAACAGATTTTACCCCGCCAATAGACTGGATCGAGCAAATCGACCGACTAGGCGGTCTAGGTGCGCTCGCCGATCTATAGAACCAATCTCCTCAAACAAGCCGCCCGACAAACAAAGAAAATTCGAAATCCTCAGTGGCTGTACGCTAATTAACCGTCGTTTATTTAATCGCTTCGATAATGTAAACAACCTCGCCCTTTGGCGTCGTAATCGCTACTTCGTCGCCCAGTTTTTTGTCCATCAGTGCCTGTCCAATCGGCGATTCATTGGAAATTTTGCCTTCTAGCGGATTAGCTTCTACCGGACCGACTATAGTGTAAGTAACGTTTTTGTCGGCAGATTTGAGTTCGACCGTACTTCCGAGCGCAACCGTCGAGCTGCCGCCCGTTTTGATAGTCTCGGCGTTGAGCAAAATCTCTTCGATTTCAGCGATTCGCGTTTCCACCAAGCCCTGCTCTTCGCGGGCGTTGTCGTATTCGGCGTTCTCGCTGAGGTCGCCAAAACTGCGCGCTTCGGCAATTTTCTCTGCAACTTCGCCGCGGCGACCCTTTAGCTCCTCGAGCTCAGCCTCGAGCTCTTTGCGTCCGTCATCTGTGATTTGATATGCTTTTTTCACAATTGCACCTATTCCTTTCCTTCAATCTCCACCGACGAGCCCCTCCTGCGACCAAGAAAAACGACCCTCCGACACGAAAAAACATCAAACAGTTAGTCCAGTGTAGCAAGCAGCTCGTCCGTCGTCAAGAGCTTTTGCTCGCCTGTCGTCCGCGCAGTCACTTCCCACCTCTTGTCTTTTAGCAATCTGTCGCTGACTGTGACGCGCGTCGGAATCCCCATCAGCTCGGCGTCGGCAAATTTCACGCCCGGGCGCTCGTCGCGGTCGTCGTAAATCACTTCGATACCAGCATTAATCAGCGCGTCGTACAACTCGTCAGCGGCTGCTTTTGATTCGCTGCCGATTTGCACCAGATACACGCGCGCCGGCGCGATATTTTCCGGCCAAACTAGACCTTTATCGTCGGCGAGTTTCTCGACAATTACGCCCATCACCCGCGTGATGCCGATGCCGTAGCTGCCCATGTACGCATATTGTTCGGCGCCGCTTGCATCGGTGAAAGTCAAATTCATCTCTTGTGATTTTTGGGTGCCGAAATTGAAAATGTTGCCGACCTCCGCCGTGCGCTGATGAACGTAAATTTCATCGGTTTCTGGGGAAATATCGCCAGGTTTGACCATTTTGATATCGACGAATTTCGCCGGCAGCGGCACGTCGCGCTGCCAGTTGACGTTGTAAGCGTGCTGGCCGGTTTTGTTAGCGCCGGTTTCGAAATTAACCATATCCTGACACGAATCGTCGACAATTAGCTGCACGTCGTCTGGCAAATTATACAGCCCGGCAAAACCGATTTCCGCGCCAGTCGCCGCCAGCGTTTGCTCGGCATCAGCCAGCCGCAGCCACGACACATACGCCTCCGCCTTGAGCTTGTCTTCGTTAATTTCGTAATCGCTGCGCACCACTGCCAGCAGCAGCCCGGCGCTAGAATCGTACAACATCGATTTAGTGCTGGAGGTTAGCGGGATATTCAGCGCTTCAACCAAAGCTTCAGCGCCGATGATTGATTTGTCGTCCAAAATTTCCAGCGGCTTCATCTCAGCGTTAGCCTCGGGATTGGGCGAGGCTTTAACCGGCGCCACCTCGGCGTTATAAGCGACGTTAGTGCTCGGCACGATGTAAATATCGTCCTCGCCCGCCTGGCACAGCGTTTGAAATTCGTGGCTAAATTTAGTGAAAGCGCCGCCCGAGGCAAAAGTCACGTAGGTGTCTTCGCCCAAGCCCAGGCGCTGATAGCAACGCTTATACGCCTCAATCACTTGTTCATAATATTTATCCAAATCCTCTTTGCTGGCGTGCACCGAATACATATCTTTCATGACAAATTCGCGCCCGCGCATGATGCCGCTTTTGGCGCGCAGCTCATTGCGAAACTTGTTCTGAAATTGATAAACGCTCATCGGCAAATCTTTGTAGCTTTTCAGATAGCTGCGCAGCATCTCGACGATCGGCTCTTCGTGCGTCCAGCCAAAGCCAACCTCGGTATCGTCCTGCAATTTCGACTTAAACCAAACATCGACCAGATCGTCGCTCCAGCGTCCAGTCTCCTGCCACAGCTCCTTGCGCTGCAGCGAACTCATGATTAGCTCTTGGCTATCAATCGCGTTCATTTCCTCGCGCACGATTTGCTTGATTTTCTCTAGCACCCGCAGCCCCAGCGGCGTGTACGAATACACCCCCGCCATCGTTTTGTAAACGTAGCCGGCGCGAATCAGCAGCTGAGCATTCCGCGACACTTCGTCGGCTGGCGTTTGTTTTATTGTCCGGGTAAAATTCTTGGATAATCGCATGACCCTATTGTACCCCGTGATTTAATCCTTGGCTAGAGGCTAGCCGATACCAATCATCACATACATCGAGTAAAAAGCGATGCCGTTTTTGATAGAATGCAGCAAAAAGCCCGACCAAATACTATAGGTTTTTTCGCGCAGCACGCACGTCACTACACTCAGCGCAAACACATCAACCCCGACATTCCACTGCATATGCGCCAATCCGAAAAATGCGCTGACGATAATCGTCGCCAGCCACTGCGGCAACTGCGAGTCGCGCAAACGTCCGTACAATATACCGCGAAACACCAGCTCTTCGAAAAATGGCGCTGCCACCACCAGCACCGCAAACGCAGCTAGCAAATCGAACGAATAAAGCCGCCCGTTCAGCCCGGTATCCTGCGCCTGATTAACATCAAACCCGGGAATTAATTGCGCAGCAGAAAGCAGCAAAACCGCCAAAGCCGCGTACGCCAACGCGCCAACGAGGCTCAAGCCGATGTCGCGCCAATCCGGCAGCCGCCATAGCCCCATATCGCGCAGCGAAAGCGGCTTGCCCCGCAGCCGCCAAGCTCCCGCCAGCAGCAGCACCATCACCATGCCGTAAGCTATAGCGCCTTGCGACAATGTCAGTATCGTCTCGTTCAGCGGCGTCAAAATGCCGAAATTCAGCATCAGCCGGAACAGCCATTTTGTCAGGAAGATAGCTGCAAAATAAGCCAAAATTATACCAAAAATCCACGCCGGTGCCGCTACGGCTTGTTGTTTAATAAATTTCAAGCGCGCTTTCATAGAAGTTTCGCCACATCCGACACTGTCACTAGCGCCACAATTAACAATAAAACCAAAAAGCCGGTGCCGTGAATCTTTTCTTCGCGCTCTTTGGTGAGCGGTTTTTTCAGCACGCGAAACACCGCCGTCACGAACCAGCGCCCGCCATCAAGCGCCGGAATCGGTAAAATATTCATCACCGCTAACGTCAGCGAAATCAGCGCCGTAATCATGACGACGTAACGCGCGCCCGCCCGCTCGGCTGCCGGAAACAATATGCCGAATATACTCAAAGGACCGCCGACGCTCTGGCTAGCCGCGCTTAATTTCGCGTCGGCTTGCTTTTGCGCCGAATCATTTGGCACTAGTTTCATCACCAAACCAGACACGCTGTCGCCAATTACTTGCCCGAGCCCTTGCAGTGTAATCCCCGTCAGCTGCGCCGTCACGCCGACACCAACAATTGGCGCCGACCAGGTTGACCGCAAAAGCCGCTCCTGCGACAAGCCGGCACCGAGATAGCCGCGCTTGTCGTCATTCGCGCCGCGCAGTGCCACTTGTGCCGTCCGCTTTTCGCTGCCGCGCTGATACGACACTTTCACGGTTTTGCCTTTGTTTTCTGCTGCTAGCTGCGACAGTTCAGCACTGGTTTGGACTTTTTTACCCTCGACAGCCAAAATCATGTCGCCAGCTTGCAGCCCAGCCTTGTTTGCCGGCAAATCTTTCTCGACGCTCGCTAGCGTCACTGGCATATCAGTCGTCTGCGTGTCGCCCGGCACCGTAAACTGATTCGACACCATCTGCGGCAACCCAAACCACGCCAAAACCGTGATAAGCAAAGCCGCCACCACCCAGTTCATCGCCACGCCCGCTAGCAAAATTTGCGTTTTCTGCCAAAAAGTCGCCGCTCCGTAATCGCCAGGTTTTTTATCGTCGTCGTGTTCGCCCTGCAATTTCACGAAACCGCCCAGCGGCAACCAGTTTATGCTGTAAACAACATTTTTGCCCAAAATACTTTTCTTGATTTTTTTCTTGTACGCCGCCGGCGGAAAACCGACGCCGAACTCCTCGACGCGCACGCCGTGCTTTTTCGCCACCAGCGCATGTCCCAGTTCGTGCGCCACCACCAGAATCGTCAGCGCGATGACACCGATAATAATTCCCCCTAGTAAACCCATCTATCCTCCAAATCGTCGTGAACGTTTCGTATATTCTTTCAGTATAGCGGTTACGTCTCGTTTTGTCATGTCCGGCCAGGCTTTTTTCAGAAAAATCAATTCGCTGTAAGCACTGCGCCACAACATGAAATTGCTAAGCCGCTGCTCGCCGCTGGTGCGTACAATCAGGTCGCACGGCGGCACATCGGGTGTATACAAAAATTGTTCAAAGATTTGCGCCGTCACTTTTTTGTGAGCCGACAGCGTTTTGCGCAGGCTGTTTACTGCGTCGATAATCTCTTGATGACCCCCGTAATTAAACGACAAAATGACTGTACCATTTTTTAGTTCTTTGGTCGCCGCTTCGGCTTCGTCGATAGCTTTTTTGACCCGCCGACTGAGCCGTACTCGCGTGCCCGCCACGCGCAATCGCACGCCGCGTTCAATAAAAATATGCAAATCTTCCGTCAAAATCTTCACCACCAAGTCCATCAGATACTTCACTTCCGGTCCGGAACGATGCCAGTTTTCGGTGCTAAAAATGTAAGCGCTCACATACGGCACGCCGCGGTCGATTGTATCTAGCAAAATATCTTCGAGTTTTTTGTAGCCAGCTTCATGCCCCGCCTGCGAATCAAGCCCGTGCCGCTTCGCCCAGCGCCGATTGCCATCTACGATATAGCCGACATGCTGCGGCAAATTAATCTCGCTCACGCAAATACTCCTCTAATAATTTAATGTCGCGCCGGTCTTTACTCCGACCCATAGCGCGCTTCCACTGCAAGACTTTTTCTGGCGCGGCAAACTTAACGCCATCGACGCAAAACGCAGACTGATTTAAGTAATCATAATCCCACAGCTGCCCGTCAACCTCTCTCCAGTCTAACCAAATTTCAATCTCGCCGCCCTCGAGAAAATTAGCCTCGCTCGCATTTTCCTCGCCTGACTCAAACTTCGACGACAAGCTCGGCTCGAGCTTTATCCGCTCAAAAGCCGCCACGCTCGCCAGCAAATCAATATCATTCGCCTCGCGCAAGCCCAGCACGTCGAGCACGCCGCTACCGACCACAATCACCTCGTCTAGCGGCAGACAGGCGTGCGATTTCACCCGCTCAACAAAGTTCGCCATCAAACTGTCAGCACGTCCTTTTCTTTGGCTTTGAACGCTGCATTGAGTTTGTCTTGATAGTCGCTCATCAAGCGGTCAAATTCTTTTTCGACCAACTTCAAATCGTCCTCACTCAACTCTTTGGCGTCTTTCATGCGCTTGGCGTCTTTGATGCCGTCCTGGCGCACGTTACGCAGCGCAATTCGTGCTTCTTCAACTTTTTCGCCCACCTGGCGAACCAGCTGCTTGCGCCGGTCTTCGGTCAGCGCCGGCACCGGCACGCGCACTACGCGACCGTCGTCGCTTGGATTAAAGCCCAGGCTTTGGTCGGCGCGAATCGCCGCCGCGATATTTTGCAGATTGCTCGGGTCAAACGGCGTAACTAGCAGCATCTGCGCCTCGGGAGCCGTTACGTTTGCCACTTGATTGAGCGGCATCGACGCGCCGTAAGCCTCGACTTTGATGCCGTCAAGCATTCCCGGGTGCGCCCGCCCAGTTCGAATTTTGTGCAGCTCGTTTTCGAAACGCTCAAATGCTGCCGCCATTTTCAGTTCGTATTCATCTGTGCTAAACATACAATTTCTCCTTTTCTACTATTGTAACATCAATCGAGTTAATTTATCTGCGCCACGCCAAGCAAACTGGCGCGCCGGCTAAATCCTTTGCGCAGCCGATAAGCCTGGCGAAAATCCAGCGAACCGTCAACCGCCTGATAAGCATGCCGGTCAAAAATAAGCCACAAATCAAGCGGCCAATGCGGACGTTTCGCCGCTCGCGGCATCGTCGTATGATACAGCCGAAAGAACGCGTCGGTCGTATGATACGGCGAGTACGGTACAAATTCCCGCCCCAAGATATCTGGCGGATTGTCATCGTTTACCGGCAACCCGCCCATTTCGCGAACTCGTTTTATGAAAGCCGCCCGCTGCGCCTCTTTCGCAAAAGCCCGCGACTGCACGCCGCACACGATGATATCCTGATACATGAAACGGTGCAAAAACACCACGTCGATATAGCGAGAAATTTCGTAAGTTTTGACGCGCCGCGGTCCCATGCCAACGAATGGATTATCCCGAAAATCGTACTCGTAAGCCGGAATAGTGATGCGAATAATACCGTCCGAATCCTCTGACAGCTGGTCGCGCAGCTGCACTAGCTGGTCGTCGATGTCTTTGTTGTTGTCGATTCGCTCGTGGTCTTGAAAAACCTCGCTTTCATGGCGCAAATCAACCTCGTCCGCCTCGCTAGATGGCTCGCGCTCCCTTCTGCCGGAAACCTCGCGCACTTCCGGGTCGCGCCAAAAATCAAACCCGCCAGTCTCGAAATTACCCATTACCCCGTCCGTTCGTCATATATCTATCATAACAAAAGACCGCCCGAGTTTGAGCGGTCTTTTGCTTTAATATTATGCGAATTACTCCGTAACGCCGAGTTCGATTCGCTTGAATTGGCTGACGCGCACGTTTTCGCCGCGCAGCGCAACCTGCTCTTTGATGAGCTCGCCGACCGTTTTGCTATCGTCCAGCACAAACGGCTGTTCCGCCAAAACCTGCTCGGCAAAGTGCTTTTTTAGCTGCCCTTCGACGATTTGCTCGCGCATATTCTCCGGCTTGCTTTTCAGGCTATCGCTTTCTAGCAATTCGGTCTTTTTCGCCTGGTAAACTTCGCTCGGAATATCGTCCATCGTAGCGTAGGCTGGCGCCATCGCAGCGATTTGCATAGCAATTTTGTGCGCAAATTCTTTGAATTCTGGCAAGCGCGCCACGAAATCAGTTTCACAGTTTACTTCGACAATCACGCCGATTCGTCCCGAGTGCACGTAGCTTTCTACCAAACCCTCGCGCGTCTCGCGGTCGCCTTTTTTCTCAGCCTTGGTCAAACCTTTTTTGCGCAGCGCTTCGAGCGCCTTGTCGAAATCGCCCTCGGCCTCGACCAGCGCTTTTTTCGCGTCAGTCAACCCGATGCCGGTGAGTTCTTTCAGTTTTTTGATATCTTCAATCGTTACGCCCATCCTAGTTCTCCTCTTTTTTAGCCTTGCCTTCGTTTATAGCCGCGACGAAGTAGTCGAGCAAAAGCTGCAAACCTTTGATAGCATCGTCATTGCCCGGAATCGGATATTCGACCTTGCTCGGGTCGGCGTTAGTGTCGGCAACCGCCACCACTGGAATGCCCAGGTTTTTCGCCTCGGCGATAGCGTTTTTGTCGGTCAGCATATCAAGCACAACCACCAAACCAGGACGACCGTTCATACTCTTGATGCCGCCATATTTTTGGTTGAGACTATCGATTTCCTCTTGATAACGCTGCACTTCTAACTTGTTGTAGCGCTTTTCTAGGTCGCCCGACGCCATGCGGCGCTCTAGGTCTTTCAGTTTTTTGATTTGCGCATTGGTCGTCGTAACATTGGTCAGCATGCCGCCAATCCAGCGCTCGGTCACATACGGCATACCAGCTTGCTCAGCCGCCGCCCTGGTGATATCTTTGGCTTGTTTTTTGGTGCCGACAAACAAAATCGGCTTACCGCTCGCCGCGACTTTCGTGATCACTGGCAAAGTTTTATCGAGCGCCTCGACAGTTTTCGCCAAATCAATGATGTGGCTATCCTGGCGTTTACTGTGAATATACGGCGCCATCTTCGGGTGCCAGCGGCTAGTTTTGTGCCCAAAATGAACGCCAGCTTCAAACAAAGCCTTCATGTCTACCGATACAGACATTTCTACTCCTCTTTCCTCGTCCGCCAGCAAATGGAGCAGCGGCGGACTGTGTCGTTAAAATTTGTTACCTTATCATTATACCATTTAGGCGAATTTTATCAATGGCTAGGGTCAAAACTTTGACATTTTTCCTCATTTTTGCTAAAATACCAAAGTTATGAAAAGCAGTATTCACCCACAGGACTATCGCCTGGTCGTATTTAGCGACGAACAAGCAGGCTTTGCGTTTTTGACTCGTTCGACAGCGCAATCAACCGAGACAATCAAATGGGAAGACGGCAACGAGTATCCGCTCGTCAAAGTCCATATTTCCAGCAAGTCTCACCCATTCTTCACCGGCGAAGAAAAGATTATCGACACCGAGGGTCGAGTCGATCGGTTCAAGGCGCGCCAAGCTGCCGCTGAAGCCCGCCGTGCAGCTCTGGCAAACAAAGCCAAAAAGAAAAGCGCCAAAAACGACGCCAAAGCCGAGAAGTCAGCGGCTAAGAAGCAAGATTTCGCAAAAGCCGCCTAAAAACTCACTAGGCAACCTACAAACAAAATCACCGCCCTTTTATCTACCAAAGGCGGTGATTTTCGTTGTCAAGCTACGCAGCTTTACCGTATTCTGTTTTATCAAATTCCGCTTGCGCATCAAATGGTGGTTCGTCGGTTTTCTCATAACCAAACCATGCCTGCAGTATCCCCTCCAGCTCGTCGCTATGTGGCATCAATATATGGTTGCCGGCGGCATCGGTAGCGGCTATGCATTTCTCTGGCCCATCAGAAAACTTAACAACAACCCCCGAATAGAGTCCAATTTCTTCGGCGCGGCGCTCAATATCCTCGCCTTCCGTCAGCGTATCGCCGCGCGACAATACCATCCCTTTTGCTCTTTCGTCCTCCCCTACATTCTTTAGTGAACCCGTCGCCGTCACTTTCTGCAATCCAAACTCGTTTAGTTTTTCGAGGGTATCGTCATCTAGCTTGGCAGCATCTGGCACCGTCAAATTACGCAAGTGAGCAGCGTAGTTGTAATAGGCACTGCGCATAAACTCTAGGTCATTCTGTATGGACTCCTTGAGCTGCTGCTCTATGTTAGGGTCACTGCCGGTTGCCTCTGTCTCTGGGTCTATCACGAGCGAAAAATCCGACTCTTTTGGTGTTTTAACTGCCAAAAAGCCGTTGATCTTTAGCTCTGTACCCGGCTCTAACTTTTTCCCTTCCACGACCGAATAAGTCTTTTGAACTTGAGCCACCGGGGTGGTTTCGATTTGCGGAATGGTTTCGATAGTTTTTGGCGGTTTGTTTTTTGTCGATTCCATATTATTAATTATACATGAATCGCTTTTGTTTGTCAATGGCAAAATTTGGCTCTACGGTTGCCCCGCGCAGATCCACAGCTTCTCGGGCGCCCGGAGACGTGAAAAGCCCCGCCCCAATACCGAATTGCTAGAGTCGTGACGGCTCACGCGCATTGTCGGTGTCTGCCCGAAGACACCCGAGCGACTCAGCGCAAGATAGAGAATAACTAGTCGCTGTCTGCGCTTGAACCACCAAAAAGATTAAGCGCTGCAGCGCCGATACCTCCACGGAGGTGTGATTCTTGATTTCCCGACTCACCCAGCCGCCCCAATAGCCGACTGTTCTCTCTTTGTAATTCAGCGATTTGCCGACGCAAACTATCACACTCTGCTCGTAAACTATCCAATTCACTCTTGACTGCTTCATACCTGCCAAGAAGGGATTGCTCTTGCCTGCTTCTGGCTACCCCATTATACTCAACATACCAGAGAGATGATCCATCTTTTCCACGTTCTATGTTTATGCTGCCACTATCTGCGAGTATACCAATAATTCCACGGATTTCGCCATCAGACAGTCCTAAAGACCTAGAGATTTCCGATGGCGTAGCTTTCCTCGCCCCCATAATATAAGTCTCTACATTATAGATATCAGAGTTAGAATAATCCAGGCGACCTCTGTCCGCGCCTGCGTCTATACCCACATGATATTTCACCTCACCGTCCGGATATTTATTGTTTTCATCTACATACTCTCTCATACACCACTAATTATTCTCTCTCTCTGAATTTGTCAAGTATTTCTGCTATATTTTACTGATTTTGTAAAATATATCATCAGCTCACCCCTGTTACGGAAGCGTCCAATCAACTGGCGTTTGCCCGGTTTTCTCCAAAAATTCATTCGCTCGCGAAAATGGTTTGCTGCCGAAAAAACCTCTGTTGACAGAAAATGGCGATGGATGAGCGCTGGTGATTTTTAGGTGCTGCGGATTAGTAATTTTAGCACCAATTTTCTGCGCATGCGCGCCCCACAAAATGAAAACCAACGGTCGCTCCAGCTCATTCAGCATTTCCAGCAGCCGCTCAGAAAATTCCATCCAGCCATAATCAGCGTGCGACCCCGCCTGCCCGCGGCGCACGCTCCAGCTAGTATTCATCAGCAGCACACCTTGGCGCGCCCACGGCTCCAAATAGCCGTTTTTTGGCATCTCGCCGCCGATATCGTCAACTAATTCTTTGAAAATATTTTGCAAACTCGGCGGCAATTTCACCCCTGGCCGCACCGAAAAACTCATGCCATGCGCCTGCCCCGGACCATGATACGGATCTTGACCGATAATCACCACCTTAACATCCTCCAGCGGACAAGCCGCAAAACATGAAAACATATCCTGGCGCGACGGATAGACGTCATACTGCTGACGCTCAGCATCCACCCGGTTCATCAGCCGGCGAAAATAAGGCTGCTCCGCCTCGGCTTCGACAAACTCCCGCCAGGTTGTGTACTTCATATATCTATTTAATCATCTGTGCTAATATCAAACAACTCCGCAAATTCATTAAGCGTAATCGAGGTCACGTCGCCATCGTACTCCAAAATATCCCTATCGCCAGTGACAATGACCGCCCCATAGCTTTCCGCCAAGCGCACCACCGGCTCATCTTTAATATCGCGAATGCCAGAAATGACCGTCTCCGGTACCGGCACTTCATAATCCCCGAGACCCAGCCGCACCGCCGTGATGAATTTGTGGGGGATTTTTGGTCGCTGCTGTTTGATTATTCTCACCACTTCATCAGTAATGTAGCGCGATGAGATCAGCCTCACTTTGGAGTCCGCGAAAAACACCACTTTTTCTGGCAATCCTCCAAACAACAAAGCGCTAATCCAGATATTGCTATCCAGCACAAACGCCAGGCTATTTGGCTGCTTGTCGGCGAGCCCGGCGTGATTCTGTAACCAACTCCGCCACCTCTTCATACGTGAGCTGTTTAGATTGTGCGCCATATTTTTGCCCCTCCTCAAAGATATATTGCCACAATTTTTCTTTGCGGATATACTCCAGAGCTGCCGTCCGCAAAAAATCACTGCGGCTGCCGAATTGCTTGCGCGCGATGTCATCAATTTGCTCGACCAGTTCGCGCGGGAAGGATATATTGAAAGTCTGAGTTTTGCTTGTCATGATTGTATTGTATGAAAATTGTACATAAATGTCAATACAATTTTCATACAAACAAACCTCCCTTCTCTGTGGTATAATAAATAACGAATTATGACCACGATTTCTCTAGATTTAGATGCTTTGCGAGCGGAGCGCGAGGAGCTGAACGCTTTTTTGGCGCAGCCGGATAGCTACAGTTCGCCGGATTTTACCGCCAAAAATAAGCGGTTTAGCGAGCTGGAAATTTTAATTGCCAAAGCCGCCGAGCGCGAGCAGATTCAACGGCAGCTAGCCGAAGCGCGCGAACTAGCCGCTGGCGGCGACGAGCTCGCCGAGCTCGCCAAAGCAGAAATCCCCGAGGACGAAGCGAAATTAGCACAGCTAGAGGAAGATTTATTTATCTTGCTCGCCCCCAAAGACCCGAACGACGACAAAAACATCATCATGGAAATCCGCGCCGGGGCGGGCGGCGACGAAGCCAGCCTGTTTGCCGCCGAACTGTACCGGATGTACCTGCGCTGGTGCGAGGCTAATGGCTACAAAACCGAGCTGATCAGCGAATCAGCCAACGATTCGGGCGGCTACAAAGAGGTGATTTTCAAGATTTCTGGCGATGCGCCCTACGCCCGGCTAAAATTCGAGGGCGGCGTCCACCGCGTGCAACGCGTGCCCGTCACCGAAAGCCAAGGCCGCGTCCACACTTCTACCGCCACAGTCGCTGTATTGCCCGAAGCCGAAGAAACCGACATCGAAATCAGCCCGAAAGATTTGCGCGTCGACATCTACCGCTCCAGCGGCAACGGCGGACAAAGCGTCAACACCACCGACTCGGCCGTGCGCATCACTCACCTGCCGACCGGGCTGGTCGTCCAAAACCAAGACGAAAAATCGCAAATCAAAAACCGCGAAAAAGCCATGAGCGTGCTGCGTAGCCGCCTCTTACAAATGAAAATCGACGAAGAAAACGCCAAGTTATCTGCCGAAAGGCGCGCCCTGGTCGGCACCGGCGACCGCAGTGAAAAAATCCGCACCTACAACTTCCCGCAAGACCGCATCACCGACCATCGCATCAAATACAGCCGCAGCAACATCCCCGCGGCGATGAACGGGGATATTGACGACATCATCGAGAATTTGCAGAAGTTTGAGCGGGAGTTAAAGGCGCAAAATGTCGAACAGTAATCTTCATATTATAGCACAGAATGAACAAAAAGTCAAGCATATCATCTTGGATACGGCAGTCTGCTGAGCGGTTGGCGGATGCGATGATTCCGTCTGCGCTGCTGGACGCTGAGCTGATTCTCGCTGAAACCTTACGCAAGCCTCGCACCTACCTGCACGCCCACCCCGACGACGAAATTGACCCGCGGCGCGTCGATATCGCCGAGGCGCGGTTGAATCTGCGGCTAGACCGCGTGCCGCTCGCCTATATTTTGGGTTACAAGGAGTTTTACGGTCGCAAGTTCAAGGTGTCGCCGCAAGTGCTCGTGCCGCGACCCGAATCAGAAGCCATCATCGAGCTTCTGAAAAAATTTAACGCTAGCGGCAGGCTTATCGACATCGGTACGGGCAGCGGCTGCCTCGGCATCACCGCCAAGCTGGAACTGCCGCAGCTTGACGTCGTTCTAGCGGACATCAGCGACCAGGCGCTGCACATCGCCCGGCATAACGCGGCCGCGCTCAACGCCGACGTTACGTTAATCAAGAGCAATTTACTGCGCTCAGCACCCGGGACATTCGATATCATCGTTGCGAATCTGCCCTATGTCGATGAGTCCTGGGCGCGTTCGCCAGAAACCAATCACGAGCCTAGCCTGGCGTTATTCGCGGGCGACGGCGGGCTAGAACTTATCAACCGACTAATTGAACAAACTTTTGATTCGCTCGTGGTCGGCGGCTGGGTTTTTCTGGAATCAGACCAAAAACAGCAGGCTAAAATCATCGCGAAAGCCAAAACCGCTCAGCTGGTTCACCGCGCTACCGATGGTTTTTGCATGGCATTTCAAAAGATGAGTTAGCTTTTTCAAAAACTCTAAAGCGCGTCGCTACCGTAAATTGCCGCGAAGATAAACATCACAAGCATGATTAGCGCCGTAAATACAATCGGCGGCACGATATCGATGCGGCGCACCTCTCCGTGCTGGCGATGGCTTCTGTAAGCCCGCTCCGCGACGAAGCATATCAGCGTCGCAAACAACGCAAACTGAGACAGCCGGATAGATTCAAAGCCCGGAATAGAATACGCGACCATCCAATGAAACGAAATCCAGCCCAGCTCAGCCACGACCAAACCTACCGTCAAACTGTACAGATTATTGTACGGCTCGTCGCACTTATTCATGACATGGTGCGCCGCCACGTAGCCAATTACCCAAGCGCCCACCACGAAATAAGCAACATTCCATTCAAACGCAAGCATCGACAGCGTAGTCAAGCCGAGAAACAGCGCCGTCCCCGCCTGCATCACGATATAACCGTATTTCGAGCGTGGTTTGATAAATAGCAGCCAAATCGCATACAGCACCGTCAGCGCAATCTGCACACCCAGATACCCCGTCATGCGATACAAAAACATGACATAGCTCAAACTCACCAGCACATCGACCATGTTGGCTATGATATTCGCCGCCCAAAAGCGCGGTCGCACCGCAAAAATACGCCACTTGCCGACGCCAATCAAAACCAAAGCAATCCACGGCGCATTCGACACGTAAGTCGCCGCAGACATCACTCCAGCGAGCGCGATGTTCAAAATTACATACATCGCCTCACTGATGCGCGAACGGTGTTTGTGTGATTTTATCAGCTCCATTCTTATATTATACTACTCGCTTGATTGGTTTTTCTTGATTGGTTTCGCGATGATAATCACGTATTCCGTAGTACTGTCGTAGGTGACGCCCGGCAGATTCTTTTCTACGCTCACAGATTCTACGCCGTACAACGATTTCAGTTTTTTCTCGGTAGCAGGTTTAGCTGTATCAGACACGCGGTAAATCTTGTTTGACGGATAACTTTGGTTGGCTGGAGCGTTGCCGATTTTATCGACCGTCATGCCCAGCTCGGTCAATCTGTTGGATTCAGCCTGCGCCACACCTATCACGCCCGAAGCATTTAGTACAATCACATGAGCGGCTTCGCGGCTAATGTCGGTCGCGTAAAGATTCTTTTTGATGTACGCGCGAAGAGCGCCGTATTCGTACGTACCCGCCGTCGGAATGACGGAACTAGCGCCGCCAACCGTGCCAGTCGTCAGAATCGCCGGCTCAGCATCGATGAGGCTCACGCTTTTGATGTCTTCTTGCTTGATTTTTTGCGCCAAATCTACCAGCGTGCGCACCTCGCTGGTATCGAAGTTGGTGCGCAGGTTGGCGCCAATCGCGTCAATCAGCTTAGTCACTTTCGAAAAGTCGGTTAGCGTACCGGTGCTAAGCGCTTTTTCGCGAATCGCTACCAAAATCTTCTGCTGATTTTTCTCGCGGTCAAAGTTCGATTGTTCAAACCCGTAGGTCGGCGCGATATCGCCGCGCGCCATCGCTAGATATAGCGCGTGCTCAGCGTCTAGCTCCACGTCGCCGTTCGGATAGCTGATGTAGTGTCCGCGCGGACAGCGCTCGCGTTTTTCGGCAGCCGTCGTGCCGCACTTCCAGTCAAAGTTACTATCCATCACGCCGCGCGGGTCGCGGCTTTCGATTTTGATATTAATACCGCCAATCGCGCCCACGACGTCGCGCATAACTGAATAATTTACGTGTACGCTATAGTGAATATCGACGCCCAAAATTTCACCGACAAACGAACGCGTTCCGGTCTGACGCTCGTCTTCGGCGGCGTCCGAATTCCAATCGCTGTTAACACAGTTGAAATAAACGTTGATTTTGCCGGCATAACCCGCGTCGCACGCCCGGCCGTACTTCACGTACAAGTCGCGCGGAATACTCACCATGTAGGCGTTTTTCTTGTTTTGATCGACGCTCAATAGCATCATCGAGTCGGTCAGATAACCCGCTTCATGACCTTCGTCATCCTCGGATGTACCGAGAATCAAAATATTCGAGCGCCCGTTTGCGTCTTGCTTCAAGGGTTTTTGCTGCACAAATCCCAGCAAATCGCCCTTAAACACCGACTTGCCCACCATCAGAGTGCGGTACGCGAACCAGCCGACGACCAGCAATATGATGACAACCAGCGCGATAATCACGCGCTTGATAATCTTGCGGCGGCGCGACACTGGCTTTTTGCCGCGTTTTTTCTTGCCGCCTTTTAGCGCGTCGTCAACATCAGACAACTGATTGCTGATTTCGCGCAGCGATTTATCGATATCAGCCCGGTTCAGTCCGTTCGCCGTTCGCGCAGCCGTCCTGGGCGCTGTCGAAATCGGCGCAGGCTTTGGCAATCCAGCCGCGCGGTGAGCGCCATTCGTCACTTCAATACGCCGCCGCGAACCGCCGCCAGGCGAATGCTGCAAGCCTTCTGGCGACACCTCTGGTAATTGGCGTCGCGGAACGAAACCGTCTACTGGTATTTTTTTACTCATGCTCTAGTTTACTATAACGGATATTGGCAGAAAATAAAACCATTGCGTCTATGTTTTTGTTTGTTTTTTGCGCGCGCGGCAGTTATAGTAGGAGGAATGGAAGCTAGCTATCTAACGCGCCACCCCAGGATAAAAGACCTTTTGAATTTCACCGGGTTTGTGCTTTTGGTTTTGGTTGGTACGCTGCTTATCAATACTTATATTTTTCGAAGTTTTTCGGTATCGGGGCACAGCATGGACAATACTTTGTCCGACGGAGACCGCCTCATCGTTGACCGTCTGGCGGTTACCGCTGCGCTGCTCAAAAACAAGCCCTACACGCCGAAACGCGGGCAAATAATTGTGTTCAAAAATCCGCGATTTGTATCTAACATGCGCGACGAATACATCGTGAAGCGCGTTATCGCTTTTCCGGGCGAGCGCGTCACCGTGAAAGACGGCGTGCTGACTGTCTATAACGACGAAAATCCAAACGGATTCGAGCCGGACAAAGGATATCGCCAGGGCGGCGTCGGTCCGCAAAGCCCGTCCAGCGGCGAAGTTGACACTACAGTGTCCGAAGGTATGTTGTTTGTGGCTGGCGATAATCGTATCGGCAGCAATTCGTACGATTCGCGCACCGGACTCGGGCTAGTTCCTAGCCACGATGTCGTCGGACCGGTGTCGGTGCGGCTATTTCCGCTTACAAAAATTACGACTTTTTAGCGCGAAACTTTAGCCGAGCAATTTCGAAATTCGCTCAAATTCCGCGTGGTCTTGAAACGAAATGACAATTTGCCCCGAACCGCGACGATTCGTGCGCACTTCGACAGGCGTTTTGAACCGCTCGGCGAAATGAGTTTGCTCTTTTTGGTAGCGCGGTTTTCGCGGCGGCGCTTGGCGCGTCTTGCTGCGAGCCGCCCCTTCGGTTTTTTGACGGCGAGCATAACTTTCGATAGCGCGCGCACTCCAGCCTTCTTTTATGATACGCGGAACGATTTCATCGACAACTTCTTCAGACAAGCCAATCAGCGGACGCGCTTGCCCTTCGCGAATATCGCCCGCCACCAAGGCATCACGCGCCGAAACCGGCAATCGCAGCAAACGCAGCGTATTACTAATCGCTGCCGCCGTTTTCCCGCCGACCCGCTGCCCGATTTCTTCGAGTGTGAGGTTAAATTGGTCGCGCAGTTTCAGATACGCCGTCGCGGTTTCAAGTGGATTCAAATCACTACGCTGCAAGTTCTCAATCAACGACAATTCCAATTTATGCTGACTAGACAACGTACGCACCAGCGCTGGCATCTTCTCGAGCCCTACTTTTTGCGAAGCGCGAAAACGCCGTTCGCCCGCCACGATTTTGTAGCCGTTTTTGTCCGGCGCCACTACAATCGGTTGCAGCACGCCATGTTCTTTGATTGATTCTGCCAGTTCATCTAGCAAATCCTCGTCAAATACGCGGCGCGGCTGATCTGGGTCGGGCACAATTTCGCTCAACTTTATGTAGCGCAGGTCGCTGACGCGGTCGTCCTGGTCTGACGTCGGGTCAAACGACTCGTCCAACAGCTCAGTCGGAATCAGCGAATCAAAACTTCTACCCAAACCCTTTTTAGCCGACACGTTCCAACACCTCCTTTGCTACTGCCTTATATGCGCGTGCACCTTTGCTAAATCTGTCATACGCGCCAATCGGCAAGCCATGGCTCGGCGCTTCGGCAAGCCGTACATTGCGCGGAATTTTCGTTTTGAATACTTTTGCCGGAAAATGCTTCGAAATTTCGTCGAGCACCTGCGTCGACAGCGAGGTGCGGCTATCCACCATCGTCGGCAGAACGCCAATCAAATCAAGCGTTGGATTGAGGTTTTTGCGAATCAACTTCATCGTTTCGAGCAACTGCCCCAGGCCTTCGAGCGCGTAAAATTCCGCCTGCACCGGCAGCAGCACATACTGCGCCGCAATCAGCGCATTTACCGTCAGCAAGCTCAAACTCGGCGGACAATCAATGATTACGAAGTCGTATTTCGTCGGCGCCAGCTGAATCGCATACTTCAACCGGCTGAAGCGATGCTGCGCCTGCGCTAATTCAACTTCGGTATTCGCCAGCTCCGGTGTCGTCGGCGCAATCCACAAATTGTCAAATTCTGTCGGCATCACGGCTTCGACCAGCTTCTTTTTGCCCATAATCACCTCGGTTACCGTCGTATCGAGCGACTGTTTATCAATCGACAAGCCGCTCGTCGCGTTGCCCTGCGGGTCGAAATCAATTAGCAAAGTGCGCTTGCCCATTTTAGCCAAATAATACGCCAAATTAATCGCCGTCGTCGTTTTGCCGACGCCGCCTTTTTGATTTGTTACTGCGATAATCGTTGCCACGTTGTTTCTATTCCCTCTCTTTAGTATGTATTATACCATGAGCTCAATCGAAGACAAAAATCCGCCCGAAACGAAAACTCCCCGCTGTCGGGGAGTTTTGCTGCACAATTATTTAATCGATGTAATTTTCACAACCGAGTACTTCTGGCGGTGTCCATTCTCTTTGTGGACGCGTTTTTTCGCTTTGTAGCGGATGACGCGGATTTTATCGCCCTTTACCATCGCTTCGACGACTTCTGCCTTAACCCTCACGCCCTTCACTACAGGAGTACCAATCGCGACTTTATCGCCGTCGATGGTCATGAGTGCGTCGAGTGTGAGCTCTTTTGTGCCTTCCGGGAGGAGGTCCACCCGTAGGGTCTCTTTTTCGCCGACAAGATACTGCTTGCCAGAGATTTTTACGACTGCTTTCATTTCGTTCCTTTAAAAATTACGATTTACTCCTGTTGATTCTATCAGAGTTGGGTGAAAAATGCAAATTTTAAGCTTCTGGTGCGGATTCGTTCGGGCTTTTCTTGAATAACCATAGCACGTCGGGATATTTTGCCACCTCTCCGAACTCAGTCTCGACAACGCCGAGGGCTTCTCTTGCTTTTTCTGAACCAACTATTTCTCCATCCTGGGGGTCGATAGCGCACACAACCTTAAACTCAGACTTTTCACCCAAATCATTCGCCGAATCGTGCCAATTATTAGCGATGACGTAGCCGCCAGCACGAATTTTTTCCAGCAACTCCGGCGGAACGAGACCGGCATTATACGAAAATACTAAATCAACACTGTCTTTTTCTGGCATATTTTTCACGTAATCTTCTATGGTGGACTTAACTGCTTTGTGCTCCGCTTTTTCCATCGCATCCATAGCATATTCATCCGGGTCGACGTGAATTACTTGTTCGCCAAAAACTTTCGCCAGCGCCTCGTCGCAGTTGCTGCCTGGGTATAGAATTGTCGACGATTCACCTAATTGATTCAAGCCGTCATCATATTCTTTCAACTCACCCAATGCATCTACGACATTTTGTTGAGAGTATAGTTCTTGTTTGGGCGGCCAAGAGTTAGAACTTTCAGCAGGACTATCTAGAACTACAATACCAAGAGCAGCCCTTAAGGCGTAAAGATTTAGCGAATAATCAGCTATCTCTAAACCTTCACGCTCACGCGATGGATTTATTTTTTCGGTATTTTGATTACTAGTCATATATATTATGATAGCACGTTTTTATTGTTGTGTCAATAGACACCCCTGTTATCCACCTTTTCGATCTCAAACATCCGATTATTCGCCGCTAGCCAGCCCTTCGGCGAGCCGCACTCCATGTATTCGCCCTTGGCTTCGCCGACGACCAATTTGCCGCCGCCCGCCACGTAAGCATTGATGGCGTCAGTCAATTCGAACTCACCGCGAATTGGATTGGCCGGCAGGGTGCGCGCCAGATCGAAAACCTCTTTTGGCAGCACGTAAAAACTAGAGTTACTGAGATTGCTCGGCGCTTCCTCCAGCTTTGGTTTTTCGACGATGCGGATGAAATTGCCCTCTGCATCCTTGTCGATGATGCCAGTCTGCGGGATGAATTCGTCCTCCACTGAATTGCCGAGCAGCCCGGCTGTCAAACCGCGCTCCGCCACCAGCTCCGCCAAATCCGCCGCGTTCGAACCGCCATCTTGACGCCAGAAAAATTGATCGCCCATGATAACGTATGTGGATTCACCTTCGTCGATAAATTCACTCACCAGTCCGACCGGCACGCTAGTGCCATAACCGCCGGTGCTGGGCTGAGTGATGAAGTGGATGTTAGCACCCTTGAGCGCCGCCACCAGGGGTAATTTGTCTTCTTTGCCGGCGCGCCGCAAATAATCATTGAGTTGAATATTTGTTCGGTAATAATTCTGAATCTGCGTACTCTGCTCGCCGACCACAAAGTAAATATCCTTGACGCCAGCCCGCAGCACGTCCTGCACTACGTAATCAATCACCGGTCTCATACCCACCGGCAACATACACTTTTCGATCGATTTGGTGATCGGCAGCATGCGCGTCCCCCAACCAGCCACGGGAATTACAGCTTTGGTAATCATTTTCCCCTCTTTCGTTGATTTATATGGGGAAATTATACAACTAGTTGGGGGAAATTTCTACTGCAGCCCCTCTATTTTGACAGCGCGATTTGCAGCTCGGCGCCTTCAACCTTGACAGTTGCTGGGTTGTCGCTTGTTTCGCCGAACGTCGCCAAGGTCTCAGCGGCGATAGTTTGGCTATGTTCTTGGATAGCTTGCCCCAATTCGTTGTCCTCGGTTTTGAGCGTCAGAGTGATGCGATCGTCGACCTGCAAGCCAGCCTTTTTGCGCGCCGCTTGGACGTGGCGGATGACTTCGCGCATTAGACCTTCGCGTTTTAGTTCTGACGTCAGGTTTTCGTCGATAGCAACTTCCCCGCCATATTTCACCTCTTTGACATTTAGCTCGTCGAGCAAGATTGGCGTGTAGTCGAAGTTTTGACCGTTTTTTGGCACGGTTACGCTGGCTAGCGGCTGGCGGACTTTTAGACCGGCCTTGGCACGCAAGCTCAAGCCTTCGTTGACGTATTCGCGAACTTCAGCCATCTCGGCAACGATTTGCTCGTCGATTTCGCCAGCTGGCAGCCAATCCTTCAAATGAATCGACTCATCGTCGCCGGTCAGATTGTGGTACAATTCCTCAGCCAGAAACGGCGTGAACGGCGCCAAGATGTAGCTCAGGCGCACCAGCACATAGTGCAGCGTGCGGTAGGCGTCGTTTTTATCGCCGTCGTCCTCAGACCTCCAGAAGCGGCGGCGGCTGCGGCGCACAAACCAGTTCGAGGCATCGTCGAGGAATGGCAAAATCGGACTCAGCGCGTCTGGAATGTTGTAGGCGTCCATATGCTTTTCCACCTCGGCTGTTAGCTGATGTACGCGGCTGATAATCCATTTGTCGAGCGGGTTGCTGACCGGCGAAACTGTCTCCGAGGAAACATCTGCAGCCCCGTCGGATCCTGATGCGTACTCAAGAGACGTCGGGCGCGAAGCCGTTTCTGAGGAGATGGTTTTGCCGGTCAGCGGATCAACTAGCTTTCCGTCAAATTCCCAACCGTCCACTTCGGCATACATCGTGAAAAAGTCATACATATTCCAAACCATGCTGAGCTTGCGAGCAACATCGCCCACATCCTTATCGTGCAGCGCGAAATCCTCGCCATTGAGCAGCGGCGAACTTAGCAACAAGAAGCGCAGCGAGTCAGCCGAAAACTTATCCATCAACTCATTTGGATCGGTGAAGTTACCTAAACTTTTACTCATCTTGCGGCCGTCGTTACCAGCCACCACACCGGTAGTGATGACATTTTTGAAAGCGTTTTTCGTCTCGCACTTACCAAACGCGCCAATGTCCGCCAAGGCGGTGTTGACGGCGTGCACATAGTAAAACCACGCCCGCACCTGACCGACATATTCGACGATGAAGTCGCCCGGAAAATTAGCCTCAAATTTCTCTTTATTCTCAAACGGATAGTGGAACTGCGCAAACGGCATCGAGCCCGACTCAAACCAACAGTCCAGCACCTTGTCGATGCGCGTGAACTTCTCGCCATCGATTTCAAAAGTAATATCATCAACCCACGGGCGGTGATAATCCTCGAGTTCGACGCCGCTCAAATCTCTTAATTCAGCATAAGAACCAACCACCTTCACGCTACCCTTGTCGCCCTTCCAAACCGGAAACGCCGTCGCCCAGAAACGATCGCGGCTCAAGTTCCAGTCTGGTGCCTGCTCGATATTCTTGGCGAAACGACCGTGCTTGAGGTGCGCCGGGAACCAATTCACATTCTCGTTCTGCTCCAGCATCAGCGGCTTCGAGCCCTGAATGTCGAAGAACCAGCTCGGGATGGCGCGGTACATAATGCGCTGCTTAGAGCGCGGATTGAACGGATATTCGTGGCGGATGTATTCTATTTTCCAAGCCTGACCGCGCTCGATTAGGTCTTTAGCGATGCGTTTGTTGTTTTCCCAAACCTCGAGACCTTTGTAATTGCTGTCGGTGTAGTAGCCATTATCGTCGATGACGTGAAACGCGGCGACACCATTCGCCTTACCCAGCTCAAAGTCGTCTTCGCCATAAGCCGGCGCAATGTGGACGATGCCAGTACCAGACTCGTGCGATACAAAGTCGGCGGCGTAGATTTTGTGAATTTTGTCGCTTTCTGGCCAAGTCGAACCAGTGTCGATTGGCTTATAGCTTTTGCCAACTAGCTCGCTGCCCGGGAACTTACGCAGTACCTCATAAGCAATCGGCTGATGCTTTTCATCCTGGAACACTCGCTCCAGAGCTTCTTCAGCAACAATAAACTTCTCTCCCTCAACCGCCACTTCGCAGTAAGTCAGCTCTGGACTAACCGCTAGCATCAGGTTTGCCGGCAAGGTCCATGGCGTGGTAGTCCATGCTAGAACACTCACAACGTCAGCATCGGTATCGTCCACCACCTCGCCATTCAGCAGTTTTTCAACACGCACTTTAATTTCATCGCGGGCTATGCGATTTTTTTCGACACTTTCATTCCTCGGATCAGTCACATTCCACCAAACCACGTTATCACCTTTGAGCCAAGCTGGCGTTTGCACCTTTTCCGCTAAGTTCACAATCAGTTCATAATCACCGAGGTTATCAGGTGTCATTAAGCGTCGTTTATGTTCGGAAATATCTACGCCTATCTCTTGCATTGTCTCACTGCTCTTTGCTGGCTTGTTGCTGAGATTCTCAAATTCAACCAATGTAGGCGCCTCAATCCATTGTTTTTCCGGATTCAAGCCGGCAGACTCGGCAATCTGCGAGTTTGAATAATGATTGTAAAGACCTTGTGCCATTTGCGAACGCGCCGCGTTAGCATTACACACAAACAAAATTTTCGCGTCTTTACTTAATGTTAGGTTGCGACTATTCTGTTTATTTTTTAGCCGAAACTTCGCATACAAACTCGGATCAGTCACGGTTTGATAAGCATCATTGTCCATGGTGACTTCGTTTTTGCTGACCGGCGTGGCGAATTTGGTGTCGTACATTAGCACCTTTTCGCCTTCGTAAATTTTGCCAGCGTCGTAAAGCTTCTTAAACGCCCACCAAACACTCTCCATAAAGTTTTTGTCCATAGTGCGATAAGCGCCCTCGAAATCAACCCAGCGGCCGATGCGATCGATCACACCCTGCCAAGTGGCGCTGTTGGCGACCATGCTTTCGCGGGCTTTGGTGATATATTCTTCGAGCGTGATTTTCGGCAGCTCGCTGCCATCTTTGTCGAGCGGCGCTTTGTCGTCCTCGCGAGCGACAATTTGGCGACGATCGACGATTCCCAGCTGCTTTTCGACAAAGTTTTCCGCCGGCAAACCATGACAATCCCAACCCCAGCGCCGCTCGACGCGCTTGCCTTTCATCGTCCAATAGCGCGGCACGGCATCTTTGACGATCGAGCTCAGCAAAGTACCATGGTGCGGCACACCGGTGATAAATGGCGGTCCATCGTAAAACACATAAGCATCGCTAGCCGGACGATTTTCAACCGACTTCTCAAAAGTCCTATCTTGCTTCCAGCGCTGCACCCAGTCTTTTTCATACTCCAGCGCTCGTCGTCTTGTGCCGTGTTTGAATTTCATTTTATCCTCCTTACTGTTATCTTGCTATTTAATCTTTGCTATAATAGAGACATTCAATATTGAAAATCCCTCGTACACCCTGTGCTTACGGGGTCTTTTCATTTTTACATCTACTTACCTTTCCTCTCAATTCATTATACCGCTGCCTGGTATTTTCGTTTGCCAGCATAGTTTCACGCGTGCGCAGTTCATAGGTTTCGTAATCGATTTTGATATCGCCAAACTGCTGAGCAGTCAGGTCGATAATTTCGCCATCAATTATATTGAAATAATGCGAATCATCGCCGACATAAATTTTTGCCAGCTTGCCACCAAAATAATCATTCACCACCAGCGCCGTCACCGCGCACTGCCCAGCCGAACGATTTTCCTCCGACCACTTATCGGCAAAATCAGGATGAGTCGTTTCTCGCGACCAAGCAGCATCCAAAGTACTCAGCAACTGCTCAAAAATCTGATCGTATCTCAATCTAGCCGCGACGCTTCCTCCTTGAACTTGACTAGACTGCCGTTCATCTAAACTTAAAAGCATTACTAACCCCCTCCTTCTCTCAACATTTTCACAATCGGAATTTTATCCGCGAACATCGCCTCTGAATCTGGCACGATTTTGAAGTCATTCTTCTCATAAAAGCGAATCGCCCGCGTATTATACGAAGCCACCTTCAACTCCATCTGAGCGCCATTAGCATAAGTAATCGCCTGGTTAATCAGCTGCTGCCCCAGCCCCGTACCGAAAGTATTCGGCGCTGTGTAAATCGCATTTAGCTCAATCGTCCCACCGTCCTGATGCGAGGCATGGGCAAAACCAACGATTTCGCCATCTCGCTCCGCCACCCGGTAAAATTGAGAATCGTCCGCCAGCACTTTACCAATGACCTCACGGGAAGTCTTAAGCGCTTCCGGCATCAACCAACCAGCCGTCCTATCATCGACCCAAGCCTGACTCACCCCAGCCGCTTCGTTAGCATAAGTCGCCCGCCAAGAATCCGCCTGCATGCGTCGCACCGGCTCAACATCAGCAAGTGTTGCTTGGCGAGTGGTGTAGTGCGGTTTTGATTGATTTAGTGTCATTTTCATTCCGTCACCTCTCTCAAAGCCTCGATAATCTCATCATGAACAACCCCATTACTCACCACCGCACCGCGGATGTCCTGGTCATAGCGCTGGTCTTTGCCGAACAAATCAGTTACCTTACCGCCAGCTTCTTCAACGATAATTTTGGCGGCGGCAATGTCAACATTTTTGCCTTTTGAGCCAGCGAAAACCGAGGCAGTAAATTCACCGCGCGCTACCAAGGCTGCTGCGTAAGTAGTGCTGCCAGGAGCGGTGATATATGCGCCTTTTTGGCATGCCAACGAATGCATCGCCCGCAGCACGTCCCACTTGGCGCTCGGCCACCAATCGACATTGATTTCTATCATTTTGCCAAATCCTTTGTCGTTAACACGAATCGGCTCGCCGTTCATAAACGCTCCGCCGCCAGTAGCCGCCCAATACAAATGGTCGCTAAACGGCGCATAAATCACACCGACCTCTGACTCACCATCAACCACCAGCGCCAGTGAAAACACCGAAATCGGCAAAGCCATCGTAAACGACGCCGTATCGTCGATCGGGTCGCACACCCAGACGTATTTTGAGCCGTTTTTATCGCTCAATTCCTCGCCGTCTATATCATGAGACGGATATTTTTCATTAATCCGCGCGATCACCATGGCATTAATCTCCTCGTCCGCCACGGTCACGATGGTTTTATCAGCTTTCAAATGCGAATCTGGATTTTTGCCAAAATACTTGCGCATAATCTCCCCAGCCTCCAAAGCCACGCTTTTAGCGAATGCTAGATATTCGTTTTTGTCAGCTGTATCCATATAGCGCCCTTATTTAGATTAATAAAACAAAAATCACCTCTCCTGACCTCGAGAATCCGCTGTGATTTACCTGGCGGACGGTACCATCTCGATTCCAAAAGAAGTGATTCTTGCCTGAGGCTGCGCGCACAAAGCACGGGGCGCCCGGCGATTCTTTCAGCGCTTAATTTTCACTTTATCGCAGCGAGTCGCGGCGGGGTCTAATCTCGCGCTTTGATTCTCGACCGTCAAAGCCAAAAAAACCAAAGCCGATTTCTTCCCGCAGACTTCGCGGTTGATAGCCGCTCATTTGGCGCGCCGCCCAGCCGCCACACTAAAACTAAGCGCGAGCGAGGCGCACAAAACGTCCTATCTAAATTTTACTACATTTGCCAAAAATACGCTATATCTAGTGTCAAAACACCAGATATAGCGTAAAAGATCATAGTCAACACATCAACCGCGTCGACACACCATTCCACATAAGACAAAAGAGAAACAACTAACTAAACTGCACCAGAATCATCATCAGAGGAATTGGGACTCAGTACAAATACCGCTTCACCGAGGCGTCGTTTATGTTCCTCAACCTCCGCTTTGATATAATCTCGATACTCCTCGTCGTCCAGTATAAGCTTTACATGCCTCTCCATAACTTCCACTTCAGACGGAGCCTCCTCTGCCTGCTTGCGCAAAGTTTCCCTATCTTCTTCGCTAATAGCTAAGTCATAATTAGCCGCATCATAAAGCATGCTCTCGCGACTTTTAAGTATCCTCCTATACACAGGATTAACTGTAGATGTTGCAGTCTTTAATAAACTCTCTTTATCATCAAGACCGTTTCGGATAAATTCGGCGACAAATCGACTTGTGCGACCATTGCCATCATTAAAAAGATGCGTCCGGACAATCAACATCTCCCAAGCCATAGCTACTGTGTCTAATTTAGTAGACATATCATCTTTGGAACTATCAATATAGTCTTTGATTGCCTCGACACCCTTGCTTATACAATCTATTTTCGCCCCGCCTGCAGGTGTGTAGTCCAGAGGAAGAATACCGTGCCCTTCTTTACCTGCACGCAAGTCTTCCCAAGCTTCTTTAGGGTCTTTACCGCGCAGTCTAGCATTGATAGTAGTTAACGAGCGCAACACTGTATTATTAGAAAACATACCCAAACGCTTTTCGGGAGCTATATGACCGCCAGTCGGTCCTGACTCAATCTCATCCACTAAATCAGTGATTACTTTTCGACGCCAGTCCGGGTCTTCCTGTTGTTGCTGTTCTGCGGTTGGATTTAGTGCGCGATCAATCGCATCGCCTATGGGCGTGTGTTTGCGCGCCTGAATCTCTGTCATTTATTATTCTCGTTCTCGCTTGTTTAGTAAGTTGGTATGTTTCTATTATACACCATTAGATATATTTTGTCAATAGCAACTCCAAGCGAGCACGTCTTTTATGCACACAAGTGAACTATCTAACGTTTAACTTACTTAATTTCCAACCCGCCTAAAATGCATTCGCCGCGCAAAATTACAGTTTTCTTGGCTTTGGCGTCTGGCACGGTTTTGTCTTCCGAGCCGCCGAAAATGCCGCGAACTTCGTTTTGCACGATTACGTCGCTTGGCATGTTTATTTCGATACCGCCGCAAAAAGTGAAGATTTCAATCACCGCGCCATCTTTAACCTTGGCTTGACGCAAATCTAAGTTCACGCCGCCAAACACCGCGCTTAGGCTGCCGCCGTCGTAATCGCCTTTCGGCCGCGCGTCTTCACCGTAAAAAATCGCTACTTTTTCGTTGCTTTTGTCGGCTGACTCTTTAGATTTAGCTGGACTAACCTTAAACAAAACGCCAAGACCGACCACGACCAACACTAGCGGCCAAAAGATTTTCCAAAAGTTGATATCAACCACGCCAAACGCGCCCAGCATAATAGACACGCCGACCGCGCATAACACCAAGCCCCATACTAAAGCACCGCGGTTAAATAACGCCGTAATGCCAGCAGCTAAGAACAATCCGCCCCAGAATACACCCCAGAACAGACCCCAAGTATCAAAGTTGATAATTCCGAGATTATGCGCGAGCAAAATCCCGCCGAGCGCTACGATCATGAGACCGAAGAACACTCTGATGAGCAAACCTTTTTTCATATTATAAGTATAGCATAGCCGTTATATGGCGCTAGCAAAAAGCCAAAGTCCGCCGCCCGCGCAAAAATACTACTCCCGCCAAAAGCTCTACCGGCGCCGCAGCCGCGGTTTCCGCCGTTTCACTGCCGCGACTAAACGCCAAACAACCAAAACCAGAATTAGCAACCCGCCGGCAATCACGCCCCAAGCCGCTGGCGTCGGCCAAAAGAACAGCTCAATCGGCTCGGCGGATTTGACGGTTAGGTCGCCAGAATTTTTGCTGACGCCCCACTCGCCCGCTTTTTTGTTGTAGGAAATTGACAATTCTGCTTTGTATTTGCCGCCCCAGAACGACTCCAGCTTGCTTTCGTAGCGGAATTGGCGCACTTCGTCGGCAATCGCCGCGTACTCGCCGCCGTTTTCATAAACAACATTGCCCATCATATCCCTGACTTTTAGGCGCACATCGACGTCCGCCGACACGTTGCCGGAGTTTTTGATAGCGATGTCGTACGATTGCTGGCCGTTGGTGCCGGTCGCAGTGAATTTATCGATGGAAATGTCGCGGTGAATGTCGCCCGGAATAGTAATCGCCATTCGAATCGCCTGGCGAGTTTGCAGCTGAATACCGCCAGTTTGCTTGGCAGCGTTCGGGTCAGTTTTGCGCTGCACCACCAGGCAAGCATTGTGCTCGCCAACGTCCGCTTTGTCTGGCACATTGACCGTAAAATCCACCTTGGTCGAAGCGCCAGGCGCCAGCGAAACCTCGTTTTTCGACATTTTCACCCAATTGCCCGCATCCTTTTTCGGTTCGACTTGCTGCCGGCAGGTGAAATCGCCCGTCACCGTCACCACGCCATCGACTGGATAGACTTCAATATCGGTTTGCTCGTTCGAACCGTTACTGATGACAATTTGGTCGGTCTTGCTGCCGCCGCGGTCTAAATTATAAATAAAAATCGATTGAGTACGCGGATTGTTCGGGTCGGGGTTTGCAGGTCGGCTGCCGATACCCGCCGCCTGAACCGGACTTTGTAGCGCCGCTCCAATTACAGCCGCCACCGCCGCCACTTTACACAATCCAAAAAAACTTAATTTAGAACTCCTCGAAATCATGCTTTGCATTATAGCAAATATTTACGCTTATGGCTAATTATGCGCCGCGATTTTAATCAAAAAACGAGCACTCCAAAAAGTGCCCGCTTTTTTAGTGTAGCGATTAGCTGAGGGCTAAACCGCTGCTACCGTCTGCGTCATCGGCAAGGTGTAAGTACCTGGTGCCTGACCAGCCGGGATAACCTGGCTCAAGCCAACGCCGGTGACATAACCGCGCCAAACGTCGTCCGAGCTAGCCGCTGCGCTAATCAACGTTACCGGGTTAGTGCCCGAAAAAGTAGCCTGCGAACCGAGCGTGATACCGGTGCTGGTGCCGACCAGCGAAGTCAACGAACCGGCTGCTGGATTCACCGTCAACTGACCAGTAACTGCGGTGCCGTTGTACGGATACGTACCTGCGCCGCCCGACCATGTGCCGGTACCCGGCGTCGTCGCGTTCAACGTTAGCGTCCAGCCGTTGTTAGCGCCGCCCGGGTTATCGACCGAAATACGCTTGGCAGCTTCGCCAAATGTACCAGTCGAGGTTTGCGCGCTGGTCGAAGTAGTAACTGCGCCCATCGCAAAAGTTGGCGTGCTCAACACGCCGTCGCTAGCGTCGCGAATGTCGGTACTTAGCGTACCCGCGTTGATTACCTGCTCTAATCTCGAGTCAGCCGTGGTCGCCGCATAAACAGTCGAACCTGCCAAGCCAACCACGCCGAGCACGCCGACGCCGAGAGCTAAACTTGTTAATAGTTTTTTCATATCGTTCCTTTCTTTTGTTAAATTAATTATTCATCTGTTGGTGTTTCGTTTCTATCCGCTTCTATACCTCCAAACGTTTTTTATCGACCTATTGCTATTCATTTGCCGCTCCTTTTTTATGGCGCAACAAAATGAATATCGCAATCACAATCAACCCCAGCGCTGCTAGAATAATTAGCCACAAACTGACGCCGGTCGCGGCTAGGGTTTTACCGATAGACTGCACGACGCTGGCGATGCTGCCGGACTGCGGCGCCGGCTCTTTTAGCGGTATGGTGATGGAAAAATTTGCCGTCAAACTGGTCTGCTGCGCCGTACCGTGAGCTTGCAACAGAGAAGAAACTCCGCCCGGATAAGTCTGCCCGCGCTCCAGTACTGGAGCTACGCCGCTGCCGTGGTCGTTTGTCCAATTCGACAAATCCAACACCCAAGCATTGCCATTGACCCTCAGCTCCGGATCAACGCCCAGCACAAAGCGCCGGCCAGCCACCTCAATCACCAAGTCATGCGCGCTCGTCGCCGGATTCGTCACAGCATGAACTGCGTCGTACACGCCATACAAAATCGGATAGCCGCTCGGCGCGATGTCCGTGCGCTCGTGTTTCGGCGCGAAAATGTCGCACTCAACCTCATTAACCTGCCCGACTGCTTTGTCGTACGTCGTGTGCGAGCAATCCAAATCGCGAATCACCTGCGAAAATATCGAGTCCGCCGCCGGCGTAGCCTGCGCGGTCGAGTTCGCTAAACCAGCGCCCGCTAACATCAAGCCCAGAGCAATAATTGTGTTCAAAACCGGTGCTTTTTTGATTTGCCTCATCATTTTAATCCTCATTGCGCTGTCACCGTTGCTGTTACTGGTAATGTATAGGTGCCGGGCGTTTGAAAGGCCGGGATAGTCTGCCTTAGGCTGATGTTCTGCAATTTGAAAATACAATTTAACCCGCTGGCGCTAGATGCGCTCGCCAGCGTAATCGCGCCAGCCGTCGGCGTCCCCGTCACGAAAGCGCCGCCCGCGCCAAACGACAATCCGCTCGTAGTGCAAGCCTGCCCCGCCGGCGTTGTACCCGACACTGCAAACGTGCCAGCCGACAAATCTACCGACAATTGCCCGTCCGCCGTATTCGTACTGTTAAAACCATAGTTCGCCGAGCCGCCAGACTGCTCCCACTTGGCGCCCGTCCCCGCCGTCGGCGCCAACGTCACATTCCAGCCAGTCATCGATAAAGTATTCGACACCTCCAGCTGCTGCGAAGAATTATTCGACAGCTGCGCCGTTGTCGTTGCGACCGTATTACTGGTCGCCGCTGGCGTGAAAGACGTCGTCGGATTGGTCAACGTCGTGTTGGCCGCGTCAGCGAACCGAATATCCAGCGTACCGTCCGAGGTTTTGAACTCGGGATACTGCGAATAAACGTCGATGCTAGTGCCGGGCGCCGCTGCTGTATCGGTGACTAGGCGGACGCAGTAGTTAGTGCCGCGCTCTAATGTCGAATCGGTTAATGCTAAGTCCCACAAACCAGTCTCTTCGTGTTTTATGCTATTGTTATTAATAAACGTCAACGAGTCCGCACCAGTAACCCGAACAATCGACTGATAACTATATTTATCGGTGATCGACGGCAATACCGGATCATCGGAATACGCCGAAATCGCCGTACCATTCGCAGGACCAATCGAAGCGTACGCCAAACTCGAGCTAGCGGTAATATTCTGCCATGAACTATCCGGCACGGCGCTACATGTAGCAGCCGTCCCCTTCTTGGCATACTGCGCCCGCAGCTTGATAGAACTACCCAAAATCGTATTACCCGCCGGTGAAGTATTTTTTATACCAACACGAACGCGAAAACTACTGCCAATTGACGGTAAAGTTGCTACTGCGTTCGTGCTAGCCAGAGCCATTCCTGGTAGCGTCGTAGTAGACGACTCGTATATCCGGCTTATATCCTGATCAACATTAACACTGTTCAACTGTATCGGCGAAACTACCACTGGAACACTGGAGTTAGTAGTAGTACCATTACCCAACTGCCCGACATTATTATACGCCCAGCAGTATGCTTTACTATCAGATGCTATAACACAGGCATGGAAAAGACCAGATGAATACTGTTCGATTGTCTTGCCAGCTAGAGCACCAGACGTGTCAACAGCTACCGGGACGCTGGAATCAGTAGTAGTACCATTACCTAACTGTCCATAATTGTTGTGACCCCAACAGTATGCCTTGTCGTCGGAAGCTATAACGCAAGTACGATAACCGTCAGCAAAAACCTGCTTAATTGTTTTGCCAGCTAGGACACCCGAGGTAGAAACGCTAGCCGCCACCGGAACGCTGGAATTAGTCGTAGTGCCAGTACCCAGTTGCCCGTAATCATTGCGACCCCAGCAGTATGCTTTACCGTCAGAATCTACGGCGCAGGTATGATAATCGTTAGCTGAAATCTGCTTAATTGTTTTGCCGGCTAGGACGCCAGAGGTGTTAACAGCTACCGGGACGCTAGAATTGGTGGTAGTATTATTGCCTAACTGCCCGACGTTATTAAAGCCCCAACAGTATGCCTTGTCGTCGGAAGCTACGGCGCAGGTATGATAATCCTTAGCCGAAAGTTGCTTAATTGTTTTGCCGGCTAGGACGCCAGAGGTGTTAACAGCTACCGGGACGCTAGAGTCAGTAGCAGTACCCTGACCCAGCTGCCCCGACAAGCCAAGCCCCCAACAATACGCCTTGCCATCAGAATCTATGGCGCAAGTATGATAGCCATTGGCAGAGAGTTGGCTTATTATCTTGCCGGCTAGAGCACCAGAAGTGTTAACAGCTACCGGGACATTAGAATTAGTCGTAGTGCCATCACCTAATTGCCCGCGATTATTGAAACCCCAGCAGTACACTTTGTCATCGGAAGCTATAGCACAACTATGGTAGCCGCTGCTCGAAATCTGCTTAATTGTTTTGCCAGCTAGGACACCAGAAGTGCTAACAGCTACTGGAGTACTAGAATTAGATGTAGTGCCGTTGCCTAATTGCCCATAAGTATTTTGTCCCCAGCAATAAGCTTTGTTGTCAGAGGCTATGGCGCAGGTGTGTCTATGTCCAGCAGACAGCTGAACAAACGTGGTCAATTCACCGTTTACCGCCGCCTTGCTCTGTTTCATAGTCAAATAAACAGAAGTTATCGCAAATGCTGCAACAATAGGAAGCAGCGCGGCAAACACAACAAAACCACGCAATCGACGATTGCCAATTTTTAGCCCCTGTGACCTACCCTTCTTTGTCATTATTTCTTTTACGTTATTATTTATGTGTATAGATATTATTAATCTTCGCGGATTAGGCGTATGGGACGAACCCGTCCATGGTTATAAGTATAGCATAAGCATTTTGCGTATACAATCATATTTTAGCTACAACAACTGCTCGCCGAATTTCGCCACAATTACAGCGGTAATTAGCGCGATTAACGACGCTAGAATTAGCGTGTCGTAGCCTTTGCGGACGAATTTTTTCGCCTCGCCGCCAGAGATTACACCGGTCAAAATGTTATGGCGCGTCAAACCATAAAAAATCAGCAGCATACCGACATCAGTCGTCAGACACCACGGGCACAATAGCTGAATTTCGAATAGGCTCATATATAACATCCACGCCGCAAATACCAGCCCCAAACATGCGCCGATTTGCGCCGAAATCATAAACCAGCGCGGAAATTTGACGCGCGCCAGCAAAGCTACGGCAATCGTCACCATCACCGGCAAGGTTCCCAGACCAATAAACGCATTCGGAAAACCGACCAGCGCCGCCGACCAGTGCCGTGCCACACCGCCGCAGCTAACCGCCGAGTTCAAGTCGCAGCCCAGCACAATGTTCGGCGTTTTGGCGATTTCTAGCGCCTCAACCGACAATACCAGCGATGCCAGCAACGCCAAACCAGCACCTATTAATAAAGTCAAGGTCGCCGCGTTCTCGCGCTTGTCGTCGCCCGTCAGCCAATCGCGTAAGCGGTCAAGCATAGTAGCTCACCTCGTTTATCGTCGGCAGCGTCGTACCGCGCCAGAGGTTTTGCATGTGTCCGTCGTCGCTCAGCGCGATAATCGTCGGATACTCAACGATATCGTACGCGCGGCAAAACGACTCGCCCTCGAGTGTGTCCGGATCGAGCACCTCGAGAGACCGCCCAGTCTGGCGGGCAAAATCGTTGATAAACGTCGTGACCATTCGGCTATATTCGGTATTATCTTTCGTAATCACTACCACGCGCATCATTTACTCCTAGCGTGTTTTCTTTTTTCGAGAATCGCCACGAAATCATCAAGCGTTTTGAATTTATGAAACACGCTGGCGAACCGCACATATGCCACTTCGTTACACTCCGCCAACTCGTCTAGTACAATTTCGCCAATCGTTTTCGACTTGATTTCGCTCTCGCCGATGTCGTGAGCCCGATTTTCGACCGCGTCGATGATGTTCTCTAGCTCCGCGTCCGATTCGAAAAATTTCCCGACCGACCGCTGAATTGAATTAGCCAGTTTCGCGCGGTCAAACAGTTCGCGCGAGTTATTCGACTTAATCACCGTTAGATTCGGCCGCTCAATCCGCTCATATGTCGTGAAGCGCCTCCCGTCGGGCGTTTCGCGCCGGCGGCGAATCGACTCGCCGCCAGCTGATTCGCGCGACTCCAACACCCGGCTATTGCTAATATTCGTAATGCCGCTACTGGTACTGGTGTTATTGCTCGCGTCGCTCATTTAGTCCTCGTCGTTATGTTTATTCCGCTTGCGGCGGCGCAAAAATGCCGGCGTGTCGTCCTCGTCGTCAGCTGGCTGGCTCCAAATATCCGTCGTGTCTTCGCTAGCAAACTGCGCCGCAGCCGACTCGTGCGACAGATTAATGTCGATATTATCGACCGCATTATCAACGCTCTCGCTTGAATCAGACGCGACTGGCGCTGTCTGCACTAAACTGCCAGGCTGTTCCAATTCTTCGGCTTGCTGCTCGAAAAACTCACTATCAAACCCGGTTGCAATCACCGTGATAATCAACTCGTCCTCTAACTCTGGCTTGAGCGTCGCGCCAAAGATAATGTTCGCATCTGGTGACACCGCAGTAGTGATGATTTCTGCCGCCTCTTGAATTTCTGCCATGCTCATATCGTAACCGCCAGTGACGTTAAACAGTACACCTTTCGCACCTTCGATAGATACTTCAATCAACGGACTTTCAATCGCCTGCTGCGCCGCTTGCGCCGCCCGATTTTCGCCGCTCGCCCGACCGATACCCATCAGCGCCGAACCAGCGTTGCTCATGATAGCCTTGACGTCGGCAAAGTCCAAGTTAATCAAACCGTGCTCGGTGATTAGCTCGGAAATCCCTTGCACGCCCTGGCGCAGCACGTCGTCGGCAATCTTAAACGTTTCCAATAGTGGCGTCCGCCGGTCAATCGTCTGCAGCAAGCGGTCGTTCGGAATCGTAATCAGTGTATCGACGCTCCGCCCCAGCTGCGCAATCGCCCACTCGGCATTCTGCCGCCGCTTTTCGCCCTCGAAACTAAACGGTTTTGTCGCGACACCAACACACAAAATCCCTAATTCGCGCGCCACCTCGGCGACCACATGCCCTGCACCCGAACCTGTGCCGCCGCCGGCGCCAATCGTCACAAACACCATATCAGCCCCTTCAAGCGCCGAACGAATCTCATCAATCGACTCGCGCGCCGCCGCCTCGCCGACCGCTGGGTCGGCACCTGCGCCCAGACCATTGGTTGTGCTATGACCCAGGTGAATTTTTACATCGGCTTTTGAATTATGCAGCGCCTGCGCGTCTGTATTCATCGCGATAAACTGCACGCCGACCAGCCCCGCATCTTTCATGCGGTTGACCGCCGACCCGCCAGCGCCGCCGACACCCACGACCTTTATGCTTGCAAATGTCTCAATCTCACTTGGCTTTACTTCCGGCATTGCAACTCCTTATACCCCTTATCTTCCTCACTTTACCTACTAGTATACCACTCTTTTGCTTACGGTTTGAATTTACTGAGGAGCGATTTGATAAATCCTCCAGTTTTTTTCGACCCGCTAACGCCGTGCGGGCGACCTGTCGTCGTTTCGGCATCGACCAGCATCAAGCCAACCGCCGCGGCAAAGTGCGGTTTGTCGATTTCGTCAGCCACGCCGCCAAATCCATGCGGTTTGCCGACACGAGCAGCGACCCCCAACTGATGCTTAGCGTATTCGGCGATACCTTTCATATTAGCTGTGCCGCCCGCCAAAACGATACCGCTCGGCAATTGCCCAGCCCGACCCGCTTTCTTGAGCTCTTTATTTACGAGTTCGAAAATTTCTTCTAGCCGCGCCTCGACGATTTCATCAATTTCTGCTAAATCGAAATGCAAAACTTCTTTGCCGTGCTTCACACTCACTTGCTTAGATTCCGCGCGAGCTGACGCCGACGCGTGCTGAAGTTTCACTTTTTCGGCAATTTCGGGGTCGGTTTTCAGCCCAATCGCCAAATCGTTCGTGATATTTACGCCGCCCATCGGCACGACTCCGACGTATTGCAAATCACCTTCTTCGAACACCGCCACGCTAGTAGTTGCGCCGCCGAGGTCAATCACCGCCACGCCATTTTCAATCTGCGACTCGTTCAAAACCGCCTTTGCGGCAGCCATCACCGACGGCACGATAGCGCGCGGCTGCACCGTCGCTTTTTCGACGGCTTTTTGCAAATTTGCCACATACGGCGCCATCGCCGACACGACATTGGCGTTGATTTCCAGACGCGTACCAGTCATGCCAACCGGGTCTTTAATACCGCCCTGACCATCAAGCGTATAACTAAACGGTACCACCTCGAGAATCTCGCGGTTCGCCGGTATCTTGCCCGTGGTGGCGACTTCTTCCAGGCGGGCGACATCTTCCTCTGTCACCTCGTGGTCTGCCATGCCAACCGCAATCATGCCGTCGGCTTTTGTACTAAGAATATGCGCGCCGTTGATGCTAATCACTGCGTCATTTACCTCGTGCCCGCTCATGCGCTCAGCGTCGCCCAAAACTTGGTCTATGACCTGCGCCGGACCGCTTAAATTCGACACTGAACCCTTTCGCATACCAGCATTAGGCGCCTGCCCCACGCCAACTATCGTCGGCGTGCCAGTCGTTGGGTCAATATGACCGACAGCGCACCGCACCATCGTCGTGCCTACGTCTATTCCAACTGCATATCGAGATTGTTCTTGCATATGGGGCTATTATAGCATAACCCTTATGGTTCGCCTAGATTGCCGTGATAATTTCTGCGCCATTTTCGGTAATCAAAACCGTATGCTCGAAATGCGCCGCCAAACTGCTATCGCGCGTCGCATAAGTCCAACCGTCATCTAGCTCGACAACTTTCTCGCCGCCGAGCGTCGCCATAGGTTCAATCGCGACCGTATCGCCAGGCTGCAGCAGCGCGCCCGTGCCTTTTCGTCCATAATTTGGTATATCTGGCGGCATATGCATTTGCAAACCTACGCCGTGCCCGACCAAATCGCGCACAATTCCTAGTTTAGCACCGTGCAGTACTTTCTCGATTGCCGCGCCGATATCTCCCGTATGTACCGGTCCTTTTATCGCATTGATACCGGCGTACAAACTGCGCTCGGTCGCTGCCAGCAAATGCTTCACCGCGCCTTTTGGCTCGTCATCAACCACCATCGTAAACGCCGAGTCTGTTTTCATATCTTTGTACGTAATCACCAAGTCGAAACTCGCTACGTCGCCGCGCTGCAAAACATAGTCGTTTGGCGCGCCATGAACAACTTCTTCGTTGACGCTGATGCAAATTGCACCCGGAAAATTCACCTCTGGGCTTTTGTAAGTAATCTCCGCTCCGTAGCCGACGATTTTCTTCGCCACGAAATTATCAATTTCGCGCTTCGTCTGCCCGACATGTACAAATTCACGAACATCAGCGAAAATCTGCGCCAAAATTTTGCCGCCCTCGCGCATCGCTTGAATTTGCGCCGGCGTTTTGCGCCCAGTAATTAGCTCTGGCATACGCTCGCTACCTCGTCGTAAATCCGGTCGTGTACCTCGCCCGCTGTGCCCGTGCCGTCCAGGTGAATAATTCTCACTCCGGCTTCTGCAAACGTACCGAGCACCGGATACATTTTTTGGCGGTAAATCGTCATGCGCCGCGCAATTGTATCGGGCGTGTCTTCCATACGACCGCGCTTTTCCAGGCGCCGCATAATTTCTTGCTCGGGCACTTCCAGTACCACGACGATATCAATTTTTTCGTCCATGCGCTCCATATAATCATCTAGCCACGCCGCCTGCGCTTTCGTGCGCGGGAAGCCGTCCACGATGATGTTAGGGTATTTTTTGTCGCGCGCATCTTGCACGGCGCGCTCAAATACCTGATACGTCAGCTCGTCGCTCACCAATTCGCCGCTTTTCAGCGTCGCAATCACTTCCGGGTCGTCGCTCTGGCGCAGCATTTCGCCGGTACTGAGCCATTTCCAGCCTTGGCGCACCGCCAGCATCTGCCCCTGCATACTTTTACCTGCCCCAGTCGGACCAAACAACAAAATCATTTTTTGAGCTCCTCTGTTTATTTAGTTAATGTATTTTTTACAACTGCCGCAATAAGCGCGCCGTCAGCCTGATTGCCGACTTTGCCCTTTACAGCGCCGATAACTTGCCCCATACCGCGCATATCTTCGACACCCAGCGCAGCGATGGTTTCATCCACAATCTTTTGCAGCTCCGCCTCGCTTAACTGTTTCGGCAAATACGCCTGCAAGATTTCGACTTCCTTTTCCTCAGGTTCAGCCAAATCGATGCGGTCGTTTTCGCGGTAAATCGCTGCCGACTCGCGGCGCTTTTTGATTTCGCGCGCGACTACTTTTTCGACCTCCAGGTCGTTCAAACCTTCATCGCGTTTATTTTGCTTAACCTCTTCGTCGAGGATTGCAGCACTCAAATTACGCAGCGTATCGCCCAAAAAACGATTGCCGCCAAGTAGGGCGGCTTTCATTTCATCTCTGATACGCTGCTTCAGCGCCATCGGTTAGCGAACCCCCAAGCGAATCTTCGCCATCTTCTTAGCTTTGTGCTCTTTGCGAAGAATTGCTTTTTTACGGCGTTCAATTTTGCTAATCGGCTTTTCAAAGCGCGTCATAGCTTTCGCTTTCGCGAGTTTACCGCTCTGCAATACGCGGCGGTTAAAGCGGCGAATGATGTTTTCGTTCGCCTCGCGTTCATCTTTACGTGTAACTTGTACCATATCGTCTGCCATTATAACAGATACACCAGCCGTTTACAACCTGCTTTCCTAAATTTCGCCACCAGCCTAGTCAAAAACCCCTATTGTTTACCGCATACCGTTTATGTTACTATTCGTGATACATCTTAACCAAAGAAAGCGACACTAACATGACTCAGCCCCCTCAAAACCAAGGAACACCAGCGCCAGCCGCTGCGCCAATACCGCCGCAGCCGTACCAACCGCCATACCAGCCGCCAGCCGCCTATCCGGCGCAGCCGACCTATGGCAACAATCCGTACCAAAATCCATATCAGGTTCCGTACCAGCAAGAGCGCAGCTCAACCGCACTTTCTGTCGTAGCAATGGTGCTCGGTATCATAAGTTTGCTTGGGTTTATTTTCAACATTTTTGCCGCCGCACTTGGACTCATCGCTATAGTTTTAGGTGGCATCGGCGTCGCCATTGAACCTAGAGGCAGAGGTTTTGCGATTACCGGGATTATCGCCGGAGTCCTAGCCATCATAGTCGGCATAGGTCTCTTCGTGTGGGTGCTTAATAACGAGGATTTTTTGAAAGAACTAGAACAGCAGTCCAAGCATAGCGCCGCGCCGCTGGATTCGCTCGTTGTATCGGTAAATAAATAAACCGGTTTTTTTCTGGAGGAGGCTATTCTAAATGCAATAGCCGCCCCTCCACCGTCCGCATGCCATTCCATTCGTTGATATTCGGCTGAAACCAAGCGGCAACCTGGTCGCCCGGCTGGCAGAAAAATTCTTCCGGCGCGTTAAATGCTAGCATTTGCAGGACTTTGCCGTTTTTATCGCGCAAGGTCAGTTTGACGTGCTGACCGTCCGCACCCATACGCCGCATATTCATCACGGTAGACGTTGTAATTTTTAACACAGGTTCAGGATTGCCGTTGCCAAACGGCTCCATTTGGGCGATTTGCTGCACTAATTCTTCGGTGATTTCTGAAAAATCGTCGATTTCGACGTCCGCTTGCGGCAATAAATATCGCTCCTGCTCCGACAGTTGCAGCGAATCATAAAACTCATTCACCCGCGCCCGAAACGCCGCGATTTGCCCCGGCTCCAGCGTTACACCCGCCGCCGCGCCGTGCCCGCCGCCGCGCAATATAATGTCGTCCGCCGCCCGCACTGCATCGGCCGCACTGAAATCACCAAAACTGCGCGCCGAACCGGTCGCCGTCTCGCCGCGAACACCGATGATAAACACTGGTTTTTTGTAAGTTTCGACCAATTTCGACGCCACGATACCGATGACGCCGTGATTCCAGCCCTCGCTTGCCACTACCAGCACTCGGTCGGCGCTCATTTCGTCGGCTTGCTGGCAGGCTTCATCGAATATTTTCTGCTGAATCGACTTGCGCTGCGTGTTGAAATCGTCTAATTTTTGTGCCGATTCAAATGCCGCCGTACGGTCTTTCGCCCGCAGCATTTCTAGCGAATAATTTGCCGATTCTAGGCGTCCAGCAGCGTTCATACGCGGTCCTAGCCCAAAACCCAAGGTTCTTGCTGTTATTTCCTCTTTCGGCGTTCCTGCGAGCGCTAAAAGTGCCTTTAATCCTGCTCTGCGCTGCTTTTTCAGCACTTCCAGCCCCCAGTAAACATTCGCCCGGTTCTCGTCCTCCAGCCGCACGATATCGCACACCGTCCCCAGCGCCACCAGGTCGAGCAGCCATTTTTCGTAACCCTCCGGCAACCCGTCCAGCCGCGTTTGCAGCGCCTGCACCAGCTTGAACGCCACGCCCGCCCCGCACAAATCGCGAAACGGATAATCATGGTCGGGATATTTCGGATTTACCGCCGCCACCGCCGGCGGACGGGTCGGCGCGATGTTATGGTGGTCGGTCACCACCGTATCAATCCCTAAACCAGCCGCATATTCGATTTCCTGGTGGCACAAACTGCCGCAATCCACCGTCACAATCAGCTGCGCGCCCATATCGCGCACCTTATCGACCGCGCCCACCGTCATGCCGTAGCCCTCGACGAACCGATTAGGGATAAACGCATCGATATTCTCGAACCCAAAACTCTCAAACGCATCCAGCAATAGCGCCGTCGCACTCAGCCCGTCAATGTCATAATCACCGTAAATTACGATTTTTTCCTGATTTTGCCGCGCCTGAACCAGCCGCTCGACCGCCTTGTCCATTTCCGAAAGCAAAAAAGGGTCGTGCTTCACGCTAGCATAATCCGGCTGCAAAAAAGCCTGGCGCGCCTGCGCGCTCGCCAGCCCGCGCGCCCGCAGAATTTGCTCAAACAATGCCATTTAGCGAATCTCGGTCGTACGTTTCGAACGGTTGGCGTTTGCGTGCTGCTGCGATTTAATCACGATACTTTGCAGCTCTTTGAAAATCGGGAACTGTTTGTTGGTCGAATAAATTCGCGTGTTGCCCTGTTTTTCGGCTATCAAAAAACCCACCTTTTCGAGCCGGCGAAGTTCCCGCTGAATATTGCCGGGGTCTTCTTTGATTAGCTTCGCTAGCCCGCGTACGTGCGTCCGAAAATCAGGATATTTCGCGTATACCACCACGATTTTGCGACGAACCCTGGAGGTTATAAATACATCGAGCACGTAAAAGCCTTTCTTATCGTTTTATTAACACTACTGTTGCTTTTTATTCTACATTTTTTCTGGGCGCAATTCAAGCCATTGACAGTCATATTTTACCGCCAATTCAAAATTATTTGGTTGATTTTCGCGATTGCCTCTTTGCGCGTCGGGATAGTGTTATCTGTGAAATAATGGTCTGCCCCCAGATAGTTCTCTTTGACGTCCAATATATGCAATTCGTCCGCCGCCATATGCAGCTGGTCCACCACCGGTACAGTCGCGAGCGGCGTGGCTACAACCAACTTTTCTGTTCGAATCGGTTTCAAAAAATCTAGTGCCACGCTAAATGCCGCGCCGTCCGACATCGCGTCCGACACCAAAATCACCACGCGGTCTTTTAGCATCGTGTCGTCAATCGTGCCGCCATCGCCAATCAGCCGATTGATTCGGCTATACGCCTCGCGTTTCTGGTCATTCAGATAACCGTGAAATTCGCTGGTATATTCCTGGATTTCACCGGTCGAAAATTCGCTATTGTAAGTGAAATTTCCGCGCTGCGACACCGCACCAAAACTCAGGTTTTCGCCCGGCACATCAATTCCCTCAGTCACCAGCATCATCAACACACAGTGCAGCTGCGCCGCGATTTGCTCGCCCACAACCACACCGCCTTCCGACAGCGCCACAACAGCGCAGTTTTCGTACCGATATTTTTCTACGACCTGCGCAGCTAGCAATTGCCCATCCTGCGCCCTACTTTCAAAATACATATGCTTATATTAGCAGTCGCAATCCCGCCAGCGCAAGGTATAATAGCTTCATGCATTATTACGAGGTCGCACCCACGAAAATTGTTCGCGCTGGCAGCGATTTTTTCACCTACCACCACGAGCAAACACTTCAGCCCGGCCAGCTAGTTGTGGTTCCGGTCGGCTCGTCTTTTATGGCTGGCGTCGTCCTGAAAAGCGCCCAAAAACCCGCTTACGACACGCGCCCTATCGAGCAAATTTTAGCCATTCCGCCATTGCCGCTACCGCTGCTCAAAACCGCGCTCTGGCTAAAAGATTACTACGCTGCGCCGCTCGCTCTAGTGCTGCAAACCATTTTGCCGCGCGGTTTGACGAAAAAACGCCGCGCTCTTCCGGCGCCAAACAGGGTAATTTCGCGCAGTCGAACAAATTATTTACTCAATCCCGACCAGCGATACGCCGTCGAAACGCTGCTAAAAAACACCAGCCAAACGGCGCTCCTGCACGGCGTCACCGGCAGCGGCAAAACCGCCATTTACATAGAATACGCCAAACATATTCTGGCGCAGAATAAATCCGTCATCGTTTTGGTGCCAGAAATTGCCCTCACCTCGCAGCTCATCGCCGAATTCGAGCAACATTTCGCTAGCATACTGCTGACCCATTCGCAGCAAACCGAAGCCGAGCGCCACCGCATATGGCTAGACGCTCTGCGCAGCCGCCAGCCGCACGTCGCTATCGGTCCGCGTTCGGCGCTTTTTTTGCCGCTTGACCGCGTCGGCGCTATCATCATCGACGAAGCGCACGAACCGAGCTTCAAACAAGACCAGTCCCCGAAATACTCCGCGCTTCGCACTGCGGCGATACTCGGCAAATACCACGGCGCGCCCGTCGTTCAAGGCTCCGCTACACCGCTTATCAGCGAATACTACCTAGCCAGGCAAACGCAAAGCCCGATTATAACCCTGGCAAAGCGCGCCCAGCCTGCCGCGCCGCCGCGCGTCGCTGTTGTCGATATGACATCGAGGCTGAATTTCACGCGCCACCGTTTTTTGTCCGACCCGCTCATAGCTTGTATCGAAAACGCCCTCAAAAACCAGCGCCAAGCTCTGCTTTTTCACAACCGCCGCGGCAGCGCCAGTACCACTCTCTGTACCAACTGCGGCTGGTCGGCTATTTGCCAGCGCTGTTTCGTGCCGCTCACTTTGCACGCCGATAAACATCTTTTACAGTGCCATATTTGCGGCGTTACCGCGCCCGTTCCGACCTCGTGCCCTGATTGCAGCCAAACCGACATCGTACACAAAGGCATCGGCACCAAACTCATCGAAACCGAAATCAAAAAACTATTTCCGCACGCCGCAATCGCGCGGTTCGACGGCGACACTGCCGCGGCGCGAACTCTAGAAAAACGCTACCAAGAACTCTACGACGGCGCCATCGACATAATCATCGGCACGCAAGTTGTCGCCAAAGGACTCGACCTGCCGCACCTCGCCGCTGTCGGCGTCATTCAAGCCGACGCCGGATTGGCGCTGCCCGATTTCATGGCGCGCGAACGCACTTTTCAGCTGCTAGCCCAGGTCGTTGGGCGCGTCGGGCGCACCAATCAGCAAACAGACGTCGTCGTGCAATCCTACCAACCGCAGGACGAAACTATTCGCTGCGGCACCGCGCAAAATTACGCCGAATTTTATACCGCCGAACTGGCGCGGCGGCGCAAAAGCAACTTTCCGCCCTACACCCACCTGCTGAAACTCACCTGTATCTACAAAACCGAAGCAGCCGCCATCAAAAATTCGCAAAAATTCGCCGCGCTTCTGCGCCAAACCTACCGCGATATCACTATTTTCGGCGCCACGCCAGCCTTTTACGAGCGCCAGCGCGACACCTACCGCTGGCAAATTATCGTCAAATCGCCGAAACGCGCCATTTTATTAGAAATCATCAAAAATCTCCCCGCTGCGCATTGGCAACATGACATTGACCCGATAAATCTGTTATAATATACAAAGTTGTGAAAAAAGAAGCCATAATTACCCTACCAAACCCCCATCTGCGCCAAAAATCGCAGAAAGTTCACGTCATCACCGACGAAGTTCGTCAGCTCGTCAAAGACATGACCGACGCCAGTATCGACTGGGAAAATTCCCGTCCGCACGAAATTAGCGCCGCCCTAGCCGCCGTGCAAGTCGACCGGCTCGACCGCGTCGTCATCGTCCGCGCCGACTTCGACGACAAAACCAACCAAGAGTTCATCGCCCTCATCAACCCCGAAATCGTCAAATACGAGGGCGAAACCATCGAAGACTACGAAGGCTGTCTGAGCGTGCGCGACTTCTACGGCAAAGTTCCCCGCCACAGCCGTATCCGAGTCAAAGCCATGAATATCGACGGCAACGAAATCCGCATCAAAGCCGAAGGATTCTTGGCGCGCGTATTGCAGCACGAAATCGACCACTGCAACGGCATCGTTTTCGTCGACCACATTCACGATAACCACGACGCTTTTTACCGCTTAAACGACGAGGGCGAGCTAGATGCGCTCGACTACGACACCTATGTCAAAGACAATGCCGACCTCTGGGGCTAAAACTCAGCCAATCGTCTTTTTCGGAACTGAAGATTTCAGTCTATATAGCCTGCGGGCGCTAGTCGAAGCAGGATTCAATGTCGCCGCCGTCGTCACCAAATCCGACACGCGGCGCGGTCGCGGCGGCAAGTTAACCCAGCCAGTCGTCAAACAGTTTGCGATTCAGCATAATATTACCGTTTGGCAGCCAAATCACCTAAAAAATATCATAAATGATATAAAAAATCTAACTCCGCGACCAACTGGCGTTCTGGTTAGCTACGGCAAAATTATCCCGCAGTCTATCATCGATCTTTTCGCACCAGGCATTATCAACGTTCACCCGTCGCTGCTGCCGAAATACCGCGGTCCTTCGCCGATTGAAGCTGCGATAATTAACAGAGACGATACCACCGGCGTCACCATCATGCAACTATCGAAAGCGATGGACGCCGGACCAATCTACACCCAAATATCGCACCCTCTCGACCGCACCGAAACACAGCCCGAACTCTACGGCACCCTCGGTCAGCTCGGCGCCAACCTGTTGGTTCAACATTTGCCAAATATCATAAATGGCATATTGACGCCAACTCCGCAAAACGACGCCGCCGCCACGTACTGCTCGCTGCTGAGCCGCGACGACAGCCGACTAGGCCTAGCTCAGCTCACCGCCCGGCAAGCCGAAGCCAAAATTCGCGCCCATTTGTCGTACCCGCGCTCGCGCCTGACTATCGGACCGTACGATTTGATTATCACCAAAGCCCACACCGCCCTAGTAGCGAAAACCCCGCTCGACCTGCCCTGTGCTGATGGCGCTTTTCTATCAATCGACGAAGTCGTCGCGCCCAGCGGCAAAACCACGAATAGCGCAGCATTTTTGCGCGGCTACCCGCTCTAACCAAAATCCCAGCTGCAGCAACGAAACAAAAAGAAAAACAGCCGCCAAACCGACTGCTTCCCCTTGATATTTAGCTATACCTAGGCTGCAAGCGCCATATCGCCGCCGCCCAAAATCGCGTCGCGGTTGGCGATGATTTCCTGCTTCAGCTCGCTCATCGTGCGCGCAACGACCTCTTTGTAGTTCGGACGGTTCAGAGCCAACCACTTCAAACTGGCATATTCAGCCAACAAAACATCGGCTGATACCTGCTTGGGCGCGCTAGTCTTTAGCTGCTGATACACCGAATCGTTTTCGAAGTCCGGCGCATTTACCTCTAGCCAGGCTGTCACTTGCGCCATATTGCGGTCTATGAAGCTCTCGAATTCGGCTAGCTGCGCATCGCTCAAGCCTTCGCTCAGCTGCGTACCGACGCGCAGCTCCAATTGTTCGCGAAGATGTGCCAAAAACGCCTGCTTTTGGTCGGCCGGCAAGCTGCCTAGACCCACCTCTTCGAGAAATTTATCGTCTAACTGAAACATTTCACCCCCTCTTGTTTATACTCTTAGTATACCGGCGTTTGCGCAACTACGCAATCCCAAACCGTTCGTTTACCGCTTGGCGCATCGCCACCAAATCTTCGACGTACTCGTCAAACGTCTGCTGCATGATTTTGCCATAGTCCGGCACGGCATAGCGCATCCAGAGCGCCGACGCATAAAAGCTCATCGCGTCCTTTTCATCGTCGAACAGTTCGCGAATGCTGCGATAGTCCTCGCGCGATGCATAATCGCCGTGAAACTCCGCCAGCCAGCGGCGCGTCCGGTCTGGATTACCGCTGACATCTTCAAACTCGAGAGCCTCTTGCTTGCTCAGGCGCGCATAAAGCCGCTCTGCTACGCGCTTATTCACCTCCTCGCTGATTTGGCGAAAATACTGCCTTTTCTTTTCTTCCGACAGCGCCGCGACATCATAGCCGATAGTAGCTAACAGGTTATCGTCGATATTAAACATTTATCCCTCCCTTTTATTTAAGAATTTATACATCGGAATTCGCCAATAGTTCCAAGACGCTACGTGTATCACTGACGCCACCATCGACAGATAGCCATCTCCTAGTGTCTTCGCCATGCCACTCCACGTCATGACCGGCTTGCCTTAATGCTTCAACTCTTCTCTCTAGCTCTCCTATGGCATTATTCTCGCCAAATTTCTCGACCGCCCAGTCCCAAGGATACTCATACTGACTGAAATCTGTTGTGTCCGCTTTTGCTATCTCGTTAATACCGCTGCCAACCTGCCGCCCAATCTTGGGATCAGGCGCTCCGTTGTTACCAGGATCAGTAGGAGCTGACGCATGCACCTCATTACCCCCGGCAAACGCGTCGTGGACATGCGAGCCTGCCCAGCTACCGAATAGACCGCCGAGTAGACCACCAGCCGCGCGTCCTATAGCCAACGGCACACGCTTATCTCTCATGCGCTCATTGACGGCATTTGAAATCTCTTGCTCTCTAACGTCGCGTGTTTTGTTGAGTATACTATCAGCTACTTTTTCAAGCTCTCCCGGATTCCTAGTCCCGTCGGCGTTCTCACCACTAGACTTAGCTTCTTTCCTTATCTTGCTGAACTCGTCATCATTCAAAATACCATCAGAATTGCCGTCTACACGAGACTTGATTTCATCAATCCTGATGCCCTTTCTAAGTGCGCCGCTACTAGCTACTGCAACACCCACACCAACCGCCGTCGAAAACGGCACCGAAACACCCAACGCAGCGCCTAATGCCGCAACCACAGCACCCCGGAAAGCACCAGTCACAAAGCCCGCCGCACCAGCCTTGGCTTTATCTATTAACCTGTCACCTTTATTAACCCAACTACCGATTTTAGCCGCAAACCTACTAAATACGCCGCTGCTGTCAACTTTCTCTACAAGCGCCAGGTCAGTCTGCTTTCGCACATCTTTATCCAAGACATTGCGCAGTATGTCGTACGCCTCGTCTGGAGTCTTGCCTTGCTCAACTGCGTAAGCTATGACTTTTTCTTTCATGTTTTTCTCTGCTTCGTAGAGCTCTTGCAGATCTCGATCTTCTTTGCCTGTAACGCGCCGCACCCAACGAGTGAATAAGCCGCCCTCGCCTTTGTACTCTCTTTTAGCCCTCAAGACTGCGTACCTCTCTACTGCTTCAAAGTACGGCTTAGACTTATCAATTTCCGCGTCGTCGCCTGTGTTTTCCGATCCTTCTTTGCCGGATTTCGCAGACGTGTCTTGCCCGAGCAACTCTCCAAAATTCCGTTTATTTTCTTTGTATCTTCTTAGACGCTCCTCAAGCTCTAATCTTTCTTTTTGGAGATCACTTCCTATAGCACGTTGTTCTTTCAACTCATCAGGCGTCAACACCAAGATTTGGTCAGTAATCTTAAATCCATTGTCTAGCGCAAACTTCGCTCTTTCCGAAAAGCGCAGCATTGCATCCTTTTTGTCTTCAAGCTTCTTTATCTCTTCCGAACCTGAATCCGCATCATCTGTGTGTGCGATATCTGAGTCTATACTTGCTTTCACCATTCTACGGTACGTCTCGAGCTGCTTCCGTGCCGAATCTCGCTGAGCGTCATTGGCTTCCGGTCTACTAGCTGAGTTCACTAAGGTAACTAAGTTAGCTACGCCCTCATCGTTTTCCAGCAGATTCCGCATAGACTCATCTACTTCTCTGGCTTCTAGATTTAGAGGAGCTTTATTCTTGGCAGCTTCATCAGAGTTTGAATTCGGAGTGCTTGGGTTGCCCTCAGGTTTACCTGTCGAGGAAGTAGCCGAGTTAGAAGATTCAGGGGATGGAGAAGGATTATTTGGATTATTTTGACTACCGCCAGTGGTAGCGTCAGGGTCTTCAGGGCTACCTGTCTGGGGAGAACTAGCGGATTCAGGGGATGGAGAAGTATCTGGAGCACCAGACCCAGTCGAGCCCTCGCCCCCGCTAGGAGGGGTAGCAACATGCGGAGCTCCTTCATGACCACCCGCCGATGATGGAGTTGACCCAGAAGAACCCTGATAGGCAACAGTCGCCGGATCTGGAGCATGAGCAGAATCAGGACTGGCACCGGCTCCTGAATCTTCGGGGTCAGCAGGAGTAATCACAGTTTCTTCGCCCACAATAGAACCATCGGCACCAGTCTGATTTTCAAAACCGGACTTCTCCTTATTCGCGTTTCTTATCGCATTCCATCCAAATTCATCTACCTTGGCGTCTCTAAGGGCGTTTCTCTCGGCACTCTCGTCATTTCCTTGTGTAACTGGGATTTTTTCGTGATTTGCCATATCCATTCCTTTATTCAATTATTATAAAATGTTTTTATCTTTACTTTTCCTCATCATAATATATTTTGTCGCCAAATGCAAGCATTTTACCGCTATTTTTTGATAAATTACACCACAAACAGGCGTTTTCGTCGAAAAAACGCCCAATTTTAGCAAATTGGCCTGTCTTTTTAGCCTAGTTTACGCTTCACTAGCTCGCGCGTGAAAAATTCCAATCTATCGCCGACCTCTAGCTGCAGCTTTTTCTGCGTGCGCAGGCTGAGGCCGCACATTTCACCCTCGAACACTTCTTTGGCTTCTTGTTGCTGGCGCTGCACGTTTGCCACCTCGACTTCAGCCAGCTGGTCGCCGCCGCGCTTGACGCGTACTAGCACGTTTGGTGTCACTTTGCCGGTTAGCACCTCGCCGCCGCAAATCACTTCGTCGCGCATCGTCCGGAAAATCCCTTTGACCTCTAGCTCGCCGATTTCCGTTTCGACCACTTCGGGCGCTAGCATTTGCTCCATGCTCTGGCGCGCGTCATCCAGCAGCTCGTAAATGACCCTAAATAGGCGAATTTGCACGCGGTCGCGCATACTCAAGCGCTTCACTGCCGGCGGCAAATCGACGTTGAAGCCGTAAATAATCGCCTGCGAGCTGTCTGCCAGGCGCACATCGCTCTCGTTGATGTTGCCGACGCCGCTGCCGATGATACGCAAATCAATCGCTCCGCCCGTATCGACCAGCCGCAAACTGTCCATCACCGAAGTTAGCGAGCCCTGCACGTCGGCTTTCACGATTATATTTAGCTCTTGGCTGTCGTGTTTTTGCGTCATCATCTTTAGCAAGTCAGCGCCTGTCACGTTGGTGCTAGCCGCTTGTTTTCCGGCTTCGATTTTAGCGCGCTCCACTGCCAGGCGGGCAGTTTTTTCATTTTTCACCACCGTAAATACGTCGCCGAACTGCGGCAGTTCTTTGAACCCCGTCACCGTAACCGGCGTCGACGGACCGGCTGATTTGATTGCTTCGCCCCGATAATTTAGCAGAGTGCGCACCTTGCCGTACGACGTGCCGGCGACCAAAAAATGCCCCGGCTTCAGCTGCCCCTGTTCGATTAGCAAATTCACCACCGAACCGCGACCTTTTTCCATATGCGCTTCAATCACCAAGCCCTCGGCTGGCACGTTAGTATCGGCTTTTAATTCCTCCATATCGGCGACCAGCAGCACCATATCCAGCAGTTTGTCTAGGTTTTCGCCGGTTTTTGCACTCACTGGCACCATGATGGTATCGCCGCCCCATTCTTCGGGATTTAACTGGTATTCGCTCGCTAGCTGGGCTTTCACGCGGTCTACGTTGGCGCCTTCTTTGTCGATTTTGTTAATCGCGATGACGATTTTGGCGTTGGCGCTACGCGCAAATTTGATTGCTTCGACCGTTTGCGGCATCACACCGTCGTCTGCCGCTACTACGATGATTACGACATCGGTCAAAGCCGCGCCGTGCTGGCGCAAAGCCGCGAAAGCTTCGTGCCCGGGCGTGTCGAGTAACGTAATTGTTCGCTCATTGCGCCGCGTCTGATAGGCGCTGATATGCTGCGTGATTCCGCCAGCCTCGCCCTCGACCACCTTGGTATCCAAAATCGCGTCCAGTAGCGTCGTTTTACCGTGGTCGACATGCCCCATCACCGCGACGATTGGCGGTCGCGCCGAGGCGTTTTTCGACGGTTTGTGCAAACGCTGCACCGGAGCGGCATCAACTTGCCGGCGCTTGAGCGTGACATCTAGTCCCAGTTCGGCGACGATGATTTCGGCAGTTTCGAAATCAATCCGCTGGTTGATTGTCGCGACGATTCCATTCTTGAATAATTCGCCGACAAGCTGCGCAACTGGCAGATTGAGCGTTTCAGCGAGCTCTCCTACTGTGATTGAATTAGCAATCATCAAAATTTTTTCGGATTGACTCATTGATACTCCTTTCCGTCCGCAACTTGCCGGAACAATTACCCACGAATTACATGGCTGTTATTTCTTTTTCTTGTCAGCGAGACCCAGGCTAATTTTGCGCCCTTCTTTGTCGATGTCTAAAATGACAAATCTTTTGCTCTCGTTTAGCGTAAATACTTTCTCGGGGTCGACATCGTTACCGCCGCCTAGTTCGGAAATATGAACCAGCGCTTCGACTGCCGGGCTAATCTGCACAAACGCGCCAAACGGCGTGATGCGCGTCACCGTACCTTCGACCTCGTCGCCCTTACTGATTTGTTCGACTTCGTCGAGCCACGGGTCTTTCTTTAGCTGCTTCATACTCAAGCTCAAGCGTTCTTTGTCGATTGAAATAATTTTCGCTTCGACGCTCTGACCGACCTTTACGTAATCAGCTGGATTACTGACGCGTTCCCAACTGATTTCCGAGATATGAATCAAGCCCTCGATACCATCGACGTTGACAAACGCGCCGAAATCGACCACGCCAGTTACCACGCCGGTCACTGTATCGCCGACTTTCAGCTGCTCGAACCGCTCCGCCAAGCCGTCTTTGATAGCTTCTTTTTCCGAGAAAATTAGCTTGTTTGCCTTGCGGTCGCAGTCCAAAATACGAACTCTGATAGTCTGACCGACGAGCTTGTTGAGCCGCGCCAAAATCTCGTCTTTGTCGGCGCTACCGACCCGCGGATAATGCTCCGCCGACAGCTGCGATACCGGCAGAAAGCCACGCACACCTTCGTATTCGACCAGCATACCGCCGCGATTGGCATCGTACGGCGTGATTTCGATAACCTCGCCGGCGTCCATCTTTGACTGAACTTCTTCCCAGCCGCGGTCTTTGGCGGCTTTGCGCAAGCTCAGCAAGCTGTAACCGTTTTCCAACTCGGTATCGACGACGCTCGCCGCGACCTCGTCGCCAACTGCCAGCTGCCGCCCGAAACCAACTTCGCGGCGCGGCACATAACCGACGCCATGAGCGCCCAAATCAATTAATACTTCGTGTTTGCGCACGCTTAGCACGCGCCCCATGACCATTTCGCCTGCAACTAGCTGCTTCGCGCCGTCGCCGCCGAGGAGGTCATCCATCGTAATCGTGGCTTTTGCCATAAATACTCGTTATTAGCCGCGCTTGATAACTCGCGTAAAGCAAACGGCTAATACTCCTTTCTTAACGTTAATATTTCTTGAATACACCAGAAAAAATAGGTGAGGATCAATTACTCTTCAGTATAGCGTATTTCACCCCTAATGTCTAGATGAGCCGCTGCGAACGAATGTAAGCCGCCCCAACTCCCAGCAAAGCCACGCTGGCTAGCGCCGTAATCACCGCTTCGCCTGGACCGGTTTCCGGCAAAGCGCTCGCGGCTGGCGCAGTCGAAGTGTGCGGCAATCCTGAATTTGGCGTACCTGTCGTCGGAGTCGTCGTAGCGGGCGCAGCCGGCTGGGTTTGCGCCGGCGTATTAGCGGTGTTTGTCCCGCTGCTGGCGTCATTTTTCGTCTCGGTTTTTTTGTCCTCGGCTTTTTCGCTATTAGCTTTGTTTTTGTCCGCTTGCTGCTGCAAAGCATCTGTCGCCGAAGTTTTGTTAGACGAATCGTTTGAATTTTTACTCGTATCCTTGGTTGTTTCCGTCGTTTCGGTCTTTGCTACTTCGCTAGTATTGGCGGGCTGCGCTTCGTCCGTCGTCGCCCCGCGGCGCATCACATAAACACCGCCAGCTAGTGCTGTCGTTAACAATGCTCCCACCAGCACATATCCGATAACTGAACCTTTTTCCTTTCGGCGTGCCATTCTCTAATATCCTCTCTATAAAACTACTCTCCTTTATTATACCTCTTTTACGCGCAAAAAGCAACTAGTGTTATGCTATAGACATGATAGTAACGATTGACACTGGCGGAACCAAAACGCTTGTCGCTGCTTTTGCCGACAATGGACGGATGGGCGCGCCAATTAAATTTCCAACACCAAAAGAACCTGCCGAATATGTCGCCGAACTGCGAAACGTAGTCCGCGAACGCTACGCCGGGAAAAAAGTCGACGTCATAGTAGTCGCGCTGCCCGGAATTATCCGCGATGGCGTGGCTGTGTGGTGCCAAAACTTAGGCTGGGCAAATTTCAACGCGCAAAAAGCCCTCAAAAACCTGCTGCCAGGCGTGCCCGTACTCATCGAAAACGACGCTAATCTAGCGGGTTTATCCGAAACTCGCGCATTTCGAACGATTCCGCGCTCGTCTCTTTATGTTACGGTCAGCACTGGTATCGGCAGCGGCATTTGCACCAACGGTTACATCGACCCGGGACTGCGCTACAGCGAAGCCGGGCGCGCGCTGGTCGAATACAAAGGCAAAGTCCGCCAGTGGGAAAGCTTCGCTTCGGGGCGCGCCATCGTCCGCGACTACAAAAAATTCGCCCGCGATATAAAAAACAAGCGAACTTGGCGCCAAATCGCCGACCGGATTTCGCGGGGTTTTCTGGCGGTTATTCCAGCTATTCAGCCCGATGTCATCATTATCGGCGGCAGCGTAGGCACTTATTTCGAGCGCTACGGCGAATTTTTGACCGAAATCCTCACTAACCACCTCCCGCCGCATATCCCTTGCCCGAAAATCGTACAGGCGAAGCACCCCGAGGAGGCCGTCGTATACGGGTGTTATTACTATGGAAAAGATTACCTGGCTCTTACCAAAACTCCGCGCTAAAGCAGCTAGCGCGCCGCACCTGCAACACCTCGCCTTTACTTCTGGCGAGGTGTTTCACTGGAACTATACCGCTTGCGCTATCACTTACGACGCCGCGTCAGCGCAAGCCGAGGCTCAGCTTTTGCATGAATTTGGGCATGCGCTGCTTAATCACCGCGGCTACTCGCGCGATATCGAGCTGCTCGGCATGGAGCGCGCCGCCTGGGACGAAGCCGAGCGGTTAGCGCTTGAATTTGGCGTCAAAATCGACGCCGAGACAGTAGAGGAGCACCTAGACACTTATCGCGACTGGCTGCACAAACGGTCGCTATGCACGAATTGCTCCGCCACCGGCATACAAACCGCCCAAAATACCTACCGCTGCATCGCCTGCCTGCATACCTGGCGCGTAAACGACGCAAAAACCTGCCAATTGCGGCGCTACCGCCTGCCAAAACCATGAAAAACACCCCTAGAAACGGGGTGTTTTTGCTATCTAGATTTTCCAGAAGCAGCGTGTATTTTGAGTGTCTATAAGCCCCGAAAATACGGCGCTACACGAACTTGTGTACTGGTTCGCCGCAGCTACCGCTTAGGCGGCTAGCGTCATGTCGTCTTTTGTGACTGTCGCGGCTTTTTTACCGCGGCGCGAAATACGACCGCCCTTGGCGCCAGCGATGCGCGCAAGTTCCGGGTTAGCTGCAAAACCGCCAGTGCGACCGTTACGACCGCCCTTGGCACCAATTTTTGCGTAAAAATTCGGGTCTTTTGCTAAGTTTTTTTGTGCTGCCTTTTTGCCGCCTGCTTTCGTTCCTGCCATTTATCTCTCCTCGCCCCTAAAGGCATTAAATTAAAAAGGGCTTCTGCAGCTTTTCGTGCCGCCGAAACCCTCACTTTACCTCACATATGCTATGTGTCTATTTTTATATTAGCACAAACACTTCAAAATGTCAATGGTTACAAATGCCGAAAATATGATATAAAAACTATTGCGTTTATGCATGTGGTGCGATATTATAGATATGCACCTGTTTGAGCCTTATAAAAAGCTACACAAGGTTCACCACAAAATAATTCTCGTTTTCTGCGAGATTCGAGAATTAAAGACCGCGGACTTTTACATCTGCGGTCTTTGTTTAGTTATCGGCAAATTATTTCATTCAACCCAATCTTTCCATCAAATCTTCGAGCTACTTGGTTTGTTCTAGGCGAAGCGCTTCTTTTGCGCAATTTCACTTCAAAAAGATAAAGCCCCAGGTATTACCTAGGACTTTATATAATTCGGCACCGTGCTAGTTTCCCACTTTCGCAGTATAATCGCCGCTGAGGA
>ERZ772964.11-NODE-11-length-182730-cov-29.0469_pt1 | contig 182730 bp, 175 predicted proteins | sample MGYA00580675_ERZ772964 | MGnify/ENA primary metagenome ERZ772964 (study PRJEB29015, sample SAMEA2737941) | human oral metagenome | biome: human oral; feature: human-associated habitat; material: dental | place: China | collected 2139 ... | reverse complement strand
TGGTAAGGCACGGGATTCTGAATCCCGCATGCGTTGGTTCGAGTCCAGCTACCCCTGCCATTTGTGAATGCAGAGCCGCAGTTTGTACTGCGGCTCTTTTATATTTTCATGACATTTGTCATTGAAAATTATTCCCGATTTTGTTACTATATTTTGAAATGATTTGCATACGTCGATCAAAGGAGCTGTTGTTATGAACCGTGGAAAACGCAGATTTGGCATCACGGACGTGCTGCTGCTCGTGCTGAATCTCATATTCTTTGTCGGCATTCAGACCGTCTTTGCGCCGTGTGAGGCGCGTCCGGACGGGACGTGGATGCCTTGTCACCATACGGGAGAGGCGATTGCGGGCGTTGCCGCCGTGCTTGCGGCGATGGCGCTGCTGCATCTGATCATCCCGCGCGCGCACATCAAATGCGGGCTGGCGATTGCCATGATTCCCGTGTCTCTCCTTGCGCTCCTGCTGCCGGGGCATCTCATGGATCTGTGCATGATGGATCAGATGCGCTGCCATACGGTTACGGCACCGGCAGTGACGAGCATTGCGCTGCTTGATATGATGCTCGCTGCCGCCGACATCTATGTGTATCGAAAGGGGGACGCGGCGTGACTTCTTTCCCGCGTTTTCTCGCCGTCCGCAGCTGTCGGACGCACTCCACGCGCGCCGCTGCGCTCGGTCTTGTGGCGGCGGTTCTCGCGTGTGCTCTCTTTGGCGGCTCCCTCGTTGTGCTGAGCCTTCAGCATGGACTGGCGCGCTTTCAGGAACGACTTGGGGCAGATGTTATTGTCCTGCCGCGCGAGGCGGCGGAGATGGGGGCGCTGGAGGGCGTTCTCGTGCAGGGGGTGCCTGCACATTTCTATATGGAGGCGCATTATTTGGACGACCTGCACGGGATGACGGGGGTCGCGCAGGCAGCGCCGCAGTTCTTTCTCGCCTCGGCACACGCGGGCTGCTGCTCAGTCGCAGTACAGCTGATCGGCTTTGATCCTGCGTCGGATTTCACGATTCGCCCATGGATGCAGGAGAGCCGTGATGCGGAGATGGGATTCGGCGAGATCCTGGTCGGCAGCGGCATTTCCATCCCCGCAGATTCCATGCTGACGTTTTACAACACCCCCTGCCGCGTCGTCGGGCGCCTGAGCCCGACGGGCACGGGGATGGATACGGCGGTCTACACGAATATGGAGACGATGCGCACGATGATGGCAAATGCGGCGGCGCTCGACTTTGACTACTTCAAGGACATTCCGCCCGAGGCCGCTGTCTCCGCCGTGCTGATTCGGACGGCGGAGGGGTTTACGCCGGAGGGGATGGCAGCCGCGATCAATGAGACCTATCCGGCGCTCTCGGCAAAGGCGGCGCATGGCATGGTGCATCATGTGGAGGAGGGGCTGGACGGCATCACGGGAGTGATCGGCATCCTGCTTAGCCTCGTCTGGCTGTTTGCCGCACTCATTCTCGGCATCGCATTTCGCATGGCGGCGCATGAGCGGCGGCGGGAATTTGCGATACTGCGAATTGTCGGAGCACCGCGTGCCACGCTCATACGCACTATGCTGACGGAAAGTGCGCTCATCTCCGCAGCGGGAGGTGCGGCAGGCATTCTAACGGGAGCCGTCGTTCTCATCCCGTTCGCGGGGCTGATGAAGGAGAGCCTGACGCGCCCCTATCTCCTCCCGGATCTCTCTGCGGTCTTGCTGCTCGGCGCGGGTGTGCTTGCGGTGACCGTGCTTGCGGGCGTTCTGTCCGCGGTGTGGACGATTCGGCGTGTGAGTGCCGGGGAGCCGGGCGAGATGCTGCGGGAGGACGGATAATGGAGCTGCGTGCAGAGAAGATCAGCAAGGATTTTTTGCGGTACAGTGCAAAGAACGGATACTTTATCGCGGTGCAGGAGACCGATCTGCACCTTGCGGCGGGGACCCTCACGGCGGTGACGGGACGCTCGGGCAGCGGCAAGAGCACACTCCTTAACATGCTCGGCGGACTGATGAAGCCCGTGACGGGCCGCGTGCTCGTGGATGATGCGGATATCTACGCCCTTAGCGAGGAGGCGCGTGCGGAACTGCGCAGGCGCCACATCGGCATTGCGCCACAGCAGCTGATGGTGCTCTCCGGGCTCTCGGTGCGCGAGAATATCCTCCTGCCCGCCCTCCTCGCGGGGGAAGAGACCGAGGCCGCTGCCCGTGCAGATGAGCTCATGGAATGTCTCGGCATCCGGAAGCTCGGCGCCGTGCATCCGGCGGAACTCTCAGGCGGGGAACTCCGGCGCGTGACGATTGCGCGTGCGCTCGTGATGCGTCCTGAAATTCTGCTCGCGGACGAGCCGACGGGCGACCTCGACGAGGAGACGACGAGGAGTGTTCTCTCACTCCTGCGCGCAGCGGCAGACGAAGGGACTGCCGTCCTCCTAGTGACGCATGAGCCTGCGGCAAAAGACTATGCGGACTGCTGCCGGCGCATGGATGCGGGGATTCTCACACAAAGCGTATAGAAAAAACCGAACTGTGACAAAACATCACGGTTCGGTTTTTGTTTTTAGGAACCACAAGTCATATCCGAGATCGTCAGTCCGCGAGGAGCATCAGCTCCTCGGCGGGGAAGTGGAAATGCAGAACGGCACCCTCGGCCGCATGGAGCGATCTCCATACGGCCTTATCCGTTTCCCAGCGGATGGGAACGGCGCCGTCCGCGAAGCGGAGCATGACGATGTAGGTAAAGGTGCTCTCAATGACCTCAGCGACACGTGCGGGAAAGACGTTCTCTCCGTCCGTCTGTGCAGGCATCAGGCTGTGCGCACGAATAGCGATGTGCTGTACGTCCGAGGTGCTTTCCGCGGTGCGGAGCGTGATGCCCCAGTCCGTCGCTTCGACGTGCTCTGCATCCGCGCGGCGCGCAGCGGAGATGTTCTTGCAGCCCGTGAGTATGGTCGCGGCGCGTGTGCCGGGACACCGAAACAGTTCGTGCTTGTCCATGGGCGGCGTGAGCCGTCCCCTGTCCACCACTGCAATCTCCTGCGCGATGCGGAACGCCTCGTCACGATCGTGGGTGACGAGGATTGCCGCTAAATTCTGCGCGGACAGAATCTCGCGCAGTGCCGTCTCGATCTGCCATTTCAGGTGGGTGTCGAGTGCGGAAAGCGGCTCGTCGAGGAGCAGGAGGTCAGCTCCGCGCGCGAGGATGCGCGCAAAGGCAGCACGCTGCTGCTGGCCGCCCGAGAGGCGGGCAGGATAGGCATTTTCGATTCCTTCCAGAGAGAAGCGGGCGACGTTCTCGGCGAGGATGCGCTCCTTTTCCTCCCGCGTTCCGTCCAGCGCGAAGATGATATTCTCGTGTACGGTCATGTTCGGGAAGAGGGCATAGTTCTGGAAGAGATAGCCGACCCCACGCGCCTGCGGCGGGAGGTTGATGCCCTTCTCACTGTCGTAGAGCGTGCGCCCGTTCAGCAGGATCTGCCCGCGGTCCGGACGTTCGAGGCCTGCGATGCACTTGAGCGTCATGCTCTTGCCGCTGCCCGAGGCGCCGAGGAGGGCGAGGGTTGTATCGGTCAGCGTGAAATTCGCCGCGAGCGTAAAGCTGCGCAGACGCTTTTCGATGTTGACGACAAGCTTCATTCACGCACCTCCCGTTTCAGATAGAGGTTCATCGCCCCGATAAAAAAGAGCGAGAACAGGGAGATGATGACTGCCCAGCGAAACGCGAGGTCGTAGTCGTTCGCCTGCACCGCCGCGTAAATGGCGGTGGACATGGTCTGCGTACGCCCCGGGATATTGCCCGCAAACATGATGGTCGCGCCGAACTCGCCGAGTGCGCGGGCGAATGAGAGGACGAGCCCCGCAAGGATGCCGTGGCGCGCATTCGGCAGGATAATCCGCCAGAAGATGCGCCAGTTGCTGACGCTGAGCGTCTGTGCGGCGTGGATCATGTTCCGGTCGATTGCCTCGAATGCGCCGCGCGCCGTGCGGTACATGAGCGGGAGGCTCACGATCACCGCTGCGACGACCGCCGCGCGCCAGGTAAAGACAAGCGGCAGGTCGATCGAGAGCAGGGCGCTCCCGATGGCGCTGCGCTTTCCGAGAAAGAGCAGGAGGAAGAAACCGACGACGGTCGGCGGCAGGACGAGCGGGAGGGTGATAACCGCATCGGCAATCGTGCCCGCGAGTCGGCTGCGGATCTGCAGCACGCCGTAGGCGAGCGCAATGCCGAGAAAAAATGTGATCACTGTTGCGAGTCCTGCAACCTCGAGCGAGATAATGAGCGGAGATAACGTTTCGTCTGTCATTACTTCACTTTGAAGCCGTATTTCTCAAAGACCTTCTTTGCCGTGTCGGTCTGGAGGAAGGCGAGGAAGTCCTTGGCCTCCTTCATATTCTTTGCGTCCTTGAGCACGGCGGCAGGGTAGACGATGGGCTTATGCGTATCCTCGGGAGCGACGGCGGCGACCTTTACCTTGTCCGAGACGGCAGCATCCGTCGCGTAGACAACACCTGCATCTGCATCGCCCGTCTCAACCCATGCAAGTACCTGCCGGACATCGGAGCCGTAGACGGCGCGCTCCTTCACCTGATCGAGGATGCCGAGCTTCGTAAAGACCTCCTCGCTGTACTGTCCGACGGGTACTCCCTTCGGCTCGCCGAGGGCGATGTGCGCGACTGCGGGGTCGAGCACTGCCTTGAAGTCGGGGAGATTCAGCTTGCTGTCCTTCGCCGTGATGAGCACCACTTCATTGATGAGCAGATCGGCGCGCGTGCCGTCTGCGAGGAGCTTCTTTTCATCGAGCGCATTCATCTGCTTCTGTGCGGCGGAGATGAAAACGTCGGCGGCGCCGCCGTTCTCAATCGCCTGCTGGAGGGCGCCGCTGCCGCCGAAATTGAAGACGAGCTTCGTATTCCCGTGCTCCTTCTCGTACATGCCGCCGAGTTCCTTCATCGCGTCGGTAAGACTCGCCGCCGCAGAGACCTGCAGCTCAGCGAGACCTTCCTTCGGCGTGTCCATCTTATTTGCTGAGTTCCCGCCGCCGATGCAGCCTGCGGTGAGCATGGCCATCGCGGCAAGCGCCGCTGTTAAAGCATTTTTGATCTTCATGTGATATACTCCTTTACAAAAGCAGGCATGCCCGTTTCCCGGCATACCCCGTGACGGAATCCGTCAGGCAAGGGCTCATAGCGTCTGCCTTAGATGCGCCTTGCTCGGAATATGACTCAGCGGACGAATGTGCCGCTCTTGCCGCCGGACTTGCGTTCAAGACGGATGTCGCCGATCTCCATGCGCTTGTCGATTGCCTTGCACATATCGTAGATGGTGAGGAGCGCAGTGCTCACGGCATGCAGTGCCTCCATCTCTACGCCGGTCTCGCCCGTGACCTTGACGGCCGCCTCTGCACGCACGGCGCGGCGCGGCACCTCCTCGAGCGCGAAGTTGAGCGTGCATTTTGCGAGCGGCAGAGGGTGGCAGAGCGGAATCATGTCCGATGTGCGTTTTGCCGCCATGATGCCCGCGATGCGCGCAACACCGAGCACATCGCCCTTTGCCGCCGCGCCTCCTGCGATGGCATCATAAACCGGTTCGCTTACATAGATACGGCCGCTGGCAACGGCTTCGCGGTGTGTTTTCTCCTTCCCGCTGACATCGACCATGACGGCGGCGCCTCCCGCGTCGAAATGCGTCAGTCCCAGATTCGGCATCCTTCTTCCTCCTTTCCCTCCGAATGTTTTAATCATAGCGCAACACGTTTAGAAAATCAACGGAATCTTCAGCAGTGAAAAAGGAGACAAAAATATCTTCTGTGTGCAAAAAGTCATAGAGAAAAGTTATTTTATATGCTATAATCTATAAAAAGAATATATAAATGAGAATGATTTTTACAAAGAAATTAATTTGGAGTGAAAAAATCCGAATTAACATAAATGTGTATTGTATGGAACACTTCTGAACGGTTGATGGGGAATACCGGCGGAGCGGGGAGAAAATTATGCGGGAGGTTCGTGTTCAGGACGCGGTAGGGACGGTTCTCTGCCATGACATTACGGAGATCGTACGCGGTGAGCGCAAGGGCGCACGGTTCCGCAAGGGGGATATCATCCGCCCGGAGGATGTCCCTGTATTGCTGCGCCTTGGCAAGGAGCATATCTACGTCTGGGAAGACGACGAGGATATGCTGCACGAGAACGATGCGGCGGAGGTCCTGCGGGAGCTCTGTCAGAACGAGCATATGTCGGCGAGTGCGCCCAAAGAGGGCAAGATCGAGCTGACGGCAACCGCAGACGGCGTGTTTGAGATCAACGAGGATGCGTTCGACGCCGTCAATGAGATCAATGATGTGATGATTGCGGCGATTGCGCAGCACTTTCCGGTCAAGGCGGGGATGAAGCTTGCGGGCATGCGCGTGATTCCGCTCGTCATTGAAAAGAAAATTATGGAAGAAGTACGTGCCGCAGCCGGGGATCAGCCTTTGCTGCGGATTTTGCCGTACAAGAAAATGAAGGTCGGCGTCGTGACGACCGGCTCTGAGGTCTTTCACGGGCGGATCAAGGATACGTTTACGCCGGTGCTGGACGCGAAGCTGCGCGCATTCGGCCTGCAGGTAGATGAGCATCGCCTCTCGGACGACGGGACGGAGCATACGCGCGCAGCGATTGCGGAACTGCTCGATCTGGGCATGGATATGGTGCTCTGCACGGGCGGTATGAGCGTCGACCCGGACGACCGCACGCCCGCCGCGATCAAGGCGACGGGGGCGCGCATTGTGACCTATGGGGCGCCGGTGCTGCCGGGGGCGATGTTCCTGCTCGCCTACTATGAGCAGGGAGGACGGCAGGTACCGATCATGGGGCTGCCGGGCTGCGTCATGTACTCCCCGGCGACGATCTTCGACATCATCCTGCCGCGCGTCATTGCGGGCAGCGAGTGGACGCGGCGGGAGATCCGCCGTCTCGGCATCGGCGGGCTCTGCATGGAGTGCAGGGTCTGCCATTATCCTGTCTGTCCGTTTGGGAAATGAGGGATCATATGCGGGACATAGAACTCGAGCAGGCGATTGATCTGCTGCTCGCTCATGCAGCGCCGGTCCGGGAGACGGAGCGCGTTCCTCTGCTTGATGTCGTGGGACGCACGGCGGCTGAGGAGGTGCGTGCGGGCTTTGACAATCCTCCGTTTGACCGTTCGCCGCTGGACGGCTATACCTTTGCGGCGGCGAGCACGCGTGCTGCCTCGGCGGAGCATCCCGTGCGCCTGCATGTCATCGGCGAGGAGTGTGCGGGTGATTTCTTTGCCGGAACCGTCGGTGCGGGCGAATGTGTCCGCATTATGACGGGTGGTGCAATTCCCGCGGGCTGCGACTGCGTTGTGCGGCAGGAGGATGTGCGCGAGGACGGGGATGCGATCCATGTTTCCTTTCCGTCCGAGCCGTATGAGAATTACTGCTGTGCGGGCGAGGACATCAAGAAGGGGACCCTGCTCATTCAAAAGGGGCAGGTGATCACCGCGGCGCATATCGCCGTCCTCGCGAGCGGGGGCTATGGCGATGTGTCGGTCTATCGCCGCGTGCGCGCGGCGGTGGCGAGTACAGGCGATGAACTCCTGCAGCCGGGCGAGCCGCTGCAGCCGGGCAAAATTTACAACAGCAATCTCTATCTGCTCGCAGGCCGCCTGAAGGAACTCGGCGCTGAGGTCACGGTGCTCGGCTCCGTGCCGGATGATGTTGAGCGGGCAGCGGAAGTGATTGCCTCCTATGCGGACCGTGTCGATCTCTTCCTGACCTCGGGCGGCGTATCTGTCGGGAAGAAGGACATCATGCACGGTGTGGTGCCCGCACTCGGCGCGGAGCGCCTGTTCTGGCGGGTCTGCATGAAGCCGGGCGCGCCTGCGATTGCCTACACGCGCGGTGCGATGCTCGGCATTGCCCTCTCGGGGAATCCGTTCGCCGCCTACGCGACGTTTGAGCTGATGGCGCGGCCGGTGCTCGCGCGTCTTTCAGGGAGGTCGGAGGTGCTTCCTGTTCGGCGGCGGGCCGTGCTCGCCGATGCGTTTCCGAAGGACTGCCCGGGGCGGCGCTTTCTGCGTGCACGGATCGAGGCGGACGGGCGCGTCTCGCTGCCGGATCAGCACGAGTCCGGCACGCTTTTTTCCGCGGCGGGCTGCAACGCGTTTGTGGATGTGCCGGCGGGGACGAAGCCGCTCCCGGCGGGGACAGAGGTCGATATTGTAGTGCTTTGATGCTGCACAGCGGCGGGGCTGTTTCCGCGGCACATGCCTGTGCGGGCATCACGGCGCTGTCGGCATACAGAGTTTGAATGATAGAAGAAGGCGCATCATGCAGGATCAGTTTCAGCGTAAAATTGAATATCTGCGCATCTCCGTGACGGACTGCTGCAATCTGCGGTGCCGTTACTGCATGCCTGCACACGGGGTGAAGAAGCTAGCGCATGCAGATGTGCTCAGCTACGAGGAGATTCTGCGCAATGTGCGCGCACTTGCAGAGATGGGCGTCCGCAAGGTGCGCCTGACGGGCGGCGAGCCGCTTGTCCGGCGCGATATCACGCGGCTTGTGCGCGGGCTGAAGGAGACCCCGGGCATCGAGACGGTCGCCGTCACGACGAACGGTGTTCTGCTCGGCACGATGCTCGATGAGCTGATTGATGCAGGGCTTGACGCGGTGAATCTCAGCCTCGATACGCTTGACGGCGGGAAGTTTTTCTCGATCACGCGGCGCCCGCTCTTCGGTACGGTGATGGAAACGCTGGAGCGCCTGACCCGGGAGACGCGGCTCGATGTGAAGATGAACTGCGTGCCGATTGCGGGCGTCAACGACGATGAAATCACGGCGCTCGCGGCGATTGCGCGGGACTATCCGATCAAGATGCGTTTCATCGAATTGATGCCGATCGGCTGTGCCCGGACGGAGGGTTACCGCGGGGTGCCGATGGATGAGGTGCGGGCGCATCTGAAAGAAGCGTTCGGCGCGCTGCTCCCCGTGGGCGAGGCGACGCATGGGAACGCCGTCCCCATGGGGCCGGCTGCCTATGTGCGGCCCGCAGGCTTTTTAGGAACGCTCGGCTTTATCGACGCGATGGAGCATAAATTCTGCGATACCTGCAACCGCGTGCGCCTGACGGCAGAGGGGTTCCTGAAACTCTGCCTGTACAGCAATGCGGGTCTCGATACGCGTGCGCTCCTGCGCGGCGGCGTGACGGATGCGCAGCTGCGGGAGCGCATCGCGCATGCCGTGTTGAAGAAGCCTGCAGAACATTATTTTGAGATGGACAGCGAGACGCGCGATCAGCGCGCAATGTATCAGGTAGGAGGTTAACATGGGAGAGATCCGTGCACTGTGCATCAGCGAGAAGCGCGGCACGCAGAAACACGCACTGGACCGCGTATTCTTTATGACGGAGCATGGCATTGACGGCGACGCCCATGCGGGAGACTGGCACCGGCAGGTGAGCCTCCTCGGACTCGGCGAGATCGACGATTTCCGTGCGCGCGGTGCGGATGTGGACTTCGGTGCGTTCGGCGAGAATGTCGTAGCCGAGGGATTCCGGTTCAAGGAGCTGCCTCTTGGGACGCGCCTGCGCGTGGGAGATGTATTTCTTGAGATCACGCAGATCGGCAAGGAGTGCCACAGCCACTGTCAGATCTATCATCAGGTCGGCGACTGCATCATGCCGCGCGAGGGCGTCTTTGCGCGCGTGCTGCACGGCGGATGGGTGACGGTCGGCGATACGATGGAGATCACAACGGAGCCGATACCGCTCGATGCCGCCGTGATCACGGCGAGCGACAAGGGAGCACGGGGTGAGCGCGAGGATAAGAGCGGCGCCGCGATTCGTGAAATGCTTGCGGAGGCAGGCTATCACGTCGCGGGCTTTAATATCGTGCCTGACGAGAAGGAAGTGCTGATGCGCGAGATGACGCTCTGGGCGGACCGCGGTGTGGCGCTTATCCTCACCACGGGCGGCACAGGATTCTCCGTGCGCGATGTGACCCCGGAGGCGACGCGTGCCGTGATCGAGCGCGAGACGCCGGGCATTCCTGAGGCGATGCGGGCACTCTCCATGCAGATTACGCCGCGCGCCATGCTCACGCGGGCAGCGGCGGGCATTCGGAAACGCTCGCTGATCGTCAACCTGCCCGGCAGTGAGAAAGCGGTGCGCGAGTGTCTCGGCTTCATCCTGCCCCAGCTGCAGCACGGCATCGAGATCCTGCGCGGCGACGCGGGGGAGTGCGCACGGTGACGCCCGCCGACCTGACGCTCATCGTCGCGGCGGGCGGCATGAGCACGCGCATGGGCGAGGACAAACGATTCCTGCCTCTCGCGGGGGAAAATCTCCTTGCACGCACGCTCCGCAGAGGGCGCGATGCGGGCTTTGCAGCCATTGTGCTCGCGGCGGAGGAGGTGCGCAGCGATCTCACGGCGCTCGCTGAGGAGTTCGGTGCCGTGCTCGTCACGGATGAGACGCCCGCACAGGGGCCTGCAGCGGCGCTCGCAGCGGGGCTTTCGGCGGCGGAGACGGAGTGGTCGCTCGTTCTCTCGGGCGATATGCCCTTCTATGACTTCGCGCTCGTGCGTGAGCTCCTGCCGGAGGCAGCGGGAGGGACGCAGGTTGTGCTCCCGACTCTTCTCGGATACTGGCAGCCGCTCGCGGCGCTCTACCGCCGCGATGCGGGCGCGGTCTTCGCCGCAGCGATTGCGCGCGGCGACCGCAAGCTCGGCATTATCATGCGGGACCTTTCCGTGCGGGAACTACCGCTTACGGCAGACGCGGGGCTCTTCTTTAATGTGAATACGCCCGCCGCCTACCGGCTTGCGCTCGGGCGTCTGGCGAACGAGGAGCGTGCGCGCCCCATCCTCTCGATTGCTGCGTCCGCTTCGGGTACGGGCAAGACGACCTTCATCGAGCGGCTGATTCCTCTCCTCGCCGCGCACGGTGTGCGGACGGCGGTCATCAAGAGCGACAGCCACGGGTTTCAGCTGGATACGGAGGGGAAGGATACGGCGCGCTTCTCCGCTGCGGGGGCAGAGGCCGTTGCTGTGAGTGCACCGGACGGTTACTTTATTCTCCAAAAAACGCGTGAACGGCAGGATTTTCAGGACATTATAGAGAAATTAGACGATGTGGATTTATATATTACCGAAAGCCGGTCGCGCGGCGTTCTGCCGACACTGATACTGGACCGCGGCCTTGCCGCACCGGAGATTGACGAGCGCACGGCAGCGCTCTTTGCAAAGGAGAAATCGGCACAGGACACCGAAGAAATCCTGTGCTGCGATCTCGACGATCCGGAGACAGCGGCGCGGATCACGCTCTTTCTTATGGGGCGGCCGCTCTATGGGACAGACGGCATAATGTTTTTGACGATGTAGGTGCTCGCGTGAGAGCATGCAGTATACGAATGGAAGAATAGAAACGATGGAAATTCAGCGCAGTGACTTTATCGACGTACCCGTGACCCGCTATGTCTCTGAGGAGAATGCGTTTGTCGCGGATCATAAATATACCTCGGAGGAGGTCTTCTTCGACATCGACCTCAACGGGGAGAACTTTACGACGGCGTTCTGCTCACCCGTCGACTTCGAGGATCTCATCGTCGGGATGCTCGCCCAAATGGGGCGCATCCGCAGCTTTGACGATATCGTGGAAATGACGGTGGACGCAGAGCATCTGTGCGCCGCGGTCAAGACGACGACGGATGCGCAGTGGTGGGCGGCGGACGCGGTGAAAAATCCGCGCTACTTCTCGGCACGGCGCATCCTGAAGCTGCGCCCCGAGGAGATCTTTGAGCGGCCGCGCGACGTGCGCTTCAGCGCGAAGGATATCCTCGCGACAGCGGATGAGCTGCTCGCACATCTCTCCAAGACCCACGATACGACGAACGGCGTCCACAGCGGCGTCCTGTTCGATCAGGCAAACAGGAAAATCCTCGTCTTCCGTGAGGACGTCGGCCGCCATAATGTCTTTGACAAGCTCTATGGCTGGGCGCTCAGGAATCACGTGGAGATTTCCGATAAAATCATCATCTTCAGCGGGCGCTGCTCCTCGGAAATGATGCTCAAACTGGGGCGGATGGGGATCTCCACGGTTGCGGCGAAGTCCGTTCCGACCACCCTCTCGCTCAACATCGCGCGCAAACTCGGCATCACGCTCTGCGCGCGCATGGCGCCGGGCTCGTTCTGCATCTACGCAAACCCTGAGCGCATCACCCTCTGACGGTGTACCTCTGTACATTGCTGAAACCGGGGATATCCTCGTTTCATATAGAAGTTTAGGAGAGCCTGTCGGCGGAATCCCGCCGATACGAAAGGAGAATCACGATGAACCTTAGCAGACGTGACTTTTTGAAAGCCACCGGGCTAAGCGGCGTCGGGCTGGCACTCGCCAGTCTCGGACTTGACGTCGCAACGGTCTCGGCGGCGGCAAAAGAGTACAAGCTGACAGGCGGTCGCGAATTTACCTCCGTCTGCCACTTCTGCGGCTGCGGCTGCGGAACGATCGGCTACGTCAAGGACGGCAAGCTGATCAACCTCGAAGGTGCGGCAGACAATCCCGTCAATCGCGGCGGTCTCTGCCCGAAGGGCATCGGCTATGGTCACATCCCGAACGCGGAACTGCGGCCGAAGTGCCCACTCTACCGCGCACCCGGCAGTGACCATTGGGAGGAGATCAGCTGGGAGGAGGCCATCGACCGTTCCGCGCGCGCCCTCAAGAAGACGCGTGACGAGAATTGGGTCGGTCAGGACGAGGCGAACGGCTACAAGTTCATGAGCAACCGTACGGATGCCATCGGCTTTGTCGGCGGATCGCAGGTCAACAACGAGGAGTGCTACCAGCTTATCAAGATGGCACGCGGACTCGGTGTCGTATTCATTGACAACCAGACGCGCGTCTGTCATGCGACGACGCCGCCGGCGCTGAACGCCGCCTTTGGGCGCGGCGCGATGACAGGCTCGTGGTACAACCTCAAGAAGGCGAAGCTGATCTGGATCGAGGGGTCGAACCTCGCAGAATGCCATCCGCTCGCGATGAAACGCGTCATGGAGGCAAAGGACAACGGAGCCACCATCGTTCACGTGGACGTACGCTATACACGCACCTCGCGCGTCGCCGACCACTTCTTCCAGCTGCGGCCCGGCACCGATATCGTTTTCCTTGGAGCACTTATCAATTATATTATTCAGAACAAGAAATACGATGCCGACTATCTGCGCCGCAATACGAATGCCTACTGTCTGCTGCGTGACGACTACAAATTCGATGCGGGCATCTTCTCCGGCTACAACGAGAAGACGCGCACGTATGACAAGACGACGTGGGGCTACAAGGTCGACGCAAACGGCAAGCCGGTAAAGGCGCTGTCGATGGCGGAGCCGGGCACGGTCATGGACCGCCTCGCGAAGCATTTCTCGCGCTATACGTTCGAGAAGGCCTCGGCGATCACGGGCATGCCCGTTGCGGACATCAAGAAGGCGGCGGAGCTCTTCTCGAGCATTACGCCGACGGTGATGATGTACGCACTCGGCATGACGCAGCACACGATCGGCGTGGAGAACATCCGCTGCTTTACGATCATCCAGCTGCTCATGGGCAACATCGGTGTCTCGGGCGGCGGCATTGACGCCCTGCGCGGGCAGCCGAACGTCCAGTCCTCGACGGACTACGGCATCATGTTCCAGTACTATCCCGCCTACCTCTCGTATCCGACGCATACGGACGATACGCTCGCGAAGTGGACGCACCACAACGGCACGTTCCGTGCGAAGTTCCTCAAGAACCTCCTCAAGGCGTGGTTCGGTGATGCGGCAAATGCAGGAAATGACTATCTGTTCAACGCCCTGCCGATCCGCAACGGTACGCACAACGATTCGCTCTACGTCATGTTTGAGAAGGCGATCGAGGGGAAGATGAAGTGCATCTACGTCTGTGGGCAGAACCCCCAGGTGACGAATGCGAACCTCACGGTTGTCAACAAAGGGCTCAAGAATCTGAATACCCTCATCGTGCAGGATGTCTTTGTCAACGAGACAGCGGCGTTCTGGGAGCGTCCGGGCGACAACCCCGCCGACATCCAGACCGAGGTCATCTTCATGCCGGCGGCCTCCTACCTTGAGCGCTGCGGCACGATGACGAACTCCATGCGCATGATCCAGTGGCGCATGAAGGGCCCCGATCCCACGTACGACTCGCGTCCGGACTACTGGATCTGCGACAAGCTCTGGAAGCGCATCGTGGAGCTCTACAAGGACTCGACCGACCCGAAGGACAACACGATCAAGCTCCTCACATGGAACTACGGCGATCCCGAGGCGAACGGCGAGGCGTATGTCGAGAACATCATGAAGGAGTGCAACGGCTACGACCTGAAGGACGGACATCTCCTGCGCGGCATCCGCGAGATCCGCGACGACGGCACGACGATGGCGGGCATGTGGATCTTCACGGGCATCTACGGTGACGGTGTCCACATGGCAAAGCGCCGCGGACAGGAAGACAACGGCAACATGGGCATCTTCCCGAACTACGCATGGACGTGGCCCGACAACATTCACATGCTCTACAACCGTGCGTCCTGCGACGAGAACGGCAAGCCGACCCGCCCCGATCAGGCACTTGTCTGGTGGGATGAGGCCAAGGGCATCTGGGATGGCTACGACGTCCCGGACGTCGGCGATCGCACACAGGGACCCAACACCCCGGGCGGACAGAAACCGTTCCGTATGAACGGTGAGGGCATTGGCCGCCTCTTCGCCGCCGAGTACAGTGACGTGGAGAGCGGCGAGACGCGCGATCACTCCTACGTCCCCGTGGACGGCCCGCTGCCGGAGTTCTATGAGCCTGTCGAGAGCCCGACAAAGAACATGATGAACGAGGGACAGAAGGCGCAGTTCAACCCCTGCGTTATCTATCCGCGTGTCCCCGAACTGCAGAAGATCGGCACGCCGGATGAGTACCCCTACGTCCTCTGCACATCGAGCCTGACGGAGCACTGGTGCTCGGGCACGATCACGCGCAACATCCCGTACCTCAACGAGCTGGTCAAGGAGCCGTTCGTCGAGATCTCGGAGCAGCTTGCCGCGAAGATCGGCGTGCGCGGCGGCGACCGTGTCCGTGTCAGCACGACGCGTGCCGCAATTGAGGTCAAGGCGATGGTCACGAAGCGTGCTCAGCCGCTCATGATCAACGGCGTGGAGACGCACATGATCTGGATGCCCTACAACTGGGGCTTCAAGGGGCTCTCGACGGGCCCTTCCGGCAACTATCTGACCATCGACGCACTCGATCCGAACGTGCAGGAGCAGGAGTTCAAGGCCTGCCTCGCGAACGTCGAACGCGTATGAGTTCCCTGCGGCTGCGCCGCGTATGGAGGCTGACCGCAGAACGAACATTCACAACAAGTAACGTCTGAAAAGACGAGGAGAACCCCTTTTTATGAAATCGAAGAACACCGATCCGATGAAGCGCTTCCTGAAGAAGCATCCGTTCCTCGCCGAGACCGAGCGTGTCCATCGCCTCGTCGACGCAGCGGTCGGCACGCCGGAGCCCATACAGCTCCCCGCGCGTGCCGTCACGAAGACGATCGCGGAGAAGCTGCCGATCCTGCAGCAGGAGACCTACCGCCGCCGCATGGTGCGCGCGGTCTACATGATGCAGGAGGAGGTCTTTGCGCGGATTGCAGAGGCGGACGTTCCGCCCCTCATGCAGGAGTCGGCGCGCGGCTATCTCGCCGTACTGAAGCCCCTGCGCAAGGCGGCAAAGGAAGAATTCATCATCGCCGTGCTCACACAGGACAAAGAGGCATTTGCAGCACTCTGCCAGCGCTATGACCTGAACGAGGGCTTTATCCGCAGCACGATCTGGCGCATCATTGCCGCGCTCGTTCCTGCGGAGATGAAGGATCCCGACATGTGGAATCCCGACCGCGACCGTCCGCGTTTCAGTGAGAACTACTGTCCCGTCTGCGGACGGCAGCCCGTCATCGCCGATCTCAGGAAGTACCGTCAGGGGCGCGCACGCGACCTCGTCTGCGGCGGCTGCGGCACGCGCTGGCACTACACGCGCGTTGGCTGTGTCTACTGCGGCAACACGGATCTCCAGAAGATGCACACGCTCGAGCCGGAAGGCAGCGATATCATGCGCCTTGACGTCTGTGATGCCTGCCATCACTACATCAAGACCTATCGAGGTCCTGTCGACGACGATACGAGCGACTTCATCTATCGGCAGGATTGGGCAACGGTGCACCTCGACCTCCTCGCGGAGGAACAGGGACTTCAGAAAAAGGGCAATCCGATTCTGGAATAGAACCATCAGATAAAAGAGAGGAGAAAGCGTCATGACACAGGAAATCGCAATGCTGCATGATATGACGCGCTGCACAGCGTGTCGCGGCTGCATGGTTGCCTGCAAACAGTGGCATGATCTGCCGCCCGATATGAGTACGCCCTTCGAGGGGCAGTACCAGTCGCACAAAGATCTGACCTCAACCGTCTACACGCTCATTGAGATGAAAGAGCGCGTTGACGACAAGGGGAAGTTCCACTGGGACTTTTTCAAGAAGAACTGCTTCCACTGCGGCGACCCCGCCTGCGCGAAGGGCTGCCCGGAGAACGCCATTGACCGCAACGAGAACGGCACCGTCGTCATCAATCAGGACAAATGCGTCGGCTGCCACTACTGCGAGCACAACTGCCCATGGCACATTCCAAAGATTGACGATGTGAAGCATAAGTCGTACAAATGCGATCTCTGCTATGACCGTATTGCGCATGGCTATGAGACGACGGGCGAGGTGCTGAAGCCTGCCTGCGCCAAGACCTGTACCGCGCATGCGCTTGAGTTCGGCACGCTGGAGGAGATGAAGCAGCTCGCGGCGGAACGCGTGGATCTTGCACGCGCATCGCATCCCGATGCGAACATCTACAGCCCATCGGGCGTCGGCGGCACGCACATGATCTATGTCCTGCCGGAGAAGCCCGAGGTGTTCGGCCTCCCGGCGAACCCCGTTACACCGCTCTCAATCGACCTCTGGAAGGCGGGCCGCGCCTTCACGAAACTCGCCATCGGCGGCGCTGCTGCCGGTATTGTTGGCGCTATGGTGCTCAGCAAGATGATGAAATCGGGTAAGAGCACGGCGAAGGAACAGGAGAAGGGGTGAGCACGATGTTGATCAACAAGAAATATGTGCCGCGCCATGAAAAGGCGTTTGCCATGTGCCACTGGCTCAACGCATTTGCGTTCTTCATGCTGTTCCTCACGGCACTCCCGCTTTACACGGACACGTTCCGCTTCCTTTACAACATCTTCGGCGATAAGACGCTTATGTATGCGCACCGTGTGTTCGGCGTCATGTTCATCCTGACCCCGATCATCGGGTTCATCATCGCGCGCAAGGGCTACATCATCATGTTGAAGGAGATCTTCAGCTTCGGCAAGAAGGACATGGAATTCATGCAGAAATTCCCCCTCGAGCTGATGGGCAAGGATCCTGAAATGCCGCCGCAGGGCTTCTACAACGGCGGTGAGAAGATGAACATCGCGCTGCAGCTGGTGCTGTCGGTTGTCATCGTTGTCTCCGGTCTCATCCTCTGGATGGGCGACAGCATTCTGCCGGCGACAATCACGTCGGCCGCCATCCCTGTGCACAGCATCGGCGCTGCCATCTGCTTCGCTGCCGCACTCGGCCACATCTATCTCGCTGCGGGCGTCAATCCCGACTCTCTGCACGGCATGAAGGACGGTACAATCAAAGCATCCTACGCCGCACATCACCATGGTGCATGGGTCGAGGAACTCATTGCGCAGGGCGTTGTGACGCGTGAGGAGATCGAAGAGGCGAAAAGGGAAGACCATCACTGATTCGCTGATCTGAATAAAGGCTGGTACAATGCCGTGCATTGCACCAGCTTTTTTTTCACACCCTTTTATGGTATGATGGCACGGTAAGGAAAGATACAACGGAGGCAGTTCAAACGCAGATGAAAAATGTTCGATCGATTGTTCAGGGGCGCATAGGAATCGTCGGCATTCTGATGTTCCTCCTGCTCATTGTACTGACGTTCCGCTATGCCTATCTGCAGGTCGTTCAGGGGGATGCGCTCGCGCAGCGCGTGCGCGATCAGAGCGGCTATGAGTTTCGCATTCAGTCGCTGCGCGGTGCAATCCTCGACCGCAACGGCAAGGAGCTCGCCGTCAGCAGCATGACGAAATCGCTCTTTGTCGATCCAAATCACGTCTTCGACGCGCATACGCCGGAGGAGATCGCCGCCGATATCGCCCCGCTCATCGGGCTGAGAGAACAGGATATCCTTGATGATATCGCGCTCGGCGGCGGCTTCGTCTGGGTCAAGCGCCGCCTTGAGCATTCGGAGTATGAGGCGGTGCGCGCCGTTATTCGCGAGAAGGGATACAGCGACTGCCTCGGGTTTCAGAATGAGGCAAAGCGCTACTATCCGAACGATGCGCTTGCGGCGAATGTACTCGGCTTTGTCGGCACGGACGACGAGGGCCTTGATGGGGTAGAGCAGGCCCTCGATCCGCTGCTCAAAGGCGAGGTGCGCGAGGAACGGCTGACGGTTGACGGGCAGCGGCGGCCGATCCTGGACTCGATCTTCTTCGGGCGGCGCGTCTATCGCGGCGACTACTGCAAGACCGCGATACTGACCATCGACAGTACGATCCAGTTTATGGTGGAGCAGGAGCTTGACCGTGCGATGGCGGAGAACGCACCGGCCTCGATCACGGCGATCGTCATGGACCCCAAGACGGGCGAGATCCTCGCCATGGCATCGCGCCCTTCCTACAACCCCAACCGGTTTTGGGACTACCCGCAGGAGAATTGGAAAAATCGCGCGGTTTCCTTTATCTACGAGCCCGGCTCGACGTTCAAGGCGATCGTGGCCGGCGCGGCCCTGCAGGAGGGCCTTGTCACGCCGAATCAGGTATTTGTTGATCCCGGCTACGTCATGGTGTCCGGGCGCCGCATTCAGAACTGGAACAACGAGAGCTATGGTGCCGTCACCTTCACAGATATCGTGAAGAACTCGCTCAATACGGGCTTTGCGCAGGTCGGGCTCTCGCTCGGCGCGGAAAAGCTCATGCACTATACGCGCCTTTTCGGCTTCGGTGAGCTGACGGGCATCGATCTGCCGGGCGAGGAGGAAGGCATCCTCTTCAACGCCGAAGATATGCGCGACTCCGATATCGCGACGACCGCCATCGGGCAGAGTATTGCCGTGACGCCGCTGCAGCTCGTGACGGCGATGTCCTCCATTGCCAACGGAGGGACGCTCATGCGTCCGTATATCGTGCGCACAATCAAAAATCCCGATGGATCGGTCTACGAAGAGCGCGGCCCGCAGGAGATCCGGACAACGCTCCAGCGCACGGTGGACCGCACGCTGATCGGCCTCTTGGAACAGGTGGTTGCGGCCGGCGGCGGTTCAAAGGCTGCGGTCAAGGGTTACCGCATTGCGGGCAAGACCGGCACGGCGCAGAAGATCCGCCGCGAGACCTCGGGCTATCTTGAGGGACGTTACATCGCCTCGTTCTGTGGGTTTGCCCCTGTGGAGGACCCGATTTTCACCGTGCTTGTCATGATCGACGACCCGCACGGCGGAAATTTCTACGGCGGGCAGATCGCCGCGCCGGTTGCCTCGCGCATCTTCTCCCAGCTCCTGCGCTACGCGCATGTCGAGCCCTCGAGCAATCCGTTTGCGGCGGAGGAGCAGGAGAGCCCCCCCGCGCATGCAGGCAGCGGGGAAAAGCACGCGGAAACCGGAACCGTACCGCCTGAGGGCAAGGTACTCGTGCCCGACTTCACGGGACTCTCCATGCGCGAGGCTGCACGTCTTGCCGAGCAGCGCGGTCTGTTTTTCGAGAGCGAGGGCACAGGCGCCGCTGTGCGGCAGAGCATTGATGCGAACGATATTGTCGAGCGGGGGACGCGCGTCAAAGTTTATTTTCAACCGACGTAGCAATTGATCCGCTGCATGTGTCGAGCCTTTTCCTCCGCATAACATGCGGAGGTTTTTTATTGCTGCAGATTTATGAGTAAATTATTTGAAAACACTTGAAAAAATAAAAGAAAACGATATAATAGGTTTGTATTTCATAAGAAAGAAAAGCAGGGAGGCATCCTTTATGGTCGGTATTATCGTCTGCGGGCACGGAAATCTTCCGCAGGAATTCGTGCGGGCCGCAGAGATGGTCTGCGGTGTGCAGAGAAACGTGTATGCGATCTCCTTTCAGATATGGGAAGACACTGCTGTCATTCGTCAGCGCTATGAGGAGGCGATCGCGGAGCTGGACTGCGCAGACGGCGTGCTCTTCCTCTGCGATCTTTTTGGCGGCAGCCCCTTCAACGAGGCGAGCCGACTGGTTGCCGCGCATGACGACTACGGCCTCGTCACCGGCATCAATCTGCCGCTCCTCATCGATCTGCTGACTTCCCGGCGCAAGCTTGACGGATCGATTCCGATGCGCGATCTCCTGATCGAGATCAAACATATGGCGCGTGACGGCATTGCGAGCCTGCATATGGAGGATCTCGACGATGAAGGGCTGACGAGCGGGTTTGCCTCCTAAGAAGATAATGACTGTCCATCCGAAGCGATGGACATTTTTTTTGCGCAGGGATAAAATTTTTTTTTGTACAAGCTGTTGACAGAAAAATAATTTTCGTCTTATAATTTAAAAAGAACTTCATATCGGGTGGCTCTATCTTTTTAGGAGGGTGTTCTATGATCATCAAGCTGGTACGCATTGACGACCGTCTGATTCATGGGCAGGTCGCGACCGTCTGGGCGCATGAGGCGGGGGCGGGGCGCATCATCATCTGCAGCGATGAGGTTGCGGCGGATGAGGTTCGGACGAAGCTGCTCAAGCAAGTCGCGCCTCCGGGCATCAAGGTGAACGTCGTCTCCATTGACAAGGCAATCCGCGTCTACAACAATCCAAAATATGAGCAGGAGACGGTGTTCTTCCTGTTCATCTGTCCGCAGGACATCGTCCGCATGGTGGAGGGCGGCGTTCCGATCACGAGTGTCAACATCGGCGGCATGGCGTTCCGCGAGGGGAAACAGCAGATCACGAAGGCGGTTTCTGTCGATGATTCGGACCGCGCAGCGTTCCGCGCGCTTCACGAACGCGGCATCGAGCTCGAGATTCGTCCCGTTGCAACGGACAGCAAAGTGGACATTATGCCGAAGCTGTAAAATGTTATCGATGTGCAGAGGAGGTAAAATATTATGGAAATCACGGGAGTTCAAATTTTCCTGCTGGTTATCGTCGCTGCTGTTGTCGGCATGGGCAGTGTACTGGATTCGTTCCAGACGCATCGGCCGCTCATCGCCTGCACGCTCGTCGGCATCATTCTCGGCGATGTGACGACCGGCGTCATCCTCGGCGGCACGCTGGAATTCATCGCCCTCGGCTGGATGAACATCGGCGCGGCACAGTCGCCGGACTCGGCGCTCGCGAGCATCATCTCGACGATTCTCGTCATCGTCGGCAGCCAGTCCATCGGTACGGGCATCGCGATCGCACTTCCCGTGGCTGCCGCGGGACAGGTGCTCACCGTCATTGCGCGTACGGTTACCGTGTTCTTTCAGCATGCCGCGGACCGCTATGCGGAGGATGCGAATTTCCGCATGATCGACATCTGCCATGTCTCCGCGCTCGCTGTTCAGGCACTGCGCGTTGCGGTTCCTGCGTTCCTCGTGGCGGTATTCGCCAGCCCCGAAGGGATCCAGGCGATGCTCGACGCGATTCCCAAGACTATTACGGTCGGCCTTCAGGTCGCGAGCGGCTTCGTCGTCGCCGTCGGTTATGCGATGGTCATCAACATGATGGGCGGAAAGTATCTCCGCCCGTTTCTCTATCTCGGCTTTGTCGTCGCAGCGTTCACGTCCTTTAACCTCGTGGCGTTCGGCGTCATCGGCACGGTGCTCGCCATCATCTACGTGCAGCTGAACCCGCGCTTTGCGGCGCCCCAGACCGTCGCTGCTGCGCCGGCATCCGTTGCGGACGATGAACTGGAAGATTGAGGAGGGCGGAATCATGGAAAAGAAGCTGACAAAATCGGATTTGTTCTGGATCTTCATGCGTTCGAATCTCCAGCAGGCATCGTTTAATTTCGAACGCATCCATGCACTGGGCTTCTGCTTCGATATGGTGCCGGCCATCAAGCGGCTCTATCACGACAAGGCGGAGCAGGCAGCGGCGCTCAAGCGCCATCTGAACTTTTTCAATGTGACGCCCGCGTGCGCAGGGCCTGTCCTCGGCGTTACGGCGGCGATGGAGGAGGCACGCGCGAACGGCGCAGACGTATCGGACGGCACGATCAACAGCATTAAGATTGGTCTGATGGGACCGCTCTGCGGTGTCGGCGACCCCGTGTTCTGGGGAACGCTCCGCCCAATCACGGCGGCGCTCGGCGCGAGTCTCGCCATCGGCGGCAGCCTGCTCGGCCCGGTGATTTTCTTCCTGTTGTTCAACATCGTACGCCTTGCCTCACTCTATTTCGGCGTTGTCTATGGCTACAACAAGGGCATCGATCTTGTTGTGCGCGATCTCGGCGGCAATCTGCTGCAGAAGATCACGGAGGGCGCGACCATCCTCGGCATGTTCGTCATGGGCGCGCTCATCGCCAAGTGGACGCACATCGACATCCCGGTCGTAGTCTCGGAGATCATGAGCCCGGACGGGACGGTGGTCGTGACGACGGTGCAGAACATTCTCGATCAGCTGATGCCCGGCATGCTCGGCCTCGGGCTGACGCTGCTCCTGTGCAAGCTGCTCCGGCAGAACATCAACCCCATCACGCTGATCTTTGGGCTCTTTGCCGTCGGAATCATCGGCGCTTGGCTCGGTATTCTCGCCTGAGCAGGATTTTCGAGGGGAAAGGGAGGACTTCTATGAAAACGAGAGCGGTTCGCCTGTATGGAAAGAATGACTTGCGTCTGGAGGAGTTCGACCTGCCGCCGATTCAGCCGGATGAGATCCTGGCCGAGATCGTTACGGACAGCCTCTGCATGTCTACGCTCAAGGCGGTGTTCAATGGCGCGGAGCACCGCAAGGTCCCGTCCGACATCGCAGAGCACCCCATCATCGTGGGGCATGAGTTCTGCGGGCGTATCCGCACGGTGGGCGCGGAGTGGAAGGGACAGTACCATGTTGGTGATAAATTCGTCATCCAGCCGAATATCGGCGATGTGCGCGCCTATGCTCCCGGCTATTCCTTCCCCCATATCGGCGGCGACGCGACGTTCGGGATCTTTCATCGGCAGGTGATGGACAACGGGAGCCTGCTCGCCTACAACGGAGACTCCTATTTCGAAGGCTCCCTCGTCGAGCCGCTTTCGTGCATTGTCGGCGCCTTTCGCGCGCAGTACCACCTGCGGGACCAGTACAGCCATGAGCATATTATGGGAATTCGGCAGGGCGGCGCGATGGCGCTCCTCGGCGCGACGGGACCGATGGGCTTCCTCGCCGTTGATCTCGCGATCCACGGACCGGAGCGTCCGCGTCACCTCGTTGTGACTGGACGTACGCAGGCGAAGCTCGATCATGTGAGGCGTCTTTATCCAGTGGAGGAGGCCGCGGCACACGGCGTTGTCCTGCACTATGTCAACACGAGCGACACGCCGAACTACGCGGCAGAGCTGCGCGCACTCCTGCCCGCAGATGGGAAGGGCTTTGACGATGTGTTCGTTATGGCAGCGGATGAAAATATGGTAACGCAGGCAAGCGCAATGCTGGCGCTTGACGGCTGCCTGAACTTCTTCGCGGGACCGGTGGACAGCGTGTTCAGTGCGCCGATCAACTTCTTTGATGTGCACTACAACGTGACGCACATCGTCGGGACGAGCGGCGGGAACACGGAGGATATGAAGGAAGCGGTTGCTCTTATCGAGAATAAGACCGTTCGGGTTGAGAAAATTGTCTCGCATATCCTCGGACTGAATGCCGTGCCGGAGACGACGATGAATCTCAAGAATATTCCGGGCGGCAAGAAGCTGGTCTATACGCATCTGGATTTTCCGCTTTCCCCGCTGACGGATCTCTCGCAGCTGCCGCATGCGGCGCGCCTTGGCGAGATTGTTGCGGACAACGGAGGATTTTGGTGCGCCGCGGCGGAGCGTGTCCTGCTTGGGGAACCGTAGGCCTATTTATGTGTAGCCGAGAGGGAAAGGAATAGACCCTTGTCTGAGCCAGTAAGCATTTTGGAGAAAATTTTTTCGATCTATCCCGTACTCTTTGACGCGGAGAAGCGCGTTGCGGACTATGTGCTGCAGAACGAGGCGAAGGTCGTCGACATGACGGTCTCAGATCTCGCTGCGGCGTGCGGAACGAGCGATGCAACGGTGGTCCGCTTCTGCAAGAAATGCGGCTGCAACGGCTTTCACCACCTGAAGATCAATATGGCAAAGGAGATGGCGACAAAACCCTCGGACGGGGCGCCTATTGTCGGCTCCAATGAACTTGACTGCGCGCGGATGGATGTGTCTTTGCGCAATATCTTCGCCAGCAAACAGGAGGAACTGCGTCAGACGCTCGCGGAGATCGATCCCGCCGTATTTCGCTCCGTGGTCGAGCGGATCCGGGCGGCGCGGTTCATTTTCTGCGCGGCGATGGGCAACACCATTCCCGTGGCCATGGATGCCGCCTACAAGTTCAACGAGCTCGGTCTTACGGCAATCTCCGCGCCTGTGTGGGAGAACATGCTCGCGATGATGCACACGGTGACGCCCGATGATGTGCTTCTCGCGATCTCTGCGTCGGGAGAGACCAAGGACCTCATGCGTATTGTCTCGGCGGCGCGCGGCAGGGGAGCGTACATTGTCCTCGTGACGAATCAGGTGCACTCCTCCATTGCGCGCGTCAGCGATCGTGTGCTCCATGCCGTGTCGCAGGAGCGGATGTTTTTCCGCACCTTCAGTTTTTCCTCGACGCGTCTCAGCATGACGGCAGTGATTGAGGCGGTCTACTACATGCTGCTCAGCGTGAAGCGCGACTCCTCCGCCCTCGTCGACACGCATGAACAGAGACTTTCCGAGCAGAAGCTGTAACGCTTCTGCTTTTTCTTCTTTCATGTCTTGACAGAATGGGAAAAACGGAGTAATATACAAACATACTTCTTAGATATGTTTACTATATCGTTGTCTGGGGAATAAAGGAGAAGTGCATCATGGCGAATGTTTATCAGAGTATTACGGAACTCATTGGAGGGACCCCGCTGCTCGCGGCAAAATCCTTTGCAAAGGCGCACGGCCTCAGGGCAGATTTGCTCGTGAAGCTCGAGTATTTTAATCCGGCGGGATCGGTCAAGGATCGTATTGCGATCGCGATGATCGAGCAGGCGGAGAAGGACGGCAAGATTGCGCCGGGGGCGACGCTGATCGAGCCGACGAGCGGCAACACGGGCATCGGCATTGCCTCCGTCGCTGCGGCACGCGGCTACCGCGCGATTCTCACGATGCCGGAGACGATGAGCGTGGAGCGCCGCAACCTCCTCAAGGCCTATGGGGCGGAGATCGTTCTGACGGACGGCTCGCAGGGGATGAAGGGCGCGATCGCACGCGCCGAGGAGCTGCATAAGGAGATCCCGAACTCGTTCATCCCTTCGCAGTTCGAGAACCCTGCAAATCCGGCGGTGCATGAGCGTACGACGGGACCGGAGATCTGGGCGGATACGGACGGCAGCGTGGATGCGTTCGTGTCCGGCGTCGGTACCGGCGGTACGGTTTCGGGCGTCGGTCACTATCTCAAGGGCAAGAAGCCCTCTGTTCACGTGGTTGCTGTGGAGCCGGCGGACTCCCCTGTGCTTTCGGGCGGCAAGCCGGGCCCGCACAAGATTCAGGGCATCGGCGCGGGGTTCGTCCCGGCGACGCTCGATACGAAGGTCTACGACGAGATCATCCAGGTGAAGAACGAGGATGCCTTTGCCTACGGCAAAGAGTTTGCGCGCCGCGAAGGCGTGCTTGTCGGCATTTCCTCCGGCGCGGTGCTTGCAGCGGCGACAGAGCTCGCCAAGCGTCCGGACTTTGCCGGCAAGACGATCGTCGTCCTCCTCCCGGACAGCGGCGACCGCTATCTCTCGACGGATCTCTTCCAGGATAAATAAAAAATTGAAATGGTGCGGCTCCTGCGCCGCATCGTTTTGGGCAAAAGGAAAGCGTCTCATCCCTATCGGATGAGACGCTTTTGTGTAGGAAGATAGTCAGCGAAATGCATTCGCGAGGTTTCTGAGTCCCGTTTCGAGCGTCGCCCAGGGGCAGGCGATATTGATGCGCTGGAAGCCGCTGCCCCCTGCGCCGAAGATCGGACCGTCGTCGAGCCAGAGATGCGCCTCGCGGATGATCTTCCCGTTGAGGTCTTCATCCGAAAGTCCGCAGGCGCGAAAGTCCAGCCAGAGGAGATACGTACCCTCGGGCTCGATGATCTTTACCTTCGGCAGGTGTTCGGCGAGGAATTTCTTCGTGCGCGCATAGTTTTCCTCCACGTAGGCGAGGAGTTCCGAGAGCCAGGCGGCACCGTGCTCGTATGCCGCCTTTGCGCCTGCAAGGCCGAGCGTATTCGGCTCATCGTATCCGGTTGCGCTGAGCTCCTTTTTGAAACGGCTGCGCAAATCTTCATTTCGAATGAAGATATTCGAGATCTGAAGCCCCGCGAGGTTAAAGGTCTTGCTCGGCGAGGTGCAGGTGACGGTGACGGCTGCAGCCTCCGGGGAAAGCGAGGCGAACGGGATGTGCCGGAAGCCCGGGCGTATGAACTCCTCGTGAATCTCATCTGCGATGACAATAACGTTGTGACGCAGGCAGACGGCGGCAAGCTGCTCAAGCTCCGACCGACGCCAGACGCGCCCGACGGGATTGTGCGGGCTGCACAGGATAAAGAGCTTGACCTTGTGCGTGAGGATCTTCTGCTCAAAGTCCCTGAGATCGATTGTATAGCAGCCGTCCGTGAGCTGCAGGGGATTGTCGGCGAGAACACGTTTGTTTTGCCGAATCATATTGGCAAAGGGATAGTAGACCGGCTGCTGGATCAGCACACCGTCGCCCGGCTCTGTAAAGGCGCGAATCGCCGTTGCAACGGCAAAGACGACGCCGGGTGTGATGACGAGATCGCGCCGCTCCACCTCCCAGTCATGGCGTGTGCGGAACCAGTTCTGCAGGACGGCGAAGTAATCGTCCTTCGGCTGCGTGTAGCCGAAGATGCCGTGCTCAGCACGCTGCTTCAGCGCCTCAATGACGGGGGCCGGCGTGCGAAAGTCCATATCGGCGACCCAGAAGGGCAGAACATCCTTCGGATAGCCGCGCTCGGCGGCAAAGTCATATTTGATGCTCGAGGTATTGCGGCGGTCGATGATTTCGTCAAAATTAGCAGGCATGATCGTTATCCTTTCTGCGCGGCAGCGTGCAGTGCCTGCGCGAGATCGTCCTTCAGATCGTCCGCGTCCTCAAGACCGACGGACAGGCGCAGGAGGCGATCGTCGAGCCCCGTGCGCTCGATCAGCTCATGCGGCATCTCTGCATGGGTCTGGACGATGGGATAGGTGAGGAGACTCTCGACGCCACCGAGGCTCTCAGCGAACGCGATGAGCTTCAGATGTGCGAGGACGTTCTGCGCAATCGCAGCTGTCTGCACCTTAAAGGAGATCATGCCGCCGAATCCTTTGCTCTGGCTCTGCTGAAGGGCGAAGCCCGGATGATCGGAGAGACCCGGATAGTAGACGTCCGTAACCTCGGGCAGGGAGGGCAGCCACTTTGCGATCGTAAGAGCGCTCTCTGACTGGCGCTCGATGCGGACACCCAGCGTCTTGAGACTGCGCAGCATCAGCCAGGAGTCCATCGGGGAGAGATTTGGCCCCTCGGATTTGACCAGCAGCTCGAGTTCCTTTGCGAGATCGGATTCTGCATCCTTTACCGCAAGAAAGCCGCAGATCACGTCATTGTGGCCGCAGAGATACTTCGTGCCGCTCTCGACGACGATATCTGCGCCGAGATCGAGCGGCTTTTGGAAATGCGGAGAGAGAAATGTGTTGTCTGCGACAAGCAGAGCCTCGTACTCGTGGGCGATATCCGCAAGCGCACGGATGTCCGTGATGAACATCATCGGGTTGGAGGGCGTCTCGATGAGGACGACCTTCGTCTCACGGCACATCTTCGCACGGACGAGCGCCGTGTCGCGCATATCGACATAGTCGAAGGTGATGCCGTAACGGCTGTATATATCATTTGCGAGGCGTACGGTACCGCCGTAGAGATCCTCGGGCAGGAGTGCGTGGTCGCCCGGACTGCAGAGGGCAAAGACAAGATTGATCGCGGCCATTCCCGAGGAGAGCGCCCATGCGCGCCCCCCGCCCTCGAGGAGCGCAACTGCCTGCTCGAGAGCACTGCGCGTCGGATTCGCGACGCGGCCGTAGTCATAGCCGGTGCTCTGACGGAATGCGGGATGGCGGAACGTCGCCGACAGATAGACGGGGCTGCTGAGTGCCCCCGTCGCATCGTAGCGGTGACAGCCGTGTACCTCTGCAGAGAAATCTTTCATAATATATCCTCCCCTGATGCATTGCTTCTATCATATGGTTGATGACATTATAATAGCCATGCGGACACTCTGTCAATCAAAAAATATATAAAACCTGCTTGACAACTATGTTAATCTGTTGTATGATGACGAAACAATAAAGTAAAAACCTATATACAAACAATGTTTTACGAAAGGGAGTAACATTATGGCGCTATCGAAGAAAGAGCTGGTTCTGAATGCAATGGACCGCAAAGAGGTGGAACGTGTGCCGTCGGGCTTTTGGTTCCACTTCCTCAAAGATGAGACGCATGCGGACGCGTTCACGCATCCGGAGCTCGAAAAGCAGCTGCTCGAGGGCGAGATTCGCTACATTGACGAGGTCCAGCCGGATTTTGTAAAGATCATGACGGACGGCTTTTTCGCCTATCGAAATCCCGCGATCCAAAAGGCGACGACGGCGGCCGAACTTGCAAAGATACAGCCGCTTTCGGACGACGATCCGTATTTTGTCCGCCAGGTTGCCTATGCCAAGGAGCTCACGCGGCGTTACGGCAGTGATATTGCCATGTTCTACAACCTCTTTTGCGCGGGGACGATTTTGAAGTTCGTCCGCCCGGGCACAATCTCTGAGAATGAGAAATTCCTTGCCCAACTGATCCAGGAGGACAAGGCTGCGGTGCGCGCCGCATTCGATGTCATCTCCGCCGATATTGCAAAACTCGCAGAGCGCATTATCAAAGAAGGCGGCGCGACGGGCGTCTACTTCAGCCTTCAGAACCTTGCGGGGAGTGCGGATCGTGCGCTTTACGATGAAGTGTTTGCGCCGGGCGAGAAGGAGATCCTGCGTGCGGCGAATCATGCGAGTGCGTACAACATTCTGCACATCTGCGGCTATCTCGGGCATCGCAATGAGCTCGACTGGTACAAGGACTACGAGGCGAAGACGATCAACTGGGCGGCGGTTGTCGAGGGCGTTCCGCTCGAAGAGGGAAAGAAGATTTTCCCGCAGCATGCGCTGCTCGGCGGATTCGGCAATCTGCCGAACGATGTCCTCTGCAGCGGCACGCGCGCAGAGGTCGAGGCGGAGACGCGCCGCATCCTCGCGGCGGCGGGGCGTACTGGCGTTATCCTCGGTGCGGACTGCACCGTACCTTCGGATACGGACTGGCAGCGGTTTGAGTGGGTGCGCAGCGCGGCGCGCGGGGCCTAAGAGGGAGGAAGTACGATGAATTTCAAGAAAATCGGCAAGGCGGCACTTACGGGACTGATCGCAGCGGCACTTGCTGCAGGACTCGCCGGCTGCGGCAAGGACAGCGGTGCAGACGGCGGCGCGAAGTCTGCGGACGGCAAGAAGGTCATTACCGTCGCACATACGAACTACTATGTGCCCTATGACTTCGTCAATGAGAAGGGGGAATCCGACGGCTTTGAGGTCGCTGTGATGAAGGAAGTGGCAAAGAAGCTGCCGCAGTACGAGTTCCAGTTCGTACCGACCTCGGACGATGATCTGCTGATCGGCGTCGAGTCGGGGAAATACACGGTCGGTACCAAGGGGATTTGGATCACGGACGCGCGCAAGAAGAAATATGTCTTCCCGAAGAATAACATCGGCGCCAGCGTCATCGGCCTTGCGATCCGCAAGGAGAATGCGGGTGAGATCACGGATCTCCCGTCCTTTGCGAAGTTCAGCGGAAAGCTCGTGCCGATCGCACCGCAGGATGCGCGCTACATGGTCATTGACACCTATAATAAGGAGAACCCCGATAACCAGATCCAGCTGACCTCATCCGAGTCGTTCCAAGTTGCGGACGCATACAGCTGGGTCTTGGAGGGACGGTATGACGGTTATTTCGAGGTTGAGCTGAGCTACAAGAACAACATCGCGAACGCGGATGCGCCCTATCATCAGTTCAACGACAGGCTGACCTATATCCGCTACAAGGGCATTCCGACCTACCCGATTTTCAACAAGAAGGAGCAGGCGTTTGCGGATGAGTACGACAAGGCGATCGAGGAACTGCGCGCTGAGGGCAAGATCGCGGAGCTGGAGCAGAAATATTTTGGAGAGAGCCTCTCTGATTATCTGAAGTAAGCTGTGAATTGAGGGGGACGAAGGGTGGACACACGGGCATTTGACATTGGCATGATCGGACAGGTGATGCCGGATCTTCTTTCCTATCTCGATGTGACTCTGCTCGTCGGTTTCGTCAGCATAGCACTCGGCTCGCTGCTCGGCGCTCTGATCACATGGGCGAATCTCGGCGGTCCGGCACCCCTGCGCTGGCTTGTTGTCGGCTATGTGTATGTCATGCGCTGTACGCCGTCGATCGTCCTGCTGTTCATTGTATTCTATGGTTTGCCGAAACTGCTGGATACGATGTTTGGCTACGATATGAATGCGATGCACCGGGCCGTCTTTGCGATCATCACGTTTACGCTGCTCTTTGGCGCATACATCTCGGAGGTATTTCGTGCAGCGTATTCCGCTGTCCCGCGCGGACAGTATGAGGCCGCGGTAAGCGCAGGACTCACGCCGTTTCAGGCGTTCCGTCACGTGATGCTGGGGCAGACGGCGATCATTGCGCTGCCGAACTTCGGCAACGCGGCGATCAATCTGCTCAAGGAGGCGTCGCTCGCCTATACGATAGGTCTGATTGATCTCATCGGCAAGGGAAATCTCATCATCGCGCAGAATTTTGGTGCGTACGGCATTGAGATCTATCTTGCCTGCATGCTCGTCTACTGGGTGATGGTGCTTCTCCTGGAACAAGTCTTTCACTGGCTGGAGAAGCGTCTGGACAAAGGGACGAGTCTGCGTGCGGCGTCTGCCGAAAAGCACGGTGGAACGCAGCTGAGAGGAGGGGACGCCGTTGGAGCTGGATCTTGACTTTATGCAGGCGACCTTCCTGCTTGTATGGCAGGGAGCAGGCGTCACGCTCTCGCTGACAGCGCTCGCACTCATTTTTGCGGCGCCCGTTGGGTTTTATTTCGCCGTTCTGCGCGTACGCGGCTATCGCGTCGGCGGGAGCATAGCGCGTTTTTATGTCTCGTTTGTCCGCGGTACGCCGCTGATTCTGCAGATTCTTTTGCTGTACAGCCTCCTGCCGAGTCTGCTCAACGTGCTCGTGAAGGACATAGGGCTTGAGATCAATGTGTTTGAGGCGGTCGATCCCTTCTGGTACGCCGTCTTCATCTTTACGATCAATACGATCGCGCTCCTGACGGAGGCGTTCCGCTCGGCACTCCTTGCCATCCCGAAGGGACAGCTGGAAGCGGGACTGGCGGGCGGGCTCAGCGAGCTGCAGACCTATCTGCACGTTATTATCCCGCAGGCGCTCGTCGTCGCTCTGCCGAGCATCGCGAACATTACGGTCAATCTCATCAAGGGAACATCGCTCGCGTTCCTCATGACGGTCAAGGACATCACGGCGGTCGGAAAGGTCGCCGCATCCTACGGCTACAACTATATCGAGGCATATCTCGATGTGTTCCTTGTCTATCTTGTGCTCTGCACCGCCGTTCAGCTGCTCTTTGCGGCAGCGGAGCGGCGCGTCGGAGCTTTCCGCGGTCAGAATTAGAGCTTTGGGAGGGGAGAATATGCTGCTGCACGTTCAAAATGTACGCAAGAGTTTTGCGCAGACGGAGGTACTGAAGGATGTCAGCCTCAGCGTCGAAAAGGGAGACGTCGTCGTCATCCTGGGGCCCAGCGGCTCCGGCAAGACAACGCTCCTGCGCTGCCTCAACTTTCTCGAGCGCGCTGACGGCGGCGTGATGGATTTTCACGGGGTGCATCTTTCCCTTGCGGAGGCGTCGCATCGGGAGGTCACGGATGTGCGGAAGAAGACGGGATTTGTCTTTCAGAACTACAACCTCTTTGCCAATAAGACCGCGCTCGAGAATGTAACGCTCGGGCTCACGGTCGGGCGCGGCATCCCGAAAGCACAGGCGCATGAGACCGCGATGGAGGCGCTGCGCAAGGTCGGCATGGAAAACCGCGCCGACTACTACCCCGCGCAGCTCTCGGGCGGGCAGCAGCAGCGCGTCGGCATTGCGCGTGCCATCGCGGCAAAGCCCGACGTCATCCTCTTTGATGAGCCGACCTCTGCGCTCGATCCCGAGCTCGTCGGCGAGGTGCTGCAGGTGATGAAGCAGCTTGCCGAGGAGGGGACGACAATGATCGTCGTCACCCATGAGATGAAGTTTGCGCAGGATGTTGCCACCCACGTCATCTTTATGTCGGACGGCGTTATCGTCGAGGAGGGCAGTGCGCACAGGATCTTCACCGCGCCGCGCGAGGAACGCACGCGCCGCTTCCTCCGCCGCATCCTCCCTGAGGACTATGAGCCGGCCGCGCTGATCTGAGCCGGCGGTGTGAAAATCAGTAAAAACGGCGGCAGCCCGCCGAGGTTATTCCTCGGCGGGCTGCCGCCGTTTGCGATGCAGTCGGCTCATGTGTCGTTCGTGTTCTTATTGGTCGGGATGACGATACCGCTCCGATCGGCGTTCTTCTTGCCGGCGGCGGTTTTTTGGTATTCTTTGAGCGCGGCAAGAGCGGACAGATCGCCGGGCTGCAGCGCTTCAAGCTCTGCCGTTTCCTTTTCTTGCGCCTTTGTGATCTCCGCGTCGCGGTCGGCACGCTCCTGTATTGCCTGGCCGCGCAGCTTCCTGTTGTGCGCTTCTTTTTGCTTCATCTCCATTTTCAGCTGGCCGATCTGCATCTGATACAGATCACGCTGTTTTTCGATTTCTTTGTCAGTTGCAAGTCCGTCCGTCACAAGCTTGTCGAGTTTCTCCATATTGCCGTGCAGCTCGTTCAGCTTGTCCTCGTCCGTCATGCCTGCGTGCTTCAGTTCGTCCGCACGCTTTTGCAGCTTTGCCCTGTCCTCGTCCGTGAGGTCGGTATCCGTGCGGATGCGTTTCTCGATCTCCTCCGCCTGCACCTTCTTCGCATGCTTATCGGCACGTTCCCGCTCGTTTGCCGCAAGAGCTGCCTCTGCAGGCGTCAGATCCGTATCCCTATCGTCGCTTTCGCTGAGGGCTTTTCCCTTTGCACTGATATAGACCTCGGCCGCATGGCCTAGAATTTCCGCTGCCGGATTCTGTCTGCGCTCGGGAGATTTTCCCGCTGCCGCAGAATTTTCTCCGTGCAGGAATGAGAGCTTATTTGAAACGTGTACCGTGCTCATGCCGTCATCTCCAATCCATGGACGATTCTTCCTAATAACATTATCGGCGTCTATGCTTTCATATTAAGTCATTCGGCGAAGAGAAGACGGGCAGTGCCGCTTTTATCATCCGAAGGAAGCGAAAAGCAAAGATATAAATCTCTATTGTATTGTAAAAATACAATAATTCAGTAATATACAATAATATATTTCAAAATAAAAGTGCGTGACATTTAATAAAAGTATAGATATAATATAAGTGTAATATTGTAGGGGTTATTAAATAAAAGGGGTGTTGGGATGTTTCAGAATGCAAGCGTCAAGACGAAGATGGTTGTCATCCTCGTCCTCATCAGTGCTGTTCCGCTGCTGATCAGCATTGGTGTCAATTTTTACAGCACGATGGAGAAAAGCATCGAACAGTTGGAGCTCGTGAGCCAGCAGCGCGTCAACGTGATCGACTCCAACATCACGGGGCTTTTCGAGCAGAACCGCAACGGTATTCGCTCTCTCGCCGTGAACGCTGAGACCATCCGCTATCTGCAGGAGCCGACGGTCGGGGCAGAGGAGATGGACGGCTCGCTCGTGCGTACAAACGAGATTTTTAAGGACTCCAATCCGATCATTATCACGGATACGAACGGGCAGCAGCTCCTGCGCAGCGACCACAAGGAGCCGGTCAATACGTCGACCCGTGCCTATTTTAAGGATGCGATGGCGGGCAAGGAGAGCATCTCCGATGTCGTCATCAGCAAGGCGACGGGGCGTTTTATCTCTGTCATTGCCGTGCCCGTACTGAACGCGCAGAAGCAGCCGATCGGCATGGTGCAGCGCGACTATGACCTCGGCGTCCTGGCGGACTTCGTGAAGTCGGCGGCCGATGATCATACGAGCGTCCTCATCATCGACCGGCAGGGGAAACTCCTTTCCCATTCCGGGCGAAAAGTTGAGAAAGAAGAAGACCGCACAGATGAAAATGAATTTGCTTTTGTCAAGGATGCACTCTCAGGAAAGTCGGGAACAACCGAGGTCGAGCTCCTCGACGGGAATCAGTACTATGTGAGCTATGCGCAGAACCCTACCACGGGCTGGGTCATTGCGACGGCGACGCCGCGCTCCTACGTCATCTCCACAGGTGCTGAGGCGGCGATCCCCATTGTTATCCTCGGCATCATTCTCGTTGCAGGTGCCGGTCTGCTCGCGTACTTCCTCGCAGCCAAGGCGACGGAGCCTCTCATTCGCATGGGCGGCGCTGCTGAGCAGATCGCAGGCGGGAATCTCACGATCGAGAAGCTCGCTGTCGATTCGAACGATGAGATCGGCCGCATGGCAGCGGCATTCAACCACATGACCGAGCGCCTTTCTGCTGTTCTGCGGGGTGCAAAGAACAGCGCTGAGTCCGTGGCATCGGCATCCGAGCAGCTCACGGAGAACTCGGAGCAGACCTCGCAGGCGTCGAACCTCGTTGCCGACTCGATCATGCAGGTGGCAGAGGGCACGGTAAAACAACAGGAAGCCGTCCAGGATACCATCCGTGTCGTCGAAGAGATGGGCCGTCAGCTCACCATCCTGTCCGACAACTCCAAGAGCATTACGGAAGCATCGCAATCGGCGCACAGCGCGGCAACTGTCGGCGCAGACAAGGTTGAGCATGCGGTCGGCAACATGAGCCAGCTCGAGCAGACCGTCAAGGAGACCGAGAGCATTATCCGCGCGCTCGGCGAGCAGTCGAAGCAGATCGGCGAGATCGTCGATACCATCTCCGGTATCGCCGATCAGACGAACCTTCTCGCACTCAACGCCGCGATCGAGGCGGCACGTGCCGGAGAACACGGCCGCGGATTTGCGGTCGTTGCGGAGGAAGTCCGCAAGCTTGCCGAACAGTCCGGCAGCGCGACAGAGAACATTACGACCATCATCAACGAGATCCAGAAGCGTACGCAGGAGGCCGTCGTCTCCATGCAGTCGGGTACGGCGATGACCGTCGACAGCGTGGCGTCCGTGAACGAAGCGGGCAGTGCGTTCCGTGAGATCGTTGCACAGATCTCGGAGCTCATGAAGCAGATTGAGTACTCGACCGCTGCGATTACAGCGACGAATGAAGGCAGCCGCCGTATTACCGAATCGGTTCACAGCATCGAGAGCGTCGCGGCCTCCCTGGCAGATGAGACGCAGACCGTCTCCGCTGCGACCGAGGAGCAGACCGCATCTGTACATGAGGTCGCCTCGGCGAGCAAGAAGCTCTCTGAAATGGCAGATGAGCTGCAGGCCTCTGTTGCGGCATTCAAGCTCAACTAAATCACATACGGTACTGAAAACAGCTCATCCGCATGGATGAGCTGTTTTTGCTTCTATATCAGTTGAAATGGTCGTCGTCGTAGCCCTCCCCCCAGTCATCCCAATCGTCATAGAGATGAAACCCGGGAGGCGTGCCGTTCTCATGGATGTGTTCCTCCTCGCAGCGGTCATCCGCAGGGAGGTCCCATGTATCGTCGGGGGATTCGTCTGCCGGGCCGTTCGGTATGCTTTGCTGACGATCCCGGTCTGTGTGCGATGGAAATTCTGCGGTGCCGTTATCCGGTACGAGAATGCCGAAGAGCTTCGCTGCAATGTACGTGCCGAACACCGCAAGCACCAGCTTCTTCCACCATGCGAGAGGTTTTGATCAAGATGCGGACGTTTGCCGGGCGATTTTTTTCTGTGCGGGCATTTCTCACTGCCTCCGTTTCGCTGTGCATTCAAAAGAATTCTCTCTCTTTGCTATTCGCTGTCAGGCGCGTATATCCTGCTGCATTGATCCGGAAAAGACCCTGCATGATCACAGTTTTTCGGCACATTGTTCCGCAGCAACAGATATAAGGAGAGAGATTGGCATTTTGGACATATGATGATAAAATAATTGGGACAGCAGCGGCAAAAGAAGTGGTGGGGAATGTCAGATGGAATCCTATGATAAACTTTTAGCGGAAGAGATCTTTTTTATCAAACTGCAGTCCGGCGGCATACTGTCCCCGGAAGATATCGCAGGAAAAGAGTGCCTGATCATCTGTGCGATGGGCGGGGTTGGACTTTGGCGAAAGATTTACGCACAGGCCGTGGAAGAAAGCCTCATGCAGACAGGGGCTGCGAAATGTGACCATATTGTGCTCTTTAACTCGGACGATCTGGACTCGCTCTGCGATTTGACGGATGTAGAGCAGGCGGTCGGCACATCGCGCTATGACTATATTATTGTGCTCGGCGGGATGGAAAAGACGCGCAACATTTGCGAAGGCGTCCGACAGCTTCAAGAGGTGTGCCGCCCGGGCGGGAAAATTTTTGTGGCGGCACGAACTCCGCAGGAACTCTCTGCACGGCATGAGATCAATGCGTATGAGGATGTATGGCGTTATGATGCGGATGACCTTCCCAGGTTGTTTGCCGGATGCAGTTTAGAGATGATGACAAGTGACGCAGCAGGGGAGATTACTGCCGCCGTCTTTACGCGCAGCGCGGGACGTGCCGAAACCTCGTGCAGTTCCCTGCTCCATGCGTGGAGCCAAAGACGCATCGATCCGAACGGGGCTTTGCCGCAAGGGTATTTCCGCGATGCTTCGGGACTTGACGCTGTCGGCATCAAATACCGCACGGACAAGTGCAGCATGATCCACAATTACCTCCGCAAGTATGAGTTCTTTTTGGAGCGCTTTCGCTCACGCCCGCTGCGGCTGCTGGAACTTGGCGTTTTCAAGGGCGCAAGCCTTCGGATGTGGCAGGAGTATTTCCCGCAGGCAGAAATTTTCGGCGTCGATATTGAGGAGCACTGCAGTCAATATGCGGATGAACGGATTCATATTCTGCAGGCGGATCTTTCGAATACGGATGCAGTTTCGCGTTTGAAAGATATACGCCCTCAGATTATCATAGACGATGCATCTCATATGACCAGCCATCAGATCCTCGCGTTGTTTACCCTGTTCGATGTGCTGCCGAGCGGCGGCATCTATATTTTGGAGGATCTGGAGACCTCGCTGAATCCGGAGCAGTTTGAGGCTGCCTATCGTGATGCGCCCCTCGATGCCTATGAGGTCTGCGCACGCATTGCGCGTATTGCGGCGCGGAAGGTCCCCGATGACGACAGCTTATATGCGGATTATATCAATCAAATCGGCATGGAAACGGAGCTTGTCTCCATCATGAAGGGCAGCGTCGTATTGGTGAAGCGCTGAGCTTATTATTGTAAATATAAAAAAACGGTTCTATGTTGGAAAGTGTCAACCTTTCAACATAGAACCGTTTTTTCGTTCGTTCAGCGCTTCGCGTCAGCAGCCGCAGCCGCCGCCGCGTGCCTGTGGTGCACGGTCGCCGTAGCAGTAAGCGCTGCTGTTGTCATAGCAGTATGCCTTGTCCTCACGCTCCGGCAGAGTGCATGCGCCGTCCTCACAGCCGTATGCGAGTGCCTGTGCACCGGCCGCAAGGATGAGGCCGGCGAACAGACCGGCAATGATTTTCTTCATAGGGCGCCCTCCTATCAATGTGTCTGCATTCCATAATTATTTTATCATGGGTGTCAATATCTTCACGCTCATATATCTCGCCTGCACGATGAAAACAACCTGCAAACAAAATAACTTATAACTATTGATAAAAGATTAGAGTGAAATATAGAGCCTGTATATTCATTTATAATTGACAAAAGGAAAAAAGTATGTACAGGAAGTAAAATCCAACTCAATATCATGAAAAATAAAGAGATATAATTGATATAGAATATCTGTCTATATTATGCAAAGGAATACTGTCTGGAAAACTGAATGCAGTTCATAATTTTTATTTATGACTTTTATGGAAAACACTTGATTTTTTTGAAGAGCTGTTATATTATATATGTGAATCGAGAAGAGAATATATTCATATTGATATATAGGAGCATATTATTATGAAGAACGAAATTGCTGTGATCTATTCCTCGCGTACGGGGAACACGCAGAAAGTCGCTGAGCATCTTGCGGAGGCACTTGGCGCATCCTGCCGCAGCGTAAAGGATACGGCAGGTGTACCGGAGAATGCCGATCTCTGTGTCGGCATGTGGGTTGACCGAGGCACAGCGGACACTGCGGCGAAGAAGTACATTGAGACGCTGCGCGGACGGCGTGTATTCATCTATGGCACCCTTGGCGCAGAGCCGGACTCAGAGCATGCGGAAAAGTGCATCGCGAACATCCGCGCACTCTTCGATCCGTCGAATGAGATCCTTGGCGCGATTCTCGTGCAGGGCGCGATTGATCCCGCGCTTATCGAAATGTTCAAAAGCATGCCGAAGGACAATGTGCACGCCTATACCGCGGAGAGTGCGGCGCGCTATGCAGCAGCGGCAAGTCATCCGGATGCAGCAGACTTTGCAAAGGTGATCGCAGCTGCAAAGGAGGCGCTCGCATGAATACGCTGCAGGATAAGATCGGCGCCCTCTCGGAAGAGACGCGCGGCTGGCTGCTCGGAACGAAGTCGGAGAACCCGCTTGGCTGTGCCTTCACGAAAAAGCGCGTTGTGCATCCCGGCGCGGGCGGCAAGCGCATGATCATGGACAAGGCGGAGCAGGCGCGTATCTGGGAGGCGCACATGGCAGCGGCGCCGGATCCCGCGGACGAGCGTGCGGTATACATCCACATCCCGTTCTGCGATAAGAAATGCAGCTACTGCGGATTTTTCCAAAACTTCACACGGGAGGAGGCGGCGCATCATTACGTTGATGTTCTTCTGGAGGAGCTGGATGCCGCGGTAGATACGCCCTATGTTATGGGCGCGCCCTTCCAGGCGGTATTCTTTGGCGGCGGCACCCCGACGGCGCTCAGTGAGGCTGATCTGGTGCGCCTTGTCCGTGCGGTACGCGAACGCCTGCCGCTCACGAGCGACTGTGAGATCACCCTCGAGGGTCGTATCCACGATCTTTCGGAGGGTATGGTGGAGGCGGCGCTGCATGCGGGCGTCAACCGGTTCTCGCTTGGTGTGCAGTCCTTTGACACGCGCGTCCGCCAGTCGATCGGACGCATCGACGATCGTGAGACGGTTATCGCAACGCTCCGTCGGATGGTGGAGCGGCAGGGCGCCGTCGTCATTGCCGACCTCATCTACGGCTTGCCGTATCAGTCGATGGAGGTCTGGGAGAACGATGTGCGCACGCAGTTCGAGATTGGAATTGCGGGCGGTGATCTCTACCAGCTCAACGTATTCCCTGCGAGCGAGTTGGCGCGCCGCATCGAGTCGGGCGATCTGCCGATCCTCCCGACGACGGAGGAGCAGTCGGAATATTTCCAGCGCGGCGTCGAGATTATTGCAGAAAACCCGATGGCACGGCGTATTGATATCACACACTGGGCAACGGATCACCGCGAGCGCAGCATCTACAACACCCTCGCAAAGCGCGGCAATGATGTCCTTGCCTTCGGCTCGGGCGGGGGCGGCTTTGTCGGGGACGTGATGTGGCGCAACCACGGTGCGCTCGCCGCGTATGAAAAGATGGTCGAGGAGGGAGCGAAGCCGTTCCAGTTCATGGGCGAGCAGGCGGATGAGCACCGCATGCACAGCGAGATCGGCGATCAGATCGAGCACGGCTATTTCTACGCGCCCTATTTCGAAAAGAAATACGCCGTCGACCTTCTTTCCTCTCTTGCGCCACTCCTCGCTGCATGGGAGGAGAACGGCCTTGTTATGCGCACGGCGACGGGCTTCCGTTCGACCCTCGCGGGTGAATTCTGGCATGACAATCTCATCCAGAGTTTTCTCGAGGCCTATGCTCTCACGCAGGAGGACGCGGTAAAGCTCCGCAAGGAGAATGTTGCGCTGCAGGATATGATCCCCAAGGAAGTGCGCTCCATGCTCGAGGAAATGTTCCCCGACGGCATGCCTCCGCAGATGGCGGCGGCGCTGCAGGGGAAGCTCACGCCGGAGCTGGAGAGCCATCCGCATATGCAGATGCTGAAAAATCTCATCGAAAAGAGTCGGGAGAAAGAGCACGCCGCAAGTGATGCTTCCGCGCCTGACCTCAATACCGTCATGCGCACCTCTGCGCGTGAGATGGAAAAAGCTGTGTAATATATTATAAAAAACGCATTGCGTTAAAACAGGTGCTGTGTCTCTCCTGAAGGGGAGGCGCAGCACCTGTTTTCATGCGAAAATATATCTCTATATTGACAATGAATCGCTCTTTTGCCGTATATTTTACTGCGGCGTAAAGTAGCCGAATGCAGCGGGAATGCTGTACGCCGCGGCGAGTTCTTCACGGCGTACCCAGAGAAGGGCGGACGGAGCATTTGCATCGCTCTCGGCCGCGAGCAGCGGAGATTCGTTTCGCTCCGCGACGCTGACCGCCCAGCCGGTGAGCTCCCATTCGATATGGCTGAAGATGTGGCGCGCGGGAGGAAGCGGCATAATGCTGCGGACGCGGAAGCCTTCAGCTGTGAGCTGTTCGCGCACCGCGCGCTTTGTCAGCTTCCCGTCGATATTCGGATATTCCCAAAGGCCTGCGAGGAGTCCCTTTGCAGGCCTTTTTCGTATGGCGATGCGGTCGCCGCAGGAGAGTATGAGGACGGTTCGGCTTTCCTTGCGGCGTGCTTTGAGCGCGGCTTTTACGGGATAGTCCTGCTCCGTGCCGCGGTCATGCGCAAGGCAGAGGCGGGCGGCCGGGCATGTGTGGCAGAGCGGTGCGCCGTTCGGAAGGCAGATCGTCGCGCCAAGATCCATAAAGGCTTCGTTGAGGTATCCTGCATCTCTTCCCGTCGGGTAGGAGGGAGCGAGCGCTGCTTCGAGAGCGCGCTTGCTTGCGTCCTTTGCGATATCGATACCGTTTGCCGTGACGCGCGCAGCGACGCGCAGAAAGTTGCCGTCGACGGCCGGGCGCGGCTGACCGTAGGCAAAGGACGCGATGGCGCTCGCGGTATAGCGGCCGATGCCGGGAAGGGCAAGCAGCGCATCGAAGTCGCTGGGCAGCTGCCCCTTGTGTTCGCGGACGATCGTTTCGGCGGCGCGTTTGAGATTGCGCGCGCGGCTGTAATAGCCGAGTCCCTGCCAGAGTTTCATCAGTGCATCGTCATCGCATGCGGCGAGGTCGGCGATCGTCGGCAGGGCATCGAGGAAGCGGAGATAGTAGGCGCGCACGACGGCGGCACGTGTCTGCTGGAGCATGATCTCCGAGATCCAGACATGATAGGGCGTCGGCTCATCGCGCCACGGCAGATCGCGCGTGTCGGGCGCAGATTTGCGCCACGCAAGCAGTGTATTGCAGAGAACGGGGAAGATGGAGTTCCCCGCCCACGGTAGAATTTTCATTCAGAGGCTCTCCTTTTTATATGTATTTTACCACAGATGTGTGAAACGCGAATGAAGAAATGGACTTTTCTTTACAAACGGCGGCCTTTGTATTATCATGGCACATAGTAAATCTACATGATGGAGTGATTTCTGATGTTGGATATGAAATTTGTGCGCGAGAACTTGGATGCGGTGCGTACGATGCTGAAGAACCGCTGCAACGCGCTCGACCTTTCCTCGTTTACGGAACTCGATGAGCGCCGCCGCGCGATCCTGCAGGATGTGGAGGAGAAGAAGGCACGCCGCAACGCGGTCTCGAAAGAGATCGGCGTGCGCAAGAAAGCGGGCGAGAGCGCGGATGCAGCGGTTGCGGAGATGCGCGAGCTCGGCGATGAGATCGCGGCGCTCGATGAGGATCTGCGCGATGTGGAGCTGAAGCTGCGTGAACTCCTGCTCCAGATCCCGAATATGCCGAAGGCGGATGTGCCGATCGGTGCGGACGAGACGGAGAACCCAGAGGTGCGCCGCTGGGGCACGCCGCGCACGTTTGATTTCGAGCCGCAGGCACATTGGGACATCGGGGAAAAACTTGGTGTGCTCGATGCGGAGCGCGCGGCCAAGGTGACGGGCGCGCGCTTCACGTTCTACAAGGGACTCGGCGCGCGCCTTGAGCGCGCCTGCATCAATTTCATGATGGATCTGCATGCGGAAAAGCACGGCTATACGGAGATGCTCGCGCCCTATATCGTGAATGAGGACAGCATGATCGGCACGGGGCAGCTGCCGAAATTTGCGGAAGATATGTTCAAGCTCGACGGCCTTGACTACTACCTCGTGCCGACGGCGGAGGTGCCGACGACGAACTATCACCGCGATGAGATCCTCGAGGCGGAGCAGCTGCCGGAATACTACACATCCTATACGGCGTGTTTTCGTGCCGAGGCAGGCAGCGCGGGCCGCGATACGCGCGGACTCATTCGCCAGCACCAGTTCAACAAAGTAGAGCTGATCAAATTTGTCACGCCGGAGACGAGCTGGGACGAGCTCGAGCGCATGGTGGAGGCAGCCGAGGATGTGCTCAAAATACTCGAGCTCCCGTACCGCGTCATTCAGCTTTGCACGGGCGATATGAGCTTTACCTCGGCGAAGACTTACGACCTCGAGGTATGGATGCCGGCACAGAATAAATACCGCGAGATCTCATCCTGCTCGAACTGTACGGACTACCAGGCGCGCCGCGCGAATATCAAGTACCGTCCGGAACGCGGGGCAAAGCCTGCGTTCCTGCATACGCTGAACGGTTCGGGTGTCGCTGTCGGACGGACGGTGGCGGCGATCCTCGAGAACAATCAGCAGGCGGACGGCTCTGTTCTGGTGCCGAAAGCGCTCGTGCCCTATATGGGCGGGGTGACGGTCATCCGATGAAGCGGCTGATCGTCGGCATCACGGGCGCAAGCGGCAGCTGCTACGCCGTTCGTCTCATTGACGTGCTCAGGGATCTGGGCATGGAGGTGCATGCCGTTCTGACGGCAAGCGGGCGGCAGGTACTCGACTATGAGTGCGGCGTCACGGAGGAGGATCTCGCGCGCCGCGTCACAGTCCTCTATCCGAACGAGGATGTGGGTGCGGCACTCGCGAGCGGATCGTTCCGCACAGACGCGATGGTCGTTCTGCCCTGCTCAATGAAGACGGCGGGGGCGATCGCGCACGGGGTTACGGACGACCTTCTCACGCGCGCGGCGGATGTAACACTCAAGGAGGGGCGCAGTCTCCTCCTCGTGCCAAGGGAAACGCCAATGCACGAGATTCACCTTGAAAATCTCCTGCGCCTGGCGCGTGCGGGCGCGATTGTGATGCCGGCCGCACCGGGCTTTTATCATCGGCCGGAGACACTGGACGATCTCGTCAACATGATGGTGGGAAAGATACTCGACCGCCTCGGCATAGAGGCGGAACTCTTTACACGCTGGAGGTAACTATGATGACGAAGAAAACAGGATATGTTGCTGCTCTGCTGCTCGCGGGAGTACTCTCGATACCCGTTGTGACCGAGGCGGCGGAAAACACCGTCGGTGTCGGCGAGGGCGGACATGCGGCTGCGGTACAGCAGCAGCCGCAGACAAAGGAAGAGCCGCAGAAAACGCAGATGCACATGGGCTCCGCGGAGGAAAAGAACCGCAAGGCGGAGATCCAGATGGACTATCTGAAGCAGCGCGGTGCGCGCCGGCACATTGATCTTTACAATCTGCACGTATTCCGCCAGTATAAGGAGATGCACGGCATGTCGCTGCATTGGGGCGTGACGGTCTCGCGGCCTGTCGGTTCGTGGGCGGAGAAGGATCGGCCGGACATCGAGCTCGACTCGTCCGCCGTCGGCGCGGGACCTGCCTATATGGTACGCTGGACAAAACCGCTCGGGAAGAAATGGGAGGCGTCCTTCGACGCGACGGGCGCTGTTCTCGTCTACAACAAGGTGCATCCCGCGCATACGCGGAACTATGGCTTTATGTGGCGCATCGGGCCGCGTCTGACCTACAACTTCAATGATCGGAACGCGCTCAGCATCGCGTATCTCGGACACCATGTGTCGAACGGACAGCGGACGAAAAATCCGGGGTACAACGGCGTGGGGCTCTCGATCGGCTATCGCTACTCGTACTAAAGGGCGTATTTGTGGCAAAGAAATATTATGCGGTCAAGCGCGGGCGAAAGAACGGCATCTTCACGGCGTGGGCAGACTGCTCGGCGCAGGTGCAGGGCTTTCAAGGCGCTGTTTACAAGGGCTTTATGACAGAGGATGAGGCACGCGCCTGGCTTGCGGGGGGAGACGATACTGCCGCGGCCGGTGAGCGCACCGTTAAGAAGAGCGCCGCGGCAGAGACATCGAGGCCGCTTGATGCGGATTACATCATCCACACGGACGGCTCCTGCCTGCGCAATCCGGGCGGGCCGGGCGGCTGGGCTGCCGTCATCGAGACGGTTGCAACAGGCAATGTCGAGGAGCGGAGCGGCGGCGCGGCGGAGACGACGAACAACCGCATGGAGCTGACTGCGGCGCTGACGGCGGTCACATCCGTGCCGGCAGGTGCGCGCATCGCGCTCTATACGGACAGTCAGTATCTGAAGAATGCATTCACGAAGTTCTGGCTGCCCGCATGGAAAAAGCGCGGCTGGAGAAAAGCGGACGGCGAACCCGTGCTCAATCAGGACCTCTGGATGCAGCTCGATGCGGCGTTCGCAGAGCGGCATGTGCAGTTCCATTGGGTGAAGGGCCATGCGGGAAACCCGCGCAACGAGCGCTGTGATGCACTCGCCCGCGCAGAGGCGGAGCAGTACAGACGCTGATGCTGAGCGTCCCTATCGGGCACTGCTTCTGCCCGCTGCCGGGTACAGGCCCTGCAGTGACGAGGGAAGGCAGCTGCCTGCGGCGGTCGAGGCATATATAAAAACTGGGGGAGGAGGGAAGATGGTGCAGCGCATATTCGAGGCAGTGGGGGCGTTCGTTCTCACGCATTTGGCGAATATCGGGCGTGTTACCCTACTCTATGGGGAGACGATCCGGCAGGTTACGCGCCGTCTGCGCGTGCGGAGCATCATCTATCAGATGGCACATCTCGGCGCGGACTCCCTCCTTATCGTCGGGCTCACGCTCCTCTTTACCGGCGTCGTGCTGACGCTCCAGATCGCGCATGAGTTCATCCGCTACGGTGCGCAGAGTACGGTCGGCGCAGTCATTGCGATCGGCATCGGGCGCGAGCTCGGCCCCGTTCTCGTTGGCGTTGTCTGTGCAGGGCGCGTGGGCGCGGCGATTACAGCCGAGGTCTCGACGATGAAGGTCACGGAGCAGATCGATGCGCTGCGCGTCATGGCCGTCAGTCCCGTCAACTATCTCATCGTACCGCGCATGCTTGCGTGTATGGTCGTCGTACCGATCCTCACCGTGTTCGGCGACGTGATCGGTGTCCTCGGCGGCTATCTCACGGCGGTGTACTACTCGGGGATCTCTGCATATACCTTTACCAACTCCATCACGCAGTTTGCGCTGATTTACGATATGACGGGCGGCCTCATCAAGGCGATCTTCTTCGGCAATGTCATCGCCGTTCTCGGCTGCCACTACGGGCTGAACGCGCCGAGCGGCGCGGAGGGCGTCGGCAAAGCAACGATGCATACTGTCGTCACGTCCATCATCGTCATCTTTATCCTGAACGCCGTTTTGACGTTTTTCCTGTTTTAGGTAGGGGGCGCTATGATACGACTGAAAAATGTCTCGAAGCGCTTCGGGGAAAAAGTGGCGCTGAAGGACATCAGCCTGACGATCGAAAAGGGAGAGACCATCGCCATCATCGGCGGCTCGGGCTCGGGCAAGTCCACGCTCCTGCGTCTGATGATCGGACTGGACCGCCCCAGCGGGGGCGAGATTCATATCGGCGGCGACAACATCACTGCGATGAGCGAGAATGTGCTCGACCGCGTGCGCCTGCGCATGGGCATGGTGTTCCAGTACTCTGCGCTCTTTGACTCGATGAGCGTGGGCGAAAATGTTGCGTTCGGACTGCGTGAGCATACGGACAAAGGGGATGATGAGATCCGGCACATCGTCGCGGAAAAGCTGGAACTTGTCGGACTCCCCGGCGTGGAAGAGATGATGCCGCAGGAGCTCTCCGGCGGCATGAAAAAACGCGTCGGGCTCGCGCGGGCGATCGCGACCGATCCGGAGATCATCTTCTATGACGAGCCGAGTTCGGGGCTTGATCCGATCATGACGGCGAAGATCGACGAGCTCATCATTGACATGCAGAGGAAACTTGACGTGACCTCCGTTGTCGTTACGCATGATATGGTCAGCGCGAGCCGCATCGCCGACCGCATCGCCATGATTTACGATGGAGAGCTGATAGCGGTGGATACCGTCGAGCGTTTTCAGAATATAGCGGATGAGCGCGTACAGGCATTTTTCCGTACGCTGCATCACCGAAGGGAGGCAGGAGCATGAGTGCTGAGGCAAAGGTCGGCGCCTTTACGCTGGGGGGAGCAGCGCTCCTTATCGCGGTTGTTGTGTTCTTCGGCGGGCTGCGTTTCAGCGGGAGCCATGACTATACGCTGTACGCCGGCTTTGGCCGCGCGATTGGGCTCAATCCCGAGGCCCAGGTGCTCCTTGCAGGCGTTCCCGTCGGGCGCGTAGAGGATATCGCGAGCGACGGCACAGGCGTCACCGTCTCCATGGTGATCCAGAACGGCGTGAAGATTCCGCGCGGCTCGTCCGTCACCATCGCGCAGCCCGGCATCATGGGGGATAAATTCGTCATCATCACGCCGTCCTCCGCGACGGATTACTATGGGAACGGTGACTATCTCTACGGCGCAGACGAGATGGGCATGGATGCCATGTTCACCGAGCTGAATAAAATGATTATCCTCGTCCAGGAGATGCTCACCTCTATCAATTCCATCGTAGGAGCGCCCGGATTCCAGACATCGGTGGTGCAGCTCGTGTCCAACATGGAGCATATGACGGCGCATCTCGACGGGCTGACCGCAACGCTCGAGCAGATGGCGGCGGAGAATCGCGGCAATCTGCAGGGGATGCTCGCACAGATGAACACGATGGCGGCGAACCTCGCACAGACAACGGCGAGCGTCGAGCGCATCGTGTCGAACCTCGAGACCGTCGGCGCCGACCCCGCGACGGCGGAGAACCTCAAAAAGACACTTGCGAATATCACCGAGGCATCCGGGCGCATTGCACGCATTGCCGAGGGAATCGAGTCCGTCGCCGGCGATCCGAAGACGCAGGAGGATGCACGTGCGCTCATCCACAACGCACGCACAATGACGGATAAGACGAACGGTCTCATGGGACGCCTCGGCAATATCAAGGTGACGTCGAAAGTAGACGCGATATACAGCGGCAAAGCGGATGACTGGCGGACGAACTTTAACCTCGACATCGGAGAGGCAAAGGGGCTGTATGCAACGTTTGGCGTTGACGACATCGGCGGCGGAGACAAGTTCAACGCGCAGGTCGGTACGCGCGGCACATCGTTCGGCGCGCGTGCGGGCGTCGTGGCGGGCGCGGCCGGCATCGGACTTGACGCCTATGCGGGGGAAAAGTTCAAGTTCTCCGCTGACGCCTACGATCCGAATGACGTGACCCTCCGCCTGCGCGCACAGTATCAGCTGCGCGGCGGAACGTATCTTTTCGGTGAGTGGAACGACGTGAACGACAGCAGGCACCGCGCATTCTACACGGGCGTGCGGCAGGAGTTTTAAGTCCTGCCGCACGCCGTGCGGAAGGTGCCGATTTTACAGCGGAACGGCAGTACAAAAGTAAGTTAGGAAGAAGTACGAAGTATGGCAGAAATTCAAAACAGAACACTTCAGCAGTCGGATGCTCTTTGGAAGGAGGCGCAGGAGATCATCTTATCCGGCTGTCAGCTGTACAGCAAGGGACCGGAAACGCACGTCCAGGGCGTTTCTCCGATCTACATCGAGCGCGGACAGGATGCACACGTTTGGGATGTGGACGGGAACGAATACATCGACTATGACATGGGCCTCGGGCCCGTGCTGTTCGGCTATTGCTATAAGCCCATTGACGATGCTGTGATTCGCCAGATGCAGCGCGGCATGGGCTTTTCCCTTATGGCGCCGGAGGAAGTGGAATATGCACGGCTTTGCGTGGAGCATATTCCGAGCGCGGACATGGTGCGCTTCCTCAAGACCGGATCGGAAGCAACCGAGGCCGCGATTCGCATCGCGCGCGCCTTTACGGGGCGCAAACATATCCTGCGCGGCAACTATCATGGCTGGCATGAGTGGACGGCGGCGGCAGAGGGCGTCCGCCAGGGCGGTATCCTCGATGAAGCGCGTGCCTATGTGCATGCGTTCGCCTATGGCGATCTGGATGAAGTGCAGCGGCTGTTTGATGAACACAAGGGGGAAGTCGCCGCGGTCATCACCGAGGCGGTACTGACCGAAATTCCTAAGGAAGGCTATCTTGCGCAGCTCAAGGAGCTCTGTCATGCGAACGGTGCACTGCTCGTCATCGACGAAGTCGTGAACGGATTCCGCTTCAGCATCGGCGGTGCACAGGAATATTTCGGCGTTACGCCGGACCTCTCCACCTTCGGCAAAGCGACGGCGAATGGCATGCCGCTCTCCTTTGTTGCCGGGCGGCGCGAGGTGATGGAGACGGTTGATCCGAAGGTATTCATCTCCACGACGTTCGGCGGCGAATGCCTCTCTCTCGCCGCGGCCATCGCTGAGATGCAGATGCTAGCATCCGGTCAGGTGATCCGCAGCATCTGGGAGAAAGGGGCGTATCTGCAGGGGGCCTTCCGCAAGCTGGCGCAGGAGATCGGTGCCCCCATCGATCTCAAAGGCTATCCCTGCCGTATGCAGTTTGACTATATGGACTACGAGGGGCGGCGCGACTGGCTTTATAACTCGATCTTTATGCAGGAGTGCGCGAAGCGCGGCGTGCTCCTCGGCTGGAGCATTTTCCCCTGCTATACACATACGCAGGAAGATCTGGACGTGACGCTCAATGTCTTTGAAGACGCGATGCGCGTCTATAAAAAGGCGCTTGAGAGCGGCAACCCGGCAAGCTATATGGAGGGAAAACCGCTGAAAATCGTCCGCGGATAAGCAATTTTGCAAATGCATAGAAAAACCCCCGACACGGTTCAAAAGTGTCGGGGGTTTTTGCGTGTAGGAAAATATTTTCAGGATTGGTTAAACTGCGGCTTCCGTCCTTCGAGGAACGCAGTCACGGCCTCGCGGTGATCGGCGGATGTGCCTGCCTTGGCAAGATTCTCCGCCTCAATGCGGTTGTATGTCATATAGTCGCGATAGAAGACCTCATAGTAGAGCTGCTTCTGCATCGCGATCGCACCGAGCGGACGGCGCAGGAGCTTTGCCGCGAACGCAGTTGTCTCCTCGAGCAGTTTCCCCTCGGGCGCGAGTCTCGTCGCGAGTCCCAGACGAACTGCCTCCTCGCCGTAGACAGGCTTGCTGAATGCCATGAGTTCAATTGTCTTGGCAAGACCTACAATCTGATGGAGGTTGTAAATGCAGCCGGTGTCGCCGGGGAGTGCGACATTCGAGAACGCCGTGAGGAGATAACTCTCCTCCGTCATAATACGGAAGTCTGCACCGAGCGCAATACCGCAGCCGCCGCCTGCAGCCGCGCCATTGATCATCGCGATGACGGGCTTTGAACATTTGCGCAGGGAGAGTGCCGCCTGACCAGTCAGCATTGAGAGCTCGTAGCTGATGAACTCGAACGTTGCCATCTCCTTGATGTCGCCGCCCGCAGAAAAATTCTTGCCTGCGCCCGTAACGATGACAACCTTCACCGCATCGTCCGCATCACAGTGCTCCACCGTGCTGATCAGATCGCGGAACATCTGCGCGTTGAGGGCATTGTTCGAGGACTGACGGTCAATCGTAATCGTTGCAATGCCGCCCTCGACACTGAGTTTAATGTGCTCGTACATGAGAGACCTCCTTTACTGTTTTACGCTAGAGGCTTTCAGTCCGCCTGCAATGAGGCACATCGCAAGTTGGTTCAGACTGACCCCTTCCATCTTAGCAGTCAACGCCAAATCCTTATGCAGACTCTTTGGCAGCCGCAGATTAAAGCGACCGCTGTAATCCTCCTCACGTGCCGGTTCCGGAATCGAGATACCATCCGCAAGCGCCGCTTCGAGCCACGATTGCTTTGCATCATCCAGCATATCCAGAAGTGTGTTCTTTGTTTCTGCCTGTGTGATGCATCCGGGCAGTTCCGCAATATGACCGACAAAGCCGCCGTTCGGATCGGCTTCGATGACTTCGCGGTACGGCAGAGACATATAGTACTGCAAATCCTTTTTCATTTCACACACCTTCTTCCTCACCGAGCATATCTATGATGATTTTAATATAGGTTTCCTTCACATACGGTTCTTGGCGCGGTATCGTGATCGGCATACAGCCGTGTTTACGAAATGTCCAATGACTTGAACCGCGATTTGGCTGCCGCTGTTCATAGCCCATACTTTCAAGAATTTTTGCCACATCGTTGAATCGCACAGCTTTTGGATTGCGGCGAATTCGTTTAAGCAGTTTCTCTCACTTGCTCACAACACTCTCCTCCTCATCCAATAGTACCGCATTTAGTACCGTGGTGCAAGAACGAATTATCTCTCGGAGACGACTTCGCTGTTCTCGATGGCGAAGTCGAGCAGGAGGCCGATGAGTTCATTGCGTGAGCGTCCGGTCTGATCGGCGAGCGTGTCGAGCCGTTTGATAATATCTTCTCTTACGCGGATGGACAGGGTCTTATGCCCGTCTTCTCCGCGTTTTCTTTTTGTAATCATCAGTTTTGCGTTCATATATATCACCTCATTATTTAGTTTATATATGAGGCACTACAAATTATATGTTGGACAAACTGGTGTAAAACATATCTACTTGTAGTTTAAGTTACGATATAAAATTAACGATATAGTGTATGCAAAATTGTGTTATAAAATATAATATAAAAAATAGAAGGTGAATGAATGGAGATACATCCTGCTGTACATGGGGGCGCCGAGCAGGGAAGCGCACGCGTCGGCGGGGGACAGGGAATGTCTCTATCCAAGAATGTTTTCCAAGCGCTGCTCGACGAGGTCGGCGGGCGCACGAAATTCTCGGCGCATGCAAAAGCGCGCATCGAAAAACGAGGTGTCAGTCTCACGGCAGATGATCTTGCGCGCTTGGACGATGCAGTTGACCGCATGGCGGCTAAGGGCGTGCGCGATGCGCTCGTCTATATGAGCCGGGGTCTTGCGATGGTCGTCAGCGTGAAGAACCGCACCGTCATCACAGCGCTTGATGAGGCAAGTGCAAAGGAAAACATCTTCACCAATATTGACAGTGCTGCAATTTTATAGAATTTTTGAGGGAGAGATTTATTATGATGCGTTCTCTATTTTCGGGAGTATCTGGGCTCAAAAGTCACAACACCCGCATGGATGTCATTGGCAACAACATCGCCAATGTTAATACTACTGGATTCAAAGCCGGACGTGTGACCTTTGAGGATATGTTATCGCAGACGCTGTCCGGGGCAGCAAGTCCAGGAACGACGATCGGCGGAACGAATCCTAAGCAGGTCGGGCTTGGCGTGAGTGTGGGCGGCATTGATACCATTTTCAGTGACGGCTCTGTACAGAGCACGGGCAAGAATACGGATCTTGCACTCACGGGCAATGCGCTGTTCATGGTAAAACGCGGGGATCAGACCTATTACACCCGCAATGGGGCGTTTGAGTTTGATGCAAAGGGCAACTATGTCCTGCCAAGTTCCGGCCTTCATGTGCAGGGGTGGATGAATAAGACTACGAATCACAGTAAGGTGTCCACGGATGGGGCTGTTGAGAATATTGTTATCGAGGCCGGAAAGATGATGAAGCCCGAGGCGACAGACGAAGTTTCTTATTCTGAGAATTTGGACGCAAATACGCCGATGATCACGGGATATAGTTTTTCTGATACGAGCACGACACCACCGACGGCACACGTGCGAACGAGCGCGGATGACGGCATGTATATCACTGCAAGCAAGGCCCAGCCGGTCACACTGTCGTTGAGCGACGGGACGAAACAGACAGTCACATCCGGTACCTACACAATCGGGCGATCCATGCCAAAGGTGACGTCCTTTGGATATTTTGATTCGTTGGGCAACAAACATGAGGGCATCCTCTTTTTAGAAAAGGCAATTGTCACAACTGTAACCTATACGGATGACGATGGGAATTCCATTACAAAGCGGGCCAGTACGTGGATTGCAAGAGTTGGAAACCCTACAGTGCACAATACAGATGGATCGACAACGAGCCACACGCTGCCTCCGACGACGCTTGCTTTTGATGAAGACGGCGTGCTGCGTGCGGGCGTACTCGGTGGCACTCAGTCTGTGAGACGGGATACCAACAGCCATGTAACGACGCCCGTTCCTCCTCCGGCGACGTCGGGCAGCAGTATCGGGGCCGTGACTCTCACAGCGGCGCACAGTAATCCAAACGGGTCGCGACAGGATAACTCTATTACAGTTCAGTTTGCCAATAACGAATCACCGCTGACGCAATATGCCGGCTATGATACGATCAAGGCTGCTGCAAATGGATATACGAGCGGCAGCCTGGCATCGGTATCCTTTGATTCTGCCGGTGTGATTACGGGAACTTACACGAACGGGGTTCGCAGAGCAGAGGCGCAGATCGGTGTCGCTAAGTTTTCAAATCCATCGGGACTTACCAAAGTCGGCGGCAATCTCTATCAAGAATCGAATAATTCCAATTCGAAAACCATTCGGGCCCAGACCGTTGAGAGCACAGGGGCAAAAATTACGCCTTCAGCGCTTGAGATGTCAAACGTTGATATTGCTGATCAGTTCTCGGATATGATCATCACCCAGCGCGGATTCCAGTCGAACTCGAAGATTATTACCGTCTCCGATGAGATGCTGGAAACGCTCATCAATATGAAACGGTAATCTTTCCTCGCGGAGCTGCTGCATCTTTACGGTGCAGCAGCTCTTTTCGTGTGTTTCAGATGGCCGGCGCTTCATTACCGGTGCTTGGCATTGTCTTTTATCACATAATTATATATAATTTCGTGTAAAAACAGCACATAATTATATATAATTGTGTGAGAGTGGGGAAAACTTTGCGGCAAAGCCGGAACAGAACTCTGCATGACCTGTCTGATGGGGCGCCGAGCGGTGCTAACGATAAATTTATTTGAAAAAACGGGGGGGAACTGATACAATGAGAGAACCTGTCAATACGATTTTATTGTGCTGGCAATATTTTGGAGCAGCCCGCCGTTCGGGTGCATCCTGTTAACGGACGAGGAGGAAATGGATTTGAACAAGAAGGGACGTTTTGCCAAACGCCTTGTACGGACACTGGCCCTGACGGCCGCCGTCGGACTCTTCACGGGTGCTGTATCGGCAGAGACGGTGAAGATCGATCTCTCGCAGAGCGTACAGATGGCGCTCGAGAACAACCGCACGATCAAGCAGGCGCTGACGGATGTGGATGCGGCACATGCGTCGCTCTCGCAGGCGAACCGCTCAATGGGGCCCAAACTCACATGGGAGGGAACGGCGAACCGCATTGGCGGCGAGGCGTACGAGCAGGCGCGCATGACGGGGATCAAGTACAACTATAACTACGGCAATACGGGCACGGTCTCGATGCCGGTCTACAATGCTGCGCTGAATGCGCAGCGCAAGGCGGCACGATACGGGCTGAATGCCGCCGACTTTGCACTCGAACAGACGAAGCAGTCGATCCGCCTGACGGCGACGATGGACTATTTCAACATCCTCCAGGCGCGCAATCTGGTCAAGGTGCGTGAGGGTACGGTGGCGACGCTGACGACGCATCTGAATGATGTCAATGCGCAGTTCCGCGTGGGGACGGTGGCGCGCGCCGATGTGCTCGCCTCCGAGGTGGAGCTTGCAAATGCGCAGCAGAATCTGACGACGGCGCGGAACAATTACGAGGTCGCCGTTGCAACGCTGAACAATGTGATCGGCCTGCCGACAGATACGAGCCTCGAGATCAATGATGAGCTGCGCTATACGAGCTATGAGCTCTCGCTCGATGACTGCACGAACTACGGGCTGCTCTACCGCGCGGACGGCGCGGCGGCGGTCTATACGGTAAAGCAGGCAGAAGCGGGCGTGCGCACGGCGCAGGCCGGCTATCATCCAACGGTGAATGCGGCGGCGACGCGTTCGATCGCGGGCGAGCGCCCCTTCAAGGATGATCATACGAGCAGCAACCAGTGGGCGGCAGGCCTCAGTGCGTCGTGGAACATCTTTGACAACGGCGTGACGGCGGCACAGGTGAAGGAGGCAAAGGCGACTCTGTGCAAGGCAGAGGAAGCGCTTGCAGAGACGGATGAGAAGATCCGCCTCGATGTTCATACGGCATATCTGAACCTGCGTGCGTCGGAGCAAAACATAAAGACGACCGAAAAGGCTGTGCAGCAGGCAGAGGAGGACTACAATATCGCACGCGTCCGCTATAATGCGGGCGTGGGGACGAATCTGGAGGTCATGCGGGCATCGGATAATCTGACGACGGCTCGTATGAATTACTCGACGGCACTGTACACTTACAATACAAGCAAGGCAAGCCTCGACAACGCGATGGGCGTACCTGTCGATCTCGATGCCGTTCGCTATCGCGCGGCAGAGGAAGACGGCAAGCGTGCCCGTGCGGCGCGGGAGGCGGCACAGCTGCATGATGATGCCCTCTTTGAGACGCCGAAAGGTGCGGAAGTTCGTGCGACATCTCCGGCGCCGGCGGCAGAGGAAGCCGCTGCTGCGGTGCAGCGTGTGCAGACGGCACACGCCGCCTACGAAACGGATATGAGAAAGTAACAGGGCGTGTTGCAGGGGTGCTCCTGCAAGGGGAGTTCTATGAGACGGAAGGCGTATATCGGTGTTGTGGCACTCGCAGCAATACTTATCTGCGCGGCGGCTATCATCCACATCGTGCGGGCCCAGGCATTCATGGCCGAGGCAGGCAGGATGGCAGAGCGTTTTGCGGCGCAGAAGCTCGGGACGGATGTGCACATCGGTACGGTGGAGATCCGCTCTCTGCATGAACTGACAATTGATGATATTGTGGTCTATGATAAGCAGGCGGATGTCGTTCTCCGTGCCGACGAGGCACGGGTGACGCTTCGTCTGCTTTCGCTGCTTTTGTCGCCTGAAACATCCGTTGATGAGGTCCTGCTCACGGGAGCGCATGCTCATATTGTACAGCGTGCGGACGGCTCGTGGAACTACAACGATCTTGCTGCAGACGATACCGAGCCGAGCACGTTCGAGGGACGCATTCGTCTCGCGGATGCGACGGCGGAGATCGAGACGGGAGCGCGCTCTTATGAACTGACCGATATCACCGGCGCCGCGGATATCGACCGCGGCGATCTCTCTTATGACCTTACGGCGGCGCTTGCCGGCATTCCTGTTCGTGTGCGCGGCGAGAATGTTGAAGGGACGCGGGAGCTTCAGCTGATGCTGGATGACAGCGAATTGACGCCTCTGCTTGACCTCCTCCCGTCGGGGGCAATTTCCGAAGACGTACGCGTCCAAGAACTTCACGCGGCACATGTGAACGCATCCATGCGCTGGGTGGACGGTACGTTTACCGCAGAGGGGCGCGCCGCAGGCGTAACGGCGGCTGCGGATGTCTACGGAACGCAGACGCAGATCGAGAGTGCGGCGCTGACTTTCAGCGAGCGTGAGCTTTTCCTTGCGGCGACGGCCGAGGCGGAGGGCGAAACGGCGCGTATTGACGGCACGATCCGGATGGATACGGATGCGCCCTATCTTGATCTTACGGTGCGTGCGAAAGATTTTGACGTGCATAAAATCCTCAAGGAAAGTCCCTATACGGGGGCTGTAACGGCTGATATTCATGTGACGGGGACCCTTGCCGATCTCATGGCGGCGGGTCAGCTGACGGCGGCGGAGGGGGCTGCGTACGGCGCTTCCTTTACGGATGCGTCTGCGGATGTTTCCTATGCAGGCGGTGCGATCTCGTTCGAGAATTTGAATGCGAAGGCGTTCGGGGGGACGATCTCGGGCGAGGGGATCTTTGATACGGGAGACCGCTCCTATACGGCGCATCTCGTGACGGACGGCGTGCAGCTTGCGCGTCTGCGCACGGATGCGGATGCGCCGCTGCCCGAGGGGATGGACGGTGCCCTGCACGCTGATCTCGGCATCGCGGGACAGGGGGCGGATCCTGCCGTGCTCACGGTCTACGGCAGTGCCGATATCCTGAACGGAACATACCGCAATATCCCCGTGGAGCGCGCGAGCGCGTCCTTTATGCGCAAGGGGAACGATCTGACCATCGACTTCCTCAGCCTCAATCTCCCGAACGATACGGATCTCGGCCTTGAGGGAAGTATTACGAACGGTTCTGCGCTCGATCTGCGCTTTTACGGCGGACATGTCGATCTCTCCCTGCTGAACCGCCTTGACGAGCGGCTCAGCTTTGCGGGGCGTTCGGATTTCAGCGGTGAGGTGCACGGCGACATCAACGATCCGCACGTGGATATCAAGGTCTCGGCAACAAAGGGACAACTGATGCATCAGCCGTTTGACAGTCTGCTCTTTCGCGCGGAGGGGTCGCTCTCGGGGGTTGGCATCCATGATTTCTCGATGGAGCGGAATGGGCGCGAGGTCTGGCTGGTGAACGGCACGATCGGTTTCACCGGTGAGCGCCGCATCGATCTGCAGATCGATACGATGGGCGCGCGCATGGAGGACGTGGCCGCACTCGTTGCCCCGGATCAGCCGATTACGGGAAACATTGACAACATCATCAAGTTCACGGGGACGCTCGACAATCCGCATGCGGTGGGCTATGTCCATTTCTACCGCGGAAGCTATGCAGGCGCACTGCTCTCGGGCATGGACGGTGACTACTTCCTCGACAACGGCATCATTCGCCTGCAGGTGTTCCACATCTATTCGCCGATGGTGGATATGGTGCTGAACGGTACGATCAGCGCGCAGGGCGTGCTCGATCTCGACGCTGAGGTGCGCGATCTCGATATGAAGCGCTTGGAGCACAAGCTCCCCTACGAGGTCTCCGGGCATGGTGTCTTTAACGGAAAGGTTGGCGGCGTGATTTCGCATCCGATCTTCCGCGGCGAGCTCAGAGCCGATACGATCACGATGAACGGCGTGGAGCTGCGGGATATTCGCGGGTTCGTGCACTATGAAAACGGCATCATTGAGATGGACCGGACGGGATTCCGCCAAGGGGAGAACGGTTCCGTTGCGGCGCGTCTGCATTATGATATGCAGACGGAGGCGCTGCGCGGCACGTTGGATATTGAGCAGATGGATGTGGCGGCGCTGCTGGCGCTTGCAAATCAGAAGGAGGATCGCGTTGAGGGAAAAATCACGAGTCACATGCAGCTCGGAGGGACGCGCGAAAATCCGTCCATTGCGCTGACGGGGCGCATCGAGGAGGGGGCGCTTGCCTCCTATCCGATCAGCGATGTCGCGCTCGATGTCGCTCTCCAGAACCGTGTGCTGACACTGCGTACACTGACGGGACGACAGGAGAACGGTACATTCTCCGCCTCGGGCACAGCGGACTTCAACGGGACTGCGAATGTAGACATTGAGGCGTCAGATATCGCGCTCGGCATCTTTACCGGATTTGCCGGAGTGGAAGAAAAAGTGTCGGGAACGGCGTCGGCGACCGTGCATATCGGCGGCCGCACGCAAAATCCCGAGGTGGATGTGCATCTCACGGCAAAGAACGGCGGTATACGCGGCTCTTCATTCGATCAGCTGGAGGGAGAGGCGCAGCTGCGCGGTTCTGTCATTTATCTGAACCAGCTCACGGTGACGAAATACATCGACGGAACTGCATATATGGCGAGTGTCCGCGGCACGCTGCCTCTGCGCGCGCTCACGGCGCGGAGCGATGAAACGCTGAGCTCCTATGAGCAGATCGACTTGACGTTTGTGCTTGACAACGCCGATCTGTCCCTTCTGCCGGTATTCTCCAACAGCGTAGAGTGGGCGCTTGGGCGTACCGAGGGCAATCTGAAGCTGCACGGCACGCTTGCCGCACCGCGCCTTGAGGGCTCGCTGCGCGTTGCCGGCGGCGCGGTGAAGTTCAAGGGTGTCGAGCATCCGCTGACGGATATGCGGATACAGATCGACGCGCTCGGCGATTCCATCGCCGTGCGTGAGTGTACGGGACGCATGGGCACGGGCAGCTATTTGCTGACGGGGCGCATGGGCATTGCCGGCATGCGGCCGTCGGCATATGATTTTACCCTTGTGATGAATGCACTCGATCTCAAAACCTCCTTCTTCGAGGGACCCTTGACCGGCTCGCTGACGCTGACGGAGGATGAATACTGGGGCGAGCAGCTGCCAAAGCTCGCGGGTCATATTGATATTGACCGTGCCCTTATCTCCATTCCGTCGATTCCTGAGACGGACGACGAGCTGCCGAACATCATTCTGGATGTCGATTTGAACGTTGGCCGTCATGTGCGCTTTTTCAGCTCGAATCTCTACGATATGCACCCGTCCGGGCATGTGCACTTCGGAGGAACAACGCGGCACCCGAGGACGACGGGACAGATCGCTGTGCGGCGCGGTGACACGGTCAGCTATCTGCGGACCGTATTCAAGATCCGCGAGGGGACGGCGACATTCAACCAGATGGAGTCGTTTCTGCCGGAGATCAGCTTCTACGCGGAAGCGCGCCTCACGAATACGCGCGTATTCCTGTCCCTGCAGGGGCCGCTCGATCACATGAAGCTCGGTCTGACCTCATCACCTGAGATGTCGGAGGAGGAGATCATCCGCATGCTGACGCTGCGCAGCACCTACCGGAATGGAGAGAGCAGCGTGACAGCGGCGGATATCCTGTCCATTGGACTTCAGATGAGCATCCTCTCCGAGGTGGAGGATTCCGTGAAGAATTTCCTGCATCTTGACGTGCTGCGTCTCTCGAGCGGGAGCGGGGCGCTCTTCGAGACGAAGAACGATGAGGAGATTCGAAAAAATGAGAACGAGTACAATGTCGAGGTGGGCAAGTATATCGGTGACCGTGTGCTCCTGCGGTATGTGCAGGGGCTCGGCGGCGCGTCGGACAAGCACCGTTACGGCATTCAGTATGATTTCAGCGATAAATTCGGCATCTCGTATGACCGCGAGGGCTCTGATCAGCTGATCGGCGTCGAGGCGCGCATACGGTTCTAGCAGGTGTTCTTGATGAAAATGAGGAGGTGAGCCTGTGTTTTCGGAGTACATGACAAAACTTTCCGCTGTACGGAAACTCATGCCGGAGGAAGAGCGTGCGCTTTGGCTCGCTTATAAGGAGGAGGGCGATGAGTCCGCGCGCCGGCGCATCATCGAGGCATATCAGCCGCTGGTATTCCGCGAAGTTATGCCTTATCGTACAATGCCCGTCGTGATGGATGCCGTGCAGGAGGGGACGATCGGGCTCATCGAGGCGGTGGAGCGTTACGACCCGACGCGCGGCGTGGCGTTCAGTCTCTATGCCGTACATCGGGTACGCGGCCGTATTCTCGATTTTCTGCGGCGCGAGGGGAGCGTTGATCTGCCCTGCCTTGAGGCGGAGACCGAGGCGCAGGAGACGGCGAAGGAACTTCTCGTTGATGAGCGGGCTTCGGTTGCGGAGCTCGCGGAGCATCATGCGCTCGTCGACGTACTTGGTGCAGTGATGGAGCGGCTGCCCCTGCGCGAGCGGCTCGTACTCGAGGGCGTAACCATCGGCGGCACGCAGGCGCAGACGATGGCGGAATCGCTCGGCGTTACGCCTGCCCATATCTATCGCCTGCAGCAGAGCGGCATTCGCCGCGTGCGCGGAATGCTTTCACGTTTTATCCAACATTGGAAGGTTTAATCATTTTGGGACTTCATTTTATCCGGGACTTCTTGAATCCGTCCTATGGAGTGTAGTATAATCAAATGTATCTGTGCGGAGAGGAGGCACGGTGATGGACAGGGAACGCAGGGAGAGACAAAAATCAATTCGCGCGGCGCGCGCGTGGCTGACGGGTGCAGAAGATGCACTCGCGGGGGAGGATGATCTCGCAGGCGACCTGAAACTTATGCTCGCTCGTGCGGAACTTGCGCGTATTGCCGCGTACCGCCGCGCACGGCTGCGCAGGTGGGCGGGCTGGCTTGTGCCGCCGATCGCTGCGGCTGCTGTTTGGGCATGGATCGCATGGGAATCGCCCTCTTCGCAAGAGGAGACACAACCGTTTCCTGTGCGCGCCGCACAGGAGCGCGCGGAGATGCCTGCGCCGGAGATGGTTGCTGCTGCGCCTGCATCGCCGCCGGTCGAGACATCAGCGGCGGAGACAGGAGAGCCATCTCCGGCATCCTCTTCTTCGACGCAGGCACCCGAGACCGCGGCCGCCGCGCCCGCAGCGCTGCGAAATGAACCTGAGCAGCCGGCGCGCAGCAAGGCTGCCGCGCGTATGCCAAATGCCGATATGCAGCGGTTGATGCAGGTCGGCGGGAAGATACTGAGAGAGTAGTTTAGGAATTCGATCCATGCTCCTGCGGGAACGCGTGGATTGAAACAGCTCAATGCAATGAGCGTATATCGTCTAGGAGGTTTCGCCTTTGAACAGCAACAGATATCAGAGACTTGCACTTGCCGTCGCCCTCGGCGTGGGGGTATCTGCATCGGCACTGCCGCATGGCTTTGCCGCGGAGGAGATGGACAGCGCAGCAGCGAATACGGCGGCAGAGATGGCAGGGACGGCGGCGCCGGCCCCTGTCCTGAGTGATGCGCCTGCAGCGCCTGCAGACACTGCAGCAGCTCCCGCTGAAGGAGCTCCTGTGCTGACTGGTTCTACGCCGTCCGGCGCGGATCAGCGCGCTGCCGAATGGGCGGCGAAGCGTCCCGCAGAGGATGCGATCTCCAATGATCTTGCCGCTCAGGTGGGCAAGACGATTGTGGAGATCAACTTCAGCGGTGCGTCGGCAGCGACAGAGCCTACGGCACGGGCAGCACTTACGATGCATGTTGGGGATGCCGTGACGGAGGAGGGGCTCGTGAAGGATCGCGATGCGATCTATGCGACGGGGTATTTCTACGATCTGTATCCGGTCTTTGAACAGGTGCCCGAGGGCGTCGTGCTGACCTATCACGTGCTCGAGAATCCGCTTCTGAAGGAAGTCAAGATCGAGGGCAATACGGTCGAGTCGACAGAGACGCTGATGGGGCTCGTTACGGTCAAGAACGGAGAGCTGCTCAACTCGCGCGTCCTGCAGGAGAATGTGCAGGCGATTCAGGAGAAGTACCGTGCGGACGGCTACATTCTCGCAAAGATCACAGATCTCAACATCGCGCAGGACGGGACACTGACGATCAAGATCAGTGAGGGCCTGCTCGAAGGATATAAGGTCAAGGGCAACAAGAAGACGAAGGAGCATGTCATTCTGCGCGAGATGCGGCAGAAACCGGGGGAGCCCTTCAATGCAAATCTGGCGCGCCGCGGTATGCAGCGTGTCTACAATCTCGGTTTCTTCGAGGACGTCAATGTCAAGATGAATCCGGGTGTGGAGCCGAATGCGGTCATCATGGAGATTGACGTCAAGGAGAAGCGGACGGGATCGTTCGGCATTGGCGCCGGCTACTCGAGCGCGGACGGCATGGTCGGGATGGTGAGCATCAGCGACACGAATTTCCGCGGGATGGGCGACACGATCAGCTTCAGCTATGAGATGAGCGGCGACGATACGGATGCGCGCGGCTATACGTTCATGTACCGCCGGCCGTGGCTCGACAAGAAGGAGACGGCGGGAACGCTTCGCCTCTACAACCGCACCTATGAATATGACGATTACGATTCCAACGGCAATCACAAAGAGTCGTTTATGCGCAAATACTCGGGCGGCGAGTTCACGCTCAGCCGGCCCATGAGTGAGTATTCGACGAATTTCATCACGCTCCGCAACCGCAAGGATCGGTATGTCAAGCATACGGAGACAGGCAATGCAGGCGACCGCAGCCTCAATGCTGCGTGGCTCGGCAAGAATTTCGGAACGACGCGCAGCGTGACGTTCGAACATGTGACAGATACGCGCGATAATGTCTATGAGCCGATGTCAGGGGCGCGCGCCGCGCTTTCGGCGGAGTTTGCCGGCTTCGGCGGGGACTTCTCTTTCCAGAAGTATACGATCAGCGACACGCATTACTTTAAGGCAGGCCACGCACAGGTCTTTGTTCTGCGCGGACAGTACGGCATCGGAAAGGGATCTATTTCCGAGTACAACCAGTTCCGCATCGGCGGTCAGGATACGATCCGCGGCTACCGCGAGGATCAGTTCCGCGGCAATCGCATGGCGCTGGCCTCTCTCGAATATCGTTTCCCGATTGTTTCCAAGGTGACGGGAGCGATCTTCACCGACTTCGGCGGTGCGTGGGATACCGGATTTAAACCTGAGAATATGCACGGGAGCGTCGGCATCGGACTCGGCCTCAATACGCCGATCGGTCCGCTGCGCCTCGACTACGGGCGCGGATCGCAGGGCGGACGCGTACATTTCCGCGTCGGCGGAACGTTCTGATGCGGCAGGGGATTTCCCTGTCACGCCCGATGCGTCTGGCGTTTTTTCTGGCTGCACTTTTTATCGGATGGGGGCTTTCTGCCTCCGCATATGCCGCAGAGGCCTCCCGCGTGGAGGAAACTGCGGCTATTGTCGTGGGCGATCAGCCGATCCCCGCCATTGTCCGCGAACGCATGGAGCGTACCGTGGCAGCGATTGCGGCGGAGCGCATGGAGGGGCGGCATACGTCGGATATCTCTGCATCGGAGGAAGCGGAGATCATCGGTGCGGTCTTTGATCGACTGCTCGTCGGCTACACCGTGACGGGGGTTACGGTCCGCCCCGGCACACGTGTAGAGGTGGAGATCCATCTCGCACCGTGGGCAGATACCATTCAGCGTGTGACGGTCGAGACGACGGTTGAGGGGATGCCGCCCGAGGTGGAGGAACTCGTCCGTGCAGATCTTGCGGGGGCGGAGAGTGTCTTTTCCGATGCGCTCGTTGGTCTGCCCGTCGCTGCGACGGACTGGGCGGCAGGCGCCTTGAAACGCCGCCTGACATCGTATATGGAGGAGCATCTGCCGGAGTTCCGCGCGGACTATGATATCGATGTGGCGCCTGCGGCAGCGGTGCGCCTCATTGTCTATCCGCGTCTGCCTGTTGTGCGGACAGTGGATCTCTCGATGCGTTCCGACACGATCCCAAATGTCACTCTGCTCACGCGGCGTTCTGTGATGGAGGCGGAGGTGAATCATCTCGTCGGTGTGCCTGTTGCTTTTGTCGCGCGCCATCGTCTGTCGTTTGAGCAGCGGCTCGCCGAACACCTTGATGCGGGCCGCGATTTTCGGCGCCTCCACCTCTCCTCACGGGTGACGATTACACCAGGGGAGCGCATGCCTGTGATGAGCCGTACCGATACGACGCGGTATCGCCTGCGCCTCACGGGATGGCTGGATATCGGCAGATCGTCGGAGCGCTCCCACGGGGAGCGGCGGGATCTGCATGTGCGCCTGCATGCGGGACAGATGCTCAGCGCACGCGACGAGCTTTATGCAGAGGCGGATGTTACCCCCGAGGATCTGCATTTTGACTGGCGGGTCGGGTATGCGCGTGCCCTGCTTCCGCGCCTGACGGGAGAACTGCGCTATGGGCACGGGGATCGCTTCTCCGTTGCGGGCGTTTATACGTTCCATCCGCGCTGGCTGCTGCGTTACGAGCATTGGATGGATACAGGGCAAGGCGAGTGGGAGCTGCGCTACAAGCTGCATGACTTCCTCAGCATTGCAGGCCTCGTCGATAAAAATGACGCGTGGCTGCGGCTGATCGGGAATTTTTAGCGAGAGGAGTGAGACGGGCATCGTGAAGCGGATTTCCATTGTCGTTCCGGTTTATAACGAAGAGGATAATATTGCGCATTTCGTGCAGAGCGTGACTGCGGTGATGGCGGAGCTGCCCTATGACTATGAGCTCCTTTTCGTCGACGACGGGTCGCGCGACCGCAGCCGAGAAATCCTGTGCGCGCTGGGTGCGTCTGACCCTCATGTTCAGTCCATCTTTCTCGCGCGCAACTTCGGACATCAGCTGGCGCTGACCTGCGGGATCGACCACGCAGATGGCGATGCGGTCATTACAATGGACGGCGATATGCAGCACCCGCCGGAGCTTTTGCCGGCATTGCTCGAAAAGTGGGAAGAGGGCTTCGAGATCGTTCAGACCGTGCGCCTCACGACGGAGGGCGTTTCTCTCTTTAAGCGGCTGACGTCGAAATACTACTATCGTCTCCTCAACGCGCTTGCAGATGTGGAGATTCAGGAGGGCGGTTCGGATTTTCGACTGATGGACCGCAAAGCGGTGCTCGCTCTGCGCCGGTATCGTGAGCATGCGCGGTTTATTCGCGGCATTGTCGGCGCGATGGGGTTTCGCAAGGCCGTGGTGGAGTTCGTGGCGCAGGAGCGCTATGCGGGGCACTCTAAATTCTCTCTGCACAAGATGATTTCGTTTGCGCTGGACGGGATTCTGGCCTATTCCGTCCAGCCGCTGCGTGCAGCTTTCTATGTAGGCATTGTATCGGCGCTGCTCGCGGTGCTGCTTTTCCTCCACGTACTGTTTGAGACACTGAGCGGGCAGACGGTGCCGGGATGGTCCACCATCGTCGTTTGCAGCCTGTTCTTCGGCGGAATGCAGATGATGATGCTCGGGATATGCGGTGAGTACATTGCGCGTATTCTGCAGGAGGTAAAGAATCGGCCGCTCTACCTCATTGCTTCGGATCATCGCCGCACGGCACATCGGGAGGAGACTCATGAATGAGCGGATAAGTACAGGCGCGCTGCTCCTCTTTATGATGGTGCTCTATTTTTGGGGGAACGCGCAGCTCCCCGTGACGGCGCCCGTTGAGGTGAACTATGCGCAGACGGCGAAGGAGATGTGCGCGGCGGGAGATTATCTCTCGCCGCAGATCTACGGCGGCTACTGGTACGACAAGCCGATCTTCTTCTATTGGGAGCTGATTGCGGCGTTTTCCGCATTCGGGGTGACGGATTTTGCCGCGCGTTTTTTTCCCGCGCTTTTTGCAGCGGGAGGCCTTCTCCTGACCTATGCCTTCGCACGGCGCATTTACGATGAACGGACGGCATTCTGGTCGTCGATCATCCTCGGAACGGGGCTGCTCTATGCGGTCCTCGCAAAGCTCATCATCACGGATATGAGCCTTTTCGTTTTCTTCGGCGGGACGCTCGGTGCGTTCTTCGTCGGCTACTATGAACGGCGCAGCGGTTATTTCTACATCGCCTATGCCTGTGCGGGTCTGGCCGTGCTGACAAAGGGGCCGATCGGGCTGCTCCTGCCGGGGCTCATCATCCTCGTGTTCCTTGCGCTCCGGCGTGATCTCTCCGCACTGGGGCGCATCTGCATCCCGACGGGGCTGCTTGTCTTCGCTGCGGTCTGCGCGCCGTGGTATGTCTATATGTATCTTACGCACGGCACAGATTTTGTGAATACCTTTCTCGGCATCCACAACGTTCTGCGTGCAACGGTGTCTGAGCATGCGAAGTGGGATGTCTGGTACTTTTATCTCGGCATCTATTTCCTCGGCATGTTCCCGTGGAGCTTTGCCCTGCCGCTTGCTCTCTGGCGTGCGTGGCGATTCCAGCCGGTCATCGATGTGCGCGCGCACTTTCTGCTTGTCTGGGCGGTCGTTGTGCCCGTGTTCTTCCAGTTCATGGCGACAAAGTACCCGACGTACAGTTTTCCGGCATTCCTCCCAGCGGCAATCCTGACGGCGCGTCTGCTCCTGCACTATCCGCGCACTCTGCGCGTGGGAGCGGTCATCGGTGCGGGCCTCTACCTCGCTGTGGTGTTCGCTGCAGTGAATTACTCCGAGCGCGACGGACATTTCAGCGGGAAGCAGGCGGCGGCGATTCTCTCGCCCGTGCTGCGAAGCGATGATGTCCTCGCTTGTTACGGCGACTATACGGCGACCGTTCCCTACTACACGGGGCACGTGATGTATGCGCTTGCGCCGCGTGAGGAAATTGCCGCGCGCGCACCGAAGGAGATGAGCTGGAGCAGCAAGAATGTGATGCCGTTCCTGCCGATGGATGAGCTGCCGCGGGATCGTACGGTGTATCTCGTTGTGGAGCGGCATGCGTTCGATGCATTCGATGCGCAGTTTGATGCGCAGGAGTGGGAGCTGCTCGGGGCAATGCCGGAAGAGGGGCGGACGAAGCTGCGTGTCTACCGGCGTGCGCCGATGCCGTGAGGAGGCTGCGGCGCAGTTCTTTTTCATCTCTGTGGTTGAATGAACGCCGAGAATAGTGTATGATGAAGGCGTATTTGGGAGAGGTCAGCCATCGTTTGCATGGCGGTATGGAGAAAGAAGGTCGGTCATCATGATGAAGATCAAGGCATTGGGGATTGCCGCAGCGGTATTTGCCGCATCATCGCTGCTTATTGCAGGATGCGGAGGAAAGACGGCGGAGCGCGTGCCCGCGCCCGGTGCCCTGCAGGGACCTCAGGATGCACAGGATGTCGTCACTGAGGAGCGTATTGCCGCGGTGAAGAAGGGCATGAGTGTCGGCGAAGTTGCGGCGATCTTCGGACAGGAGGGCGTGCTCGTCGGACAGAGCATCGTGGACGGCGTTTACTCCTATACCTACCGCTGGCAGGACGGCGGAAACAAGATTGTTAATGCGACATTCTCGCGTGCGAACCATCTGAACAACCCTGCGGCGCAGCTTGCGCTCGTCGAGGTGGAGATCAGCATGAGCAAGCCGGTTGGGCAGCGCACAGTGAAGTAATGCGGGGCAGGCGGACCAGATTCATTTTATCGATGAAATCTTGAATTGCGCGCCCGACTTTGCTATAATGAATCCGTTCGGCTGATTGCCGATGGTTTTGACAGAAAAGGAGTATTTATTCATGATCAAACTTGAGCAGAAGCAGGTTAAGATTATCAGCATCCTGATTGCCGTCGTCTTTGTCGGCTCGGTGGTTGCGCTTGCGCTCACGCAGAGCGGATCGGGCATTGCCTCGGCGGCCAGCTCCGCTGTGGGCGTTGTGGACTATCGTCAGGTCGGCAGCCAGCATCCGCAGCTTGCGGCGGCGAATGCTGAGATGCAGAAGGCTTCGCAGGAAGCACAGTCGGATTTTGAGACGAAGTCTGCGAATATGAACGATCAGGAGAAGTCGGACTACTATCAGCAGACAATGCAGCGCCTCCAGCAGAAGAATGAAGAGCTGATGGAGCCGATTGAGAAGAGCATTCAGGACGCGGTTAAGAGCGTTGCCGAGAAAAAGGGACTCTCGGTCGTCATCGAGAAGGGCGCTGTGGTCTACGGTGGTCAGGACATCACGCAGGATGTCATCAAACAGTTGGGGAAATAATCGCACGAGATGCGCATATGTACCGGGCAGCGCGCTGCTCGGTACATTTTTATAGCAGGAGATAAAGGGAGGGCGGCGCATGCCGGAGCTTTGGAAAACGAGGCGCAGGGAGATCCTCGCGGGCGGCGCTTGCCTTTTGCTCCTCCTTGCTGTGTTCCTCTTCATGCCGCGGCATGAAGGAACGGAAGAGCCCAGCGATATCGGAACCATGCGCATCGAAGAGGTTCTCGCGGCTCATCCGTCCTATGCGCAGCTGCAGGAACTGCGTGCCGAGGAGCGCAGCCTGACACTGCTTGTGCGGGATATGCCTGCACCACCTGAGATCAAGCCGCCGGAGGCGGAGGCTGCGCCGTTTGACGACTCCGTTTGGCAGAAGAACGCGCAGACGGTCATCTCGACGCGCGTCGAACTCGAGCGTGAGCGGAAGCGCCTGGCTGAGGTCTACCGCAAGCAGACAGAGGCGGACTATGAGGCGCGCAAAAAGGCGATCGATGACGAGTATCTGAACGCCATTCTGAACATCAACCTCAAGATCGACAATCAGCGTGCCATGCACGGCCCGCGCGTCTCAGAGGAGGAGCTTGCCGCCGAGCGCGCCGTATGGGAACGGGATCGTGAGGAACTCAAGCGCGAACGCGGAGCACGTCAGATGGCACTCTATCGCGAGTGGCAGGCGCAGATTCGCGCGCGCGTCGCCGCACGCATCGAGCCGCAGCAGGCAGCATGGACGAGACGTGCGCAGGAGACGATTGACGCGCAGAAGGCAGAGGCAGAGCGCCTGCAGAAAGAAGCGCAAAGCCGCAATGCAGACGAGATGGAGCGCGCCCTCAAAGAACGCGAGGAGAACTCTGCGGCTGCGAAGCGTGCGCTGCGTCTCGCAGCCGTACGCAATGAAGCGGATGCGCTCGAGGCGCAGATCTGGCGCGATGTACGCAGCCGTGCGGCGAAACTTGCGATCATGCACCACTTTTCTCTCGTGCTTGCATCTCCGGAGGAGAGCGCGGGAGCGTCTCTGCCCGCCGCCGAGCTCTTTGCTGTACGCCGTTTTGCGCCGCTTATCGCAAATACGGCGACCGATGTGACGGCGGAGATGGTGCATGAGATGCAGAGCATCAAAGAATGACACAGTGAAAGGATTTATACATATGAATTATTTCGGTAAGGCAGCGGCAGCGGTTCTTCTCACAGCGAGTGCATTGACTGCGGGCTGCGGTCAGGTACATGTCGGTACGCTGGACCGTGAGCGTGTGCAGGAGGAGGCGCCCCAGCTGAAGGCTGTGGTCGATGAGGCGAACGCCAAGCTCACGGAGGCGCAGCAGGAAGCGCAGGCGAAGTTCGCGGCGAATCCGAAGATGACGGCGGAGGAGTCGCAGCAGCTCCAGATAGAGACGCAGCGCAAGATGGCGGGGCTCAATCAGATGTACAGCATTCAGCTTGAGCAGAAGCTGAACACGGCCATAGAGGATGTCGTAAAGAATAAGAAGCTGGACGTCGTGATGGACAGCTCCGACAGATATCCGAGCGTACTCTCGGGCGGCTTGGACATCACCGACGAAGTGATTGGGAAACTCCAGTAAAAGGAGCATGAAGCATGGAAAAGACAGTCAATGCGATCGCGGCGCTTGTCGGCGGCACGGTCCATGGCGACGGTACGCGCATGATACGCGGCCTCGCCTCCCTTGACGAGGCGGGGGCGAATGATCTTGCCTTTGCCGTGCCGCCGCATATCGATGCGGCGCGCGCGGGCGCAAAGGCGGGCGCACTCCTTCTTCCAAAGGGAACCGAGGGCTTTTCCTGCCCTGTGATCTTTGTCGAGGATCCGAAGGCGGCATTTGCAAAGCTCCTCACGAGCTTTACTCCGCCGATCGAGCATGTCGTCGGCGTCAGCGATGAGGCTTATATCGGATGTGACGTTCAGATCGGGGAGGGCGTGACGATCCTGCCCTTTGCCTATATCGACGACCATGCCGTCCTCGGCGCGGGCGTAACCGTTTATCCCCATGCCTATATCGGACAATACAGCGAGATCGGCGATCATACCGTTATCTATCCGAATGCGACGGTGCGCGAGCACTGCCGCATCGGCGCGCGCTGCACGATTCACAGCTCCGCCGTCATCGGTGCAGACGGCTTCGGCTTTACGACCGAAGCGGGCGTGCATACGAAGGTCCCGCAGGTCGGCGGCGTCGTCATTGAGGACGACGTGGAGATCGGCGCACATGTCGGCATTGACCGTGCAACGCTTGGCGCGACCGTCATCGGCAAGGGGACGAAGATCGACAATCTCGTGCACATCGGGCACAACTGCAGCATCGGAGCAAACTGCCTCATCGTCGCCCAGACCGGTATCTCCGGCTCGACAAAGGTCGGACACAACGTCACCTTCGGCGGGCAGGTCGGCACGGTCGGCCATATCAATATCGGTGCGAACTCGGTCTACGCTGCGCGTTCCGGCATCATCGCCGATATGCCGGAGGGGGTTTTCTGCGCGGGATTCCCCGTTCAGCCCCATACCGAATGGCTGCGCGTACAGGCTGCGATCCGGCGCCTGCCCGATCTGGCGAAAAAGGTAAAATCCCTCGAACGAGAACTCGAACAGCTGCGCGGGAAGGACTGAGATGCTTTCCTATTATGCCGTGAAACTGCTCAGCCGCATCATCTGTCTGCTGCCGCACGGGACTGCCATGGCATTGGGCGAGCTTCTTGCACAGCTTGCGTGGCATTTTATCCCTGCAAAGCGAAAGACACTTGCATGCGGGCAGGTCATGCGCTGCCTCGGTGTATCGGAAGACGAGGCGGACCGCATTGCACGCGCGAGCAGCCTGCGGTTCGGCCCCATGCTGATGGAGGTCCTGCGCTTCCCGGTCATGAAGCCGCGCATGAGCGACTATGTTACGATCGAGGGTGCCGCAGACGAGGTGCGCACGGCCATCGCGGCGGGGAAGGGCGCGATCTTTGCCACGTCCCACAGCGGCAACTGGGAGCTCATGGGCGGCGCATTCGCCTGCGCGGGATTCCCGCTCGTCGGCGTTGCAAAGCGGCAGAGCTCGGCGGGGATGGATCGCTTCATCAACGAGTACCGCGCGCTCGTCGGCATGCACGTCACCTATCGGACGGGCGTACGCGAGATGTTCCGCATGATCGGCGAGGGATGGATCATCGGACTCCTCAGCGATCAGGATCCGTCTCTGCGCGACGGCGTTATCGTCGACTTCTTTGGGCAGAAGACGAATGCTTTTACAGGCGCGGCTGCCATTGCACGGCGCTGCGAAGTGCCGATCTTTCCCGTTTTCATGCATCGCGAGCCAAGCGGCCATCACATCCTGACGGTGGAGCCCGGGATATTTGTCGAAAAGACCGATGACCGCGCTGCCGATGTGTGCCGTGTGACGCAGACGATCAACACGCGGATCGAGGAATGGATTCGAAAGTATCCTGAGGAATGGTTCTGGCTGCACGACCGCTGGAAGTCCCTCCGGGAAAATCCTGAATGGAAATAAAAAGAACTTCTGCATGAGCAAAATGTTCATGCAGAAGTTCTTTTTGTATTGGTTCAGTCATAGCGCATCAGCGACTCGACACGGATCGTACCGCTTTGCTTTGAGGACGATACGGGCGGGGGAGTCTCGGCGGTCACAGAGGTTTTTTCCTGCTCCTGCGCATCTGTTGCGGATACAGTCTCTGTCTGCAGAATTCCCGCGCGCGCAGCAATGTCGGAGAGAATCTCGCTCGCGGCGGGTGCGTTGGAATCCGGCGTCGGTGCCGCAGTGCTCGGGTTCCCCAATGGAGTGAATATGACCTCAAGAGTGTCTCCCGTTCGTATGGGGCTTGTAAAGTCGGCCTTGACGCCATTGACGAGGATCGCAAAAGAAACGCGGCTGGTTGCCGGCGGCGGCGTGAAGCCGACCGCGAGAAGCGCTTCACTGACATTGGCACTGCCCGTTCCCTTTTGATAGGCAATGACGGCGCCGTCCTCGACGACGGTGCCGGGCGACGCTGCGCGTCCGTTGATTGTGAGCGCAAAGCCGGAGGCAGGTACCTGATGCTCCTTGCCCTCGTATGTGATGACTGCATATGATCCGGCGACGGAGAGATCAAGGACGGATTCGATCGTCGGGGCATCGGCCTCCTCATACGTGACGGCATCACCCTCACGCAGCACGCTCGAGAGGGATGCTGCTGCTCCGTTCAGTGTGATCTTTGGGGGAGCGGAGAAGCGGCGCGTTTCACCGTTCAGCGTATAAGAGATGCCTCGCCCCGCAGGAGGGAGATTCATCGCATGGAGCATTTCGCCGAGCGTGCGTTCCGGGTGCGTGACGATCGAATTGCCGTCGCATAGGACAGGATCGCCGCTTGGCGTGTCATCGTTGAGGAGGATGCTTGCAGCAACATCTGTCTTTGCCCCGTTGAGGAGAATCGTATAGCTGTCCGTGGAGCCGATGACTTCGCTCAGATGAATCTCAGGCTGGCGGCCGTCTTCTCCCGCGACAAGCTTAATGCGGCAGTCGTCGTGGATGGGGGTATCGAGGGTTGCGCTTTTGCCGTCAACGGTGATCTGCGCGAGCGTACCCATCGTTCCCGGAAAACTGCGCCGCTCTCCGTTCACCGTGATGACAAGACCCATGCCGGGGCGCCCGTTGTATTTGCGCAGATTGATGCCCGCGGCGAGGAGGGCGTCGGAAACGTTGAGCGCGCGGAAATTGAACAGGCTGTATTCGATGTCGTTGATCCAGACGGCGAGAAAATGCAGTGTGTTGATCGAAGCGATCTTGAGGATGCCGAGCGGGGTCACTGCATCGGGGGCATGCAGCTCCGGGGGAAGATCCGCGATGCCGTCGACTTCCTCCGGCTGACGGACAGCGACACGCCCTGCGGGAATGTCAAGCGCCTCTGCAACAAGCTCCGGAATCATCGGCGTGAGTGCCCCGCCGCCTACGAGCATGACGGCCTGCGGAGGTTCGCCATTGAGTTCGAGAACCTGCTTTGCAATCGCGTCCGCGAGATTTTCAACGCCGGGCTTGATCGCGGCGACGACCTGTTCGGCGGTGAGCGAGAGCTTCATGCCGAGAATATCGGTGAAGGAGACGTCCTGACCGTCGGCCGTTTTGCGCTTGATATCCTCAGCGATGTTGAAATCGAGCAGATATTCACGCGAGATTGCCTCGGTGACCTCGTCACCCGCCATCGGCACCATGCCGTAGGCGATAACGGAGCCGCCGCGTGTAATGGCAACATCGGATGTGCCCGCGCCGATATCCACGAGGACGAGATTCAGATGGCGCATCGTCGGCGGGATGAGGACGTTGATGCCGGCGATCGGTTCGAGCGTGAGTGCCTGCATCTCCAGATGGGCCTCGCGCAGAGCCGATTGCATGGAGTCAACGACCTGCCGCGGGAGGAATGTGGCAATGACGGTCGCCTGTGCCTTGCGTCCGCGCTGTCCGACGAGCGTCTTGAGATCGTTGCCGTCGAGGGTATAGCGTATCGTGCTGTATCCGACGCAGTAATAGCGCGTCGGATCGTCGACGGTGTGGGAATGGGCGAGCCTGCGCTGTGCTTCCTGCACGCCTGCGAAGTCGAGGTCGCGCTGCTGTGCGGGTGTGATGATGCCTGTGACATCCTGCTCGGCCTCTGCCGTCATCGTATAGAGCGCACGCCCGGCAGCGGCCACGGCGACACTATGCAGCGTGCCCGTGCGTTCGGTCAGACGGCGCTTGACCTCGCGGATGACAGCGGCAACCTGCGGCACATCGTGAATCTGCCCGTCCAGCATCGCGCGCGTCTTGTGCTCCATGCGCTCGGTAGCGAGGATATGGAGCATGCCGTCTCGCTGTTCGGCGACGATGCCGATGACGCTGCGTGTCCCAATGTCAAGCGCAAAGACGAGTTCGGAAGGGCGATCGTGCCGTTCTGCCTTCTGCGTCTGCGCAGATGCGTTCTTTTTCGGGCGGCCGCGTTTTTTTGCAGAGACTTCCGCCGCCGCTGTCTCCTGCACGCGTTTTCTCGGGCGGCCGCGGCGCTTTGCAGGCATATCCTCCGCGGATACATCTTCGCTTGTTTTATTCAGATCCGACATCTCGTTCTCCCCTGTAAACAATGTATACTATCTGTATCTATTCGTGTCTTTTTGAAAAAATCCTTCCCGTCGTGTGCGCTAAGTGCATACAAAAAGGTCAGAACAAAATCGCCGCATGGACAATTCCGCTCTGACCTCAAGAGAGGTGTCTGAAATGCCGTATGACTTATATGTCTATACCTGCGTAGAGCAGGTGGGTACCCTAAGTCCGGCTGCGGCGTTCACCGAGGTGCATCGCGTTCACCGAAATCAATTCGGATTCCCTGAAAGATCTGTAGGTTAGACATTGCTAAGGCATACGCACATCTAAGGCGCTCCTCCTTGTAATCATGATAGCATAAAAAAAAGTGAGCCGCAAGACTTGACAAATACGGGAACAACAATATCGTTGAAATGATATGAAATCTGTTTTTTCCGAAAACTGCATCGAAATACATTCCTACCTCTTTTCCTATGGAAAATCCCGTGTTATAATATGCATAAGAATATGGAAAGTTCCAATTTTTACTGGAAAGCTGGTGTGACGGAGATGGCAAATGTTCGTGATGCGGTGAATGCGGTCATTGCCGCAATTATGGCGCAGAAAGATTATTTGACGGCGTTGGACGCAAAGACCGGGGATGGAGACCACGGACTCAATATGGCGCGGGGATTCACCGCTGCGCAGGAGAGGCTCGCGGAGCTGCCCGGTGATGCGCCGGTACAGGATGTGCTTCATCATATCGGGCGCGCGTTCATCGAGAATGTCGGCGGCGCTGCAGGTCCTCTCTACGGAATTGCATTCGTGCGTGCCGGCGAGGCTGTGAACGCTAAGACGCGGCTCGACGTGGCGAGTTTTGAAAAACTCTTCACAGCCGGCATTGAGGCCATTCAGCGCCGCGGGCGTGCCGAGTACGGCGACAAGACAATGCTCGATGCGCTGATCCCGATCCGCGATGCTTTTCGCTCGGAGAATGCAGATGGGAAGAGCCTGCGCGAATGCCTCGAGGACGCACTGGATGCCGGGCGCGCGGGGGCGGAGTATACGAAGACGATCGCCGCGCGGCGCGGACGAGCCGCCATCATCGGCGAGCGCAGCATCGGCGTCGAGGACCCGGGCGCGATGAGTTCTCTCATCATGTTCCGCGCTCTCTGCAGTTATCTGCGCGGCTGATGATATTGGAGTTTGGGGGAAAACAGCTTGATAAATACGGAGATTCGTACCCGTTTCGCGCCCAGTCCTACGGGCTATATGCACATCGGCAATCTGCGCACGGCACTCTATGCCTGGCTGTTTGCGCGTGCAAATGACGGGACGTTCATCCTGCGCATTGAGGATACCGACCGCAGCCGCTACGTTGCTGATGCAGTGGAGTTCATTCGCCGCACGCTCGATGCGGCGGGGATTGTTCCTGATGAAGGGCCCGACAGCATCGGCGGGGATTATGGGCCGTACGTTCAGAGCGAACGCATGGAGATCTACAAAAAATATGTCGAGCAGCTCGTCGAAAGCGGACACGCCTACCGCTGCTTCTGCAATCATACGGAAGAGGCAGCTCCTGCGGACGGGGAGAAGTCGTTCGGCGGCTATCCGCGCACGTGCCGCGAACTCAGTCCGGAGGAGATACAGGCGCATCTCGATCGAGGCGATGCGTACGTGATTCGTCAGAAGATGCCGCTCGTCGGCGAGACCACCTTCTATGATGTGCTCCACGGCAATGTCACGATTCCGAACGCGGAGCTCGAGGATCAGGTGCTCCTCAAGCGCGACGGCATGCCGACCTATAACTTTGCCAACGTGATCGACGATCATCTGATGAAGGTGTCGCACATCATCCGCGGAACCGAGTTCATCACCTCGACGCCGAAGCACGTGCTCCTCTACGAGGCCTTCGGCTGGACGCCGCCCGTATTCGTTCATCTGGCTCCTGTCATGGGACGTGACGATGCGACGGGCAAGATCAGCAAGCTCTCAAAGCGGCACGGCGCGACGAGCTTCGACGATCTCGTAAGAATGGGATATCCCGCCGCCGCGATTGTGAACTATGTGGCGCTCCTCGGCTGGAGTCCGAAGACAACGAATCAGGAAGTCTTTTCGATGGACGAGCTGATTGAGGCATTCTCGCTCGAGGGGCTGTCGAAGTCGCCGGCCGTATTCGACTACGATAAGCTCGGCTGGATGAGCGGCGAGTATTTCAAGGCGATGACGGACGAGGAGTTCGCTGCGGCCGCGCGCCCCTTTGCCGGAGCATTGCCCGCACGTTTGGAGGAACAGTGGCCGGCGGTTGCGCATCTCCTGCGTACGCGTGTGGAGAAGCTCGGTGACGTGCGCCCGGCAATCGAATTCCTCATTGAGCCGCCGCCCTTTGATGCGGGCCTCTACGAGAATAAGCGCAACAAGGTCACCCCGGGTGCGGCACGAGAACTTCTGCCCGAACTCATCGGGATTCTCGAAGCGCTTCCGGCGGAGCGGTGGGAGAACGATCTCCTCTACGCGCTGCTCGAGGAGTGCATCGAGCGTGAAGGATGGAAGAAGGGGACCATCATGTGGATTCTGCGCGTCGCGGCTGCAGGGCAGCAGGTGACGCCGGGCGGCGCGACCGAAATCCTCGCGATTCTCGGACGGGAGACTGGGCTCGAACGGCTTCGCTCGGCGCTTGAACAGCTCTCGGCGTAAGACTCGGCCGGAGAAAAAAGCGCTTGCTTTTTTAGGGACCCTATGATATAGTAACTCCTGTTGACATATGTGGCGCCTTCGTCAAGTGGTTAAGACACCGCCCTCTCACGGCGGGTTCATGGGTTCGAATCCCATAGGCGTCACCAGAAGGCGCCTTCGTCAAGTGGTTAAGACACCGCCCTCTCACGGCGGGTTCATGGGTTCGAATCCCATAGGCGTCACCATCGCAATGAAATAGGAGCTGCAGGGCAGCTCCTTTTATGTTATTTATGGAAGAACAGTTCTTCTGCGCTTCCTGTGGAGAACTGCGGGGAATGTGATGCTTTTTTTGTCTATGCTCCTTATGGGTGGGATCATCGGATTCGTTGGGGCGGGCGGCAGCGGCGTCATCATCACGCTGCTCGTCGTCGGGTTCGGCGTTCCCATCCATCAGGCGCTCGCCGTTGCGCTCGGATCCATGGCGTTCACCACACTTTCGGGCGCAGTCAGTCACTATCGCGAGCATGAGGTCGTTCCTCTCACGGGGGCCGTTCTCGGTATGGGCGGACTGATCGGGGCGCTGATCGGCGCCGTGATTTCAAACCATATGGAGGCGCCGCATCTGAGCCTCTTTACAGGATCTATGCTGCTCTCGAGTGCGGTCCTCCTCTATCTGCGCATCTATCGGGCGGAGTGGCTGGGACGGCAGATTCCTGTGCGGGAGGAACTCTTAACCGGGCGGCGGCTCTATCTCTGCGGATTGCCGATCGGCTTCATCTGCGGCGTCCTCTCGGGCGCGTTCGGCATCGGATCTGCGGCATATATTCAGATTGCGCTGATGGTCGTGTTCGGGGTGCCGCTTCTGCAGGCAATCGGGACAACGATGATGATCATCGTACCGATCTCTGTCAGCGGCGGGATTGGCTATATTCTTTACGGACAGCTTGAACTGCAGCTCTTTATCCAGACGCTCGTTGGGCTCTCAGTCGGTTCATATTTCGGGGCGAAGCTCACGCATCTCGCACCGCTGCCTGTGCTGCGCTTCTGGATTGTTGCCCTGCCGGCGATCGGAGGGACGATCATGGTGCTCTTTCGATAGGATGCTGTGAATTGTTGGAGGGGAAATATATGAGGAAGTTTCTGGCGCTGGTGCTTCTTTTGACGACTGCGGCAGCGCTTATCGGCTGCGGCGAAAATTCCGTGGAGGACCGCAAGGAGCAGGCGAAGTATCGGCGCATTACGCCGGATGAGGCGCAGGTACTGATGAAGCAGGAGCAGGACTATTTGATCCTCGACGTGCGCTCGCCGGAGGAGTATGCGCAGGGGCACATCCCGCATGCGATCAACATCCCGATCGAACGTATCGGAGATGTGCCGCCGAAGGAGCTGCCGGATCGGAATCAGACGATCTTTGTTTACTGTTCCAAGGGCGTTCGCAGCATGAATGTATCCAATCGGCTTGCGCACATGGGCTATAAGGACATCGTTGAGATGGGCGGCCTGCAGGACTGGAACGGGGAGCTTGTGAAGTAATTTTTGTTTTGATATGCGAGGCATTCTTATGTTAAAGTTTTTTACGGTTTTGACGTTTGCTGTTTTAACGCTCGGCATCTTTGGATGCGGCGGCGCGCAGCCCTCCCAGGCTGCGGATGGAAAGGAGCAGGCCATGGCGGCATTTCGGCGCGTCTCCTCCGATGAGGCGGCAAAGATGATGACGGAGGAGAAGGACTATCTGATTCTGGATGTGCGGACGGCGGCGGAATATGCCGGCGGGCACCTTCCGAATGCAGTCAATGTCCCGAATGAGTCCATCGGCACGACACCTCCGAAGGAGCTGCCCGACAAGGGGCAGATGATCTTCGTCTACTGCCGGAGCGGTGCGCGCAGCCAGCAGGCGGCGCAGAAACTTGCGGCGATGGGCTACATAAACATCATTGAGATGGGCGGCATCAATGACTGGCACGGGGAGGTCGTGAAATAAAATCTCCGAAACAAAAAGAATCTCCCGAGACGGCAAGGTCTCGGGAGATTCTTTTTGTGTCTTACGCTTTATTCTTTTGCTCCTTCAAGTTTCGGCTTCGTAAAGAAGAGGATCAATACGATGATGCCCGCACCGAGCAGCATGTCCAGCACATACCAGAGCTTTCCGTCCACGACGCCGGTGATGGCGACGACGCCGCCGAAGGCAACGATGGAGGTGATGCCGTGCAGCATGCCGACGGCTCCGGCGATGGAGGTGCCGATCGCACAGGCAATCCATGTGCGGCGGAAGTCCTTGCCGGCGAAGGGAATCGCACCCTCCGTGATGCCCGCAGACGAGAGGAAGAGCGCGGAGATGCCGAGCTGGCGATCCGCCGCGTCATATCGACTGCGCAGGATGAATGCGGCGAGGCCCATGCCGAGCGGCGGGATGGCGCAGCACATGCGGAACACGCCGTTCGGTCCGAGAATTCCCTCGGCCATGAGTGCCAAGGTAAATGCCGTGGCGGCCTTGCTGCATGCACCGCCGAAGTCTGCGGCCGCCAGGAGGCCGATGCCAATGCCGAGCGCCATCGCACCGGCGCCGTTCAGCTGATACATGACCTGAATCATGAACTGCACGAAGGCATTCAGCGGAACGGTCAGAAGATAGATGTAGAACAGGCCCAGAATGAGCGTTGTAAAGAGCGGAATGAGGAAGGTCGGCATCATGGGCTGGAGAACTTCCGGAACGGGGAACTTCTTCAGCCAGCGGACGAAGTAGCCCACGAGAAAGCCGAGGAGCAGCGCGCCGAGAAATCCCGTTGCAATGTGAGATTCGCCCATGGGCGTGTTGGCGGCGTGGCCGAGGATGAAGCCGGGGGCAATCGCCGCCTTGCTGCCGATGGCATAGGCGATGTAGGCGCACAGCACAGGCACCATCATTGAGAATCCGGCCATGCCGAGATCGTATACGTTCTGCCAGAACTGGCCGCTCGGGATGATGCGGCCGTCCTCGACGGTACCCGTAATGAGCGTAAAGGAGAAGAGCATTCCTCCCGCGATGATGACCGGCAGGAAGTATGAAATACCGGTGTTGAAGTAGCGGAAGAGCTCTGCGCCGAGGCTGGTCTTTTCCTCCGAGGCAGAGCGCGCGGAACGGGCGGCACTGCTCTTCGTTTGCACAGCCTCAGGCGCACTCGATGCCGCGATGCTTTCCGCGCGGTCAATCAGCTCCGCCGTTTTCTTAATAGCATCGCCGGGCGTAACATCGAGAACCCTGCCTGCCGCGCGCTTGGAATCAAACCGCTCGGACATCTCGACACTGACGGCAACGGCGAGAATGACGACATCGGCAGCATCAATCTCCTCCTGGGACAGTTCATTGTCGATGCCCATGCCGCCCTGCGTCTCGATCTTGCAGTCGATGCCGCGCTTTTTGCACTCCTGCTCAAGCGCCTCCTGCGCCATATAGGTATGCGCAATGCCTGCGGTACAGGCGGATATGCCTACGATCTTCATCGGAAATCCTCCTCAATCTCTTGCAGCAGCTGGTAGACTTCCTTCTCGGAGGTTGCCTCCGAGAGCTTTTGCCGGAATGATTCGTGGATCAGTTTCTTGCTGAGGGCCGCCAGAATCTTCAAGTGCAGATTGTTGTTCTGCTCCCCGTCAGCAGCCTGCGGCACGCCAATCAGGAAAACGATGCGCGCATCTTCGCCGGATTCCGTTCCCCATGGAACAGGTGTCTTGAGGCGGGCAAAGGCGACGAACGCCTCGCCGACGCCCTCCGATTTCGCATGCGGCATGGCAACGCCATCAATCGTGTAGGTGGCGAAAGATGCCTCGCGCTCCAATACCGCCTGCTCATATCGGTCGGCATCCAGAACACGGCTGTTTTCAAGATGGGTCAGACAGCGGATGACGTCTTCCTTTGCCGCAAAAGAATCTTCCGGAAAAACAATCAGCTTTTCATCAAACAAGAGCATCGATCCTTTCTTATGAGTACATGTCCTATGCAGGAGCTCCGCGAGGAACTGTCTGCTCGCCATAGGAAGAGCACGGCTTTGCACATGCGGAGAACACCGCGCCGTTACTTCCAGACGGACTCCGCGATCTCCTTGATGAAGCGCAGCTTGTTCCACTGCTCCTGCTCTGTCAGGATGTTGCCCTCCTCAGTCGAGGAAAAGCCGCACTGGGGACTGAGGCAGAGCTGATCGAGCGGGACGTGCTTTGCCGCCTCGTGAATGCGCGCGACAATATCCTCTCGCTTTTCCAGCATGCCGGATTTCGACGTGACAAGTCCGAGCACGACGCGCTGATCCTTGATGAAATCGAGCGGTGCAAATCCGCCCGCACGGTCAGAGTCGTACTCCAGGAAGAAGCCGTCGATGCGGCAGCCGCCGAAGAGAACCTCTGCGACCGGTTCATAGCCGCCGGACGAGAACCATGTCGAGCGGAAGTTGCCGCGGCAGATGTGCATGGTGATCGTCATATCTGCGGGCTTTGCCTCGAGCGCACGGTTGATCATCGCGACGTAGGCGCGTTCGATGCGGTCGAGGTCGAATCCGCGCGCCTCATATGCCGCGCGCTTTTCAGGATCGCAGAACTCGCCCCAGGAGGTGTCGTCGAGCTGCAGATAGCGGCAGCCCGCCTCGTAGAATGCGCGGATTGCCTTCTGATAGGCGAGGGCAATGTCCTCGAAGAGAGCATCCTCGTTCTCGTAGCGCGGGATCGGCGCATAGTCCGTCGCGCGCACGCAGCAGATGAGGTGCAGCATGCTCGGCGAGGGGATCGTCATCTTTGCGAGCGCATCGCCGGCGAGGCCGTTCAAAAAGCGGAAGTGCTCGAGGAACGGATGCGCGCCGAAGTCTACCTTGTCCGTGATCTTTACGGTTGCCGCCTTCGGCTGCGCACCCTTGAACGCGACGGACCAATGCGCCGCTCCGATCTCCTCCACGCCGCCGAGTGCTGCGAGGAAATCGAGATGCCAGTAACGCCGACGGAACTCACCGTCCGTAACGGCGCGCAGACCGACTTCCTTCTCCTTTGCGACAAGATCGCGGATCGCTGCGTCCTCTGCCTGCCGCAGCTCCTCTGCCGCGGCGTTTCCTGCCGCATAGGCCTCGCGCATTTTCATGAGCGCGGCGGGGCGCAGAAAACTGCCTACAATATCGTAGCGAAAAGGTGCCTTTGTATGGTTCATAACAAATCCTCCTACTGTTTTGGTCCTTCGATATCCGCACTTTTCTCGTACGGATAATTCATTGTAACACAGAATGCCATCGATGTGTTGTTCTTGAAGCACAAAAATAACGGCAGTTTTTTCAGTATCTTTCGAGTGCTTTTGCTTTGAGAATCGAAAAAAGGAAATTTTGTGATAAAATCAGAAGATGAGGGATCTCACCGGGGCATGCGTCTTGCCCTGCCAGATGTGTGTATGCTATAATACTTTTATCATTTGTGTAGAATTTGAGGAGAGTGCGGCGCGCATGAGAGGTGCAGAGGCGGTTCTGGCATGTCTGCGGGAGCAGGGCGTGGACACGTTGTTCGGCTATCCGGGCGGGATGATCTTGCCGCTTTATGATGCTCTCTACGGACAGAAGGAGATTCGTCAGATCCTCGTGACGCATGAGCAGAATGCCGCACACGCGGCGGACGGCTATGCACGCGCAACGGGCCGCGTCGGCGTCTGCATCGCGACATCGGGACCGGGCGCGACAAATCTCGTCACGGGACTTGCGACGGCGTATATGGACTCGATTCCGCTGGTCGCGATCACGGGGCAGGTGGATATCGCCATGCTCGGCCGCGATGCGTTCCAGGAGACGGATATCCTTGATGTGACGATGCCCGTGACGAAGCATAACTATAAGATCAAGGATGCGGCGGATCTCGTGCCGACGATCCGCCGGGCATTTGAGCTCGCGCGCAGCGGACGCCCGGGACCGGTGCTGATTGATGTGCCGCGCAATCTCTTCTTTGAAGAGGTCGCCTATACGGCCGAGGAACCGCGTGTCTATGCACCGGGGAAGCCGGACGCGGACTTTATCATCTGCGCGGCGGAGGCAGCGGCGGAGATCGTGCGCGCGGAGCGTCCGCTCGTGATTGTGGGCGGCGGCGTGATCTCGGCGGGGACATCGGCGGAAGTTGCGGCCTTTGTTGAGAAATACCATCTGCCTGTGGTGCATACGCTGATGGGCATGGGGGCCCTGCCGAGCAGCCATCCGCAGATGCTCGGCTTTGCCGGGATGCATGGGGAGAAAGCGGCGAACTATGCGATCGGTGCCGCTGATCTCGTCATTGCTCTCGGCAGCCGCTTTGCCGATCGGCAGACGGGCAATCTCAGCAAGTATACGGCGGACCGCAAGTTTATCCACATCGACATCGATCCTGCGGAGATCGACAAGAATGTCGAGAACAGCCTTGGTCTGGCGGGCGACATGCGGACGATTCTGAAGCTGCTTATGCGCCAAGCGCCAAAGAGCGACCTCTCTGCGTGGTGGGCACAGATCCGCACGTGGCAGGAGGAGCACGACTACGACTACCATGTCGGGCGCCTGACGGTGCCGTGGGCGCTGCACCAGATTGCGCAGAACACGGCGGGCAAGGCGTACGCTTATGCGACGGACGTGGGGCAGCACCAGATGTGGGCGGCACTCCATCTGCGCGTGGAGGAGCCGCGGACATGGCTGACCTCGGGCGGCCTCGGCACGATGGGCTACGGACTGCCTGCGGCGATGGGGGCGCAGATCGCGTGGGGCGACAGCCGCCGCGTGATTCACATTGCGGGCGACGGCGGCATCAAGATGACGGGCAATGAGTACTATACGATTGCGCGCCTCGGTCTGCCGGTGCTCTCCATCCTTGTGAACAACCGCAGTCTCGGCATGATCCGCCAGCTGCAGAAGGTGCTCTACGACGAGCGTTACATCGCATGCGAACTCGATCATGCGATGGACTACGTGAAATACGCGGAGAGTTTCGGCATCAAGGCGGTGCGCGTCGCGACGCAGGAGGAGTTCGCGGCGGCGCTCTCCGGTGCGCTCGAGGACCGAACATATCCGCGCGTGATTGTGATGGATGTGTGGCGCAGTTTCGTGGAGCCGATGACGAAAGGCGGTGCGCGCATTGATGAGTTTGTCGACTTTAAGTAAACGTCTGCCGGCTGCGCGCAGTCAGCAGGGATTTTCTCTTCTCTCGACGCTTTTGGCCGTGATGATCCTCGCGGTGATTCTCGCGATTGCCGTGCCGCGCTTCTCGTCTGCAATCGCAACGGCGAATACGGTCAAGGTGCAGGCCGATCTCACGGCACTTGATACGGCGATCGTGCTCTACCAGACGGCAAAGGGGAAAGCCCCCGGCAGCATCGACGATCTGACGGAGTATGTGACGGATCTCAAGAATCTCAAACCGCCGTCGGGCAGTGTGCGCGTCGGCGATCAGGAAGTCTCGATGGAAAACGCGGCGTATAAAGTGGAGAAGAAGGCCGGTGTCTGGCGCGCGACCTGTGCGGGGCGCACGGCGGAGGAGTATCACGCGAAGCAGTGAGGAGGAGCGGAGAATATGCTGGAAAGGGCGGCGCAGCTTTTTCCCGCACGGCGTGAGGGGATTTTGCTCCTCGTCTTTTGGCTGCTTGCTGAGTTCGGCATTATTTTTTCTGCGGGGATGGGTATGCGCAGCGTCTGCGGAGGAATTTTCGCGGCGGCGCTTCTGTGGCTCTCCTTTTTGGATCTGCGGGACGGCATGCTCTATGACTGTATTACACTGCCGTTTGCGGCGCTCGGACTTATTTTTTCGATGGCCGGGGTTGGATCTGTGACGGATGCGATGATTGGCGGGACGCTTTGCGGCGTCTTATTTTATTGCCTGTATATCGCCGCGCGCGGCGGTCTGGGCGGCGGGGATGTGAAGCTTGCCGCGGGGCTCGGCCTTTGGCTCGGCTGGGAGGCGGCGGTGATCGCGCTCTGGATCGCATTTATGCTCGGCGGCACGGCAGCGGCGGTTCTCCTCATCACGGGCCGCAGGAAGCGGCACGATGGAATTCCGTTCGGCCCGTTTTTGGCGCTGGGCGGATACATCGGCTTTATTGCCGGCGATTATCTCTGGCGTCTCTACTGGGGGACGGGGTGATGCGCTGCCGGCAGGAGCGGGGGATTGTTCTGTTGAACATATTGCTCGCACTCTCCATTTTCGCCGTGCTGCTCTCGACGGTGCTTCCGGCGGCGCGTTCCATTTACGCGCATGCGGCGGTGGAGTATGAGGCGATGTGTCTCATCGGTGAGCTGCGCCGTGTTCAGGCGATCAGCCGCACGACGGCGATGCCGCTCTACATGATGGAGCGTCCTCTGTCCTCCGAGCGTGCACCTCAGATCCGAATACGGTACGGGACCTACGAGCTGCATCATCCCTTTCAGCAGGACCGCGTGCATATGCCGCTGCCTTTCGTACGCATCACACAGGAGACGATGGGAGAAACGCCCGTGGTCTTCACGCGAAACGGAGATATTGAGAGGATCTGGAGCCATAATATGAAGATACGCGTCTATGCGCAGGGCTATGAGCACGAGAGCTTGTATGTCGTGATCGACCGTGCAGCGCGGATTCGCCTGCAGAGGGGCGGGAAGGATGCAGCGGATGAAGAGGAGTGAGGAGGCCGGATGGGCGCTCTTTGAGGCTGTGATGCTCGGGCTGATCGTACTCGCTGCAGCTGCTGTGATCGGTGTATTTGCGCGCACGGCAATCCTCGAAGAACATTCTGCGGCACGCATGGACGCGGCGCTCCTCGCGCGCGGGCAGTTTTCGGCAATGGAGGCGGCGCTCGACCGTGGGATTCCTCCGACGGCCGGGGTCTCCGAGATCAGTGCGAACAATGTATCGTATACAGTGCAGACAGAGGTCGTTCGGCAGGGAGATTTTCATGATGTGCATCTGCTTGTTTCGTGGCGGATTTTCGGACGTGCAGAGGCGGCTGATTTTGTGCGGAGGATGAAAGAACATGTGCGGACGCAGGGAAATCTCTGAACGGCACGGCGAGGCGGGAATGCTGCTGATGGAGCTTGCGGTGAGCCTGCCTGTCTTTGTGCTGCTGCTCAGCTTCCTGGCCTTTGCGGTCGCGTGGAGTTGGCGCAGCTATCAGCGCGAAATTGCGGATGCGGAGCTGCGACAGGAGATGCAGATCGCAGCAGCACGGATCGTGGAGTCCGCATTGCTCTCCGACCATATCCGAGAATACATGACGGGCGTCTACGAGATGCGGCAGAGAGTGCGGCGCGCCGATCAATCGGAGCAGGCTCTTGATCGCTATTGGCTGCGGAACGGTCGGATTGTGCTCAACTACGCGTCGTTTCCCATCACAGGGTCATTTGCGGGGGCGGGCGTATCTGTCTCCGCTTTCTCGATTACCCCCGATCTGTGGAATCCGCGTCTCTATCACATCGCCATAACGGGGACGAGCGCGGCGACCGGGCGTACACATCGGATTGAGACGAGCGTCTATCTGCGGGAGAACATGAGTGGATGCTGAGTGCCTGCTTCGGGATGAGCGCGGTCTTACATCCGCCGTCGGCCTCTGCGCGCTGATGGTTTTGATCCTGCTTGCGCTTGCGGCAGCTCAGTTCATGCGCGGCGGGAGCAGTGTTTCCGCGGAGTATGAGCGGGAGATGCAGCTGCGCCTTGCGGCGGAGAGCGGCATCGAGACGGCGGCAGCAGGCCTGGAACGGGCGGCGGATGCCTACGGCCCGCCGCCGCGCGAAGGGCGCATGCCGATTGCGGTGGGCGAGGTTCCTGCAGCGGAGAATACAGCGCTGTCTGTCTATATCGAGGTGCCTTTGCCGGGCGAAGCGGACGGCTGCATCTATCTGGTCGCCGCCGCCATAGATGAGGGGGAGGCGCGCATGCCCGACGGAGAGAATTGGAAACGCGCGAAGATTGTCCGTGCGCTCATGGAGAAGAAGGGAGATCGCTATGTTTGGCGGCGTTGGTTCTAGTCTGCGTTGGAAGGTGCGCGAAGCGGCAGGCGTCTACGTATCGGCGGATACCATCGCACTTGTTCGCCTTTCTGCTCCCGAGGATATGGGAGGGGCGTGGATGGTATCGGAATCGCATATTGTGGAAAATCGCGGCGCAGATGGCTCGGAGGCAACGGCTCTTGCCTCCCGTGTGTACGAGGAACTCCTGCGCGTAGGATGGGAGAATCTGCCGCTTGCATTTGCTGTGCCCGAAGGTGCGGCGCAGACGAAGGAGCAGGAATTGCCGGCTCCGCTTGCCGCACCCGAGCTGCGGGATGCGCTCCTCTGGTCGCTGCGTGCGGCGGCGGATGCAGAAGGGACTGTGCTGCCGGCGGATATCTGCATTTGCTGTGCACCGCTTCCGGGGGCATCTCCGCAGCGCTTCTGGACGGCGTGGATGGATGCGGCACGGGTACGGGAATACTTCTCTTCGTTTGCTGCCGCGGGTCTGCACCTGCGGCGGGTGACGGTCTGTCCGCCGCAGGGCGGCATCTGCGCGGAGACGATCGCACGCGCCTGTGCGCCGCAGATGCCGTGGGAGACGGCGAAGACGGAGCCGGACGAGCTTCTGCCCGCCGTCTATGCGGGCCTTCTCATGGATGCAAAAACCCCGGCGCATCTGTATTGGTCCGAACGGAAAAATCCTCTCGGATGGCTGCGCCCGCATGCGGCGTCTGTGATCGCCGCAGCGGCGACGGCGGCATTCCTTGCAGCGGCGGGCGCGGACATTGCTTCCTATGAGCAGGCACAGCGCGCGTGTACGCAGGCGGAGGAGGAACTGGCACTGCGCGGAGCGGATCTCCGGCGCATGGAAGAGTTCTCTGCGATGCACAGAGATGCCGTTCAGCACGAGCAGGCATGGATGACATTCGCGGCCGCATCTTCGCCTCTTCGCGCACTGCTCGTTCATCTGGGCGCTGCAGCGGCGGATGGAATTCGTCTCACAGGGATAACGACATCGGCGGAGCGTGTGCGCATTGAGGGAGAGGCAGAGAGTTATGAGTCGCTTTCCGCTGCAATTCGCCGCATGGAGGAGCAAAAATTTTTCTCCTCGGATCTGATGCCCGCATATGCGGGACAGGAGGGAGCGGAGGACGGACGCATCCGTTTTGTTCTGGAGACGCATTGGTAGAGGGGGACGATATGCAGAATCTTTCAGAGCGTCAGCGTATCGAGATCGCGCTGATCTGGGCGTGTGCCCTCCTGCTGATCTATCTGTTTGCACTCGCTCCGCTTCTGACGGCGGAACGGACGGCCGCACTTGTGCAGCGGGACCGTTCGCGCACCCAGCTTGCGCGTGTCGAGGAGTATCAGCATACGCTGCTGTCGGACGGGCAGGCAGAGGAAAAGCTGCGCGTGCGCATGGCGCGGGCTGCGGCAGCTCTGCCGAACGAGAGCGGACAGGGAGCGTTTGTTCATCGCGCGGAACAGCTTGCTCGGCGCAGCGGCGTCACCATTGAGGGGATTGTGCTGCATGCGCCGCGTGAAGAAGAGGAGATCGTCATCCGGCCGGTGGAGCTTAAATTTTACGGCGGATACTTTCAGATTCTCGATTTTCTGCGTGCCGTCCAGGAAGACGAACGTGCCGTTCAATTCGGCAGCTTCGTGCTGACGACGCAGGCACATGAACTGCACTGCACACTTACAGTGAATGTTGCGTCGCTGCATGGGGAAAATGATGAGGAACAGCTGCCGCCCGCGCGTCGGGGCGATCGAGGAGAATAGGGATTCGGGCATGCGGAGTATGCGTACGCGCGGCAGAAAATGGACAGTGTTGCAGGAAAAGGCGATATTGCATCGAATTTATTTCAAAACAGACGATATTTGTGAAACAACAGGGGGATTTGAATGAGCCATCTGCGTTTTATGACGGCCGGCGAATCGCACGGCGCGGCATTGACGGCGATTCTTGACGGCATTCCGGCGGGATTGCCCGTTGCGCATGAGGCGATCGATGCGCAGCTTGCACGCCGTCAGCACGGCTACGGGCGCGGCGGCCGCATGAAGATCGAGACAGACCGCGTCGAGGTACTCTCGGGTCTGCGCTTCGGCGAGACGCTCGGATCTCCGATCACCTTGCAGGTGATCAATCGTGATTTTGTAAATTGGAAGGAGCGCATGGATCCGTTCGGCACGCCGACGGGGCCCAAAGTCACCGCCGTGCGCCCGGGACACGCGGATCTTGCGGGCGTGCTGAAATATGACCGGCAGGACGCACGCGATATCCTCGAGCGCTCCAGTGCGCGCGAGACGACGATGCGCGTCGCTGTCGGCGCAGTGTGCCGTCAGCTGCTTGCGGCTGTGGGCGTGACCGTCGCCTCCCATGTGACGGAGATCGGCGGTGTGACGGTGGATCGTACGGTGATTCGGGATGAGGATGTCGGTGTGACGAACAGCAGCGATTTGAACTGCTGCGACCCTGCGGCTGAGACGCGGATCAAGGTGTGCATTGACAAGGCGAAGGCGGCAGGCGATACGCTCGGCGGCATCTTCGAGATCATTGTGCGCGGACTTCCCGTCGGGCTCGGCTCACATACGCAGTGGGATCGCCGCCTCGACGGACGCCTCGCGGGGGCGGTCATGTCGATTCAGGCGATCAAGGGCGTCGAGATCGGCGCGGGCTTTGCGTGTGCGCATGTGCCTGGCAGCCAGGTTCACGATGAACTCTTTATGGGGGAAAACGGATGCCCCTGCCGCAAGACGAACCGTGCGGGCGGTCTCGAGGGCGGCATGACGAACGGGGAGCCGCTTGTCGTGCGCGCAGTGATGAAGCCCATCCCGACACTGATGGCGCCGCTGCGTACCGTCGACATTGCAGCGGGGGAGGAGGTCTCAGCAAGCAAGGAGCGCAGCGACACCTGCGCTGTTCCCGCCGCCTCTGTGGTTGGCGAGGCAATGGTCTCCTTTATCCTCGCAGATGCCATCTGCACGCAGTTCCATGCGGATGCGATGACCGATCTCACGGCTTCGCTCGCCGCCTACCGCGCGCGGCTGGAAAGTCGATGGATGAATCGATGAAGAACGTTGTTTTGATCGGCTTTATGGGCACGGGAAAGACAAGCATCGGGCGTCTGCTTGCCGCGCGGCTCGGCTGTGCCTTCCACGACCTTGACCGAAAGATCGAAGAACAGCATGGCATGAGCATCCCTGCGATGTTTGCGCAGCATGGTGAGCCGTACTTCCGCGCGCGTGAGAAGGAAGCCGTGCACGCTGCGGCAAGCCGCAGCAATGCCGTCATCGCGACGGGGGGCGGAACCGTCAAGGATCCCGAAAATACGGCGGCACTTCGCAAAAACGGCATCCTCGTGGCGCTGACGGCAGATGTCGATACCATTCTCCAGCGGACGGCGGCACACGGCAAGCGCCCTGTACTCGACAGCGCCGACGGGGGAGACCGCCGCGCAGCGGTTGTAAAACTGCTGGAAGAGCGGCGCCGCCTTTATGAGGATGCGGATATTACCGTCGACACGAGCGGCCGATCGCCGCTTGAGGTCACGGAGCGTATACTGCAGGAAATTCGGATATGGAGAAAATGATATGACGCGCAGAGTTGAGGTCGCGCTCGGAGAGCGCAGCTATACGATCGCGATCGGCGAAGGCCTAACGGAGGCTCTGATCGCATTCGTCCGCCGCGCAGGATATTCGCCGCGCGGCATGCTCGTCACAGATACGGACGTGGGTCCGCTCTATGCCGAGCGCATCGCAGAGTATATCGCTTCTGCGGGCGTCGCGGCGGAGATCGTTATGATTCCCGCGGGGGAGAGTTCTAAGACGCTGGACGAAGCGAATCGTCTCTTTACGCGTGCGATCGAACTCAGCCTCGACCGGCAATCGCCGATCTTTGCCTTGGGCGGCGGCGTGGTTGGTGATCTCACGGGTTTTGTGGCTGCAACCTATATGCGCGGCGTTCCGTTCGTTCAGCTGCCGACGAGCCTTCTTGCACAGGTCGACTCGAGCGTTGGCGGCAAAGTTGCCGTCAACCATCCGCTCGGCAAGAATCTCATCGGGGCGTTCTACCAGCCCGATGCGGTCTTTGCGGATCTCGACCTGCTCAGAACTCTGCCGCAGCGCGAGATAGCCACGGGACTCGGCGAGATCATCAAATACGGCATCATCTGCGACAGCGAGTTCTTTGCGTGGCTCGAGCAGAATCGTACGGACGTGCTTTCGCTCGCGCCTGCGGCCGCAGCGCATGTGATCGCGCGTTCCTGTGAGATCAAGGCCGATGTCGTTCGCCGGGATGAGCGCGAGGGCGGTCTGCGCCGCATTCTGAACTTCGGACATACGATTGCACATGCGATCGAGAAGGAGACGGACTATATCCGCTATCGGCACGGCGAGGCTGTGGCGATCGGCATGGCGGGGGCGGCGGACATCAGCGAGCAGATGGGCCTGCTCCGCAGGGAAGACCGCCTCCGCATAGAGCGCCTCATCGAGGCGATGGGGCTGCCTCTGCGTGCTAATGGTGTGACAGTCGACGGAATGTATGCGGATCTCTTTCACGACAAAAAGACCGTAGGCGGACACATCCACTGGGTGCTTGCCGAGGGCATCGGCAGGGTCTCCGTGCGAAGCGATGTGCCTGAGGAGATTGTACGTCGGGCGCTTGCAGGACTTTGCCGCTGACCGCATCTGAGTGCGCCACGTTTTGCGGCGAAAAATTCGGCGGAAGGGGATCGCACGTGCAGCGGGCGATGTGCACGTTGCTGCCGGCCCCTGCAGGCATGTGCAGGGAAAGCGATCGGGAAAACGGATGAGGGTAGCCGCGCAGAACACGCGGCACGGGCTTTTAAGGCGTGCTGCAAAATTTTTCTTGCGTCAAATCACATCTTGTGCTATAGTCACTGAGTATCTGTGTGGATGGTCCGCTGGGCGGCATGAGCCGTTTATGAACATCCGAACGAAGGAGGAAAACATATGAATATCATCGAGATCCTGGAGAAGGAGCAGCTCCGCTCCGATATCCCCGCGTTTGGACCGGGCGACACCGTGCGCGTGCATGCGCGCATCGTCGAGGGCACGCGCGAGCGCATTCAGGTGTTCGAGGGTGTCGTCATCGGCCGTCAGGGGACGGGCGTCCGCGAGACCTTTACCGTACGCCGCATTGCGTCGGGTGTGGGCGTCGAGCGTCTCTTCCCTGTGCATTCCCCGCGTATTGCAAAGATCGAGGTGACACGCCGCGGCATTGTCCGCCGCGCAAAGCTCTACTATCTGCGCGGTCTTACGGGCAAGGCGGCACGTATTCGCGAAAAGCGCTGATGGTACGGGAAATGGGGACTGCTGCGGCAGTCCCTATTTTTGCTGTATGAGATGTGTGAGAGGAGGGCTTTATGGAAAAAGAAACATCAACCGCCTCGGAGATCAAGGACTGGATTGTATCCATCGTTGTCGCCGTCGCACTTGCCATGTTCATCCGCACCTTTATCGTCGAGCTCTACGTTGTCGACGGACCGTCGATGCGTCCGACCCTCGAGTCAGAGGAGCGCCTCGTCGTCAATAAATTCATTTACCGTTTTCGGCCGCCGGAGAAGGGCGAGGTCCTCGTCTTTCAATACCCGCGCGATCCGAGCCGCGACTTCATCAAGCGCGTGATCGCTGCGCCGGGCGATACGATCGAGATCCGCGCGGGACGCGTGCTCGTCAACGATCAGCTGCTGACAGAGGACTACATCCTCGAGAAGACGCGCAGCGAGTATCCGAAGTCGACCGTACCTGAGGGGCACGTCTTCGTGATGGGGGACAACCGCAATAATTCTGAGGACAGCCGCTTTGCCGATGTCGGCTTTGTGCCGTATGATCTCATCAAGGGCAAGGCGATGCTCGTATTCTGGCCGATTTCGGCATATAAGACGCTCTGACGGAGGGAGGATCCCCATGCGCTTTGTATCATGGAACGTCAACGGACTGCGCGCCGCGCTCAAGAAGGGCTTCATGGAATCGTTCAAGGAGCTGAATGCCGACGTATTCTGCCTGCAGGAGACCAAGATGCAGGAGGGACAGGTGATCCTCGATCTGCCCGGCTATGAGCAGTATTTTTACAGCGCAGAGAAAAAGGGGTATTCGGGTACGGCGATCTTTACGCGCGTAAAGCCCCTCTCGGTGTCCTATGGCATCGGTATAGGGGAGCACGACAACGAGGGGCGCGTCATTACGATGGAGCTGCCGGATGTCTACCTCGTTACTGTCTACACGCCGAATGCAAAGCGCGCGCTCGAACGCCTCGATTACCGCATGGCCTGGGAGGATGCCTTTCGCGCGTTCCTCCTTGATCTGCGTGCGAAAAAACCTGTTGTCGTCTGCGGTGATCTCAATGTCGCGCACACGGAGATCGACCTCAAGAACCCGAAGAGCAACCGCCGCAATGCGGGCTTTACGGATGAGGAGCGCGGCAAGTTCGGCGAGCTGTTGGCGGCTGGTTTTGTCGATACCTTCCGCGCATTGTACCCTGATAAGACGGGAGCCTATACGTGGTGGTCGTATCTCCGCCATGCACGCGAGACGAACGCGGGATGGCGCATCGACTACTTCCTCGTCTCTGAGGAGCTGCGGGACCGCATCTCGGCGGCGGAGATTCACGCAGACGTATTCGGGAGCGATCACTGCCCCGTATCATTGACACTGAAATAAGGGAGATTCATGGGAGCACTGAAAGAAGAACTCGCGCATGCGATTGAGAAGCGGCGCACATTCGCCATCATCTCACATCCGGATGCGGGCAAGACGACGCTCACCGAGAAGCTGCTCCTCTACGGAGGCGCGATTCATCTCGCCGGCTCGATCAAGTCGCGAAAGACGCAGCGCCATGCTGTCTCCGACTGGATGGAGATCGAGAAGCAGCGCGGCATCTCCGTCACCTCCTCCGTCCTGCAGTTCGACTACGACGGCTATCGGATCAATATCCTCGATACGCCCGGGCATCAGGACTTCAGCGAAGACACCTACCGTACGCTGATGGCGGTGGACAGCGCCGTCATGATCATCGACGCGGCAAAGGGCGTCGAGGCGCAGACGCGAAAGCTCTTCCGCGTCTGCCGCCAGCGCGGCATCCCCATCTTCACCTTTGTCAACAAGCTGGACCGTTTCGGCAAGGCGCCGCTTGATCTGATGGACGAACTGGAGAACGTGCTCGGCATCCGCTCCTATCCGATGAACTGGCCGATCGGTACGGACGGCACCTACCGCGGCGTCTACGACCGCGAGAAAAACCGCATTGAGCTCTTTGCCGAGGACGCAACGCACGGACAGGAGACGCGCGTCTCCGAGGTGTTCGAGATGGACGACCCTGTGTGGAAGGAGCGCGTCGGTGCGGAGGCTGCTGCAGCGCTCGCTGACGATATTGAGCTGCTGCGTGATGCGGGCGAGGCATTCGACCGTGCGGCAGTCGATGCGGGCGAACTCACGCCCATGTTCTTCGGCTCGGCGATGACGAACTTCGGCGTGCAGAACTTCCTTGAGGAGTATATCCGCCTTGCGCCGCCGCCGGCACCGCGCATGTCCTCGGACGGCGTGATCGAGCCGGACGATGAGCATTTCTCGGGCTTCGTGTTCAAGATTCAGGCAAACATGAACCCCGCGCACCGCGACCGCCTCGCGTTCATCCGCATTTCCTCCGGGAAGTTCGACCGCAATATGAGCGTCTGGCACGCGCCGACGGGCAAACTCATCAAGCTGGCTCAGCCGCAGCAGTTCCTTGCGCAGGACCGCCAGATCATCGACACGGCGTACCCCGGCGACATTGTGGGACTGTTTGATCCCGGCGTATTCGGCATCGGGGACACGCTCTGCGATCCCGCGCACAAGTTCAAGTTCGAGGATTTCCCCGTATTCCCGCCCGAGCGCTTTGCGCGCGTCGCGGCAAAGGATACGATGAAGCGCAAGCAGTTCGTCAAGGGCATCGAGCAGCTGACGCAGGAGGGGGCAATCCAGCTCTTCGAGCAGGTCGGAGCGGGTCTTGACAGCTACATTGTCGGCACCGTCGGTACGCTCCAGTTCGAGGTGCTCGAATACCGCCTCAAGAACGAGTACAATACGGAGATCACGATGCAGATGCAGCCGTTCGAGACGGCGCGCTGGCTCGCATATCCCGACGGGCGCACGATTACGCCCGCCGATCTGCGCGGTGCCGACCGCGGCATGTTCGTTCATGACAGGAACGGCAACCCCGTCCTCCTCGTGAGCAACGAGTGGGCGCTCGGCTGGATCCGCGAGAACAATCCCGACCTCCAGCTCGGGCAGGTGCCGTTTGACCGCAAAGAGGCATAAATTGACATAGGAAAGGGACATTTCGTCACGCTGACGAAATGTCCCTTTTGTGTGAGGTTTTATAAAATCAGTGTATATGGCGATTCACAAAGTCGCGCATCTCTGCAAGTGAGGCGATGCTCTCTGCAAGGTCTGGCAGAACAAGTGTGAAGACATGCGGCATCTCAGGATAAATGGTGAGAGATACAGGTGTGCCGTCTGCTGCAGCTTTTTCTGCAAGAAGCTCGTCCTCTGTTAAAAGGAGATCATAGCCGCCTGTCTGAATCAGCATGGGGGGCAGACCGCTGAGATCGGCGTGAATCGGAGAGAGCCGAGGGTCATCGAGCGGGAGGCTGCCTGCATATGGTGACGGTTTGCGTACCGAGTCTGCAAATGGAGTTCCTGCACCAAGCATTTTGTCTTTTTCAAAATTCTCTGTGCGCGATGTGCCCTCCTTGTACTCAAAGTCTGTCCATGGCGAGAGGAGGAGCAGCAGGGCCGGCTGCGGAAGGCCTTGTTCCTTTAGATAGAGTGCAAGTTCGAGGGCGAGATTACCTCCTGAAGAATCCCCGAAGACGATGATGTTTGACGGATCGATTCCGCGTGCGAGTAGTCCTCGGTAAACTGCAGCCGCATCCTCAAGCGCTGCCGGATAGACATGTGCAGGAGCGAGTCGGTAGTCTGCACAGTAGACCTCCGCCGCGTCCATATAGGTCGCCTGACGAACAGCCAGCGCACGGTAGCGGTCGGTTATGCCGCCCATATAACCGCCGCCGTGGAGGAGTAGGATGACCCTCTGTGAGGCGGACTTCATCGGGGCAATTCGTTCGACCGGCACATCTCCAATCGCAAGCTTTTCATAGACCCACCCCTTGGGCTGTGTCCATGGCTTTGCTGGCGTATTTTTGGAGGGGTGGTAGAGTGCATTCATCTCTTTTTGAATGTAGTCTTGTTTTGCTTCGCCTGTCAATACAACTCCATGCTCCTGTGAAGCGGCCGCGCTGAATGCGTATGGAGGCAAGACCGCAAACCCACAGATGAACACGATGGCACTGATGTATTTTTTCCATGTTTCCATACAATACTTCTTCGTTGTTGGGGGGATTTATTTTCGGCTTGCGGCGAATGCATCATCCGCCCATGTGAGTATGGCGTCCTCGATAGCGGCATCGTTTCCGCTCGCCGTTTTGTCCGCGGCGGTGACGTGGAGACTGCGGCCGCTCTTGTAGGCGACGACGATGTTGTAGGCGGGATCGACGGCCGTCTCTGCGCGCGCTCCGAAGTCGTTTTCAGCGGCGAGGTTCCGGTCGGCGATAAGCTTGTGGAAGCTTGCTTCGAGCTCCGGCGTCCACGGGACGTAGTGCTCGGCGATGTCCTGATAGCGTCCGTTTGTGTACTGCTTGCCGATGAATTCGCCGAGACAGGTGATAAAGCTCTCAGGATCCAGATTCCGCGCCGCAATTTCATCAGCGGGGAGGGCATTCTTGACGGGCGCGTCGATCAGACAGATCATGCGCATGAGGGTGCCGTCCTCCACGGGATGGCGGAACTCCATCGACAGCTGCTGAACTTGTCCGTCCTCGGACGGGAGTGTGCTTGCAGCTGCCGGTTCTGCGGCGTTCGCCTGCGGCAGCCCGTATCCGGCGCCAAACAGGACGAGCGGCATGAGGATGAGGCCGATGCGGCGCAGTGCTTTTCTGCGGAAGTTTGTCATAATGTGTCCTCCTTTATCTCAGGCAAACAAATCATTGAGGGCTTCGGTCATGGTCGGATGGGTGTAAACAGCAGAGCCAAGCGCAGAGGCAGGGATACCGTGGTCGATCGCCGCTTTTATGAGGTTGATCATCTCCTGCGACTCCGGGCAGAAGAAATGCGCGCCGAGGACGATATCGGTCTTTGCGTCGACAATTGCCTTTAGGAGGCCTGCGGGCTTCTTGTAGACCTGCGCCTTCGGAATCGCAGCGGTCTCGAGGCGTGCGATGCGCACGTCAAATCCTGCGCGCTGCGCCTCCGCCTCGGTCATGCCGACGCGGGAGAGCGGCGGATCGAGAAAGACGGAGTAGGGGACGGCGCCGCGATTTGCGGTTGTGCGCGCGCTGCTGCCGGCGAGCTGGTCCTTCACAATGCGGAAATCGTCAAGCGAGATGTAGGTGAACTGCAGTCCGCCCGTGACATCGCCCATCGCCCAGATATGCGGCACGTTCGTGCGGAGGTGCTCATCGACGGCTACGGCTCCGCGCGGCGTCACTGCGACGCCTGCCGCATCGAGATTCAGCCCTGCGATGTTCGGGCGGCGTCCCGTGGCGATGAGAACGGCATTTGCCGCGTGATGTTTTTCACCGTCCGCTGTTTGGACAATCACATTCGCGCCGTTGGCGCCGTCCTCAATACGCAGGGGCTTTGCGCCCGTCAGGATGCGGATGCCGCGGCTCTCCATCTGCTGGCGGACCCGTGCACTGATCTCGGGGTCCTCGCGCGGGATAAAGGTGTCGCCGTCCTGCAGGACAGTGACGGCAGATCCGAAGTTGGCGTAATAGGAAGCGAACTCGAGCCCGATGTAGCCGCCGCCGATGATGACAAGCTTCTCCGGGAGATCGTCGAGCTCCATCATCGTCTCGCTCGTGTAGACATGCGCGCTCTCAGCTCCCGGAATCGGGGGGATAAAGGGAAGTGCACCTGTATTGATGAAGATACGCTCCGCCGTGACGGACTGTACTCCGCCCGCTCCGACGATGCGCAGCGTGTGTGCGTCGACAAAGGAAGCCTCGCCGTCGATGACAACAGCGCCGGCGCCCGTTACCTTCGCATAGTTCTTCTCGCGCAGCATGGCCGTGAGGCGGCGTTTTTCGGCGATTGCCGCGCGATAGCGTTCCGCCTTTGCCGCGAAGTCTCCGCCCGCTGCCGCCGAGAGGCGCGCACTGTATTCGAGCGACTTCGACGGAATGCATGCGACATTGATGCAGGTGCCGCCGTAGCGTTCCTTTGAACGCTCGACGAGGGCGACGCTCTCACCCTTCTTTGCGAGAAAGCCTGCGAGTGTCTTGCCTGCTTTGCCGAATCCGATGATAAGATTCTGATATGATATGTTCTGCATGGTATGCTCCGTTTCCGTCAGAATTTATTTGGCAGATATTTGCTATTATACACTTTTCGACAAACGGACGCAAAAACCTCCGCGAAAATGACATGCAGGCGCACAGACATTACGCTGTTGTGACTGGGCATGAGAGAAAATATCCCGGCAAAAGAATGCGCATCATTTACAAAGTCCTGCTGTCCATTTATAATGGGAGAGAATTATTCTCTGCCGGGATGCAAAAATTCCGGCCTATGGAAAGGAGTGGTCTATGCTGACTCATGAGATGCTGGCACCATATACGGAACTTCTGCTGCGGCACGATCTGTTCGAAGGGATTCCCGCGGACGCCCTGCCGGAGCTCGTGCAGGCCCTCGGCGGCGAATTGAAGCACTATACATCAGGGCAGAGCATCATGCGGATGGGACGTGCGCCGGTTGTGACGGGCATCATCCTCTCGGGCTCTGTCGAGGTGTCCTTCCTCAACGAGAATGCCGACCAGATCGACATGAGCATCTTCGAGGCGGGCCAGAGCTTCGGCGAGACCATGGAGGGGGCGGATCTTGCGGCGAGCCGGATGTTCGTCAAAGCGCTGAGCGATACGCTGATCCTGCGCCTGCAGTTCCGTCAGCTCTATCAGCGGACCTCGTGCAGCGATCCGCACCTTTGGCGCTTTACGCTGAACATGCTGCGCCGCATCGCGCACAAGGGAATCTTTTATCAGCACAAAATCCGCATCATGGGACAAAAAAGCATCCGTGCAAAACTCAGTGTCTATCTGCGGACGATATCTGGAGATGAGGACCGAGGAGATCTGCGCGGGATGAATCAAACGCAGCTTGCACGCTATCTCGGCGTGGAGCGCAGCGCGCTCAGTCGTGAGATGAGCCATCTGCGCGACGAGGGGATCATCGACTATGACCGTCGGACCCTGCGTGTGCTGGATAAAAGTTTCCTGGCGATATAGAGGCAAAGGAAAAGGACTGCCGTCTCGTGCGGCAGTCCTTTTCCAGTGGGAAATATACGCTTATACCATCTCTTCGGGATGGAAGACCTCGTCGAATTTTTCGGCGGTGAGGAAGCCGAGGGCGACGCACGCCTCCTTGAGGCTGATGTTCTCGTCGAACGCCTTGTGTGCGGTCTTGGCGGCGTTCTCGTAGCCAATGTACGGATTCAGCGCCGTCACGAGCATGAGCGAGCGATGGAGGTTCTCATGCATCTTCTCGCGGTTCGCTGTGATGCCGATGACGCAGCGGTCGTTGAACGACTTGATGGAGTCGGTGAGGAGCCGTGCGGACTGGAGGAAATCATAGATCATCACCGGCATGAAGACATTCAGTTCGAAGTTGCCCTGCGATGCGGCGATGCCGATCGCGGCATCGTTGCCCATGACCTGCACGGCGACCATCGTGACGGATTCGCACTGGGTGGGGTTGACCTTGCCCGGCATGATGGAGCTGCCCGGCTCATTCGCAGGGATCGTGATCTCGCCGAGACCGCAGCGCGGCCCGGATGCGAGCCAGCGGATGTCGTTCGCGATCTTCATCATGTTTGCGGCGAGCCCCTTGAGGCCGCCGTGAGCGAAAACGACGGCGTCCTTGCTCGTGAGCGCGTGATACTTGTTCGGTGCGGTGACGAACTTTTTGCCCGTCAGTTCGCTTGCCGCCTCTGCAACGGCGGTGTCAAAGCCTTTCGGCGCATTGAGCCCCGTACCGACGGCAGTGCCGCCGAGGGCAAGTTCGTGGAGGAAGGGGAGTGCCGCCTGCAGCTGTTTCTTTGACTGCTCAAGCATGGAGAGCCAGCCGCTGATCTCCTGTGCGAAGGAGATCGGAACGGCGTCCTGCAGGTGGGTGCGCCCGGTCTTGACGATGCCCTCGTTCTCCTTCATGAGGCGGCGGAAGGTAGCGGCAAGAAGATCAATGCTCGGGAAGAGGCCGTCCTCGATGGCAATGACGGCGGCGATGTGCATTGCCGTCGGGAAGGTGTCGTTGGAACTCTGTGACATGTTCGCGTGATCATTCGGATGAAGGATCTTTTCGCCCGCAATTTCGTTGCCGCGGTTCGCGATGACCTCGTTGACGTTCATGTTCGACTGCGTGCCGCTGCCCGTCTGCCAGACCGCGAGGGGGAAATGCTCCGCGAGCCTCCCGGCGATGATCTCATCGCACGCTGCCTTGATGGCGGTCAGGCGCTTCTCATCGAGCTTGCCGAGTTTGTTGTTCGCGATGGCGGCAGATTTTTTCAGGATGCCGAATGCGTGGATGATTTCGGCGGGCATCTTTTCAATGCCGACGGGGAAGTTCTCAAAGCTGCGTTCTGTCTGAGCCGCCCAGTACTTGTCCGCGGGAACCTTCACCTCGCCGAGGGAATCGTGTTCAATGCGATACTCCATTTGATTTGTCCTCCTATCGTGAGAGAAAAACAGAGAGAAATCAGTTCTTTTAAGTATAACACAGAATGATGAAAATGAGAATGTTTATCCCGGCACTTTTTGAAGGACAAATCGCGCGGCGGTGCCGATGCAGACGCCAGTCAAAATGCCAATGATGCCGAGGGCAGGTGCGTAAGAAAGGAGGGCTGTTGTCTCCATGACAGCCGCAGCGACAAGAAGCTGCGCAATATTGTGGAGGAAGCCGCCCGCAGCGCTGATGCCGATGACGGACAGCCCTGTGTATTTCTTGAGAAGCGCCATCGAGAGGAAGCTGGCCGCACCGCCCGCGAGGCTGTAAAGCATGGCGGCGGGCCCCCCGCCGAAGAAGGAGGCGAGGAGGATGCGCAGGGCGAGGACGGTGCCCGCGTCGCGGATGTACGGCAGACGGTAGAGCGCAACGAGGGTGGCGACGGCAGCAAGTCCGAGCTTTGCCCCCGGAACGGGAAGCGGCAGCGGAAGGAAGCCCTCGAGGACAAAGAGGATGAGGGAAAGCGCTGTGAGAATGGCGATGTACGTTATGCGCTGCAGTGGTCTCATATCATTTCACTTCGATCAGCAGTTTATGCGGGAGGCAGGCAATGACGTCCCCTTTCTTCTGCGCCTTTCCCGTCTTGACACAGACGAGGTCGGGGCAGTCGGCGTCGATGACGGAGATGGTCTCTCCCTCAATGCGGACGATATTCTCTCCATGCGCGTCCGCGATGCGGATATCCTCTGTCCCTGTATGTCCCGTGAGGAGGATGTCATACAGCTGTCGTCCGTCCTGCGTGATGACAGCATGCCGCACTGCGCTGTCTGTGCGTGCGAAAAAAAATACGGCGGCGATCCCGCAGAGGATGAGCAGCGCGCCGATGAGCAAAAGGTCGTTTTTCTTCATTGGAATTCCCTGCCTTGACGAATGTTTTCGATCAAAGTACAATAACAGCATATCTCCTATCGAGATGCACGGATCACATAACGTCTCAGATGCCCTGCCCGAGCGCGCGCTGCCAGTAGGCGAGATCGGGCTCGCTGAGCGGCAGGTCGATGGTCTGCCCGTTGTCATAGTAGAAACGGAACCGAACGCTGAGCGCTTTGCGCAGGGCGGGGAGCGATGCACGGGGGAGCTCGGCGAACAGTTTATTTTCGTTCTTGTAGCGGCTCTCCGCATTGGGGACGGGGTGCGGCGTATATTTGACCGCCGCCTTCATTTCCCATGCGGCGCCGTCGGTGTAGAGAACGGCTTCGGGCAGGAGCTTTGCCTCGTCATAGCGATAGTCCCAGAGTGCGAGGTTGGCGCCCTCGAGTTTGCCCTCGCCGGTATAGGATGCCTGAAAGTCGATGCGCGCGTATGCAGAGAGGCTGCGCGCCGTGCGGTGATCAATCCGATAGGTATAGGAAAGGCCGAAGATGCCGACGAGGATGAGGAGCAGGGCGACGAGGACGATAAGCTGACGGAAGATGCTGAGCATCACGGTCTCCTTTCGATGAATCGTTTCGGGGTATTATAACACAGGGGAAAGTGCTTTGTCAGCCCACAATGGGTGAAAACGCAGGATAGAAGGGAGCCGGATGTGGCAGTAAAACTGTTCGTATCAGATTTGGATGGGACGATGCTGCCGGACGGGAATATTGTCTCGGCAGAGAATATTGCGGCGGTGCGCCGTGCTGCGGAGGCAGGCGTTGTGGTGACAATCGCGACGGGGCGCATGTTCGAGGCGGCGCTGCCGGTCGCCGCGGCGCTTGGCGTGGATGTGCCGATCATCTCGTACAACGGCGGCCTCATTAAGAGCCCGAGCGGGCGCATCTATGAGGAACATACGATGGATGCCGCGGTCACGCATGATATCATTGCGTTCTGCCGCGCGCGGGACTGGTACATTCAGATATACAGCGGCGGCTGTCTGCGCTATGTTGAGCCATGCGATGAGTCGTGCTTCTACGAGAACTCACAGAAGCTTGCGGGGCAGGCGGTCGGCTGGAACGGCCTGTTCGCACATGCTGCGGGCAACTGCAAGCTGCTCCTCGTGACACAGGGGGGCGCTGTGACGCAGGAGCGCGCGGATGCTCTTATGGAAGCCTTCGGCGCGGATGTGGATGTAACGCGCTCCGCAGACCGCCTGATCGAGATCGTGCCCAAGGGCATTTCGAAGGCATCAGCGCTTACGGCGCTTGCGGCGAAGCTCGGCATTGCGATCGAGGAGACGATGGCGATCGGCGATGCATACAATGATCTGCCGATGTTGAAGGCGGCGGGCACGAGCGTGGCGATGGGCAATGCATTTCCCGAGGTGAAGAAAGCGGCCGACTATGAGACGCTCTCCTGCACGGAGAACGGACTTGCGGCGGCGATCTACCGTTATGTGCTGGGCATGGGAGCGGACGCGCCCGTGCCGATGAACAGGGGCTGAATCATGGCGATCAAACTCATTGCACTCGATCTGGACGGGACGCTTCTCACATCAGACAAGAAAATCACTGCACATACAAAAGACGTCCTCACGCGTGCAATGGCCCGCGGCGTCACCGTCACGATTGCGACGGGACGCATGCTCCGTTCGGCACTGCATTTTGCCCGCCTGATCGGTTCGGATGCGCCTGTTGTCTGCTGCAACGGTGCTTATATCGGGACAGAGAAGGGGACGCCCGTTTTTGCGCGTTATTTCGATACTGCTCTCGTCAGAGAATTTCTAACGTTTGTCTACGATCGCCATTGGTATGTGAACTGGTATATCGGCACGGAGATCTATGCGCCGGAGTACCGTCCGGAATATTTCACTGCCTACCGTACAACGGCGGATTTCGTGGTGACGGCAGTCGGAAATGACTATCTCCGCTATACGGAGAATGTCCCGCAGTTTGTCCTGCGCAATCTGGATGACGGCATCGGGGGCTGCCTGCGCGCTGTGCAGGAGCATTTCGGTGATCAGATTGTGCCGCAGCAGAACACGGGGACGAGCCTCGACATCAATCCGCCCGGCGTCTCCAAGGCAGTCGGCGTGCAGGCGCTCGCGGATGCGATGGGCCTGTGCCTCGATGAGGTGATGGTCGCGGGCGATGCGGACAACGATTATGAGATGCTGGAGATGGGCGCCTTCTCCGTTGTGCCGGAGAACGGGCGGCCGAAAGCAAAAGAGCGCGCCCGCTATGTGACGGCGTCCAATGATGCGGATGGGATCGCCGCCGCGATCGAGAAATTTGTGCTGTGAGGTGATATTATGAGCGAGGTGAAGCGTCCCGCGGAGAAGTTCCGTCCCGTGATCGTGACAGGTCTGTCGGGCGGCGGGAAATCCCTTGCCGCACGCTACATGGAGGACATCGGCTATTTCTGCGTGGACAATCTGCCGCCGATCTTCATCCCGAAATTCATTGATCTCTGCCGCGAGACGCATGGGCAGATCAGCCGCGCAGCGATCGTGGTGGATACGCGCAGCCGGGAGTTCTTTGACGATTTTGTCAAGGTGCTCAATGAACTGGATGCGGGGGATATTTCCTATGAACTGCTCTTTATCGAAGCCTCGGACGATGTGATCATCCGCCGCTATAAAGAGACGCGGCGTCCGCATCCGCTCGCGCCCGCCGCACGCATCTCAGAGGGCGTGACGCGCGAACGTGAGCTCCTTGCCCCCGTGCGCGCGCGCGCAACGCAGCTCGTCAATACGTCCAAGCTGCGCAAGGCCGAGCTGCGCGATATTATCCGTCAGCACTACGATACGCCGGGCACGGATGCGGTGATGAGCGTCAACATTCTCTCGTTCGGATTTAAGTACGGCATCCCGCTCGACGCCGATCTCGTCTTTGATGTGCGCTTCCTGCCGAATCCGTTCTACGTGGACTCGCTCCGCAGCAAAAGCGGCACCGTGCCGCAGGTTGCCTCCTACATCGAGTCATGGGACGTGACGCAGAAGTTCGAGCAGCACCTCGACGGATTCATCGATTTTCTCCTGCCGCACTATGTGAAGGAGGGCAAGAGCCAGCTTGTCATCGCGATCGGATGTACGGGCGGCATGCACCGCAGCGTTTTTATCGCAAAGCACCTCTATGACCGGATCAAGGACTCCTATGATGCGCGCCTTGAGCATCGCGATCTCATGAAGAACGAGGTGCAGGAACACGTGAGCGAGGGATGATGCCATGCATTTGATCAAATGGCTTTATCCCGGCATGGGCTTCAAGCGCTGGCTGTTCGTCTTCGCACTCGGGACGCTCTGTGTCGGCCTCGGCGCGGCACTGATCTTCAACTACAAATACATTGATTCGATTGAGGAGGCAATCTTCCGCTTCGTCTATACGTGGCAGGGCAGCTATGACTATGGGTTTACAGTGATTGCAGGCGTGCTCATCGCCGTCTTCGGCATGGTGCTTATGCTTGTGGCGACGCGGCATGTCATCCGCTCTGTCATCACTGCACTCATGCCCGAGGGCACCTCGGCACGTCTCGTCGATCTGGTCTATGAAAAGACACGTCTCAGCCGCGGGCCGTCGGTGACGGTAATCGGCGGAGGGCACGGCCTCTCCGTACTGCTGCGCGGCATCAAGGAGCTGACGAGCAACGTAACGGCGGTTGTGACCGTCGCGGACGACGGCGGTTCCTCTGGACGTCTGCGCGAGGAACTCGGCATCATACCGCCCGGCGATCTGCGCAACTGTCTTGTGGCCCTTGCCGACACGGAGCCGCTGATGGAAAAGCTCTTTCAGTACCGCTTTGAAGGACGAAGCGACCTGGCGGGACACAGCTTCGGCAATCTCTTCCTCGCGGCGATGGCAGAGGTCACAGGCGACATGGAGACCGCGCTGCGCGAGTCCTCGAAGGTCCTCGCAGTCAAGGGCCGTGTGCTCCCGGCGTCGAAGCAGTCCGTGCGTCTCGACGCAGTCCTCGAGGACGGCACCGTTGTGGAAGGGGAGTCTCGGATTCCCGAAGTGTCCGGCCGTATCCGGCGCGTGCGCCTGTTTCCGCAGGACGCTGCGCCTGTCCCGTCGGCACTGGAGGCGATCCATACGGCAGATGCGATCATCCTCGGTCCCGGGAGCCTCTATACGAGCATCATGCCGAACCTCCTCGTCAGCGGTGTGGCAGAGGAGCTGCGGAAAAGCCGTGCGCTCAAAATCTACATCTGCAATGTCATGACGCAGCCCGGCGAAACGGACGGCTATACGGCGTCCATGCACGCGGAGGCAATCATAAAGCATGCGGGCCGCGGGGCCATCGATTTTATGCTGGTCAACAATGCACCGATTGCCGAGGAACTGCGCCGTAAGTATGAGACGCAGGGGATCTATCCCGTCTCAGTGGACGAGGAACGGATCAACGCGCTCGGCATCGGCTTTGTCGGAGCGGACATCATCAATCAGTCCGATGCTGTGCGGCATGATCCCGATAAGCTCAGCCGCAGCGTCATGCGCATGATCTACGATTTTCGGGTGCACTGATATGCCGTCGTTTGCTTCGGATGTAAAAAATGCGCTCTCGCGCACAGATACCGACCGCTCCTGCTGTCAGACGGCAGAACTCGCTGCGCTCCTGCGCATGGGCGCGTCTATGGTGACGGACGGGGCGCACGGCCTTGGACTGCGCTTTGCCGCGGACAATGCTGCCGTCGCGCGCCGCGTGATCCGCCTCCTGCACACGATGGACGGCGCGATCGAGACGTCGGTCGCAATGGAGCGCACGCCGCAGCTGCGCCGCCGTACCTACATCGTCAACATCGCTGCGGGCGAGAGCGTCACGCCGCTCCTCACACGGCTCGGCTTCCTCGACAGGGGAACGCTGCGTACGGGAACGGATCGAACGCTCCTGCGCAGGAAATGCTGTCGCGCGGCATATCTGCGCGGAGCGTTTCTCGGCGGCGGCAGCGTCAACCGTCCCGAGGCAAGCTGTCATCTCGAGATCACGACGAAGAGCGCGGTGATGGGGCGCGCTCTTCATACGCTCCTGCGCCGTCTGCATTTTCCGGTGGGGCTGACGGATCGGCGCGACACGTACGTCGTCTATCTCAAAGAGGGGGATGCCGTCATGGACTTTCTCTCCCTCATCGGTGCGGAGGAGGCGGCGGAGGAGATCGAGGTCGCACGTAATCTGAAGGAGGTGCGCGCGCAGGTGAATCGTCTGGTCAATGTCGAGACGGCGAACCTCCAGCGTGCTGTGGATGCGGCAGCAGAGCAGCTGGCGGCGATTGAACGCCTGCATTCGGTGGGAATGCTCTCCTCTCTGCCGGAGGATCTGCGTGAGACGGCCGAGATGCGGCGCATGTATCCGGAGGTCAGCATGGCAGAACTCGCCGCTCTCTGCCACATCAGTAAGTCTGGGATGAGCCATCGCCTGCGGAAGATTCGTGCGATGGCGGAGGAGGTATCGATTTGATCAGAGGAATAGGCCGACGGTTCGGGAGGAGCTTTTCGCTGCCCTCTTTGCTGCTGTGTGCATTTGTCGTATGGATTCTGACAGCAGTGCCGCCCGCAGGATTTCCGATTCTCGAGTATCATATGGTGACGGAGAATCCGCGGCCCGACGCAGAGCCGTATGTCGTTCCTCCGGAGGAGTTTGCGGCGCAGCTCGACTACCTGCGGGAGGAGGGCTATACGACCATTACGCCGCAGAATTATGCACGGGCCCGCAAGGGCAAGCAGGAGCTGCCGGAGAAACCGGTCATCCTCTCCTTTGACGACGGCTATGAGGACAACCACCGTGTAGTCCTTCCGATGCTTGAGGAGCGCGGGATGCGGGCGGTGTTCTATATGGTGACGAACGATATCGGGCAGCCCGGCTATATGACATGGGAGGATCTCTTTGACCTGGAGCGGCGCGGCATGGAGATCGGCAGCCATACGGCGAATCATCTGCCGCTCACGACCCTCACGCCGGCGCAGCAGCGTGATGAGCTGCGCCTCTCGAAGCTGACGCTTGAGTGGAAGGGGATGAAGACCATCTACAGCTTCTCCTATCCGAACGGCGCCTACGATGACAGCATCGTTGCGATGCTCGCGGAGGAGGACTATCTGACGGCGGTGACGGGTGAAGCGGGGCTGAACAATACGGAGACGAATCCGTATCTCCTGCACCGTGTCAATATCCCGCCGCCGCATTTCGGCTTGACGGAGTTCCGTCTGCGCCTCATGAAGGCGGACATTGCCGCGCGGTTGGATGTGCGGATGGCGGAACTCCCGCCGGCTCTGCGGGACAATCTTATGCAGCTGAGGGCAAAGCTGCGCGGGGATGATCTGTAAAATGAAGGGAATGTAAGACAGAGACATGAATAAGGGAATGTTTCGGGATGCAGCAGTGCTGATGCTTGCGCTTCTTTGCCTGACGGGATATGCAGGGGCGGCGCCCCACAGCGCGGGAACGACGATCATGCGTGAAAGGGGAACGGCACAGGTGGACATCCGCGGCCGCGTTGCCAGCATTATCAAGGCGGAGGCGCCTCCGCAGAACAGCATATTCTCACCCGGTGCGTCGCGCATGGTGCGCCGCTGGGATGTGGAGTCCCGCGATACGGGCGGCACGCTGCTCTTCTCCGACAGCCCGGAGTACGTCAAGGAGAGCGGAATCCTCTACCGTGATACGGTGGATGGGGATGCACGCATCCTCTACTATCATCTGAACGATACGGCACAGCCGAAGAAGGTCGCCGTCATTCTTGAGACGGATGCGGATCTTGCGGTCGTCTCCGTGACGCGCGGTGCGGCAAGTATGCCAAGTGTGGACTATCTGTATGTCGGCAAGGCAACGCAGATCGGCTACTTTGACCCGCAGGAGATGAGTGAGCGCATCCATGTGACAAAGGAGCGCCCGCGCCTGCTCGCACCCGCGATGGATGAAACCGTTCTCGCACCGGGGGAGTTGGTTTACGGCGTCTATGATTTCCATGCGAGCGCCCCCGTACGGGTCTCTGTGATCATGTACGGCGCCGACGTCGACCCGTTTGCATTCCTTCGTACGGCCCACGTGCTTCCGCGTGATGAGATCGCGCTGCGCGGAACCTTCCGCGGGATGAACCGCATCGTCACCTCGGGGAAGGTCTATTATCCGGCCCGCGACGGGGCGGTCTACTTCCCTATCGGCGACAATGTGCACGATACCTACCGCAGCGGCGTCGATGCGACAGACGGCACTGCGGTCGTCAACTACGGCAACTACGGCATCCTCTATCAGATCAATATACCAACGGCAGGGCGCGTGCAGACGCGATACTTTCTCAGCCCGCTCGGAGGTGTCTATGCAGGTGCCATTCGTGCTGTGAGCGGGACAAAGAAGCGCCTCGTGGAGACGCCGTCGCTCCGTCCGTATTTCGGCGATCAGACGCGTCCGGAATCCGCACAGGCGGCACAGGCGCGTGCGGAGGGGCGGCTGCTGCTCACAGAGTACACGGAGCTCGCCGATCTCGGCACATATTCGAGCGATCAGTCCGTGCAGTTCGAGTACTCGCCGCCCGGCGCATCCAACCTGCCGGTGAACATTATCCTCATGCCGGAAGATCAGAGATAATTTTTTGTCTTGGAAGGTTTTTTCTCATATATGTTGAATTAATAATGATAGCAGACAGCGTATATGACATCATTATCAGGGTGGATCAGAGAGGGAGAGAAAATGGCAGAAGAGACAAAGATTGACCACGAGCGCCTGCTTGAAGCGGTTGAGCAGATCGCCACATCAACGCAGACGGTTTACGCGGCGATCGAGCAGGTTGCGCAGAGCGCGACAGAACTCGCGAGCGCGGGTCAGGAGTCGGTCAAGCAGGCGAAGTTCCTGGAGGAGCGCAATGCCGACACGATCAAGGTGATCGATTTTATCACGAATATCGCGGGCCAGACGAATCTGCTCGGCCTGAATGCGGCGATTGAGGCGGCGCGCGCCGGCGAGCAGGGACGCGGCTTCGCGGTTGTGGCGGAGGAGGTGCGCAAGCTTGCCGAGCAGTCACGCGAGGCAACGGAGCGCATTCAGGTAACGCTCAACGAGATGAACCGCGCAGTCGAGGATATCTCGAGATCCATCGAGACGACGGGCGCGATCAGCGAGCAGCAGGCGGCGTCGACGCAGGAGATTACGGCGAATCTTTCGCGTGTGACGCATGCGGCAGAAGAGCTCAAGGACTATATCAAGAAGCTGGCATAACAGGGGACTGAAACATAAAAGGAACCTCCCGTTTCATTCCGGGAGGTTCCTTTTATGTTGTTTTTTTCTCTTTTTCCTTTGCGCGTGTTTTTGCGGCCTGCTCTCTTGCTTTCAGCTTTTCGCTGGTCTTTTTGTCCCGCTGGTATTTCGCGTAGTTCACGCCCATGCCGGCGATCTTGTGCCGGATCGTCATGATGGGGTGACGCAGGAACATGCCGCGCTGGGTGCTGCTCATGATGGCGAGGAATTCCTGCGTCGCCTTCGTGCCGAAACACGGACGGTCGCAGCGGTCGCAGATCGGCTTTGTGATGCCGTAGGGACAACGATCCATCTTTGTAAAGACGGTGGCGAGGAGCGCGGTGCAGCTCGGGCAGAGCTTTCCGTTCCTGCCGCCGTGATGATTTTTGCAGTAGACGCCGAAGGTCTTGCGGATGTTCTCCTTCTCCTTCGGGATGTTGTTTTTAAGTTCTGGCGGTTTGCGCTTCGGGAGGAAGCGTGAGAATATGCTCATGCGGATCACCTGTGCTTTCGTTTTATCTGTTGTGGATATGTTTTCTCTCCATTTGGTCATTTTACCGATTTTTTAAGAAAAATGCAAGGGAGAAGTCTGCGTGACTTTTACGGGGAAATGGGGTACAATAGGCGCATGACAGAGTGCAGGAGGGGACGGATGCGTACGAGTAAGAAACAGCGCCATGCGCGTGCCGATTTGGCAGACGAGCGGATCGAAGAGGGCCTTGAGGAAGGACAGCTGCGCAGGCTCCTGACCAATACGATCGACACGATCGAGGACAATAAGACGCAGATTTTTGACATCTATCAAAATACGCGCAATGAGGTAGACGAGGCACGGGACCGGCTCGCAGAGCTCAAGAAGAACGTCGCGGATACGATCGCGCGCGTGGACGCCCTCGCGGCGGACGAGCAGCGGGCGAAGCAGCGGCTTGCCGAGGTGAGCCGGAACTTCTCCGAGCATACGGAGGAGGAGATCCGAAAGAGCTATGAGGCGGTCTCGATCATCCAGATCAACCTCGCGATTGAGCGCGAGAAGGAGCAGGCGATGCGCGTGGAGCGCGACAAGCTCGAGATCCGCCTGCGCTATCTCTTTACGGTGGTGGAGCGTGCCGAGCACATGGCGCTTTCCATCGGATCGGTTCTCAGCTATCTCAGCACGCAGGTCAGCGGAGTTATATGGAAGATCGAGGCGGTGCAGAAGGATAAATTTGTCGGCGCACGCATCATCAAGGCGACAGAGGAGGAGCGCTACCGTATCTCGCGCGAGCTCCATGACGGTCCTGCGCAGGACTTGGCGAATGCCCTATTTACGACAACGATCGCGGAGCGGCTGATGGACCAGGACATGGCGGAGGCAAAGAAAACGCTCGTTGAGCTGCGCGAGGAGATCGGAGGATGTCTGACGGGCGTGCGGCAGATCATCTTCGACATGCGTCCGATGGCGCTTGACGATCTCGGGCTGCCGCAGGCGGTGGAGCAGCTCGTCCGGCTGTTCGGCGAGCGCGGGAAGCTCCGCGGGACATTCAGCCTCGAGGGGACGTATTACGCGCTTCCAAAACATGTGGAGATCGCGATTTTCCGCATTGTGCAGGAGGCACTGAACAATGTCGTTCACCATGCCAAGACCGACAAGGTGCGTGTGCGCATGCACTACACGGATCAGGCACTCACGGTGCTCATCGCGGACGACGGCGTAGGATTTGATCCGAATCGCCGTGTGGAGGAGCCGGAGGATGCAGACGATGCGCTCGATATGGAGACGCAGCGCCGGCAGCGGGGGCGCCATTTCGGTATGATCGGAATGGAGGAGCGTGCCAAGATCATCGGCGCGGCGATCCAGATCCTCTCTGAGCCGGGCAAGGGGACAAAGGTACATTTGCGCGTGGAGAACCGCTTGGCGGAGGATCGGTGAGCGCGCCGCTTGCGGAGGCGGTGCTCCGCTACGCGGGATGCGGCGTCCTGCCGTTCCACACGCCGGGGCATAAGGGCGGACGCGGCGCCCATCTGCTGCTGCGCCGCTTCTTTACAGAGGAAGGGCTGCGCGCTGATGTCTCGTTGACGTCGGAACTCGATGACCTCCATGCGCCGACGGGCTGTATCCGCACGGCGGAGGAACTGGCGGCAGAGACGTACGGTGCGGATGCGGCATATTTCATGGTGAACGGGACGACGGGCGCGATTCATACCATGCTGATGGCGGCGCTTGCGCCCGGCGATGTGCTCCTCGTGCCGCGCAATGCGCACCGGTCCGTCGTCGGTGCGATGATTCTCACGGGGGTGCGGCCCGTCTGGCTGCAGCCGGAGATCGATATGCGCCTCGGCATTGCGATGGGCATATCGCTCGGGGCCGTGAAGGATGCCGTGCGGAAACACCCCGAGGCGCGCGCGGCACTCCTCGTCTATCCGACGTATTACGGCGTGGCAGCAGAGCTGGCGGCGATCGCGGAGTTCCTGCATGCGCATGATATGCTGCTCCTCACGGACGCGGCGCACGGGCCGCATTTCGCCTTCTCGGACGCGTTGCCGCCGTCTGCAATGACGGCGGGGGCAGATCTCTCGGCGGAGAGCACGCATAAGCTGCTCGGTTCGCTGACGCAGACCTCCATGCTGCTGGCGCGCGGCGGACGTGTGCCAGCAGAGCGCATTCGTTCGGCATCGGGGATCATGCAGTCAACGAGTCCGAATGAGGTCCTGCTCGCCTCGCTCGACGCAGCGCGGGCACAGATGGCGGAGGAGGGGCGGGGACGCCTCGCCTCCGCCATCCGTCTGGCCGAGGAGCTGCGCCGCCGGATCAATGAGATCGAGGGACTCTGGTCGTTCGGACCGGAGTATATGGGCATGGCAGGGGCGGCAGCGCTTGATCCGACGAAGATCACGGTGCAGGTTACAGGCCTCGGGATGACGGGCTTTGCTGCGGAGGAGGAACTGCGGCGGCGCGGCATTGCCTGCGAGCTTGCCGATGCGCGCAATGTGCTCTTTCTGCTCTCCTATGCGGACGGAGAACGGGAGGCAGAACTGCTGCTCGCTGCGCTCCGGAGCATGGCGCAACGCAATGCTCCCGTGTGTACGTCACGCGGGTCGGAGACAGCATTTCTTGCGCTGCCGCCTTTGCCGGAGACGGCACTCTCGCCGCGGGACGCATATTTTGCGCGCAGCGAACGCATTGCGGCAGAATCCGCCGCGGGGCGTACGGCGGCGGAGACGATCATGTTCTATCCGCCGGGGATTCCCGTGCTTGCGCCCGGCGATGTGATTGATCAGGAGACGCTTCGCTACCTGCGTGCCATGCGTGCGGTCGGTGCACACGTTGTCGGTGCGGCGGATATGTCTCTTCGGACGGTGACGGTGATTGCGGAAGGATGACGATGGCAAAAGGAAAGCTTTTTATCATTGAGGCGGGGGACGGCTCGGGCAAGGAGACGCAGACACGCATGCTCGCAGAGCGGCTTGTGCGGGAAGGGCGCCGCGTTGTTCCCGTTGCCTTTCCCGACTATGAGGCGGATTCGTCCATGCTTGTGCGCATGTATCTGCGCGGAGATTTCGGTACGCATGCGGATGATGTGAACGCCTATGCTGCCTCGACTTTTTTTGCCGTGGACCGCTATGCCTCCTATCGGATGAAGTGGGGGAAGGACTACGAGGATGGTGCTGTTATCCTCGCTGACCGCTATACGACCTCGAATATGGTGCATCAAGCAGTGAAGATCGGAGACGCAGCGGAGCGGGACGCATATCTCGACTGGCTCTACGATCTCGAGTTCCGCAAGATGGGGCTGCCTGTGCCGGATGCCGTGTTCTTCCTCGATATGGAGCCGTGCGCGGCGGATCATCTGATCGCCATGCGGGCAAAGGAGAAGGGCGCAGCACCCGACATCCACGAGCGCGACGCCGCTTATCTCGAACGTGCACATGCCGCCTATGTCCTCCTCGCCGAGCGCTACGGCTGGGTGCGCATCGCCTCGAGCGTGGACGGCGTGCCGCTGCCGATTGAGGCAATTCACGAGAAACTGTACGGGGAAGCTGTGAGGCGGCTGTGATCAAAGAAGTCATCGTTGTCGAGGGGAAGATGGACATTGCTGCCGTGCGGCGTGCGGTTGAGGCGGACTGCATCATCACCGACGGATTTCGCCTGCGGAATTCCGCGATCAAGAACATTCGCGCCGCCTACGAAAAACGCGGCATCATTATCCTCACCGATCCCGATACCGTCGGCGAACGCATCCGCGCGCGGCTGACAGAGATGTTTCCACGTGCAAAGCACGCTTTCATTCCTGTCGAGGATGCGACGAATGTGAACGATGGAGATATCGGCGTAGAGCAGGCGAATCCTGCCGCTATCCGTGCGGCGCTCGCGCTCGTTCGTACGCCGATGGAGTGCTCGGAGCCTCTTTTTTCCATGAGTGATATGATGACCTGCGGACTCACGGGAACACAGGATGCTGCTGTACGGCGCGCATGCCTCGGCCGACATCTCGGGATCGGCTTTGCGAATGCCAAGACTTTTCTCCGGCGCCTCAATACCTATGGGATTACGCGCGATGAATTTGAATCTGCAATGGAGGAGCTGTCATGAACGCAGGAATTCCCGTCATTGCCAATCCAAAGGTCACGCGCCATATACTGAGTGCCTTCCGTCTGCGCGCGAGCAAGCGGCTCGGGCAGAACTTCCTCGTGGATGCGGGCATCGTGCGCAGTATTGTGGGGGCGGCGGAACTCGCGCCGGGAGATACGGTGCTCGAGATCGGACCCGGCATCGGAACGCTCACACAGGGCCTTGCTGAGACCGGTGCGCGGGTCGTCGCCGTTGAGATTGACAAGAAACTGCCGCGCGTGCTTGCCGAGACGCTGAAGGGCTATGACAATGTCACGATTGTGCCGGGGGACATCCTGAAGCTGAATATCCCGGAAATCCTTGGACTAAAGGAGGGAGAGCGCTTTAAGGTCGCTGCAAATCTGCCCTACTACATCACGACGCCGATCATCATGACGCTGCTCGAACAGCGCCTGCCGATCGAGCGTCTCGTCACGATGGTGCAGAAGGAGGTCGCTGTCCGTATGACGGCACGCCCCGGATCAAAGGACTACGGCGCACTTTCGATTGCCGTGCAGTATTTCACCGAGCCGCGCATAGTCATGGATGTGCCGTCGCGTGCGTTCATGCCTGCGCCCGAGGTTACGAGTGCGGTCGTCGCCTGCCGCGTGCGGGAGACGCCGGCCGCTGCGCCGACCGATGAAAAGCTCTTTTTCCGTCTGATCCGCGCCGCATTCGGACAGCGGCGCAAGATGCTCCTCAACGCGCTGACGGGTGCAGGGCTGACGAAGGAGATGAGCCGTGCAGGACTCTCGGCGGCAGGGATTGCGGAGAATGCACGCGGCGAGCAGCTCTCTCTTGCGGACTTTGCGCGTTTGTCTGACGCCGTTGGAGATCTGGAAATGCGGGAGGCGTAACGATGTTTTTTGACAGCCATATCCATACGGCATTTTCTGCCGATGCAGAGATGACGGCGGCGGAGGCGCTGACGGCGGCGGAGAAGCAGGGGCTCGGGCTCGTCTTTACCGAGCATCTGGACTACGACTACCCCGCGGCAGGGGCGGAGGAGTTTATCTTTAATCCGGAGGGATACTGGGCGGCATATGAGCCTCTGCGGGCGGAGGGGAACCTTTCGCTCGGCGTCGAGATGGGAATGATGGCAAGTGCGCGCGCGAAAAATGCCGCGTTTTTGCAGCGCGTTCCGTTTGATTTTGTGCTCGGTTCCATTCACTTTTTGGACGTGAAAGATTTATATTTTGCCGAGACCTTTGAGGGGCGTGCAAAGGCGGAAATGTATCATGAGTACTTCACCGTCATGCGCGACGAGATCTATGCGCATCCTTTCATCAATGTGCTTGCACATATCGACTACATAGCGCGCAATGCGCCGTTCGAGAATCCCGAGATCTCCTACGGAGAATTTACCGACGATGTGGATGCCGTTCTGCGCGCACTCGTCGAGACCGATACTGTCATCGAGATCAATACGCGCCGTCTCGGTGTACCGCGCGGCATCAAGGAACTCGCACCCGTCTATCGGCGCTACCGCGAACTCGGCGGGCGGGCTGTTACCATCGGATCGGACGCCCATGTTCCGAATGCTGTCGGGAACCATTACGCGCGCGCGCAGGAGCTTGCCCGCGCGTTCGATCTGCAGGTCGTTACATTCCGTGAACGGAAGATGCGTCTGTGTGCATAAAGATTCTCCGCAATGCGTGAAGATACAGGCAATCCGTCGCCGCGGGCCGGGCTTTTATCCGTTGCCTCTCCTGTCCTTTCCTGTTATAATATAGGACAATGGATGGGGAGGCGCTTTTTTTATGCTCAGCAATTTTTTTGTCGCGCTTGGCGGCGTCGTCCCCTTGTTCTTCCTGATGGCCGTGGGCGTTTTTATAAAGCGGTCGCGTCTGCTCACGGAGGAGGAACTCCTGCATGTGAACCGCATGGTGTTCCAGGTGTTCTTCTTCTTCATGATGTTCTACAACATCTATGTCTCCGATCCGGGGACGGCGTTTCAGCCGGAGCTGATGCTTTTCGGCGCGGGCGGTGTGCTCCTCACGGCGCTTGTCTTCGGTATCATCGTCTGTCGGATTGAGGCGGACAATGCACGGCGCGGGCCGATGATCCAGGCGATTTTTCGCAGCAACTTCGTGCTCATGGGCATCCCTCTCATCAGCAATATTTTCGGCGATGCGGCGCTCGCTATACCGACGATGATGGTCGCTGCGATCGTTCCGCTCTACAACGTCCTCGGCGTGCTCGTTCTCGAGACCTTTCGCGGCGGACGGTTCGATCTCCTGCCGATCCTGCGCGGCGTTCTCTTGAATCCTATGATTATGGGTGCGATCGCAGGGGCTCTCTGTCGTCTCGCGGAGCTGCCGATCCCTGGCCCCGTACTGAAACCCGTGGCGCAGATCGCGGCGGCTACGACACCCGTGGCACTTATCATCCTCGGAGCTTCCTTCCGCGGTGGCAGCTTCCGCAAGCACCTGCACCAGCTTGTCTTTTGCATGGGATCGCGTCTGATCCTTGTGCCGGCGATTATGCTTACGCTCGCGATCGCGCTCGGCTTCCGGGGCGTGGAACTCGTCACGCTCGTCGCCATATTTGCCACGCCCTGTGCTGTTGCAGGATTTGCCATGGCGCAGCAGATGCGGGCGGATGCCGAGCTCGCCGGCAACTGTGTCGTATACAGCAGCGCATTGTCCTGCTTCACAATTTTTGGATGGGTATTTCTGCTCAAGACGTTGGAGCTTTTTTAAACAGTCATTTTCCTTAGACATGAAGGGAGGGGAGTACATTCATGCAAACGAGATCGCAGATGTCGGCTCGCATGCGCAGATTATGTGCTCCCCTCCTTTTTATGGCCTTCGATTATCTCGCCATTCTGTTTGCGGAGAAAATGGCGTTTGAACTGCATGAAATATACGGGATGATTGTTGGGCGCACCTTCTACGTGCCGTTCTCCTATCTCCTTTTTTGGATACCGCTCGTGTTCATTGCGTTCTTGTGGGGAATGCAGACATATACGAAGATGCAGCCTGTCCTCGAGACTGTGCGCAAGATCTTTTACGCTGTGCTCTACTCGATGATTGCGTGCATTTTGGCGCTGTACTTCATGCAGGCAGGACTGCTCGCGTCGCGCCTCTATGTTATCTTGTTCGGCTGTCTTGCACTCCTCAACATCTACGCTGCGCGGTATATTCTCCTGAAGGCGCTGAAAACAACGCATACGCTGACAAAGCCCGTCATCCTGATCGGCGCGGGCAAGACTGCGGAACAGGTGCTGGGGTTTTTCGACGGGGATCTCGGCTACCGCTACGAGGTCATCGGCATCCTCGATGACCACCCGATCTCCAAGACGCTGCCGCAGCAATTCCAGCTGATGGGCACACTGGCAGATGCCGAGACCATCATCCGCAGTTCCGGCGTCGATACGGTCATCATCACGGCACCGGGGCTCGAAAAAAGTAAAATACAGCATTTACTCGAGGATATACAGCCATATGTACGGGATATTTCTTTTGTTCCTGATTTGGTTGGCATTCCTCTTTACAACGTTGAGGCACAAACGCTGTTTAGTGAGCAGATTATGTTCTTGTCACTCCGCAATAATTTGGCACGCCGCAGGAACCAGATCTATAAGCGTATTTTTGACATTGTTGTCGGTTGTTTGCTGTGTATACTAATTCTTCCTATTATCGTACTGATCGCTATTTGTATCAAAATTGACTCTAGGGGGCCTGTGTTTTTTAATGCAAAACGCATCGGAAAGCATGAAAAAATCTTTACTTGTTATAAATTTCGCTCCATGCAATTGAACGCTGATACTATTTTGTCGCAATATTTGCAGCAGAACCCTATGGCTCGTGAGGAGTGGGATACATTTGCGAAGCTCAGGGACTATGATCCTCGCGTGACCAAGGTGGGGCGGTGGATTCGAAAGTACAGTCTTGATGAACTCCCTCAGATTTTCAATGTCATCCGCGGCAATATGAGCCTCGTTGGTCCGCGTCCTTATCTGCCGAGAGAAAAAGCTGATATTGGAGAGTATATTTCAACGATTACACTGACCGTTCCCGGAGTTACAGGGTTTTGGCAGACGAGCGGCAGGAGTGATGTGAGTTTTGCGGGGCGCGTAGCAATGGATACATGGTATGTCCGTAACTGGTCTATTTGGCTGGATCTTGCGTATCTCTTCAAGACCGTGAAGACGGTATTCACGGGAAAAGGTGCGTATTGAACGCAAGTTTACGTAGAGTGCTGGAATCCAATCATTGAGCTTTAGTGGATTAGAGGACAAAACTTATGGGAATAACAAAAGAAGAGTTTCTTGTGATGATTCCGGTATATAATCCTGATGATAAGTTTTGCAAGTTGATTCGCATGTTGAGAAAACAGGTGGATGTTTTATTCACCTTAATGATTGTAGATTCCGGAACAACATGTTCATATCAAAAAGAATTAAATGATTGGGAGAATGTGACGGTTCACCAAATCGATGCGAGTGTTTTTAATCATGGCGGCACACGGCAAATGGCGATAGAGCAATTTCCAGACAAAGAGATTTATGTTTTTTTGACACAGGATGCAATTCTAAAAGATGAAAGAAGTTTAAAAAAACTGTTAGATGTATTCCAGGATGAAGAAATTGGATGTGCCTACGGAAGACAGTTGCCACACAAAAATGCAACATTTTTTTCTGCCTTTGCACGTGGATTGAATTACCCTGCCGAGAGCCATGTATTATCATATAGGGATAGGGATAAGTATGGGATAAAGACAGTATTTATCTCCAATTCCTTTGCCGCATATCGACGTACAGCAATGATGGAAGTGGGCGGTTTTCCTACTAATACAATTTTAAGTGAGGATATGTTTGTAGCTGCAAATATGGTACTGCAGGGCTGGAAAGTTGCCTATGTATCTGAGGCTTGCGTATATCACTCACATAACTATACTGTTGTGCAAGAATTTAAGCGCTATTTTGATATCGGCGTATTTCATTCCAGAGAAAGTTGGATACGAACAACTTTTGGTGCGGCGGAGTCGTCGGGGATAAAATATATCATGGCAGAAGTCAAAGCCGCCATAAAGAAAAATCCATTTCTTTTGATAGAGTTGGTTTTACGAGACGGTTTTAAGTTTTTTGGCTATCGCATGGGTTTGAAAGAGAAAGTCATACCATTAAAAGTAAAACGATATCTTAGTATGATGCCGAGATATTGGGAAAGTCCATATTAAGGTGTCTGGTGATGAAATGAAAGTAATTGTTGTCAATGATTTTGCCTTCGTGAACGGGGGAGCAAGTCAGGTCGCTGTCACTACTGCAAAGCTTCTTGCAAAGAAGGGGCATCGAGTTATATTTTTTTCTGCTGTTGGTCCGATTGGTCAGGAATTGAAGGAGGTGCAAAATCTTTCGGTCGTTTGTCTGAATCAAAAAGACATTCTTCGAGATCCGAACCGGTTACGAGCTGTTTTTCAGGGCTTGTGGAATTTTCATGCGGCAAAGGTTTTTTCTTCGATTTTGTCAGACTGCTCACCGGGCGATACGATAATTCACATCCATGCAATATCTAAAAGCCTGTCCTCCAGTATTATTTCTGCTGCAAAAAACAAGGGCTTTCGTATCATCTATCATCTCCATGACTATGGGATTGCTTGCCCAAACCTTGGGTTTTACGACTATCAAAAAGATGAAATCTGCCCTCGAAAAGCAATGGGTATATCGTGCATGATGTGCCATTGTGACAGCCGTTCAGTATTGCATAAAGGCTGGCGTGTGTTAAGACAATTCGTTCAATATTATCTTGGTGGCTTACCCAATGATATTGATGCCATGATTTATATTTCTGAGTTTAGCCGACGTATACTAGAGCCCTATTTTGCAGCAGGGCAACGGCTGTTTTTTTTATCCAACCTTCTCTCTGTAGAGCGTGCGGAACGTATTCAGGCAGAGAAAAATCAGGTCTTTCTTTTTGTTGGCCGTTTTGCTCCCGAGAAAGCCCCTGATCTTTTTGCACGTGCAGTAGCTAGGCTTTCGATTCCTGCAGTCTTTATCGGTGCAGGAGAGTGTGAAGCTGAGCTTCGTAAGATTTGTCCTGAGGCAGAATTCCCAGGCTGGCTTTCGCACGAAGATGTAATGACCTATTATTCTCGTGCACGGGCTTTGGTGTTTCCATCGAAATGCTATGAAGGGCAGCCGCTAACTGTCTTGGAAGCAAAATCGCAGGGAGTTCCTGCAATCGTAGCGGATGCGTGTGCGGGTCGAGATGAGATTTTGGACGGTGAAACGGGACTCTTATTCAAAAGCGGGTCTTTAGATTCGCTTTGCTGTCAAATAGAAAAAATAAAAGATGATACCCTTGTTGCTCAGCTGAGTGAGAGCGCATATCAAAGTTATTGGGAGCAAGAGTATGACGAGGATGCGTATGTGTTTCGGCTAGAAGAGATTTATAGGAGTACACTGTCTGGAATATCAAGAAACTGAAATTTGTCCTTTAAAGCCTGCGAGATGCTTATGTAAATAATATGTTACAATACACTCAGAGGAATAAGAATAAATGGAAGACATAAAAATTACGATTGTTACAGCAACCTATAATGCAGAAAAAACATTAGAACAATCAATATTGAGCATCGTCCATCAGGATTACCCCAATATTGAGTATATTATTGTCGATGGAGGATCAACTGACAGGACAATAAATATTCTAAAGCAATATGAACATTATGGGATTAAGTGGATTAGTGAACCGGATTATGGCATTTATGATGGCCTGAATAAAGGGATTCAACTTGCAACAGGCGATTATCTTTATTTTCTGGGCGCAGATGATTGGCTGTGTAACAACGAGGTGATGCGTGAGGTTTCTTGTTTTATCAATACGCATCCAGGATTCTCCTTTTATGCGGGAAATGTTTTTTTGTATCGGAGCACATATGGGCTGATCAAACGAAAACGAGCAGATTTATCGATAGAAGAAATAAAAAAAGGAGGGATGTGCCCTCACCAGGGGTTATTTTCGAGTAGACGATTGATGCTGAAAGGGTTTGATATAACGTATCGGCTTGCGGCAGACTATGAGCTTTTTTTACGCAATATTGTTCGGGGAGAATCTTATTGCGTGATGGATGTAGATGTCGCTTATTACAGCCTTTTTGGGGCGAGTGCAGATTTTTCTCTTTATGATGAATATATCGCAATTATTAAAAAACACGCAGGAGAAGGATATCTTGATCGAATCTATAAGCTGAAGGAGAACAACACGGATAAGTACTGCTTTAGAAGATTTATCAAAAGAATTTTGGTAGCACTTCTAAGTGAGAAGTTTTTTTGGCGTTGTCGAGGATGGAAAAACTTTGATGGAACAGGGTCAAGAGGATAAAATGGTATCGGTTGTAATTCCTACATACAATAGAGCAGACCTCTTGCTCAGAGCCGTTGAGAGCGTATTGACACAAACATATACTGATGTTGAAGCCATTGTTGTTGATGATGGCAGTACGGATAGTACCTCCTCAGTCATTGAAAAACTGCAAAGAGCGTATGGATTGCGGTTAAAGTATTTTTATCAACCCAATCGCGGCGTTTCTGCAGCTAGGAATAAAGGTATTTACCATGCATCAGGGGAGTATATCTCGTTCCTTGATTCTGATGACTATATATACCCGAAAAAGATAGAGCAGCAAATTGCTTTTTTAAAAGAGCATGCGGCAGACGTCTGTTTTTGCAACTATTATATCATAGGAAAGAAAAGGCGAAAAAAAGGTCTTCGGGGGCATATGGAAAACCTATTGCTGCGCTATATGCAAAGTAGGATGACGCCACAGACAAATGCGTGGATAATTAGGAAAGAGGTCCTTGATAAGGCTGATATTTCGTTTCGTGAAGGTTGTTCATGGGGCGAGGATATGGAGTTTTTTATTAAGGTAATGCATGCGGCAGATAAAGTTGTTTTTTTGGATGAGCCGCTTTTTGAGTACTATAAAAATGAGACTGGGCTATCGAAATTTTCGTGGGATAAACTCGAGCAGGATGTTTTTATATGGACTGAGATTTGGCGCTGGCTGGAAAAACATATTGCCGATAAAGATCTGTTGCAGACATACAAAGATGTTATTTTTGGCTATCGTATCCCATTACTTTTGGTCTATCGCTTATGGGCGGGGCGCAGGATGTCGGCGGAGGCAAGAGAATATGCGGCGCTCTATCGACCGTATCTAAAACAAATAAATTGTTCCAATGGCTTACGCAGTGTGAAGCTCCTTATTGTATGGGGGGTATTTCGTTTGAAAATGATTTGCACGAAACAAACAAATTAGTAAATAAAGATATTGACTTTGAAATTTGGTAGATCATTTGCCAAAGATATTGATGTATAACTAAAATTCACAGATAAATAATCCGTTGCGAGCTAAAGGATGTCAGCCCTTGTGGAGTAATGTGTGTAGATAATTTATGATGAGAGAATATTAATATTCTCCAGTATAAAGGGGGATTTTATATCATATTGAAGTGAGTAAAGGGGGCTCTTCTTAATCGATAGACTCCCATGATTTTAAAATAAGGGGATTACATGAAAAAAGCATTGATTACAGGAATCACAGGACAGGACGGCTCGTATTTATCCGAGCTTCTGCTTGAAAAGGGCTATGAGGTCCATGGCATTATCCGTCGGCACAGTACACCCTGTACGGAGCGGATCGATCATCTCGTGTCTGACGCTCAGTATGACGGGTGTCTCTTTCTCCACCACGGTGACCTGACGGATTCGAGCAATGCACATGCACTGATCCGGGAGATTCAGCCGGATGAGGTCTATAACCTCGCTGCACAGTCCCATGTGGCGGTTTCGTTCGAGGTGCCGGAGTATACGGCAGAGGCGACGGGTGTCGGAACAATCCGTCTGCTTGAGGCCGTGCGGCAGAGCGGGCTGCCGATTCGCTTCTATCAGGCATCGACATCGGAGCTCTTCGGGGGGCTTCCGGATACTGCACCGCAGAGTGAGACAACGCCGTTTTATCCGAAGTCGCCCTACGGTGCGGCAAAGCTATACAGTTTCTGGATTACGAAGAACTACCGCGAATCCTACGATATGTTCGCGGTCAACGGCATTCTCTTCAACCATGAGTCGCCGCGCCGCGGGGAGACCTTTGTGACGCGCAAGATCACGCTTGCCGTTGCCCGTATCCTGTCTGGGAAGCAGGAGAAGCTCTCCCTTGGCAACCTTGACGCAAAGCGTGACTGGGGGTTTGCGGGAGACTATGTCGAAGGGATGTGGCGGATGCTCCAGCAGGAAACCCCGGATGACTATGTGCTTGCGACGAATGAGACACATACGGTGCGCGAATTCGCGGAGCTGTCCTTCCGTGAGGCGGGCATTGAGATCGCGTGGCGCGGAAGCGGTGTTGAGGAAAAAGGCTATGATGCTCAGTCCGGTCGGCTGCTTGTTGATGTCGATCCGCGTTATTTCCGCCCTGCCGAGGTGGAACTTTTGTGGGGCGATGCGTCAAAGGCAGAGCGGGAACTCGGCTGGCAGCGCAAGGTGTCTTTCGCTGACCTCGCCCGCATGATGGTACGGGCGGATATGGAGCGGTACGGGCACTGAGATTCCCGTTGAAGGAGAGCATGTATGCATATTGTTCTGCTTTCAGGCGGTTCGGGGAAACGTCTCTGGCCGCTGTCGAATGATATTCGTTCCAAGCAGTTCATTCCCCTTTTTCGTCAGAGTGATGGTATGCGGCAGTCGATGGCGCAGCGTGTCTGCGGCCAGGTGCGCCACGCGATTCCGGACGCAGAGATCACGATAGCGACATCGAAAGCACAGGTTTCTGCTTTGCGCAGCCAGCTGGGCGATATGGTCGACATCTCCGTAGAGCCATGCCGCCGTGACACGTTTCCGGCGATCGCGCTTGTCAGCGCCTATCTGCATGATGTGAAAGGCGTCGCTCTCGATGAAGCGGTTGCTGTCTGCCCGGTTGACCCCTATGTTGAGGATGCCTATTTTGCCTCGGTTCGGCATCTGGCGCAGCTTGCGGCAGAAGGTACGGCAGACCTCATGCTGATGGGCATCGAGCCGTCCTATCCGAGTGAGAAGTACGGCTATATCATGCCGCAGGACAAGGAGAATGTGAGCCGCGTTCTTTCTTTCCGGGAGAAGCCGGATGAAGCTGCTGCAAAGGAGTACATCGAGCAGGGAGCACTCTGGAACAGCGGTGTCTTTGCATATCGTTTGGGCTATGTTTTGAAACGTGCCCAAGCCTTGCTCGGATGCTCGAACTACGAGACTCTGCTTTCGACATATGATCGTCTTGAAAAGATCAGCTTTGATTATGCCGTTGTCGAACGGGAAAAGCATGTTGGCGTCCTGCGCTATGCGGGCGCGTGGAAGGATCTCGGTACATGGAACACATTGACCGAGATCATGGAAGAAGCGACCCTCGGCGATGTCACAACGGATGATCGCTGCAGCGGCACCCATGTTGTAAATGAACTGGATGTCCCGATTCTGGTCATGGGCGGACAGAATCTCATTGTTGCCGCAAGCCCTGAAGGGATTCTCGTGGCGGATAAAGCAGCGTCGAGTCATATGAAGCCCTATGTTGAGCAGATCAGTCAGCCCGTCATGTTTGCAGAGAAGTCGTGGGGGAGTTTCCGAATCATTGACGTTGAAGAGGGCAGCTTGACCATCAAGGTGACGCTGAATGCGGGGCACGCGATGAATTACCACAGTCATGCGTATCGCCGTGAGATTTGGAATATCGTCAGCGGCAGCGGGACGGTTCTGCTGGACGGAGAGGTGTGCGCCGTCGCACCGGGGGACGTCATAGAGATCCCGGCGGGTATGAAGCACAAGATCAGCGCGCAGGAGCGCATGGTTGTGATCGAAGTCCAGATTGGCGAAGCTATCCTAAAAGAGGACAAAATCAAGTGGTCAGACGAGACCGGGGGTGCAGTACGATGATGAAAAAAGATGCAAAGATCTACGTCGCTGGGCATCGCGGTATGGTCGGGTCCGCAATTTGCCGGGAGTTGGAACGGCAGGGATATACCAATATCATAACGCGCACCCACGCTCAGCTCGATCTTTGCAGACAGGATGCGGTGGATGCCTTCTTTGCAGAGGAAAAGCCGGAATATGTCTTCCTCGCAGCGGCAAAAGTGGGCGGCATTCAGGCGAATTCCGAGGCACCCGCTGATTTTATGTACCAGAATATGATGTTGGAGATGAACGTTATTTACTCCGCGTGGAGAACCGGCTGCAGGAAACTCGAGTTTCTCGGCTCGTCCTGCATCTATCCGCGCATGGCGCCGCAGCCGATGAAGGAGGACTGCCTGCTGACATCACCGCTCGAGGAGACGAACGAGGCATATGCCCTCGCAAAGATTGCAGGACTGAAGTACTGCGCGTACCTGAACAAACAGTATGGGACAGACTATATCTCAGTGATGCCGACCAATCTCTATGGTCCGAATGACAACTACCATCCGGAGCACAGCCATGTGCTTCCTGCCCTGATCCGGCGCTTTCATGAGGCAAAGGAAGCGGGAGCTCCGTCCGTGACCTGCTGGGGCGATGGCTCGCCCTTGCGCGAGTTTCTCTACGTCGACGATCTTGCCAATCTCTGTGTGTACTTGATGAATCATTACAGCGGTGATGAGACAGTCAACGCGGGGACAGGGAAGGAAATCTCCATTCGAGAACTCGCCGAGCTGGTTGCACGCGTTGTTGACTATCGCGGCGAGACTTTGTGGGATACAAGTAAGCCGAACGGGACGCCGCGCAAGCTTCTTGATGTCTCGAAAGCAGCGGCTCTTGGGTGGCGGTACGAAATGGAGCTTGAGGATGGAATCCGGTTGGCCTACCAGGATTTTCTGAACAATCCGATGCGTGCCGAAAGGTAAACTCCTCAGCAACAGGAAACTGCTTTATTGCGGAAAGATTAAAGCCTGCGTTGACAGCTTACATTGATGCATCTATACTATTGTGTAGTAGGTGTGTACTTTATTGTACTCACGATTTACGCAGAGCCTCAACGACTCCACATATAGCAGGGAGCTTTTTCTGAATGAAATTATTTCTGAAGATTTTTTCCATCTTCACGCCGAAGGAACTCCGTTACTGCGCGTTTCTTGTGATTGTGATGATGGTCGGCGCTGTTCTTGAGGCGATTGGCATTGGTGCTATTTTGCCCCTCATCTCCCTCATGGGACAGCCTGATTTTCTTGTACAGCATCCGGAAATAGCGGGATATGCGGCGAAACTTGGCATTACGACCCATACAGAGCTTATTATTGGGCTGTCGCTGCTGCTCATCATTCTTTATGTATTGAAAAATCTTTACCTTGCATGGCAGCTTCGTCTGCAGATCAACTTCTCAATTTCCAATCAGATTCAGTTCTCAAAGGAGTTGATGGCGAATTACCTTGCCAAACCGTACCTTTTTCATTTGAATCATAATACGGCGGTACTGCTTAGGAATGTTAACAGCGGTGGTGTCGTTATTTTCTCGAATATATTGATTCCGACATTCCAACTGCTCACGGAAATCATAACGGCGTTGACGATCTGGCTGATGCTTGTTTTTGCCGATCCGTTCACTGCGATTGTTGTCGCCGGAGTGATGGGAGTGATGATTTCTGCATTGCTTCGATCATTTCGACGAAGCATAGATGAAGCTGGGCATGTGCAGAATGAGTATGCTGCGCACTATGTTCAGTCTGTGAATCAGGGCTTAGGGGCAATCAAAGAAACAAAAGTCATGCGTAAGGAACCATTTTTCCTTCAGGAATTTGCACGGAACTATGAACAATATGGGCTGGCAAACCGACGCTTTCTTTTTTTGAACCAGCTTCCGCGTATGATTATAGAGACCCTCGTTGTATGTGCGCTGCTTCTTCTCATTATTGGAAAGCTCGCCATCGGCGATGCTCCAACGTATATCGTGCCCCTGCTCGCAGTTCTGGCTCTTGCGGCATTTCGCCTGATGCCGAGCGCGAACCGCATCGTAAATCTTTCCAATGGAATCAAATTCCAATTGCCGTTATTCGAGGAACTTTATCGTGAGCTCATCGCTGTCAAATCGCGAAAATATCATCATCGGAGCCTTAAATTTACCGATATGCCGCAGCCGCTCCCTTTTTCGGGGGAGATTCGCATCGAGCATTTGGGATTTTATTATCCCGGTGTTGCGGAAGAGGTACTTACAGATGTCAGCTTTTCGATTCCAAAAGGAAGCTTCGTTGGGATTCTGGGGCCATCAGGAGCAGGGAAAACAACCTTTGTTGATATTCTTCTGGGGCTCTTTGTGCCCACGCGTGGTAAGATTACCGTCGATGGCGCAGATATTCGGCAAAAGCTGCGTGCATGGCAGGCGAATATCGCCTATGTTCCGCAGTCGATTTATCTAACTGATGCGACCATTCGCGAGAATGTGGCATTAGGAGAAGCCCCCGATGAAATTGATGATGAGCGGGTTCATAAAGCACTTGCGATGGCGGAACTTGATGCATTTGTAAATGCCCAGCCAAAGGGAATCGAAACGATGGTCGGCGAGCGCGGCGTCAAACTCTCCGGCGGACAGCGCCAGCGCATCGGAATCGCGCGAGCGCTCTATCAGCAGCCTGAGGTTTTAGTTCTCGATGAAGCTACTTCCGCTCTTGATACCGAGACAGAAAAGAGCATCACGGATACAATACTGAAGTTCAAAGGACAGATTACAATTGTTGCCATTGCGCACCGGGTCAGCACACTGGCAGAGTGCGATTTCAGAGTTTGGTTTGAGAACGGCAGAGTGGAAACTATAGATTAGAGTAAAGTTCTTTCAAGGGATGATCCTCAGGGCATTGTAATTACTATGGGAGATGATTCGTTTTGTTCAACAATAAAAGCATTCTGATTACAGGTGGAACGGGATCGTTCGGCAAGAAGTTCATAGAAATTGTACTCAAGCGCTTCACGCCGAAGAAAGTTATTGTATTTTCCCGCGATGAGCTCAAGCAGTTTGAGATGCAGCAGGTGTTCAATGCCTCCTGTATGCGTTATTTTATTGGTGATGTACGCGATGAGGCACGTCTGAAACAGGCGATGTATCAGGTCGATTATGTCGTGCATGCGGCCGCGCTCAAGCAGGTTCCAGCTGCGGAATACAATCCGATGGAGTGTATTAAGACTAATATCAACGGTGCGCAAAATGTCATCAATGCGGCAATCGCGGCGGGCGTCAAGAAGGTGATCGCGCTCTCTACGGATAAGGCAGCAAATCCAATCAATCTCTATGGAGCCACCAAATTGGCATCGGACAAGCTCTTTACAGCAGCGAACAACCTTGTCGGGGATCGTGAGACACGATTTGCGGTTGTCCGCTATGGGAATGTTGTCGGCTCGCGCGGCTCTGTTGTTCCATTCTTTAAGAAGCTGATTGCGGAGGGGGCAAAGGAGCTGCCCGTTACGGATCCGCGTATGACTCGCTTCTGGTTACGCTTGGAGGACGGCGTAGAGCTCGTTTTGAAAGGATTTCAGCGTATGCAGGGCGGCGAAATTTTTGTTCCTAAGATTCCCTCCATGCGTATACTGGATCTGGCGGAAGCGATTGCCCCGGGTGTGCCGACAAATATCATTGGCATCCGTCCTGGGGAAAAATTGCATGAAGTAATGTGCCCCTCTGATATGTTTTATGAGACATTAGACTTTGAGGATCATTTTGTTATCAAGCCCAGCATCGAGTTCGGAGAGAACATTGACTATACGAGAAATAAGCTGGGAGAAGTGGGGCACCCTGTTCCGGATGGGTTCGAATATAGTTCGGGTACAAATGATGTATTCCTTACGGTAGAAGAGCTTAGGGAGATGAATCCGTAACATTCTAAACACAACAGATTTTCCTGGCTGCATGGGAGAAGAGTATGCAACATAAAATTTTGTTGATTGGTGCGAATGGTATGCTTGGGAAAAGTCTTTCACAAGAATTGTCTGCTCAAGCGGATATCACATTGCATACAGTTGCCCGCAATAACGCTACATATTCATTTGACCTAACAGATGATTGTTTGTTGCGTGCCTGCTTTGAGGAGACACAGCCCACGGTCTGCATCAATGCTGCAGCTATTGTAGGTCTTGATCTTTGTGAGCGGGATGTCGAAATGGCTTATTTGGTAAATAGTCGTTTGCCGGAACGGCTGGCGGCCTTTTGCCGCACATACAACACATATTTTGTACAGGTCTCCACAGATCATTATTATTATGGAGATGAACGAAAGAAGCATAATGAGGCGGCTTCTGTTGCTTTTTTTAATGAATATGCAAGGACAAAGTATGTGGGTGAATGTTTGGCTCTGACCCATCAGAATACAATAGTACTTCGTACCAATATTGTGGGGCTGCGAGGCGATTGTGCTCGCCCTACATTTCTGGAGTGGTTGTTAAATTCGTTGAAAAACAATGAAGAACTGAACTTGTTTACAGATTTCTTCACATCTTCGATCCATACACGACAGTTCAGTAAAATACTCCTAGATATTCTTCGTCTGCGTCCTGTTGGTGTGTTCAACCTCGCATCGTCTACAGTTTCCTCGAAAGAAGAATTTGCAGTTGCCCTGTCACAACGGGTATTTCATCGTATACCCAAATACCAAAAAGGATCGGTTTCCTCTCTCGGAACAAAGCGTGCAGATTCTCTAGGGCTTTCGACCACACGGATAGAAAATCTGCTTGGATATCATATGCCAACCCTCAATGATGTGATTGAGAGTATTGCAAACGAGTACAAAGAGGTGTGATTTCATGGATAATTATAGATACAGTACATCTTTTTGCATCAACGGGAGATTGTTGTCAAAAAAAACACCAACGTATTTTATTGCCGATATTGCTTCCAATCATGACGGAGATATTGAACGGGCAAAGGAACTGATATTTCTAGCGAAAGATGCTGGAGCAGATGCTGTTAAATTTCAGCATTTTTTAGCAGAAAAAATTGTCAGTGACTATGGTTTTCGGCATTTGGGGAAGCAGGCGGGGCATCAGTCTGCATGGAAGAAAAGTGTTTTTGAGGTCTTTAGAGATGCCGAATGCCGCCGCGAGTGGAATGCTGTTCTTGCGGCGACCGCTGGAAGGGCAAATATCGACTTTTTAACGACACCGTATGATGTGGCAGCTGTTGATGGGATTGATCAATATGTTCCAGCATATAAAATTGGCTCTGGAGATATCACGTGGACAGAGTTTATTTCTTATGTTGCCTGTAAGGACAAGCCCGTTCTGTTGGCGACGGGGGCATCTGAGATTTCGGATATCACACGTGCAGTAGATGCTGTGCTTGAACACAATAAAAATATCATGCTTATGCAGTGCAATACGAACTATACGGGAAATATTGAGAACCTGCACTATGTAAACCTCAATGTTTTGAAAACGTATGCTGCGATGTATCCGGATATGCTGCTTGGACTCTCGGATCATACACCGGGACACGCTACTGCACTGGGAGCGATTGCACTTGGTGCATGTGCCGTGGAAAAGCATTTTACCTCAGACAATCGGCGAGAGGGACCGGATCATGCTTTTTCGATGAATCCCGTGACATGGCGAGATATGGTTGATCGCGCTCGTGAACTGGAGTCGGCAATGGGCTCGGGGATCAAACAAGTTGAGAAAAATGAGCAGGAGACGGTTGTCCTTCAGCAGAGGTGTTTGCGTCTCACCAGAGATATAAAAGCGGGCGAGATGATCAGGACAGAGGATGTAGAGGCACTGAGACCTGCACCTCTGGGAGCATACAAGCCATTTGAAAAAGCGCAGGTTCTAGGCAGAGTTCTTAGACGTGATATGGAAAAAGGGCAAGAGATATATCCAAGGGATTTTATTTGATGACTTTTTGCATCTGTGATGAGGTGTTCTTATGTCTAAAGTGGCCATCATTACGGCTAGAGGTGGGAGCAAGCGCATACCGGGAAAGAACATTAAGGAGTTCTGCGGGAAGCCTATTATTTCCTATTCAATTCAGGCGGCTCTGGAGAGTGCTTTGTTTGATGAAGTTATGGTTTCTACAGATAGTATGGAGATTGCCGATATTGCACGACAGTATGGCGCAGCCGTTCCTTTTCTTCGCAGCGCTGCTACATCCGATGACTATGCTGTTATGGCTGTGGTTTTGCAGGAGGTTCTGAATCAGTATAAAGCTCAAGGGAGAATGTTCGACACAATGTGCTGCATTTATCCTACAGCGCCGTTTGTTACTGGAATAAAATTACAAAAGGCGTATGATGTTTTTGAAAAAAGCAGAGCAGAAATGTTGGAGTCTGTTGTGACGTTTTCCTATCCTCCTCAGAGAAGCTTTTTTCTTCAAAAAAACTTGTTAGTCTATAATTTTCCCGAATATGTATGCACGAGATCGCAGGATTTAGAAACGTGGTATCATGATGCGGGACAGTTTTATTTTTACAATACAGAGGTTTTTCTTAAGTCTATGGAGGAAAAGGGAGAGCAAGGAGGCTACTCCCTGAAATGTGTTCCATTTATGCTGACTGAGCTGGAAGTTCAAGATATTGATAATCCAGTTGATTGGTGTCTTGCAGAAGCGAAGTATCGTTTACAGCAGAAATTGGATAAGACGAAATGAATAAGACGTTTGTTTCGTATATGGAAAAATCTTATCAAGGTGAACTTGCTTATGAATGTTGCTTTTCGAGTCGATTCTTCAATTCAGATAGGAAGCGGACATCTCATGCGTTGTCTGACTTTGGCAGAACGCTTGCATAGACGTGAGAATGCAAACATTGTATTTGTTGTGCGTGATCTTGAGGGAGCCCTGATCGACCTGATCAGGTTTCAGGGATATTCTGTTCTCGTATTGCCTCACGCAGTGGATCAGAGAAAAGATTTGTTTGGTTACGAAGCTTGGTTGACTGTTGATCAAGAGACCGATGCTTTAGAGACAGCGATGATGCTTCGTGGGGAGGCGTGGATCGATTTCCTGATCATAGATAGTTACGCTATTGATGAGATATGGGAAAGAAAAATTCGACCTTATGTTGGGCAGGTTGCGGTCATTGATGATTTAGCCAATCGTGTTCATGATTGTGATGTTTTGCTAGATCAGAATTTTTATTCGGATAAAGATGTGCGCTATCAAGGACTCGTTCCAAAATCATGTCGGTGCTTTTTGGGGCCGCAATATGTATTGTTGAGACAGGAGTTTTATGACGTAGGACTACGGTTGCGCAAGCGGACAGGGAACATTGAGACCATTTTGGTATTTTATGGTGGTGTGGATCTAACAAATGAGACAGAAAAAGCAATATTTGCTATTCAGAAATCTGGAATAACAGCCCACGTTGATGTGATTGTGGGACAGGGGAATCCACATAAAGAAAAGATCAGAGAACTTTGCAATCAGTATGAGAATATCACGTATCATTGCCAAGTCAGTAATATTGGAGACTATATGAATGCGGCGGACATTTCTCTTGGTGGCGGCGGAACTGCAACATGGGAAAGATGTTTTTTGGGACTGCCCACACTTGTGACATCTATTGCGGAGAATCAGACTGCTTCATGTATAGCGTGCGGAGAAGCTGGATATATATGGTATTTAGGTACTGAGCGTGAAGTGCATGAGGAAACGATTATACAGGCGTTGCAGCGAGTCGGAGCCCCCGACGTACTCACATCGTTTCAACGTAGATGTCGATTAAATATATCTGGTGAAACAGGGATACAACCTTTAAATGCTCTTGAAAGGTGTTTTCTGGCTCAGTAGTGTAAAACATAGAATTACAGCGCATTACGGTGAAGATTCTTATCATGAAATAGGGAGGGGAAGAATATATGGGCATTGGTGAGGAGATGTATCGTCTTTGTGAGAAGCTTTTCCCCATTTGCCGTAGTATTACAGGAAATGGAGTTCGAGAGACACTCCGAATTTTACAAGCGCGTGTCCCGGAAATAACGATTCATGAAGTACCTAGTGGAACCAGGACGTTTGACTGGACTGTACCAAAGGAGTGGAATATCCGTGATGCATGGATCAAGAACGGCAAAGGTGAAAAGATCCTTGATTTTCAAGAAACGAATCTGCATGTTGTAGGTTATTCTCTCCCTGTAGACAAGTATATTACCTTGGAAGAGCTATTGCCATTGATCCATACTCAGTCCGACCAACCAGATGTGATTCCTTACGTCACAAGCTATTACAAGGAACAGTACGGCTTCTGCATGACGCAAAATCAAAAGGACGCTCTGATCGAGGATACATACCATATCTATATTGACAGTGAACTAAAGGATGGCAGCCTGACATATGGGGAAATCATCATCCCATCAACGGAAGGAAGTGAGGACGAGATCTTCCTGTCAACCTATGTTTGTCATCCCTCCATGGCGAACAACGAACTGTCTGGCCCTGCCGTTACGATTTATCTCGCGAAATGGATATTGGCGAGAAAGCGGCGTCGGTACAATTATCGAATCATCTTTATCCCTGAGACGATCGGCTCAATCACCTATCTCAGTCGACATCTGACCGAAATGAAGCAGAGGATCCGTGCGGGTTTCAATATTTCATGTGTGGGGGACGACCGCACGTACTCTTATGTTGCCTCACGATATGGAAACACGCTTGCCGACAAGGTGGCGAAGAATGTCTTGTCATTTCGCTATCCTGCATACAAGCAGTATTCTTTTTTGCAGCGTGGGTCAGATGAACGCCAGTACAATGCGCCGGGGGTAGACCTGCCTGTTTGTGCCGTGTGCCGCTCTAAGTATGGTGAATATCCCGAATACCATACGAGTAAGGATGATATGGGGCTCGTTTCACCGAGCGGATTGCGGGGCTCGTATGAAGTATATCATGACATGATTGAGGTGTTGGAATATAATCATAAGTATAAGGTGAACTGTCTTGGCGAACCACAGCTTGGGAGGCGTGGCCTGTACCCAACGGTAAGCCGGAAGGGGAACTATGATGCCGTAAGAGGCGTGACTAATTTTATTGCTTATGCGGACGGGATGAACGATCTTATCGACATCAGCAATATGATACAGATACCATCACAAGAGCTGCTTCCCATCATTGATAAGTTACAGGAAGTACGATTGATTTCGCTCGTAGAAGAGAAAGAGGCACAAGGTGAATGAATTGCTCTCAGTGGATTTTGAATTATTGGAGCGGTGTCCGTGGGATGGGGCACCAGTCGAAAAGTCAGTGTTTTTATATCAGGATGATATGGGATGTGAGATCGTTCGCTGTCTCCACTGTGGGATCGTTTATGCGAAACGGCGGTTGAATGAGCACGGGTTGCCAAAGTATTGGGGAGACTATTTGTCGCGTGTTCATGTGCAAGATCAAGATGCAGTCGAGAAGCGAAACAGGATGTATCAAATCGACTATGACTTCTCCCATCAATATGTTCAGAGTGGGAAGGTATTGGATGTCGGCTGTGGAAATGGTTCTTTTATGGCGGTTTATGAGCAGCACGGATATGATGTTGTTGGTGTAGAGTTCGGAAAAGAGGCAGCCGAAACTGCGGCAAAGAACCATCAGGTTCGCTGTGGTGTTTTTGATGAGATGGATTTTGAGCAAGAGAAGTTCGATCTCGTTATTTTTCGTGGTGTGCTGCAGTATGTTTCATATCCTACCAAATATCTAGAAAAAGCGGTTTCTCTGCTAACTACGGGGGGGAGATTGTTCATCACAGCACAGCCCAACATGAACTCTTTTGCTTTTCGCCTATTTGGAAAGCGCTTTACTCAGCCTGTGACAGGGGCTGACTTTATTGGCTATACGGAGGAGGTTTTATCATCGTACTTGCAATCATTTGGGTTGCAAAAGGTTGGGGAAAGATATTTTTATGAAGAAACTCCGTATGCTAATGTGGAAGAAGATATCTTGAAAATGGCTAAGGCAGTCCAGTATAAAAGGGCTGGAAAAGAGATAGACTTTAATGCACCCGCATGGTGGGGAAACATGATGACATTGATGTATCATAAAACAATGTAACATCGAATAGGATATATTCATGGAAAGTAAAAACAATAGAGGCTTTTGTAGAAAGGATATAAAATGTTTGTTCCTTTAACAAAAGAGGCTGATTTATGGAATGTAAATGAGAAAATGGTTTTTATCGAAGACTATTTTTGGATGAGTAAAAAACCAGAGTGTTTGCAAGGATATACTTATGAACTCCTTGACGTAGATTATAATGAGCTCGGTGTAGACGAAGAGACGATGTGGTCGTTCGCTGTTCGTATAGCGGAGACTGCGGGAGATATACTTAACCAATATCATGGAGCTGAGTTTACACATCAGTATTGGCGTCGCACTCTATTTCCATGGCTAAAATGGTTTGTTCCTGCAATCTATTTGCGGTTTTTTCGTTTGTGTGCTTTAAGGGATAAGTATCCACACGAAATACTAGAGACGAATATCTTAGGCGAAGGCCACCCCTTATACATCCCTCTTAATGCAGAAGAATTCCTTCAAACTGATGGCTCTTTTGTGGATGTTTATGGACATCATCTTTATGCACTTATTTTAAAACACGCAGATTTCAATATTAAAACAAACACGATATACATTGACCAAGGGCAAACATGTGATAAAAGGAAACAGATCACGGAGGGCAATGGTCCTCCTCTTACACTTGTTGAACGTGTAGCCTGTAAAGTCAAAGAACCATACAGGACACTGAAGTTGTGTGCTTTGTATCTAATAAATAAAATCATGCCTTCACCAGATCCCGATCGAGTAGAGATTATATTGTCTGGTTTTGGCAGTCGATATCTTGGGATGAAGTTGAGCGCATATAGTCGAGGGAGAGTGGTATGGCATCGATTTGATCGGCCAATATGGATACCCGTAGTAAAGAACAGACCAGCGATACAGCATGAATTTCGCCAAGAAGCTGGTATTGAGTTAAAAAAAATGGTAACGGCTGCCTCCGACTGTGAAAGGCTATTGCTTCATTTGTTCTTTCAGGAGATTCCATGCAGCTATCTAGAAAATTTCGAAGAATGTCGAGTCGTTTATTCCCCTTATTATGAGAAGTTTCCTCGCCTAAAATATATTTTATCTTTTGCTGGAGCAGAGTTTACAGAAAGCAAAATGGCAATGGCTGAACAGTGTGAGAGAGGTGTGAAATTTTCCTATATAGCCCATGGAAGTATACGCCCCAATCAATCTGATAAGTTTGCCTTTGGACGGATTCTCTCTGATATCTCTTACCTATGGGGGAGGTGGGATAATGATCAACTAGATCCTAATGTCATAAACTACCGCGAGGCTCCAGCAGAAAAACTGTTTATGTACGATAAGCTATCCGCGCAGCCGTCTTCAGACATCCTATATCTGGGGGATTGGGCAACCCCTTTTTTGCATAGGTTGCACTATCATACATTAGGGAGATTGTTACAACAAGAGAAAACATTTTTGACAGCCTTAGAAGATGATGTTCGTCAAGATTTACTTGTACGAAACTATCCATATGAATTTTTATCTGTGCTTGATCGATGGCTTCAACATTATTTTCCTGCTGTTCGTATATCGAGAGCCAGTATGGGGAGGGAGCACGAGAATTTTCCTCAATTATTGATGAATTCTCGCTTAATCGTACTAGATCATGTTGAGACACCTTTTCTTGAAGTGCTTTATGCCAATAAGCCATTTCTTTTGTATTTCGATGAAGATTTCATCAAGAGCTATTTTGACCCGAATACAGAACAATTGTATGTCGACATGATGCGAGAAGTCGGTCTCATTCAATATGGACCAGAGGCTGCGGCAAAATACTTGAATGAGATTTATCCGCGTATAGAGGAGTGGTGGGCTGAACCTGGGCGGCAACGTGTTGCCCAAATTGTAAAGGGAAGATACGCTGGTTCACACATGGATCCAGACGAGTGGTGGTGTAAAGAGATCATGGGCTTGCTGAGAGGAGACGTTACGTGGTAATTCAAGACTATGAAGCGCAGTACCGTACTGCCTATGAGGCGAAACACTATACAGACCGTGATGGCGACGTGATCGCTGCGCCTGTTGCTGAAGATTTATCACGCCTTATGCGACAGGTGCGAGCGGATCGGAGGCAGCTGTTCTTTGTCGGTAATGGCGGCAGTGCAGGCATCGCTGTACATATGACAGCAGACTTTCTCAAAAATGGGGGGATGCGCGCGGTCAATCTGTATGCGCCTTCAACGCTTACCTGTCTTGGGAACGACTATGGATATGAATATGTTTTCAGTAAACAGCTGGAAATCTTGGCGAATCCCGGAGATGTCCTGGTAGCAATTTCAAGCTCCGGCAACTCGCCCAATATTCTGCGCGCTGCCGAAACCATGCGGGCAGTCGGCGGAAAAATCATTACATTTACGGGGTTCAAGAGCGATAATTGCCTGCGGGCAATGGGAGACCGCAACCTCTATGTTCCCTCTATGGCGTATGGGATTGTAGAGTCCATCCACAACCAGATACTCCAGCAGGTTGTCGATGAAATCATGGCGCTGGATGCGCAGGAAGGACAATGAAATGAAATCTATTGTTACGGGGGGCTGCGGCTTTATCGGCTCCCATATCGTTGATCGGCTGCTTGATGAAGGGCATGATGTTGTCGTCATCGACAACTGCAGCACGGGACGCCTAGAGAATCTTGCACACCATCAGGGAAATACACACCTCACGATTGTGGAGGCGGATATCTGCGACTACGGGACAATTGCACCGCTCTTTTCAGGTACGGACTGGGTGTTCCATATGGCGGCGCTTGCGGATATTGTCCCCTCAATTCAAAAACCACAGGAGTATTTTCACTCCAATGTGGACGGCACCTTCTCTGTACTTCAGGCGGCAAAGGCGGCAAATGTCAAGCGTTTCATGTATACGGCATCGTCCTCATGCTATGGGATCCCGGATCACTTTCCGACCAATGAGCAGGCGGACATCCGCCCCGAGTATCCCTACGCTCTGACAAAGCGATTGGGCGAAGAACTTGCCCTCCATTGGGCGAAGGTCTACCAGCTGCCTGTGGTCTCTTTGTGCCTCTTCAATGTCTACGGCCCGCGTTCGCGCACCTCAGGAACGTATGGCGCAGTGTTTGGCGTATTCCTCGGACAAAAGCTGGCAGGAAAACCGTATACGATTGTCGGTACGGGGAAGCAGACGCGGGACTTTACCTATGTGACGGATATCGTTGACGCTTTTGTCACGGCGGCAAAGTCGGATGTAGTCGGCGAGCGTTTCAATGTCGGTAGCGAGCATACCTACTCGGTCAATCGTTTGGTCGAACTCCTCGGCGGGGCAGATGCCGAGGTGGTGCACATTCCAAAGCGTCCCGGAGAGCCTGACTGCACATGGGCAGATACCACGAAGATCAATGAAATGCTCAACTGGCATCCGAAAGTGACGCTCGAGGAAGGCGTACAGCATATCTTGGAGCATATTGACTACTGGAAGAAGGCCCCTGTCTGGACTCCGGACAGCATTCAGGAGGCCACAGTGGATTGGTTCAAGTATCTCGGGAATTGAGGATAGCGGCTATGACGGATGAAAAAATCATCAGCAAAGAAGACTTTTTGAACCTGCGTCAGAGTTTTCGTGATGCGGGCAAGAAGGTTGTGCTTTGCCATGGGGTCTTTGATCTCCTGCACTATGGTCACATCGAGCATCTGGAAGAAGCCAAAAAACAGGGCGATATTCTTGTTGTCTCTGTGACCGCCGCAAAGTATGTCAACAAGGGTCCCGGGCGTCCGTATTTCGATGATCGTCAGCGGATGGCGTTTCTGTCGAGCCTTGAAATCGTGAACTATGTCCTTCTGAGTGAGGCTGCCACTGTCCATGAGATTGCCTCCTTTGTTCAGCCGGATGTCTATGCGAAGGGGCAGGAGTATGCCCGTGCGGAGGATGATGTGACCGGCAATATCGGGGCAGAACAGAGCATTGTCGAGAAATATGGCGGAAAGATCTTTTTCACACAGGGAGAAGTTCACAGCTCGACGAAACTGCTCAATAACTTCTTTGCGGCACTGCCCGAGAACGTGAAGGAGATGGCATTCTCTCTGCGGAAAAAACACGGAGCAGATGCCTTTTCTTATTTGCGTGATGCGGTGGAAAACTTCACGAATACCAAAGTTCTGGTTGTTGGTGATGTAATCATTGATGCCTATGTCTTTTGCAACGTGCAGGGCGTTACGATGAAGGATGCAACCCTTTCGGCATTCTGCGACAGCGAGGAGAACTATGCAGGCGGTTCGCTTGCTATTGCACGCCATTTGGCAAGTTTTTCACAGAATGTGACGTTGCTCTCGATGATGGGGACAGAGTACGGACTCATGGACTTTATCGAGGACAAGATGGATGGGGTTCATCTCGACCTGCTGCAGGATGTAAATTTTGTGACACCTATCAAGCGCCGCTATTTGAAACAGAACTCCGTTCGACAGGAGTATACGAAGCTCTTTTCTGTGAACTATCTCCTCAAGAGAGGACAGCGGAAACGCTTCGACTACTCTGCGTTTCATCAGAAGCTGCGAGAGGTGGTAGGCGATTACGATCTCGTGGTTGTCTGCGACTATGGGCATGGGCTTTTGGATGACGAGGCACTCCGCATTCTCGAGGAGAAGGCCAAATTCCTTGCCGTGAACTGCCAGACAAACAGTTCGAACTACGGAACGAACCTGATCACAAAGTATCATCGGGCAGACTGCTTTGTCGTGGATGAGAGAGAACTGCGCCTTGCGTTCGGACAGGCGCTGACCTCACGGCATCGGCTGCTCCGACAGCTTTCCGAAAAGCTTCATGCCGATATGTCATGGGCGACCATCGGAGCAGATGGTGCAATTGGTAATGAAGTCGACGAGCAGGTGCGCGTTCCTGCGCTCTTGCTTCGTGTAAAGGATACTATTGGCGCCGGGGATGCATTCTATGCACTTGCCGCACTTGCTGCTCTGTACAAGATGCCTCTTGATATGGCAACCTTACTTGCGAATGCAGCCGGGGCGCTCAAGACGAATGTCGTCGGCAACAAGGAAGCTGTGAAAAAGGTCGACTTGCTCAAGTTCCTCAGTACGGTTATGAATGTATAACTGGCGTGGGACTACGCTGAATCAGCTAAGGAGTTTAATATGGAAATACGAGACAGTATTAATGCTGTACCCGAGTGTCTGAAGAACCTGAAAGCGGACGGCAACGGTGTCATTCTTTACGGCGCGGGTTACTGTGGACATGAGGCGCTTTCCTTGATGGCGCAGTATGGGATTCATGTGCGCGCTGTTTGTGATGATTTTCGTGCGGGAGAAGTGTTGGACGGTTATACAATCGTTCGATTGGATGATATTTGCCCCGATGAAAAGACGGTCATATTTATTACGAGCGGTTTCAATGCGAAAATGAAGCAGCGTATCGAGAACCTCGGATTTCTTCCATACTATCGTGAGATTGATTTTGGTCGTTACGATGCTGACAAGGAAAATCCGGCGTATTTCAAGGAACATGAAGCAGAGTTAAATCAGGCATGGAGTCTTCTTGCAGATGAAAAATCGCGTAATGTATTGCAGAATTTGGTGAACTATCGGATCAGCCGTGATCTAAAGTTCCTTGCAGGAATGGAAGAAGAAAAGCAATATTTTCCGCCTAAAGATGAGATTCCCGTTCTGTGGGATGGTGCGGATATTTTTCTTGATCTGGGGGCATATGATGGAGACTCCCTTCGGGGGTTCATTGCATATGCAGATAATAAGTACAAGAAAATTATTGCGGTCGAAGCAAGCCGTAAGAACTATAAAATGTTGGTGCAGAATACGGAAATGATTCCGCGCGTTCAGTGCGTGAACATCGGTGTCCATAAGAAAAAGGGGCAAGTCCGTTTTGAGGTGAGTGATGCCAAAAACAGCTTTGCCAGCGAAGATGGGGCTGACGTATTGGAGGTAGATTCAGTCGATCATATTTTGAATGGTGAATCCGTGACAACCATCAAGATGGACATCGAGGGGGCGGAATATGATGCAATCTTGGGAATGGAGAAGACACTTCAGAATCATCCCGTTCTTATGGTATCCATCTATCATAAGGTAGAGGATCTATTTCGTCTGCAGCTCCTGATTGAAAAAATGTGTCCGAATGTGTATGATTTCTACATTCGACATTATTCACCGACCATCATTGAAACAGTATTATATGCTGTGCCGAGGAAAAAGTCTCATATGAACCAATATGACACTGTGTAATTATAGAAAAAGGAGACTGGATGAGAAACCCGTATAGCTCACTGAAGATTTTTCATCATAAAGATGCTCTGGATTCTTTGGAGAGCAAGGAGCAAAGAGCCCCGATCTACATACGCTTGAAACCAACGAATTTCTGCAATCATCACTGTGCGTACTGCACCTATGGATCTGGAGATACCTATCAGAAGACGGAGAATCGCGACAGTATAGAGCACCGTGATATGATACCGTGGGAAAAACTCCAAGAGATTATTGCCGATATGGGAGCAATGGGGGTCAAGGCTCTCACCTTTTCCGGTGGTGGAGAACCGCTGACGTATCCACACATCAGAGAGGCTGTACAGCAAGTTAAAAGCTATGGAATTGATCTTTCGCTGATCTCCAACGGTCAGCTCTTGAAAGGGAGTATTGCAGAAGAATTTTATACGGCAAAGTGGGTACGCATCTCGTTTGATGCCCCTTTGGCATCCGTTTATTCGTCTCTGCGTCGAATTCCGGAATCCTCCTTTCATAAAGTATGTGAGAACATTCGCAGCTTTGCACAGAATAAAGATAAGGACTGTGTGCTTGGGGTGAATTTTGTCATCAGCAAGGCGAACTGTGACTATGTATATGAGGCGGCGGCACTGCTGAAGGATCTGGGGGTAGATAATGTCAAGTTTGCGGCTGTTGTGGAGAATCAGCCCCACTACCACCTTGACATCAAGGATAAGGTAATCGAGCAGCTTCATCGCGCGCAAGAGGAACTTTCTGTTTCTTCTGGAGAACGTGCATTTCGTATTGTCAATAATTACGAAAACGATTGGATGGATAAGAACTTTACTACGCAGCCTTTTGAGACTTGCTACACTTGCCGTTTGATTACGATTATAGCGGCGGATCAGCGAGTATATCTGTGTCATACACGCGCATACGACTCGCAGGCGATTGTCGGAGATATTCATAACCAGTCGTTTCGTGAGATGTGGTTCTCGGAGCAGACAAAAAAACGACTGAATGCACTTCAGCCGAAACGAGATTGCCGTAATTTCTGTGTATATGAGGAACGGAATCTGTTGATTCAATCCTATTTTGATACAGATATGAGGCATGTCAACTTTATTTGATTGAGAGGAGTGGAGGAGTTGTTGGACGGGGATCTGGAACTTCTTGTAAGAGCGTTAAAGCTTGATATTCTTCGGATGTTCTACCACTCAAAAACAGGACATTTATCATCGGCTTTATCTTGTATTGAGATGCTCTCTGTCCTGTATTTTTGGCAGCGTGATGAAAAAGATCGTATCGTTTTGAGCAAGGGTCATGGCGTAGCGGCTCTCTATCCGATCCTAGAGAGAATAGGAGAAATTGACCATGCGGAGTTAAAGACGTTCTACGGCTATAACTCACGTTTGTTTGCACTTGCCTCACATAAGACCCCCGGGATAGAGATTTCCACAGGATCTCTTGGACAGGGCATTTGTTTCGCTTCGGGATTGGCTAAGGCATACCAACTGGATGATGAGAAGGCAAAGGTCTTCTGTATCTTGGGGGATGGGGAAATGCAGGAGGGCTCCGTCTGGGAAGCGGCGATGTTTGCTGCTGCTCAAAAATTGGATAACTTCACTGTCTTTTTGGACTACAATGGAATACAGGCAAGCGAGCGTGTGCAGGCAATCACGAAAATCGATCCTGTTCGTGAAAAATGGGAAGCATTCGGCTGGCAGGTTGAGGAGATCAATGGACATGATTTGATGGCGATCCAAGATGTCGTGCAGAAGTTCAGAGACAATATATATCATAAACCACTGTTTGTGATCGCACATACCCATAAAGGGCATGGCATTCCCTTCATCCAGGATTGCGCAGATTGCCATATGCGGAATCCTAAAAATGAGGAATGGGAGACTGTGTGCCGAGCGTTTCATATTTCGCCTGAGGAGCTGAGTTTGCTATGAGAAATGCCAGCACCAAAGTTGTCTTGCAGCTGCTGCAGGAGGATCGTGATGTCCTTGCGGTAACGGCTGACAATGGTAACGAAATTTATGAGCAAATACGTCGGGCCTATTCGGAGCAGTATATTGATTTCGGTATCGCCGAGTGCAATATGGTGGCGGCTTCGGCAGGGCTTGCCGCAGCCGGCAAGATCCCATTTCTGTACGCCGTAACGAACTTCATGTCCATGCGCGCCTATGAGTTCTTACGCAACCTTGTCTGTGAGCCAAACTATAACGTGAAGCTTTTAGGGCGTTCTGCAAGTATGGTAACGGGAACCTATGGCATGACGCATCAGGGAACGGAGGATGTGGCCCTCCTGCGTACACTGCCGAATCTGCTAACGATTACCCCTGCCACACCAATCGAGGCGCGGGAGGCGACTCTTTTTGCCTATCGGCATAACGGTCCTGTTTACATCCGATTGGAGGCTGCTAACGAACCGGAACTGTATGGTGAGGACCATCAATTCTCTGTGGGACGTGGGTATGTTTTGAGAGATGGACGAGAGATCACGGTCATTTCTATGGGCTCTGTCGTCAACGAAGCTCTGAGAGCCGCGGAAAAACTGGAGCCCGATGGCATCAGCGTTCGCATTATCAATATGCCCATGGTAAACCCGATTGATCGTGATTTGATAGCCATGGTGGCAAAAGAGACAGGGCATATCATTACACTCGAAGAACACAGCATACATGGTGGTCTTGGCAGTGCCGTTGCGGAGGTTCTGGCAGAGAACGGTACGACAGTATCTTTTTATCGTATGGGCCTCAACGGTTGTGCAAAAGGCTGTGGAAGCCGTGAGGCAATGCGGGAAATTAATGGACTTGCCGCCGAACATATTGCAGCGAAAATTCGGGAGATACTGTCTTGATGAGAGTTCTTGTGACCGGTGCAGGGGGCTTTGCAGGGCGGCGGACCGCGGAACATCTTCACGGGAACGGCTTTGATGTTGTCGGAACAGTTCATTCCTGCCGTATTGATGTGCCGTTTGAAATAGTGCAGCTTAATCTGGAAGATACATGGCCTGAGATTGGATGCTTTGATGCAATTATCCATGCTGCAGGAAGTGTTCCGCATCGGGCGAAAGAGTTCTCCGCATATGCGCGAAATAATATTGACGTGATGAGGCAGCTCATCGACTATGCGAAGCACCATGATATCCGCAGAGTTATTTACTTTTCGACAATCGGCATCTATGGCGAGTTCCGTGACGAAAACATTGATGAGAATTCAGACCGCATCAATCCGGACGCATATGGACTGACGAAGTATGCGGCGGAGTGTTTCCTACGCGAAGAGGCGTCGATTCAGAGCATCAGCTTGCGGATGCCGGGAATTATCGGCGCTGGCTCTCGTGGCATCTGGTTGTCGAATACCATTGAGAAGTTTCGGCGAAATGAGACAGTACGCATTTATTCGCCGGATTTCGCAACGCGAAATTTCGTTTGGAACGATGATCTTGCGAATTTTGTCGCACATCTTCTACGTATGGAAGATTGGAAATATGACGTTGTATGCCTTTCCTCCCATGAAAAGACAACTGTTTGGGAACTCGTTCACGAGATCAAGAGATTGACAAACTCTACTTCCAAGATCGTTGTGGACAACGATCTGCGTGAGCCGTTTTGTATGGATGACAACCGTGCGGTGGAGATGGGGTATGTTTCCATATCGCCGATGGAAATGGTGAAGAGGATGTGTGAATATAATGCGTAAAGTAAAAAAATATATCAAGTTTATGATAAAAGGCATTTGGCATATACTTCCTATTTCCTCAAAAAAGAAAGTGGTATTGCAATATAAATGGCAAGTGAGGCGATCGATTCGTTTTTTCCGCCGGGATGTTTCTCGTGAAATATCACGGGATCTCGAGGAGCAGTATAAGAGTGCACGGGGGTTGAATCATGTCGCTTTGTTTGAGGAACAAGCAAGAAAGCTTCATCGACAATATAAAAGAATTCATGTTGTAAAAAATAACATTCTTAATATTGGACCAATGTGTTACAATTATTATTCTTTGTGTACATTGCTGGAAAAATGTCCAACAGATGAAAAAATCATTTTTTTGCTATATGATGGAGATCGGCCAGTATATGAAATGGATGATCCTCGTGTTTCTAATCAATGGCTTCTGTCCAAATTAAGGGAACTTGTTGAGTTTATTGATCTATATACGGCACCTTTTTGGGGCTATATGACAGTAACGTATCGAGATCTTTTTGCTTTTAATACTGTAGATGATGTAGGTCGTATACTTTACCCAGATAGAGAACGTGTTATACATCAAAAAGAGTATCGTTATCCGTCCCAAGCATATCTTTCTTTTTCAAAACAGGAAAAAATTGATGGTGAGACTGCGCTTCAGAATATGGGGTTAAAAAAAGGAGGCTATTTCTGTTTTTTTTCAAGAAGCAATGAATATCATGAACGATATTTCGATAATCACGGAACAGAACAGGCTGATATCACTGCTCGTCGGAACAGTTCTGTGGATACGTTTGTGCAGGCAATCGATCAGGTCAACCTGTCTGGTTTAAAGGCTGTTCGCATGGGGGCAGTTGATTCACGAAAAGTAACTGGAGAAAATATATTTGACTACACAAATACTTGTAGAGATGATTTTTTAGACTTCTTTGTCATGGGACAGGCAAAGTTTTTTGTAGGAGATACAAGTGGGATAGGCTGTATTCCATGGCTGATGAATAAACCACAAGCCCTTACGAATAACTTCACATTCTTTTGGCGTGGACCAAAGGCTTTCAACTATAATTCAAAGATGAATTTAAGTATTTATAAGAAATGGTGGGACCGTAATAAAAAAAGATATTTGTCATTGCAAGAAATATTGGACATATCATGGGAATATGGTGTGTCAGATGAAATAGAGTTGCGTCTATGTGACCAACTTGGCATAGAGTTTCATGCCAATACATTGGATGAAATTGCTGATCTTATTTATGAAATGAATTTGCGAATTGACGGGAAATGGGAAGAGAACGGTGAAATTAAGCTATTGAGAGAAAAGTATTGGGATATGCTCAATGGAGCAATAAAAAAAGCACATCCAACCACGGTTTTATGGGAATACGAGCCAGCAGGTCTTTTTTTGAAAAAAAACAAATGGCTTTTGGACTGAGATGGAAAATTTTTATGGAACGCTAGGAGCTCGATGATGCCTAATGCTGTTGTCCGATTTATTTACAATTTATTGAAGAGGGCTTTTCGCTATAATATATATAAGGACATGAAAAAAAGGCCGTGGCTTTTTTATGTCGATGAAACCTCTGTGTTTATGGAGAGTGCGCGTGTAGATTGTCATATAGATGACCATGCCAGAAGACTAAGTGTGGGAAAAAATTCTCTTATTGGTGCAAACTTTGTGTTTGAATCCGATCAAGGCTTTGTGGAAATTGGAGATCGAACGTATGTCGGAGGGGGGAATACACTGATCTCTCGCAGCAAAATTTCAATAGGTGATGATGTGTTGATTGCGTGGGGAGTGACGATTTATGATCATAATGCACACTCTGTTGATTGGGAACAAAGAAAAAATGATGTAAATAATGCCATGACTCAATACAAAAAGGGGATACCGTTCCAACATGATGATTGGAGTAATATAAAGGCGGCACCGATAACGATTGGGAATAAAGTGTGGATTGGCATGAATGCTATCATCTTAAAAGGGGTTACAATAGGCGAAGGCGCAGTTGTTGGTGCTGGGGCTGTAGTAACGCATGATGTACCGGCATGGACGGTTGTTGCAGGAAATCCGGCATGTGAGGTGAAAAAGTTGCCACATTGAGAGGAGCTTTCTTGATGCAGTGTAAAATTTGTGGCACAACAACAGAAGATTTTGATGAAGCTGTTATGTTGAGTCAATATTGTGTTCATTACTATTTATGTCCAAACTGTGGATTCATACAAACGGAAGAGCCCTATTGGCTGGATGAGGCATATTCGGATGCAATTGTGGATTCTGATATCGGACTGGTTGGACGAAATGTATTCCTAAGCAACAAAGTAGCGGCAATTCTTTCTTTTTGTTTACCACAGTGCAAGTCTTTTTTAGATTATGGTGGCGGGTATGGAATATTCGTCCGCCTGATGAGGGATGCTGGTTTTGATTTCGAGTGGTACGACAGATATTGCGAAAATTTCTTTGCGAAACACTTCGAGAAGAAGAAAGATCACTATGATATGGTAACTGCGTTTGAGCTTTTTGAGCATTTACCGAATCCTATAGATGAGATAAGAAAGATTATTTCTCTTGGAGATAATATTTTGTTTTCTACAGCTCTTGTTCCGACGCCGGCACCTAAAATATCCGATTGGTGGTATTATGCACCGTTTGTAGGACAACACATTTCTTTTTATACTGAGAAATCCTTGCAACATTTGGCGAAAAAATTTGATTGTCACTATGTAGGGTATCGAGATCTACACATTTTCTCAAAGCACCCAATAAATCGAAAACGTCTTTTCATTGCAATACAGCTTGCTTCGTGGATAAATCGGGTGAAACGGAGAAAAAGTTTGCTGGGGGTGGATTACAAAAAGATTACCAGAGTGGATTTGGGATGATGTGCACTCACTGAGAAAGGCTTTTCCTATGTGTTTTTTTAAGCAGATATTGCGGCGGATGAATCTTTTTCTCCAATATACACTCATTATAACTTTGCAGCGCATTGGAAGTATTGCCTATAGATATTTTTTTTCTAAGCAAAAACTGAAAGAGAGAAGGGAAACATACAAAATTCTTGTTGTTCGCTTGGATGAGATCGGCGATATGGTTATGATGTCTCCTTTTTTGAGAGAACTGCGCCATAATTATCCGACATCAGATATTACACTGATTGTAAAAACTGGGGTTTATAATCTTGTCGAGCAATGCCCCTATGTGAACAAGGTGTTGTGCTTTCCCCGAGCAGAGGGACGATGGAGCTTTTATCTTAATTTATGGCGGGGGGTATTGTTTGCATATCACAAGCTTCGAAATGAGAACTATGATTTAGCGATAGTACCACGGTTTGATGCAGATCATATATATGGGGCAGGGATCATTGCGTTTCTTTCGCAAGCAGAAAAACGTGTTGGCTACAGTGAATATGTGTTGCCGGATAAATCACGCGTGGATAAGGGATACGATGGCTTTTACACAACGGTTTTTCAATCCACATCGAAGCAGGTTTGCCACGAGGTGGCGCGTAATCTTGACGTTTTACGCTTTTGTGGGAAGCATATCTCAGATGCAAGGTTGGAAATATGGACAGATGAACAAGATGTAATAAGAGCAAAGGCCCTTCTGCAGGGGAACAAGTCTCTTGATAGTATAACAATAGCCGTTGCTATGGCGGCAGGCAGAAGAAATAAGGAATGGCCGGTGCAGTCGTATGTTTTGGTGATAAAGCACCTACAAAGAGAGATTCCTATCCAAGTTGTACTATTAGGGGCGGGAGAACAGGGAGCGACATATGGTCGGGACTTTTGTACTGCTGTTCCTAATACGATTAATCTGATCAATAAGACGACACTGCGTGAAAGTGCTGAGCTTTTAAGGCTATGTGACTGTTATTTAGGAGTAGATACCGGGCTTATGCATATTGCCGCAGCTTTGAAAATGCCAGGGATTGCACTCTTTGCCAACCATCTAGACTGGAGGTGGGATGGAATTGATACGCCTGATCGGTTTGGTCCTTGGAAGTCCTCCATCATATGTCTCCATCCTCCATGTGCCACATTTGGCGATGAGGGGACACTGCCCGAAGAAAGTCTTTGTATTCGAGGAATCAGCGTAGAACTTGTACAAGAAAACCTGGCTCATATTATAAAAAAACAATGTGCTTGCGAAGGAGATTGTTACCTTGGTTAAACATATACTGAAAAAGCTGTATGATTCTATAAAAACAATTTGGGCAGAGAAGCCGGATAGATATTATGAAATTGACGGTTTTAGGCTCGACATGGGGGAGGGGCATATGTTGTCCCTTATACAAAAAAGGTGTTTAATGTATGATCGTTTTGTACCCTATCTTGGAAAATTGGCAGACGCTAAGGCGCGGGACTCATTGGCTCACGAAGAGCCTTTTTGGATTATTGATATTGGGGCGAACGTGGGGGATACAGTTGCAGCATTCATTCGACATACAAAGGCGGAGATCCTTTGTGTAGAGCCTACTAAGACATTCATTGAACTTCTTGAAAAAAACATTGATTCAATGAAGCCATATTCGGAGCAGGTTTACATCGTTAATGCATACATTTCCAATGATGAGACCGAGAGTTATAGATCGAATGTGGTTCATGGAACAGCAATTAAACAGAAAGTGGATGGCGCGTTCGTACAAGAGGCTCCGACGCTCACAATACCATCACTGTTAAAACAACAAAATGTAGTGCCTGAAGGTATAGCTCTTGTGAAAATAGATACAGACGGGTATGATTCCGAGTGTATTCTGTCTTTTGGATATATGCTCTCTGAGATTTCGCCGCTGCTGTTTTGGGAAAATCAAATTGATACAAAAAGTCAGTTGGATCAATTTATTCGCATGATTAATTATATGGCAGGACACGGATATGAACACTTTTTTGTTTTTGATAACTTTGGAAACTATTTGTGTTGTGTGGATGCTTATAATATGAAAAACATCAATCGCTATTTGGGGCGAATACTATATAAGCATAGCCCTGTGAGCTTTTATTATGTTGATGTATTGGCGTGTAAAGAGGGAGATAAGATAATGGTAGAAAAAACTGTTGAAGAATATGCGGCAAAGTTTGCTTATTAGTTTTGGCCTGAAATGTAAGGGGCACACTGAAAAAATATTTTGTTGCTTATCTCTGCCGCGAAGGATTACAATAGAGGGAAAGTAGGACGGTGCTGTCATGTTTCGATGACGTTGGCATGGAAAGTAGGGAGATATCATGAACTATCGTGCGATTGTATTTCCAGAAAACAGTTTGTTCCTTGTCACAGGCGGAGCGGGCTTCATCGGCTCGAATCTGTGCGAGGCGATTCTGTCGATGGGGCACAGGGTTCGTGTGCTGGATAATCTGTCGACGGGATATGCGAGAAATATAGAGGGATTTCGGGATAACCCGAACTTTGAGTTTATCGAGGGCGATATTCGGGATGCCTCTCTCTGTGACCGTGTGTGTAAGGGCGCGGACTATGTGCTGCATCAGGCGGCATCGGTGAGCGTCCCGGAGAGTATTGAGCAGCCGGTGGACTATACGCTGACGAATATTGTCGGCACGGTCAATATGATGGAGGCTGCTGCGAAAAACAGCGTCAAGAAGTTTACCTATGCATCGAGTGCGGCGGTCTATGGCGATGATGAGACGATGCCGAAGCGGGAAGAGATCGTTGGGAATCGTCTCTCGACCTATGCGGTGACGAAGTTTGCCGCAGAGGAGTATGCCTATCAGTATACGATGCACTACGGGCTGGACTGCTACGGCATGCGTTACTTCAATGTTTACGGACGCCGGCAGGATCCGAACGGTGCCTATGCAGCGGTGGTTCCGAAGTTTATTGAGTGCCTGCTTCGTGATGAGCCGCCGACGATCAATGGCGACGGAGAGCAGTCGCGGGACTTCGTCTATGTCGAGGATGTTGTGCAGGCAAATCTTCTTGCGTGTGCTGCGTCGCATGAGGCTGCTGGTGAGGCATACAACGTCGCAGCTGGCAAGCGATCGAGCCTCAATGAGATGTATGTGGTGCTCAGTGACCTGTTTGGAAAAGACTTGAAGCCAATTTTCGGGCCGGAGCGCAAAGGTGATATTCGCCACAGCGGCGCGGACATCTCGAAGATTCGAAAGAACCTCGGCTATGCGCCGGAGTATGATTTCGAGAAGGGGATCAAAGAAGCAATTCAATGGTATAAAGAGAATTTGTAGTATAAGTACATGGCCTAAGAATCTCCATAACACAATGTTTTTGCATTAGCTGATAGGACTTACAGATCTGCACGCCAAAGGATGAGTTGTGTGTTTTAATATAGAGCCTTAAGATGTGTTGCTGTTTATAGTATAGGCATAATCTCTTCTGTTATTTGGATATATGTCTGTTTGATCAGAAAAAGCAAAATAATGTTTGTGTGTTCTTTTATATCAAGTGGGTTATGTTGGCTTTTCGAACTTGAGTTTATGATCGAAAGTACAACAGCAGGTAAAATAAAAACGTGACATGTATGTTGTAGTTTTGCTTGATCATGATAAGAAAGCGTGGTTTGTTGAATTTTGTGCAGGGCCTATCTGTAAAATATACATTTTATTTAGCATTCTTTTTTCTGTTACTTAGTCTTAGAGCAGAAACACGGACTCATATTAAGCCATTTATATGTAAGTTTACTCTAGAGAAGAGTTTTTTGAACTTTAATTACAATGGGAGCCTTATCTACGTTATGACAGATATATTTTTAGGCGCCGTGATTACATTGTGTGTTGCTTATATCATACGTCATATCTGGATTAGAGATAATTTAGTGTTCGAATCAGACATGCTCCGAATTGTTATTGTGTTGAGTAATCTCATAATTGTGATAGCGTGTATGGAGTATGTGCTCTATGAGGCTGTGTTGTCGGTAACATTCGATTGGCTGCTATTAGTTGGGGCGATTTTCTTGTTCGAGGTAAAACAGCTTTTATGGGGAAAATCGTTTTGATTGTTGATGTAGGCTCTAACGTGAAAATATCAGGTGCCAGATAATATCAAAAAGATCGACGTTAAAAAGGCTATTGACCTGCCCCAAAAAGCTAGTTTTCCTAAGTCTAACTTTTGGGGGCAGGTTACTTTATGTATCTATATTTGCCTCCCATATCCCCTCCTCCGTCACAATCGCCGTAATCAGCTCGTGATCGGTGACATCAAATGCGGGATTGTAGACGTTGATGCCCTCGGGTGCCATGCGCTCTTTGTACCACATGTCGGTGACTTCGGCGGGCGGACGCTGTTCGATGTGAATATCAGCGCCGGTGGGGGTGTTCAGATCGATGGTGGAGGTGGGGGCGCAGACGTAGAAGGGGATGCCGTAGTGTTTGGCGAGGATGGCGAGGCCGGAGGTGCCGATCTTGTTGGCAACGTCGCCGTTGGCGGCGACGCGGTCGCAGCCGACGAATACAGCATGGATCCAGCCGTTCTTCATGACGGTTGATGCCATGTTGTCGCAGATGAGAGTGACGTCCATGCCGGCGGCGCTGAGTTCGTATGCGGTGAGGCGTGCTCCCTGCAGGAGGGGGCGCGTTTCGTCGGCGTAGATTTTAAAGTTGTAGCCTTTTTGATGGCCGAGGTACATGACAGCGGTTGCGGTACCGTATTTGGCGGTGGCAAGCTGGCCGGCGTTGCAGTGGGTGAGGAGTCCCATGCCGGGCTTTACGAGGGTGAGCGCATGCTCGCCTATTTTTTTGCAGATGTCGATGTCTTCCTGTTTGATGCGCAGGGCTTCATCACGCAGGAGAGTGCGGATTTCGGGGACGGACTTGCCCTTTGCTTCCTGAACGATTTTTTCCATGCGGTTCAGTGCCCATGAGAGGTTGACGGCGGTGGGGCGGGAGGAGTTGAGGTAGTCGGCGGCTTTGTGAAACTGGCGCGCGAATTCGCCGTAGTCGTCGGTGTCGATTTCGAGTGCGGCGAGGTAAATACCGATGGCGGCAGCGTCACCGATGGCAGGTGCACCGCGTACCTGGAGCTCGCGGATTGCCGTCCAGATTTCGCCCTGTGTTTTGAGGCGGAGGTATTCGGCTTTGTTCGGCAGCTTCGTCTGATCAATGATGACGAGGGCGCGCTCTTCTTCGTCGAGGGCGAGGGTTTCCATATCGAGGATGTTGGTAGTCATAAAAGTCCTCTTTTCGTATAATAGATGTGCTCCCACCACCGCAAGCGGTAGCCCTGCTGACCTGTCCAAGAAGCAAGCTCGAAGGGCGCAGCTGATTGGGAAACAGGTCGTATGCGAAAACGACCCAAGAACACGAGCGACAGCAAAGTGCGATTGGTTGTCGTTGACCGCTCCCCCGTCTTGACGGGGGAGGCTAAAGGGCTATACCGTCGGATACTTCCATTTCGCGAGTTCATCCGCAGGAATGGTATCCGGCTCACGCCCGAGGACGGCGAGACAGCGGCAGTAGATGTCGGCGAGTTCCTCGAGGTAGCTTGCTTTGAGCAGCGCCTCTTTGAGGTTCTCCGCGACGGCAACGACGCCGTGCGCCTGCATGAGGGCAACGTCGGCGATGGCGAGCGGAGCGAGGACGTTCTCGGCTGCTGCCTTTGTTCCGGGGCGGCCGTAGGGTGCGACGGGGACATAGCCCTCTCTGCAGCCGAGGATGGAGAGTTCGTAGACGATGGCAGGGATCGGCTTGTTCATGACGGCGAATGCGGTCGCCGCACGCGAGTGCGTGTGCGCGACGGCGCGGACATCGCTGCGGCTTCGATAGATCGCGGTGTGCATCATCAGCTCGCTGGTCGGTTTCCGCTCGTTCAGCGATTCGATGGTGTGTCCGTCCATATCAATGACGACAATGTCGTCGGCGGTCATCTCCGTGCGGTCCATGCCTGTCGGCGTGATGCAGATGAGCCCGCTCCCAGCGTCGCGGATGCTGAAATTCCCGGAGCGGTGCCGGCACAGGCCCTCGCGGTCTGCCTGCAGAGCATAGCGCCGCACGTCTTCTTTGATCTGCTCGAGCATAATGATCCTCCTCATGTTTGTATGTCTTATTTTAGCGAACGTTCACAGGATTTGGCAAGTACTTTTCCATATGTATAAAACCGACCGAATTGGGGGCACATGCGAGATAAAAAGTTTGACTTTTATTGGGAATGGTTTATAATATAAATTGTTATCAAGGGCGCAGCGGGAAGACGCGCAGCGCGTACATTAAGTACTCAACAGGAGGTATTTCAATGGCAGTAAAAGTTGCTATCAATGGTTTTGGCCGTATCGGTCGTCTCGCGTTCCGTCAGATGTTTGATGCCCCCGGCTATGAAGTCGTCGCGATCAATGATCTGACGAGCCCGAAGATGCTCGCTCATCTCCTGAAGTATGACTCCACGCAGGGGCGTTATAAGTATGCGGATTCGGTCACGGCAGGTGACGACTCCATCACAGTCAACGGCAAGAAGATCAATATCTATGCACAGGCGGATGCCGCACAGATTCCCTGGGGCAAGCACGATGTCGATGTTGTGCTCGAGTGCACGGGGTTCTACACGGCAAAGGACAAGGCTTCTGCACACCTCAAGGCCGGCGCGAAGAAGGTTGTTATCTCCGCTCCCGCGGGCAATGATCTCCCGACGATCGTCTTTAATGTCAACCACAAGAGCCTGACGAAGGACGACAAGGTTATTTCGGCGGCTTCCTGCACGACGAACTGCCTTGCACCGATGGCGAAGGCGCTCAATGATCTCGCTCCGATCAAGAGCGGCATCATGTCGACGATCCATGCCTACACGGGCGATCAGATGGTCCTCGACGGTCCGCAGCGCAAGGGCGATCTCCGCCGCAGCCGTGCCGCAGCGATCAACATCGTTCCGAACTCGACGGGTGCAGCAAAGGCGATCGGCCTCGTTATCCCCGAGCTCAACGGCAAGCTGATCGGCTCGGCGCAGCGCGTGCCGACCCCGACAGGCTCCACAACACTCCTCTATGCCGTGGTCGAGGGCAAGGTCACGGTCGACCAGATCAACGCGCAGATGAAGAAGGAAGCGACGGAGTCGTTCGCCTACAACACGGACGAGATCGTCTCGAGCGATGTCATCGGCACGACCTACGGTTCGATTTTCGACGCGACCCAGACGATGGTCAGCGACACGGGCGACGGCAACACGCTCGTTCAGGTTGTCTCCTGGTACGACAACGAGAACAGCTACACGAGCCAGATGGTTCGCACGATCAAGTACTTTGCGGAGCTCGGCTGACAAGTAAAAATGTTATATAGGGAAATTCGGATGGTCTCCGCATTTCCTCAGCATACGATCTTTCGAGGTCCGGCCGATGTTTGGGCCGGACCTCGTTTTTTAGGAAGCACTGATAGATGCAGCGCCGTCATCTTGACGCATTTCGTTTTATCAGCACTTCCTCTATGGAGGGGCACATATGCACAAAAAGACAATTCGTGATATTGACGTCAAGGGGAAAAAGGTATTCGTCCGCGCAGATTTCAACGTGCCGATGGATGAGCATCAGAACATCACAAACGACACGCGTATCCGCGCGACCATCCCGACGATTCGCCACCTCCTGGACGGCGGCGCAGCGGTCATTCTCGCCTGTCACGTGGGCCGCCCGACGGAGGCGCGCGAGCCAAAGTTCTCGACGAAGCCAATTGTGGCTCGTCTCTCGGAACTCCTCGGGCACGAGGTCAAGTGGGCTCCGGACTGCGTTGGACCGGAGGCGGAGAAGGCCGCTGCGGCGCTGAAGCCGGGCGAGATTCTGCTCCTTGAGAATCTGCGCTATCACAAGGAAGAAAAGAAGAACGATCCCGCATTTGCAAAGCAGCTGGCTGCGCTCGCAGATATTGCCGTCGATGATGCTTTCGGCGTGGCGCACCGCGCGCATGCGTCGAACGTTGGCATCACCTCATATCTCGAGACGGTGGCCGGCTTCCTCATGGAGAAGGAGATCAACTACATCGGCAAGACGCTCGAGGCGCCGAAGCGCCCCTTCGTCGCCATCATCGGCGGCGCAAAGGTCTCGGACAAGATCGGCGTCATCGAGAACATGATCGACAAGGTGGATACGATCATCATCGGCGGCGGCATGGCGCATACCTTTGACGCATCAAAGGGATACCCGATCGGCGATTCTCTCTGTGAGCGCGACAAGATCGGCCTCGCAAAGGAACTGCTTGAGAAGGCGGAGAAGAAGGGCGTGAAGGTTGTCCTGCCTGTCGATGTCGTCATTGCGGATAAGTTTGCGGCGGATGCCAACACGAAGACGGTCGACGTGGACAAGATCCCCGACGGCTGGCAGGCACTCGACAGCGGCGCAAAGACATCGGAGGAGTATGTCAAGGCACTGCAGGGCGCAAAGACCGTCATCTGGAACGGTCCCATGGGGGTGTTCGAGTTCGATGCCTTTGCCAAGGGCACGGAGGCTGTGGCGCATGCCGTTGCAGAGGCAACGAAGCGCGGCGCAGTCTCCATTGTCGGCGGCGGCGACTCCATCGCGGCACTCAAGAAGACAGGACTCTCCGACCGGATCTCGCACATCTCAACGGGCGGCGGCGCGACGTTGGAACTCCTCGAGGGCAAAGTACTGCCGGGCATCGCGGCACTGGCGGACGCGTAAAACGAACGATCATAGAGGAGAACAGCATATGGCAAGAACACCGATTATCGCAGGCAACTGGAAAATGAACAATACGATCGCAGCGGGTGTCGCTCTCGTGAAGGAACTCGCTCCGCTTGTTCAAAACGCAAAGGCGACCGTTGTGGTCTGTCCGACGGCGACAGCGCTTGCGGGAGTCACCGAGGCGGTTCGCGGAACGAATATTGCGGTCGGTGCACAGAACGTTCACTGGGAGAAGAGCGGCGCCTACACGGGTGAGATCTCGACGGAGATGCTGACCGAACTCGGCGTCTCCTACTGTGTGCTCGGCCACAGTGAACGCCGCGACTACTTCGGCGAGACGAACGAGGGCGTGAACAGGCGCGCCCATGCGGCATATGCGGCAGGCATCACGCCGATCATCTGCTGCGGCGAGTCGCTGGAGATCCGTGAGGCAGACACGTACCTTGCATACGTTGCGTATCAGATCGAGGCGGCACTCGCGGGCTTTGCGGCAGCGGACGTAGCGAAGCTCGTCATTGCCTATGAGCCGATCTGGGCGATCGGTACGGGCAAGACGGCGACATTCGAACAGGCCGAGGAGGTCTGCGCCCACATCCGCGGGACCATCGCGGCGAAGTACGGCACAGCAGCCGCCGAGGGCATCCGCATCCAGTACGGCGGCAGTGTAAAGCCGGAGACGATTGCGGGGCTTATGGAGAAGCCGAATGTCGACGGCGCGCTTGTCGGCGGTGCAGCACTCAAGGCGAAGGATTTCGCGGCGATCGTCAACTTCTGATTTTCGTTACAGATCCATAGAGACACTTTCGGTGGCGCAGATTTTTCGCTTGGCGGAAATGAAGCGCCATCTGGGTATGAGGGGAAAACTCTTGGAAGGAATTAAATATTATGGCAAAACTTAAAAACGCCCCTGTGGCGCTCATCATCATGGACGGCTTCGGCGACGGCGACCCGAACGATCTCAAGTACAACGCGATCGCAATGGCAAAGACGCCGGTGATCGACGGCCTGCTGAAAAAATACAAGCACAATGAGATCAATGCATCCGGCGAGTATGTCGGCCTGCCGGACGGGCAGATGGGAAACTCCGAGGTCGGACACACCAATATCGGTGCGGGCCGCGTCGTCTACCAGCAGCTGACGCGCATCACGCGCGATATCAGGAACGGCGACTTTTTCAAGAACGAGGCACTGCTCACGATTGTGCGCGGGGTGAAGGCGCGCGGCGGAGCGCTGCACGTCATGGGGCTTGTCTCTCCGGGCGGCGTCCACAGCCACGACGATCATCTCTTCGGCGTGCTCGAACTCGCAAAGCGCGAGGGACTGACCGAGGTTTGGATCCATGCGTTCCTCGACGGCCGCGATGTGCCGCCCAAGAGCGCGCAGGAGTATCTCGAGACAGTTGAGAGGAAGGCGGCCGAGATCGGCGTCGGACGGATTGCAACAGTCAGCGGACGCTACTACGCGATGGACCGCGATCATCGCTGGGAACGTGAACAGCTCGCCTATGAGGCGATTGCACACGCGAAGGCAAAGACCACGGCAAAGACGGCGGTGGCCGGTCTGCTCGCCTCCTATGCCGATACGAGCGAGAAGCCCGAGGGTGTGACGGACGAGTTCGTCGTGCCGTTTGTTGTCGCGGGATATCCCGGCATGAAGAACGGCGACGGCGCGATTTTTTACAACTTCCGCCCCGACCGCGCGCGTCAGCTCACGCACGCATTTGTCGATGAAAAATTCGACGGATTCCCGCGCGATGAGTCACTGAAGATCCCGTTTGCCACATTCTCGCAGTACGAGGCGGGGATGAACGCGCTCGTGGCATTCCCGCCCGAGGAGATCGACAATACCTTTGGTCAGTATGTACAGGATCTCGGGTACACGCAGCTGCGCATTGCCGAGACGGAGAAATATGCACACGTTACCTTCTTCTTCAACGGCGGTGTTGAGGAACCGTACAAGGGCGAGGACCGCATCCTCGTCCACTCCCCGAAGGTCGCGACCTACGATCTCCAGCCCGAGATGAGCGCGATCGAGGTCACGGATAAAGTGGTCGAGGCGATCAAATCACGCAAGTATGACTTTATCATCCTCAACTATGCGAACTGCGACATGGTCGGACATACGGGGGTTGTACCTGCCGTCGTAAAGGCTGTCGAGACGGTTGATGCCTGCGTCGGCCGCTTTGTCGACGCCGTCCGTGCGGTCGGCGGCGAGGTCTGCATCACGGCGGATCACGGCAACGCGGACAAGATGTGGGACTACGAGACGAACCAGCCGTTCACGAAGCACACGACGAACCCTGTGCCGTTCATCGTGGTCTCCGACCGCGTGAAGGAGGTGCACACCGGCGCGCTCTGCGATATCGCACCGACGCTTCTTACGCTCGCCGGACTCCCCATCCCGAAGGAGATGACGGGCAAGCCGCTCGTCACGCTCAAATAGAATTTGCTGACAGCTGAGCCAAGGACAGACGCCCCTGTGCGTCTGTCCTTTTTCATTTGCATTTGAAAGAGTGCGGGCAGAATGATATACTGAGATAAGAATGTGAAATGATCGGAGGGTGTTATGCTGCGATTTTTGGTGCTCCTGCGTGCGCTGCGGCACGATATTGCGCTGCTCCTGTTTGCGATGCTGCGGCGGGATACGCCGCGCGCAGTGAAGATTTTATTCCCGCTGACGCTGCTCTATCTCGTGAGTCCCATCGATATTGTGCCCGATACGATTCCCATACTTGGTGCAGTGGATGATATGGTCATTCTGCCGGCAGCGACATCACTGCTCGTGCGCATGCTGCCTGCGCAGGCCCGCGCAGAGGGGGAGCGGCGCGTTGCGCGATACGGAACGCGGCTGCTCGCGGCAGCATCCGTTGTGATGATCCTGTGGCTGATCCTGCTCGTTTGGGCACTGTGCAAGGTGTTTGCATGAGGCTCTACATTGCGGAGAAGCCGAGCGTCGGACGCGCGCTCGCCGCGTGCCTGCCTGCACCGCATCGAAAGGGCACGGGGTGGATTGAGACGGGCGGCGGCGTGGTAACGTGGCTGTTCGGTCATGTCCTGCGCCAGGCGGAGCCCGAGGAGTATGATCCGAACCTAAAGCGCTGGCGTGCGGAGGATCTGCCGATCCTGCCCGGCGAGTGGCGTCTCGTCGTGAACGAAAGCGCGGCGCAGCAGTTCGGCGTGGTGAAGGCACTGATCGCGCATGCGGATGAGATTGTACACGGCGGCGACCCCGACCGTGAGGGGCAGCTGCTCGTGGATGAGGTGCTCGACTATCTCGGCAATGAGAAGCCCGTGCGCCGCATCCTCATCAACGCGCTCGACGACAAGAGCATTCACGATGCGCTCGGCGACCTGCGCGACAATCGGGATTTTCTCCCGCTGAAGCTGTCGGCACTTGCACGTGCACGCGCCGACTGGCTGATCGGGATGAACCTTTCGCGCGCATATACGCTCGCTGCGCGCCGGGCAGGCCATGCGCGCCTTGTGCTGCCCATCGGACGGGTCAAGACGCCGACGCTTGCGCTCGTCGTGCGCCGCGAGCGCGAGATCGAGAATTTCAAACCCGCAACCTATTATCTCGTCGATGCGGTGTTTCGGCATGAGGGGAGCGGCGAATCGTTCCGCGCGCGGTGGAAGCCGTCGGAGGAGCGCACGCCGCTCGATCCGGAGGGGCGTTTAACGGACGAGGCGGCAGCGCGTGCCGCAATGGACGCCTTTGGACATGACCCCCAAGACGGGAAGATCACACGCTATGAACGCAAGAAAAAGGAGGAGCCGCCTCCGCTCCCGTTCTCCCTCTCGGCGCTGCAGGTGCTCGCGGGCAAGCGCTACGGCTACGAGCCGCAGCAGGTACTCGATACGGCGCAGAAGCTGTATGAGGAGAAGCTGACGACCTATCCGCGCTCGGATGCGGAGTATCTGCCCGTGAGCCAGCATAAGGATGCGGCAAAAATCCTTGGCAATCTCGCCGCGCTCGAAGGTTCGGAGCTTGCGTCATGGGCGCAGGGAGCGGATGCGGCGCAGAAGTCGCGTGCGTGGAACGATGCGAAGATCTCGGCGCACCATGCGATCATCCCGACGACCGTGCCTGTGAACCTCGCGCGGCTCAGCGAGACAGAGCGTAACATCTACGGGCTGATCGCGCGCGCCTACATCGCGCAGTTCCGTCCGAACTATGTCTATGATCAGACGAAGGTCGAGCTCACCTATCACGGCGAAACATTCAGCGCGAGCGGCCGTACAGAGCGCGCGGCGGGCTGGCGTGCGATGTACCGCATGGGGAAATCGGAATCGGAAGATGCGGAGAAGGAGGACGAGGAGAGCGCTGTCCTGCCGCCGATGAAGAAGGGCGACCATACGGACTATATATCTGCGGAGATGGGCACGAGGCAGACGAAGCCGCCTGCGCGCTTTACCCCCGCCACCCTCCTGCAGGGGATGAAGGAGATCCACAAATACGTGAAGGATGAGGCAGCGAAAAAGATGCTGCGCGATGTCTCCGGCATCGGTACGGAGGCGACGCGCGCGAGCATCATCGAGGATCTGATCCGTCGGAAATTTCTCCGTGCCGCAGGCAAGAAGAAGATCCTGACGCCGACGGCGGAGGCATACCTCCTCATTGACGCTCTCCCTGATACGATGACCTACCCCGACGCCACGGCGATCTGGGAAGATCGTCTGCATGCCATGGCGGAGGGCGTGGGGACGCCCGAAGAATTCCTTGCGGGGCAGGAGGCCTTTGCGCGCGATCTCTGCAATGCTGCGCGCACAGCAAAGATTGGCGGCGGCGCAGGCATTCCCTGCCCCGCCTGCGGACGCGGCGTCATGCTGAAACGAAAGGGAAAACACGGTGATTTCTGGGGATGCTCCGCGTTCCCCCAGTGCCGCATGACGGCGAACGATGCAAACGGCAAGCCGGACTTTGCAGGACGGAACATCCCGCGTGCAGGATCGGGAGAGCACGGTTCCTCCTCCGCAGGCGTCATGTCTGCGCGGCGCAGCTATACGCCGACCGCGGATGAACAGGCGGAGATGGATGCGCTCTTTTTCAAATGATTGCGCAGGAGAATGATATGACGACATTTGCATCGCTCGGTGTTCCGGAGGTTCTTGCGGCGGCTCTCGCAAAACGCGGCATCACTGTGCCGACGGAGATACAGACGGCTCTGATTCCCGCTGCGTATGCGGGAGAGAATCTGATCGGCGAGGCGCCGACGGGGACGGGCAAGACGCTCGCCTACCTCCTGCCGCTTCTTACTCGCATTGATCCCTCGCTGCGCTCGGTACAGGCGCTGATCCTCGCACCGACGCATGAGCTCGCCATGCAGATTGCGGATGTCGCACGCGAGACAGCACAGGCGGCTGAGCTCCCCATCCGCGTGCAGGCGCTCATCGGCGGAGCGAATATCAAACGGCAGATCGAGGCGCTCAAAAAGAAACCCGCGGTTATCATCGGCTCAGCTGTGCGTATGTTGGAGCTTCATCGGCTCGGCAAACTGAAGCTCATGAGTGTGAAGCTGCTTGTTCTCGATGAGTTTGATCGCTTGCTCTCCAAACAGCATACTGACGATGTGCGTGGCGTGATTCGCCTCCTGCCGCCGGAGCGCCAGGCGCTCCTTCTCTCTGCGACAGCGGGAGCGGCGGCGGTACGTGCGGCGCAGGGGCTCTTTGCGCCGCGCCATATCCGTGCGGAAGCGCAGCAGAACACGTATGAAAACTACTATCATATTGTATCGTTTCGTGATAAAATAAGAGCAGTGCAAAAATTGACGCGCCGTCTGCCGATCCGGCGGGGACTTGTCTTTGTCGGGCGCGGCTTCGATGCGGCGCATGCCGTTGATAAACTGCGCTATGAGGGGATCAAAGCAGTCGCCTTGCTCGGGCAGGAGCGGCGCGATCAGCGGCGCGCGGCGCTCGATGCCTTTCGTGCGGGGCGCGCTGAGCTCCTGATCGCGACCGATCTTGCGGCGCGCGGACTCGACATCGAGGATGTGGACTACGTTGTTCAGCTCGATCTGCCCGAGGACGTGCGCACCTATCGTCACCGCGCGGGCAGAACGGCGCGCGCGGGAAAGGCGGGAGCAGTCATCTCACTCACGGATGAAAAGGAAATCGACAAGCTCAAGGCGCTTGCCGTACGCATGGAGATGGATCTGCGCCGCCTGCCGCGTGGCTGAGCGCGGCGGAAGAACCCATACACAGAGAGCTGTGACGCAGCAGTGCTGCAGCTCCTTTTGTTTCTCGAAGGAGGACATACCTCGTGGACATGTTGCCCACATTGCTGGACTTATTGCTCGTCATTTTTCTGATCTTTATGAACGGATTCTTCGTCGCGGCCGAGTTCTGCTGCGTGAAGATGCGCACCTCGCGCCTGGAGACGCTCATCGCGGAGGGGAGCAGCCGCGCGAAATACGCCAAGCAGCTCACAGAGCATCTTGATTCGTCGCTCTCGGTGACGCAGCTCGGCATTACGCTCGCCTCTCTCGGGCTTGGCTGGGTGGGCGAACCGGCGATCGCCGTGCTCATTCTTCCGGTCACCCAGAGCGTGGGGCTGCCCGATGAAGTCGGTCATACCGCTGCGCTTGCGATTGCCTTTACGATCATCACCTCGCTTCATATTGTGCTCGGCGAGCTCACACCGAAATCCATGGCGATTGCGAATGTGGAGCGTATCATGCTCGCGATCGCGTTTCCCATGGTGCTTTTCAGCCGCGTTATGCGGCCCTTTGTCTGGATCCTGAACACGGTGGCGAACCGCATCAGCCGCAGTCTCGGCTATGAGGTGACGGGCGAGAACGAGGATGCGCATACGGAGGAGGAGATCCGCCTCCTGATGAAGGAGAGCTATCGCCAGGGACTCATCAACAGTACGGAAGCAGATTTCGTCGACAACGTATTTTCCTTCACGGAACTCAATGCACGTGAGATCATGGTGCCGCGTACGGATATGATCTGCCTCTACCTCGACGATACGCCGGCGGAGCGTATCAAGACGATTCTCGAGGAGCAGCAGACGCGCTATCCCGTCTGCTATCAGGACAAGGACCACATCATCGGATTTATCCATGTAAAGGACCTGCTGTCGCCTCTGGTGCGCGGGGAGCACCTGAACCTGCGCCGCTATATCCGCAAAGCGCTCGTCGTGCCCGAGAGCATGGACGGGAGCGTGCTTCTGCGCACGATGCAGGAGCAGGGGTCACAGCTCGCGATTGTTGTTGATGAGTACGGCGGCACGGCGGGGATGGTGACGATTGAGGACATTATCGAGCAGATTGTCGGCGATATTCGCGATGAGTTCGATGAGGAACGCGAGAGCGTGGAGTGGCGCGCAGGTGATATCTGCTCCATCGATGCGAAGCTCCTGCTCGAGGAGGTCGATGACCTGCTCGGCGTGCGCATCGAGGACGAGGATGTGGACAGCATCGGCGGCTGGCTGTACGATCAGCTCGGCGAGGCACCGCGCGTGGGACATATGACGGCGCATGCAGGGACACTGTTCTACGTTGAGGAAGTCGACGGCATACGCATTACGCGCGTACTCGTGCATTTGCCGCATACGGTGTCGGAGGAAGAGGAACAGACGGAGGCAACCGAGGAGGAGTAGATATGGCATTCGACCAGGCGCTCTACGATGAGATACTTGCCGCCTTTGCGGTGGATACGGAGCATCTGCGCGAGGCTGCGGCGGATTTTCGCCAGGATATGCGGCTCGGGCTCGCGGGCTCGCCCGACTCCTCTCTGCGCATGCTCCCGTCCTATCTCGGCCTGCCGACAGGCGAGGAGCGCGGCGACTACCTCGCGCTCGACTTCGGCGGGACAAACGTGCGCGTCCTCCTCTACCGCCTCGAGGGAAACGGCAGATATGAAGTCCTTTCCCATGTGGCAAAGCCGCTGAAGGTCGACGGCGTCTATGATTTCATCGGCGCTCAGGCGACGGGCGAGGAGATGTTTGACTTCCTTGCCGGTCTCGTCAATGAGGCCGTTTCTGCCGATCATGTGACCCCGTATCTCCTCGGGCATACATTTTCCTTCCCCTCCAGTCAGACGAATATCAACGACGCGCGGCTCATCATATGGACGAAGGAGTTTGCGGCGCGCGGCGTCGAGGGGGAGATTGTAAACGAGCTGCTGCGCGCAGCGCTCGTGCGGCAGGGGCTGACGAATGTCACGCCGAACGCCGTCATCAATGACACAGTTGCCGTTCTCCTCTCTGCTGCCTACGTTCACGGGGATACGAAGATCGGCGCTATCTACGCGACGGGGCACAATACCTGTTATCTTGAGCCGTATGTCGGCATGGCGCAGCCGCCGATGATCATCAATATGGAGTCGGGCGGCTTTCGAAAACTCCTCCCGAACCGTTTTGATGCCGCGCTCGATGAAGTGTCCGAGAAAAAAGGAGAGCAGCGGCTTGAGAAGATGGTTGCCGGACGCTATATGGGGGCACTCTTCGGTATGGCGCTTGCGGAGCTCATGGGCAAAGCGGGCAGAGCATATGACTTTACAAGTATTGATCTGAGCCGCATGCTTGAGGATACGGGAGAAAAAGCGCAGGCAGCAGCGACGATCGTCGAGACCGTGACGGGCGAGATGCTCTCCGCGGAGGATGCCGTGCGCGTGCGCGGTCTTGCGCGCGCTATTGTCGCACGGTCTGTGCGGCTCATTGCAGCAACCTTTGTCGGTACCCTGTGGCAAATCGCCGGCAGCGGCGAGATCCGCCGTCAGCATATCGCCGTTGACGGAGCCGTGTATGAGAAGATGCCGCTTGTCAAAGAGAATCTGACACGGGCCTTCTCCGAACTCCTCGGCGCTGATGCGCCGAAGGTCGACACCATCCTCGCCGTCGGCGGCTCCGGACTCGGGGCCGCGCTCGCAGCGGCGATGACGGAGCGCAACTAATACATTTCGCTTGCCACTGCGGCGTCGTCTGTGCTATGATAACAAAATACAAATATTAGTGAAGGAAGGGACGTTTTCTTGCTCACGCTCTTAATGGTACTTGATGCAGTCGTTGCAATCATTCTCATCGCGTCCGTGCTCGGGCAGGAGGCGAAGTCTGCCGGCATGGGAGGTCTTGACGGCGGCGGAGATACGGTGTTCTCGGGAAAGGCACGCGGGATGGATGCGCTGCTCGCACGCGTCACTGTTGTGTTTGCGATTCTGTTCGGCGTGATTACGATTGTGATTGCGCGGATGTCGAGCTGATCAAAATAGGGACGATCCCTGTTGCCGCCTGTGCGGGGCAGGGATTTTTTAGGGTAGGGGATTCGTCTGAGTTTCCCCTCGGAAAGGGGGGTATGCTGTGTACTTGCAGGGGGCAGAGCCGTTTTTGCTTCCGGGAGGGAGGCACGGCGTACTTCTCATTCATGGATTTACAGGCCTCCCGGCAGAGCTGCGCCTGCTCGGCGAGTATCTGAATGCGCGCGGCTTTACCGTACTTGCAATACGTCTCGCGGGGCACGGGACCACGGTTGAGGACCTGAGCCGCATGGAGCATGAGGACTGGATGGACTCCGTGCGCGACGGCTATGCGATTCTCAGCGGCGCATGCGACCGCATCTCTGTCGTCGGCCATTCGATGGGGGCCGTTTTTGCGATGCTGCTCTCAGTTGAGATGGAAGTTGCTCATGTCGTTAGCCTCTGCGCTCCCATCATGATCGCGCCGGAGCAGGGGCTCGAGCATTTGCCGACGCGTGAGGCGTGCGTTGATCGCTACGTGCCGAAGGCGCGCCGCAAGCTGTCTGATGTGCCGAATGGCGCGAACAATACCTACCGGCGCATGCCGCTTGTCTCCATCCACGAGGTAATGGATGTCATTGAGGTCCTGTGCAGGGAGATCGCACGGGTGGACGCGCCCATTCTGATCATGCACGGGGCGCGCGATCATACGGCGGATCCGAAGAGCGCAGCCTATCTCTATGAGAATGTCGCAAGCTCCAGGCGCGAGAAGGTCATTCTCCCGGATGCGGGGCATTTGCTGCCGCTCGACACAGGGATCCGGGAGCGAGTATTTGAACGTACGGCGGCGTTTCTTTCAGAGGATACGGCGCGATAAAAAGTCAATAGGAACGGGAAAAAGAGGAAATTATGGAACAGGAACAATTGGATATCGTGAAAGAGAGAATTCACGCCTTTATGCGGGAGGACGCCTATCGCCCGCTGCCGGCGGCAGAAGTGCTCAAGGGGCTCGGGCTCTCCGACGAGGAGGAGCCGCTTCTTTCGTCTGCGCTCGATGCGCTGGAGGAAGAGGGCGTCATCATTCGGAACCGCAGCGGACTCTACGGCTTGCCGAGCCGCATGAATCTCGTTGTGGGGCGGCTCTCTATGTCGCCGAAGGGGTTCGGCTTCATCATCCCGGACGTGCGTGAGAACGAGGAGGAGACGGATGTATTCGTTCCAGGCGCAGCGCTCGCGACCGCGATGCACGGAGACCGCGTCGTAGCGTGCGTCACACCCTCGGAGACACCGGGGCGCGCCCGTGAGGGCGAGATCATCCGTATTCTCGTGCGTGCGAATACGCATATCGTCGGGACATTTGAGCGCAGCAAGGCGTTCGGCTTCGTGACTCCTGACAGCACGAAGATCGGGCGTGATATTTTCGTGCTGAAAAAGGATTTTGGCGGAGCCAAGACGGGCAGCAAGGTGGTCGTCAAGATTACAAAGTGGCCGGAGGCGCGCCGGAGCGCGGAGGGGCGTGTCATTGAGGTGCTCGGCAAGACGGGTGACCCCGGAGTTGATGTGCTTGCCGTCATGCGCGCTTACGATCTCGATGAGAACTTTCCGCCCGATGTAGCAGCGGCGGCGGCACAGTGCCCGGAGAATCCACTGCCGGAGGAGTACGCAGGACGGCGTGATCGACGCGACTTCCCAATCGTTACGATCGACGGAGAGGACACGAAGGATATCGATGACGGCATCTATGCATATGAGAGAGACGGCGAATTCTTCCTCGGCGTTTACATTGCGGATGTCAGCCACTATGTCCGTGCGGGCGAGCCTCTTGACGTGGAGGCAGCGCGCCGCGGGACGAGTGTCTATCTCGTCGATCGGGTGATCCCGATGCTGCCGAAGGAACTGTCGAACGGCATCTGCAGCCTGAACGAGGGCGTGGACCGTCTCTCGATGGCGTGCGAGATGCAGATCGGCGCAGACGGTGAGGTAAAGAGCTATGAGATCGTGCCGTGCGTGATTCACGTCGCGCGCCGCCTCACCTATACGCTCGTGAACAAGGTGCTTGCGGGGGAGGAGCCGTTTGTCTCGGACAATGAGGATATCCGCCCTATGCTTGAGACGCTGCGCCGTTTGCGTGAGGTCCTGCGCGGGAAGCGCCATCGCCGCGGTTCCATTGACTTTGAGCTGCCTGAGATCAAGGTGAAGCTCGACGCCGCGGGGCATCCCATTGCGCTTGAGCGGCGCACGGGTTCGATCGGCGAGTCAATCATCGAGGAGTGCATGCTCGCTGCGAATGAGACGGTTGCGCGCCATATGGAGCTGAAGGAGGAACCGTTCGTCTACCGCGTGCATGAGGCGCCCGTTTCCGAGAAGATTGAGCGGTTTCAGAGCCTGCTCGCGGCACTTGGGCTGCGTCTGAACGTCGATGAGGACGGCAAAGTGCGCTCGCGTGATATCCAGCAGGTGCTTGATCGTGTAAAAGGAGCGCCTGAGGAGCGCATCATCGGCGCAGTGGCACTGCGTTCCATGCAGCAGGCACGCTACGCGACGGCGAGTCTCGGGCATTTCGGCCTCGCCGCGCGCTACTATACGCATTTTACCTCGCCGATTCGGCGCTATCCAGACCTCCTCGTGCACCGCCTCCTGCGCGAGACCTTTGCTACAGGACATATCCCGGCGGAGAAGCGTGAGCGTCTGCGTACCGTCCTCAGCGAGGCAGCGGAGCACTCCTCCGCACGCGAGCGCATTGCCGTCGAGGCGGAGCGCGAGACGACGGATATGAAGAAGATTGAGTACATGGCGCAGTTTGTCGGGGAGACCTTTGAGGGCGTCATCAGCGGCGTAACCGCGTTCGGCATCTTCGTCGAGCTGGAGAACGGCGTCGAGGGGCTCGTCCATGTCTCGACGATGGTGAATGACTATTACAGCTATATCGAAGAGCAGTACGCGATGGTCGGTGAGCGTACGGGCGCGCGTTACCGCCTCGGTGATGCGGTGACCATCATTATCACGCGCGCTGATGTGCAGGCGCGTACGCTGGACTTTGTTCTGAAAGACAACGGCGTCTATGATCCGGATACGGTGAAAGCTTCGGCAAAGCCCAAAGCGCCGCAGGAAAAACCTGACGCATCTTCTGAAAAGCGCCGCCCGCGCAAAAAGAAAGGGGAGCGGAAATACGAGCCCATCATTGCTGACACGCAGGCAAGCCGTGCAGAGCGCCGCAAAAAAACGCGCGGCGCTCACGGAACGGGCGGCAAACATGTACAGCGGGAAGAACGTGCGGCACGTACGGCAGCAGCGAGTGTACCGGCAAAGCCGCGTGCGGCAGTGCCGAAGGCAGATGCAGTCCAGCGCGGTACTCACCCGGAGCGGACACCGCAGTCCGCGCATGAGCGTGCGCGCGGGAAAAAAGGCTCGGAACGCTTTGCCGATGAGCGCGGCATGCGCGACTATCATCGCGTCAAAGTGACCGGACTCAACAGCGCCGTCTGGCCCGATCCGCCGGGGTATCACGAGCAGAAGACGGGGACGGAGGTCGCGGAAAAGCCGCACCGCGCACCGCGTCCTGCACGCCGCATGAACCGAAAGACGGAGGGCGGCACGGGACGCGCAGACTGAGGAATCGCTATGGGAAAGAAAAACGAGAGCGTTAAGATTGCCTGCGAGAATCGCAAGGCGCGGCACGATTACTTCATCCATGAGACCTATGAGGCCGGGCTGGAACTCGTCGGGACAGAGGTCAAATCCCTGCGTGCCGGACGCGCGAATCTGCGCGACAGCTACGCCTATATCAAGAACGGAGAGCTCTTCCTCGATCATATGCACGTCAGCCCCTATGAGCAGGGGAATCAGTTCAACCACGATCCGCTCCGCGTGCGCCGTCTCCTCATGCACAAGGCGGAGATTCTGAAGCTGTTCGGCAAGACGCGCGAGAAGGGCATGACACTCGTCCCGCTGAAGGTCTACTTCAAGCGCGGCAGGGCGAAGATCGAGCTTGCGCTTGCAAGCGGAAAGCACAACTATGACAAGCGGCAGACACTGCGTGCAAAGGATGCAAAGCGCGAGGTGGAGCAGGCGCTTAAGGTGCGTCAGCGCGGATAGAGGACAGGAGTTTTTATGCAGGAAAAGGAACCATCGCTCGCGCTTCGGCGCGGGCTCAAGAACAGACATCTCCAGATGATCGCGCTCGGCGGAGCGATCGGGACCGGGCTCTTTTACGGTTCCGCATCCACCATTGCGCTCGCAGGTCCCGCGGTCATGCTCGCCTATCTTCTCGGCGGCGTCATGATCTTCTTTATCATGCGCATGCTCGGCGAGATGGCCGTCGATGAGCCGGTCTCTGGCTCGTTCAGCCACTATGCGGGCAAATACTGGGGCGATTTTCCGGGCTTTCTATCCGGCTGGAACTACTGGTTCAACTACATCATCGTCTCCATGGCAGAGCTTGCGGCGGTCGGCATCTATATGAACTTCTGGCTGCCCGATCTCCCGCAGTGGATCTCTGCGCTCATCTGCCTTGCCGTCATCACCGCGCTCAACCTCATAAATGTTCGTGCTTACGGCGAGATGGAGTTTTGGATGGCTCTCGTCAAGATCACAGCAATCGTACTCATGATCGGCCTCGGCGGCTGGCTGCTCGTTACAGGCGCCCCGTTCCCCGAGAATGTCAGCAATCTCTGGGAACACGGAGGGTTCCTGCCGAACGGATGGTGGGGATTCTTCCTCGGGACCGCCGTCGTCATGTTCTCCTTCGGCGGCATCGAACTCATCGGCATCACAGCAGGCGAGGCGGAGGATCCGGATCGTACAATTCCCAAAGCAATCAATCAGGTCATTTGGCGTATTCTCATCTTCTACGTCGGTACGATGGCTGTGCTGATGGCGCTCTGGCCGTGGAATGAGGTCGGCATGGAGGCGAGTCCCTTCGTCCAGATCTTCCGCAACGTCGGCATTCCCGCCGCTGCACATATTCTGAACTTCGTCGTGCTCACGGCTGCGATTTCGGTCTACAACTCTGCGATTTACAGCAACAGCCGCATGCTCTACGGACTTTCGCAGCGCGGCGATGCGCCGCCGGTGCTCAAAAGTCTCTCGCGGCGCGGCGTGCCTGTGCTCGGGATTCTGATCTCCTCGGGCATTACGCTGATCGTCGTCTTCCTGAACTACTTCTTCCCCGGCGATGCCTTCCTCTATCTGATCTCGATTGCGACCTGTGCGGCCGTTATCAGCTGGACGACCATCGTCGTGACGCACCTGAAGTTCCGCAGAAAAATGGAGAGTGAGGGCAAGCCGATCAAATTCCGTGCCCCCTTCTACCCGTGGATCAACTATCTCTGCCTCGTCTTCCTCGTCGGCGTCGTCGTCATGATGGCGCAGATCCCGGGAATGCAGCTCGCTGTGCCGATCCTGCCGGCATGGCTGCTCGTACTCTGGCTGGGATATCGTTCGAAGCGGAGAAAACAGATTCCCTAAAGACTTGCAGAAAATCATATATCCCTATTCAATTCAAAAACGCAGCAGCATATCCTGCTGCGTTTTTTGATGCCGTGAAGAATAAAATTATCGGATGCACACTTGACAAGAAATAAAATAACAAGTAGTATCTTTGATAACAAATATGTAAAATATGTTTTATATGTTAAGTGCGTTTTAGGAATAGAGAAAGGAGAGGAGATATATGTTTTCGTTGGTCATGCGTTACTGTATGGAGCGTCCTTGCGGCGCGGCCTCGTGCAGTGTGAGATACGCTGAAACAGGCAAGGCTCGAAATATAAAGCATGACAAACGGAAGGAAGAATTTGTATGCAAAAAACATATTTTTGGCATAAGAAAGAAGACAGTTGGGCGATCCTGATCGGATTGGGGATCGTTGCTGCCGCGACAATATTATTTTTGGCGGACGCAGCAAACGTGCTTCACCTCTTCAACATGAAGGTTTCCGGCTGGTCGAGTGCGGCTGACCTCGGACCTGTGCTCACGAAAATCGCACTGCCCGCATTGAGCATTTTTACATTTCTAGCGGTCATTCTGACCATAGGAGCGGCAACGCTCGGCTTCTTGCCGCAAAAATTTCTGAAAGGGTTTATTTTCCTATATATACTGGCGCTCTTGGTCACCGTACTCGGAGCGAATACCTACGTGAAAGCCATGCAGCTGGAAAGTCCGCTCTTGGCACTGATCGTCGGGCTTGCAATCGGGAACTTTATCGGCGTGCCGGCGTGGTTTAGTGAGGCGGTCCGTACGGAGTACTATGTGAAAACCGGGATTGTGCTGATGGGCGCGACCCTGCCGTTTACGATTATTCTGCAGGCAGGCCCGGCTGCGATCATACAGGCGCTGATCGTCTCGATTGTTACGTTCGTTTCGATTTATCTGGCGGCAACACGGCTCTTTCATCTGGATCGCCGTTTTGCGGCATGCCTCGGAGCCGGCGGTTCCATCTGCGGCGTATCCGGTTCTATTGCGATCGGCGGCGCGTGCCGCGCGCGTCAGGAGCATGTATCAATAGCGATCTCATTGGTTGTGGTTTGGGCAGTTGCCATGATCTTTTTCCTGCCGTTTGCCGCAAAGGCATTGGAGCTGCCCGCCGGCATCGCGGGCGCGTGGATCGGAACGTCGGAGTTTGCCGATGCGGCAGGATTTGCAGCGGCAGAGGCGATCGGCGACGAGGCGGCGGTACGTTCCTTTACGCTGATGAAGGTAGTCGGCCGCGATATGTTCGTCGGAATATGGGCATTTATTGTCGCCGTGCTGTCCGTTACGCTGTGGGAAAGAACATCGCTGAACTCGAGTGAACGCGTGGACAAGCGCGAGATATGGAATCGTTTCCCAAAATTCATCATCGGATTCTTTGCCGCATCTCTTCTGACAACCTTTGCGATTACGAGTATGGACCCCGCCGTGGCAGGGGCGTATAATAAAGAGGCCATGGTGCTTTTTAAATCGTTCCGCGGATGGTTCTTTGTGCTGACCTTTCTGAGTATCGGGCTGACGACGCGGTTCCGCGAGCTCGCGTTAGTCGGATGGAAGCCATTTCTCGCATTTGCGATCGGCGTCGCGATCAATGTGCCGATCGGCTACTATCTGTCGAATCATGTCTTTGCCGATTTCTGGCTGGATCTCTAGGAGCGGGAAATGGGAAAGTCGTTGGTTTTGATCCGTATCAAAGTCCGGAGCGCGCATCCTGCCGGGACGGCAAAGGAGGAAGCGTTGCGCGGGTTTCTCACGCATTCGGACTATGAGATACAAGAGTCCGGAGACGAATGGGCAGCACTGCGCTATGACGGAGAGGGGGAGGATGTGAAACGCGCACTCCGGCAAAAGGGATTCGCTGATCAAGATTTTAAGATTTCTGTGGAATATCAGCGGAAGTGGGGCTTTTTATAAGGGTGTCTGTGAAAAAGGAGAGTTGAGTATGGTTGGCATTTCGGAGGCCTTAAAGGAGGAACTGATTTGCGATTTGCCCGTATTTCGGGAGAATGCGCGAAAGTTTTTCCATGGGGAAATCTCGGTAAAGGATTATAAAGGCCTGTCGGGGCCTTTCGGAAGCTACGCGGAGAAGGGCGCGGAGACCGGGATGTCACGCTGGCGCTTCCCTGCCGGCCGCATCACGCATCCGCAGCTGATCTTTATGGCGGAGACAATTCGGCGCTATGATCTCCGGCATATTCACTTTACGACCGGGCAGGCGATACAATTTCATCGTCTCCAAGGCGAGACAATCGCAGATATTTTTGCTGCGTGCCATGCGCACGGCATCTATAATCGCGGCGCCGGAGGGGATCATCCGCGCAATATTGCGGGATACCCGCTGCGTGGGATCGATCCGGGCGAGACATGGGATACGACACCGTACATTGAGGCCGCGGCGGCATATATTTTATCGCTCATCAAGGGGATCAAACTGCCGCGCAAATATAAGGTCGCATTTTCAAGCGATGCGCATAATGAGTCTCATGTTACCTTTAAGGATCTCGGATTTAAGGCAATGCCGGATCGGACGTTTGAGGTCTATGCAGCCGGAGGGCTCGGGCCGAATCCGAAACTCGGCGTCAAGGTAGCTGACGGTGTTGCGCCTGAGAAGATTCTGTACTACATCACGGCGATGGCACGCCTTTTTGTGGAGCACGGCAATTATACCAACCGTGCGAAGGCGCGTACGCGCTATCTGCAGACGGCGTTCGGCGGCCCCGATGGACTGCGGGAGAAGTTTGCGGAATATCTCCGCGATGTGCTGAGCGAGGGAGGTCTCGATATTGATCCAGCTTCCTACACCACTGCCTGTACGAAGGAGGGCATACCCGATGATACGCTCTGTCATCCTCGTGTCGGCGCGCAGAAGCAGCGCGGTTTGTACTATGTAAAATATCATCCGATCGGCGGGAACCCGGAGCGCGAGGTGCTGCTTCGCATACTCGACTATCTCGGCGGGGCGGAAGAGGCGGAGGGACGGCTTACCTCTGATGAAGGAATCTACTTCATCAATCTGACGGCGGAGGAAGCGCGCGCAGTCTTAGACTTGACGGAGGACAGCGCGGAGAACAGTTTTGAGGAATCGGTTTCCTGTGTCGGAGCGAGTCTCTGCCAGGTCGGAAGTCAGGACTCCAACGGACTGCTTCATGAAATCGTTGCGCGTACCCGCAAGGCCGGCGTATCGTCCGCGCGTCTTCCGCGGATTCACATATCAGGATGCCTCTCGTCGTGCGGTACGCATCAGATCGGAGAGATCGGATTTCACGGCGCAACGAAGCTGATCGACAAGGTACCGACCCCATCCTTCATCCTCGTATTCGGTGGTTCGGAGAATTTCGGCACGGAGAAGTTTGGCATGCCGATGGGCAATATCATCGCCGCGGCAATTCCCGATTTTTTTGTCGAACTTGCAGAACTTTTGACGAGAGACGAGGCCGCGGATTTCAGAACATGGCAGACCGCGCATGCGGATTCATTTGCTGAACTCGTGAAGAAGTACGAGGCGATCCGTCCGCAGCAAAATCATGGAAACAGAGCATAAAAATGATGAAACAAGGGACACGCAAACGTATACGCGTGTCCCTTTTGCATGTATACCGGCGGCTTCATTAGACAAGAAGAATCATTTATGGTAAGATATGCAATAAAATTTCGGCAGTAAGGAGGAGTAAGATGATTTGCAAGGATTGCGGAGCAAAGATCGAGGGGCTCACGCGCATCTGTCCGCACTGCGGAGAGCGTGCGCTCATCGATGACGAGCTGGATACATGGAGCTTTATTGCGGATACGGCGGCACAGCGCAGGCGCGAAATGCCGGCAGAGGTTGCGCTGAATGAGCCGGCGGACGTGCCGGAGGACCTTGAGGCGCAAATGGATGGACTGCATCGGATGAAGGAATATTTTACCGAGCACAGCAATCTCTATCAAGTTGTGCAGGATTTGGACTATATGGAGCGCGGGCTGCAGCGCCCGTCTTTTGTACTTTGGCTGCTCAGCGGCGGGCTCATCGCGGCGCTCGTCTATCTCCCGCTTTCTCCTTTTTTGCCGCATTTTGTTTGGACGTATTACTTTGTACTCTGGGGTACGGTTACGGCGGTTGGATATCTGCGCTCCGGGCGGCGGTATGAGCACCGCAAGGCGGAGTATGCTCTTCTCCGGCGCCATGCGGAGAATGATCTGCACGAGATGTACAACCGCTGCAGCGATTGCTTTCTGCCTCTCGATTGGACACCGCCGCCGCTCATCAATCGGATGATCGCGGCGCTTCAGTCCGGGGAGATCGGGTCCGTACGGGAGTATATGGTACAGGAGGCGATGTAAAATGGCAGAGATTCGCATCAAGCGCATCTATGAGGCGCCGGAGGCAGAAGACGGCTTCCGCGTGCTTATCGACCGGCTCTGGCCGCGCGGCATCTCGAAGGAGCGTGCGGCGCTTGAAGACTGGTGGAAAGATATCGCTCCGTCGCCGGAGCTGCGCACATGGTTCGGACACAAGGCAGAGAAATTTGCGGAGTTCGCCGAAAAATATCGTGCGGAGCTCTCGACCGGTACAGCTGTACCGACACATATGGTGACGGTGAGCGAACATCTTGCGGCAGGGGAGAATGTCACCCTGCTCTATGGGGCAAAGGATCCTAAGATCAATCAGGCAGTTGTGCTGCGTGATTGGATGCTCCATAGGATGGACAAATAAATATAATTGTCACCTATGAGATAAATGCTTCACATAAGTGACGATCTGCAGAAGAGATTTAGAAAAAAGCTGTGATTCTTTGAGCGCACGGCTTTTTTTCTTGCAATCGACTGCGGTACGCGTTATAGTCAATTTATCCGGGAAACAAAAATTGCCGTCGATCTTGAACGCCTCCGCAGCCTCCGCTGCAGCATCGGCATGGCGGCATCCCGCGAGAAGATGCCCGCGATTCTTGGGGCGCTGCGCAGCTGCTATATCAATGTCCTCATCACGGATGAGGAGACCGCAAAAATTCTGTTGAATGAATGATCTGATCGAAAGGGGCGATACCATGCTGTGGCTGATTGTCATTGCCGTGTTCATGTGGGTGCTGCAGCTCGTGCTGAGCATCCTCCAGTTCCGTCGCTTCGCCGCGCATGTAAAGGGCATGCGCCGGGAAGGACGTGTCGCCATCGGAAAGGCGAAAGGGCGCTTTGTCGCCGGGGCGATTGTTCTCTTTGTGATTGACGGCGAGTGCAGGATTCTGCGCGGGGAGATCATGAAGGGCGTCACCGTATTTGCCGGATTCCGTCCCTTCAATGATTTCAACGGCAGCAATCTCCTCGATCTCGATGAGGAGAGTACTGCAGGCTACGACCGTCAAACACGCCGCGCCATCCTTGGCGCGCGCGAGGAATATATCATCTACCAAGAGCAGGGGGAGACCCTTGCCAGTCATGCATAACCAGGAAAGGAGACACATCTATGGACACTCTTATTCTCTTTGCCGAGGGGTTCATCGGCATGTTCAACAAGGGCGGCGAGACGCTCGTCGGCTGGGTTACGGGCATCATTCCGACGCTTGTCTGTCTGCTCGTTGCGATGAACGCGATTGTGCTCTTCGTCGGTAACGAGCGCGTGGAGAGGTTCGCGCATCTATGTGCGGGCAATCCCTTCTCCCGCTATGTCATTCTGCCGTTCATCGGCGTGTTTTTTCTCTGCAATCCGATGGCACTCTCACTCGGCAAATTCATGCCTGAGTTCTACAAGCCGTCCTACTACGCGGCGGCCTCGTCTGCATGCCACACGATGAACGGCATGTTCCCGCATGTCAACCCCGGCGAGATGTTCGTATTCCTCGGTGTTGCGAACGGCATTACGACGCTCGGACTGCCGTATACCGATCTCGCACTGCGCTACTTGCTCGTCGGACTCATCGTCAACTTCCTGCGCGGCTGGCTGACCGATTTTACGACGGCGTACGTTCAGCGCCAGCAAGGCGTGAAGCTCAGCAAAGAGCCCGCTGTGCTCAAAAACTGAGAGATGAGGAAAGGAGAAATGATGATGCGTAAATATAAAAGTGTTGTCGTATCGGCAGGCTCGGGCGGATTCGGCGGTCCCCTCACACTCACGCCGGATGAGAAGCGGAATAAGATCGTCAACATCACGGGCGGCGTGATCTCGGAGGTCGCTCTGCGTCTCGGCGAAATGACCGGTGCGGAAGTCGTGGACGGCTTCAAGACCAGCGTTCCCGAGGATGAGATTCTCGCGGCGGTCATCGACTGCGGCGGCACGCTGCGCTGCGGCATCTACCCACAGAAACGGATTTTTACTGTGAACATCAAACCGACGGGTCCTTCCGGCCCGCTCGCGCAGTATATCAAGCCGGACATCTATGTCTCGGCAGTCAAGGCAAACAATATCGCATTCAGCGACGGCACAGAGGCTCCTGCCATTGCGCCTGCGGCAGCTTCCGCAGAAGAGGAACAGCCGAAGTACGATACCTCAAAGAAAATTACGGAGCAGTCCGGCAGTCTCATGGCGAAGGTCGGACAGATGATGGGCGGCATCGTCGCCACCTTCTATCAGGCGGGGCGCGAGTCCATCAATACATTGATTACGACGATCCTGCCGTTCATGGCGTTCGTCTCCATGCTCATCGGCGTTATCCTCGGCTCCGGTTTCGGCGATTTCGTTGCGCATTTCGTCTCGCCGCTTGCCTCATCTCCGATCGGGCTCATCATCCTCGCACTCATCTGCTCCTTCCCTCTCCTTTCCCCCTTCCTTGGGCCCGGGGCGGTCATCGCGCAGGTGGTTGGCGTGCTCATCGGCGTCGAGATCGGCCTCGGACACATCCCGCCGAACCTCGCGCTTCCGGCCGTCTTCGCGATTAACGTCCAGTGCGCCTGCGACTTTATCCCCGTCGGGCTCGGACTTGCCGAGGCAGATGCCAAGACCGTCGAGATCGGCGTGCCCGCCGTGCTCTACTCGCGCTTTATGACCGGCCCGCTTGCCGTCATCATCGCGTGGATCGCCAGCGCGGGCCTCTATGAGAACTGAGCGCGTTCGTTCAGCAGATGATGCAGCAGTGCAAAAAGGAGAATCCAATATGAGTTGGTTGAATCTCGAAGGAAAAACAGCGATCGTCACGGGCGGTGCGTCGGGCATCGGAAAGGCCGTCACGGAGGAGTTCCTGGAGCAGGGGACGAACGTCGTCGTCTGCGATATGAATCCGCAGGCGCCCGCGTTCGAGGCAAAGAACGGCGAGGTCCTCTATGTTGTCACCGATGTCACGCAGCGTGCGAGTGTCCAGGCGATGGTCGCCGCGGCAAAGGAGCGGTTCGGCGCGATCGATATCCTCGTCAACAATGCGGGCATCAACATCCCGCGTCTCCTCGTCGATCCGAAGGATCCGCACGGGAAGTATGAACTCGATGACGCCGTCTTTGACAAGGTCACGGCGGTCAATCTCAAGGGCGTCTATCTCTGCGCGCAGGAGGTCGGACGCGAGCTCGTCGCGCAGGGACACGGCGTGCTCATCAACATGAGTTCCGAGAGCGGCATCGAGGGCTCCGAGGGACAGAGCATCTATGCAGCGACCAAGAATGCCGTCAACTCCTTCACACGTTCGTGGGCGAAGGAGTTCGGCAAATACGGCGTACGCGTTGTCGGCGTCGCACCCGGCATCCTCGAGGCGACCGGCCTGCGCACGATTGCCTATGAAGAGGCACTCGCCTATACGCGCGGCATCACCGTTGATGAGCTGCGCAAAGGATATGCGAGCACCAAGACCACGCCGCTCGGACGCAGCGGCAGGCTCACCGAGGTCGCCGATCTCGTCGTCTACCTCGCCTCCGACCGCGCTTCCTACATCCACGGCGTCACTTACAACGTCGCGGGCGGCAAGACGCGGGGATAAAACCGGAACAATACAAATAAAGCCCATCTCATGAGAGCAGGAATGCTTCTGAGATGGGCTTTTATGCAAGTGCAAATAAACTTTTGTATGCGGCCTACTTTTCTGCCGATGTTACCCGTGACGAGAGCACCGCCATGAAGAGCGCAAGGGCGGCAATGCCGACGCCGAGGCCGATGTAGCCGTTGCCCGTGAGCCCGTCGGCGATGTAGCCGAGGAGGGAGCAGGAGGCAACGACGGCAACGTAGGGCAGCTGTGTCGACACGTGGTCGAGATGGTGGCACTGTGCGCCCGCCGAGGCGAGGATGGTCGTGTCGGAGATCGGCGAGGCATGGTCACCGCAGACAGCGCCTGAGAGAATCGCGGCGACGGAGACGACGAGAATGTCGGGCGCCGTCTGTCCGAGCACGGCAATGGCAATCGGAATGAGAATGCCGAACGTGCCCCAGCTCGTGCCGGTGGCAAAGGCGAGCCCCGCTGCAACGAGGAAGAATAGGGGCGGCAGGAACATGACGACGCCCGCATTTGCTGCGACAACGGAACCGACAAAGCCGCCGAGGTCGAGGTATTCCTTGCTGCAGATCCCGGAGAGCGTCCACGCGAGGCAGAGGATGAAGATGGCAGGGGTCATTGCCTTGAATCCCCAGCCGAAGCTGTCGCAGAAGACGTTGAACGAGACGACGCGGCGCGGGAGGTAGAGCAGCCCCGTAAAGACGAAGGCGATGAAGGAGCCGAGCACGAGCGACTTTGACGAGTCGCAGTTTGCAAACGACTCCGCAATACTCCTGCCCTCATGAATCCCGCCGGTGTAGAGCATCCCGTAGACGCAGGCGGCAATCAGGACGAGGAGGGGGAGGACGAGGTCGATCATCTTGCCGCGTCCCTCGCTCGCCGCACTCGCCGATGCCTCCGCCGTATCCTGATATTCTTTGGGGATTTCAAAATGTGCGTTGGATTTCTCGACGCTCCTGCGCATGGCGCCGAAGTCGCGGCCGGTCCAGATGACGAAGAGCATGAAGAGAATGGTCAGCCATGCGTAGAGGTTGAAGGGAATGGTCTGCAGGAACAGCATAAAGCCGTCGATGGGCGCGTCCTCCGGAAGCGATGAGCCGACGGCCGCCGCCCAGCTGGAGACCGGCGCAATGATGCAGATCGGCGCTGCCGTCGCATCGATGATGTAGGCGAGCTTCGTCCGTGCGATCTGGAATTTATCGGTGACCGGCCGCATGACCGTGCCGACGGTGAGGCAGTTGAAGTAGTCGTCGATGAAGATGACAATGCCGAGGAGCACGGTGACGAGCGATGCGCTCCGCTTTCCTTTGATCGTTCGCGTTGCCCAGTTGCCGTATGCATTCATCGCGCCTGAGCGCGTGATCGCCGCAACGAGAATGCCGAGGATGACGAGAAAGACGAGGATGTTGACGTTGCTCCCGACCTTGTCCGCCATCACTTGAAACATCGTCAGAGTCGCCTGCAGGAAGTTCCCGCCGGCGAAGAGCATCGCACCCGAGAAGATGCCGATGATGAGCGACATATAGACTTCCTTCGTCCAGAGCGCGAGAACGATCGTGATGACCGGCGGCAGAATCGACCATGCGGTTGCTGTCATGAGTTAGATACACTCCCTTTATCATTTGCTGAAAACCGTTCCCTATTATAACAGAAAATACAGAAAAAGCACATACCCCTTTACACATCAATTGTTTAGGAGTCTCGACGGCCTATTTGTCTACAGTTTGCCTACAAAATTATTTGCCTACAAGCCTTTCGAAGATACGTACCGTCTCTTTCTTCATCTCATCCGTATCATGCGCATAAAGATTTTGGGTGATTGTTGCATCCGCATGACCGAGACGTGCAGCGACGTCGACGGGCTTAACCCCAGCCTCGATCAGACGCGTTGCATGGGTGTGACGAAAGCTGTGCGAATTCAGCCCTGTTTTTTGCAAAAAAAATTTATCATGTCATGATGATAAGGCAGACCGTTTTTCTTCACGCAGATGAGTTCGGCGGGATAGGTGGCGTACTTCATGGCGGTGGAAAGTGCCGTCTTTGTTTGACGGAGTGTTCACTGTGATAGTCCCGCTTTTACAAGCCACTTCAGCCACATGTCCACATCACGGGGGCGCAGCTCCTGTACGCGGGTATCTCCCAGATACGGGGTGATGCGTGAGGTAACGGCGTTCTCATAGTTACAATAGGCTGTCTGTTTCACATTCCGGCGCACGACGTTCTCAAGCCACGACGCGAGATAATCCCGCAGCTTGTTCTTCTCCGACGTGATGCCGATGTTCCCGCTCTCCTAGTTGTCCTAGGCTTTCACTCCTGCGTCAAATGCTTCATCCTCTGTGGCAAAACCTCTTTTTTCTTTCATCCGGCGCGGATTCTTCGAGATGTCGGAGCTATAAGAATAGGTGTTCCTGCGCTTTTTGATTCTGATCTTGGACATAAATAAAACCTCCTTGATATAGGAGGCGAATCATGGTAGTATGTAAGTGCTTAGAGCATGATTCGCCCATGTTCTGCCGCTCGCCGTGTTGGTAGCACGGCGGGCGGTTTTTTATTGCGGAAATTTCGGCACTGTCGTGTGCCACGAAACTGGAAAGCCAAGTTGCAACAAAACCTCGTTTATGCTTATGGTGCATAACTGCTTACTGAAATAACGCATGCGCTTTCGCAGTGTGTTGTGTAGTTTTGCATAATCTGACATTCCTAGGAAACATTGTAAAGAAAGATAGACAGAGTAGACATTTCTTCGTGACCCGGCTGCAGATATACTGTGCAAAGAATGCAGCGGGTGAAAAAACTTATCATCTCGTCGGCACTGGAAACCAATCATACGGTTGTTGTGTGCGCAGACATTTCGTAATTCATTTATATTGGCAAGAAAAGCAAGCATAATTTCAGGAGGAAATACGGAACAAGTTGGGATATGTTGATGAATGTATGGCATCATATCTTGTGCTACATTGTTTTGTATGTGTGTATGTGTATTAACCAACATATGGCGCAGGTCACCAAAATCCAGATAGCCAATAAGTACCCATATGGGGATGTTTCCGTAGTTGGACAAATAGTGCGATATACTAGAATGTTGTATTTTAGTCTGACGGTTGATGATTCCTGAAAGCTTGTGGATCGTAGACATGACATCTAATGTCTTTTGGGGATCGTAACAAGCAATATCTAAATAGGGATAGGATAATTGGGGGAAAGCTTCAGCAAAACGGTAGGAAAAGATGGATTTTAGATGTAATTCTGCTGCGAGTATTGCTTTGAAAAAAGCTTGTTTGATTTCACTATCAATCATATAAAGGCAAATAACCTCATCGAATGTAGTGCCGTTTGTATAAGTGTCACCCTGCATAGGAAAAAACTTGCTATAACCGTTTATGATGTTGTAATAATTATTTTCGAGAAGATAGCGCCGAGCTCTATTTTCATCGGGGATCAGTAAGTCCCGATGCTTTAGGATAGTAATCTGTTCGTCAATCGTCTTGAATGGTTTCACAAAAAATACCCCCTCCAAATAATGGAGAGGGTATTTTTCGCACTGGCCCCCGTAGAGGTAACATCAGCACTACTCTTGCTCCCCATTATATCAAATCTAAGCCAACTGTCAAGAAAAATTGATAGACACTGAAGTGGTAAACTAAAACTGGACACAGAGGGGGTAGAAAATGGACACTGTTTGC